>Ga0209916_1000221_pt1 | contig 113245 bp, 119 predicted proteins | sample ThiBio_1000_plan_FD_183956 | JGI IMG/M metagenome (GOLD analysis project Ga0209916, IMG submission 183956) | Wastewater bioreactor microbial communities from Cape Town, South Africa - Thiocy_solids_2 (SPAdes) | ecosystem: Engineered > Bioreactor > Thiocyanate-remediating > Anaerobic-Aerobic ...
AGAGCGTTCTCGCCTGGCTCGATACCCTTTAGCGGCAAGGAAATAATGTGGAGGAGATCACACACCATCCCCGCATAACACCGGAAACGTGGTGCTCCTTCACATTATGATCTGCTGCTGATTACTGGAGGTTCTGTCCAATGACAAGCGCTTCATCTTTTCGGCGGCCGCGCACGCGCAGCGCGCCGTGACGTACTTGCACGATCTCCAACCGAAGGCGATCGAGATCGGCGAAGCGGCGTGACGCGCACCAGCATCCGCGCGATCGACGCTTGCGTTTATCGCCCGCTTTCTTCGTCATACGTAGGCCTTGCCATTAGGCGGGGCTTTTCTCGTCCTTTTCGTCAAACGCGTGCTGGCGACCGGAGGCAGGAGGGCCTTCCTTCCGCCTTTCGGCCGCGGCGCCAAACGGGCCGAGTGCGGGTCGCACGGCTCTGCAAAACTGCAGTTCGTTGTCAGGAGGGCAATCTTCCTGTGGCCGTCGTGACGCGCGCGCCGCGATCTCGTATCTAGTTGTCCTGTGCTGATCACCGACCGGGAAGGACTTGGACGGTGTGGGCGAGTCTACTTCAAGGTTGTGCGCAGAACACTGCCGCGCGGTGTAACGTGCCGATAGCTGCTGCCTTTCCTCATCGTTCGGTCTGACGCGTCCACTGCGTCCTCGATTTGGCATGTCTATCCGAAGGCCGACGTTCGCTGCGCTCCTTCTCGATCTCAAGACCGCAACGGCCGTTCTCAGCTTTCTTCCCCTGGCCGCCGCGCGCCCATTCCTCGCGAGACAAGAAAGCCTCGCCCTGTCCGTCCTCCACTGCGTTGCGGCCCTTCGGGTGATCGGTCCGATCGCCTCCGGCTGACGACAGCCATCGAGGTCGCGATGGTCGCGGCCCGAGAAACGAAAGAGGACACGAACATGGCTACCATCGGCAACTTCACCGCGAACGGCGACGGCTTCGTCGGCAGCGTCAAGACCCTCGCTCTCGGCACCGTCAAGACCAAGATCGTCCCGGCCGAGCGGACCTCGGACAAGGCCCCGGACTACCGGATCTTCGCAGGCGCGAACATCGAGTTCGGCGCCATGTGGAAGAAGAAGTCCCAGGACACGGGCCGCGAGTACCACTCGGTCAAGCTGGACGACCCGAGCTTCCCGGCACCGATCTACGCGACGCTGGTCGAAGTCGAAGGCGAGGAAGGCTTCTCGCTCATCTGGTCTCGCCCGAGCCGCGACTGAGATGGTCGCGACGAAGGCCTCGCCTAATGGCGGGGCCTTCGAGCGTGAGCGGAAAAGAATGCGCACTGCGCGCCACGGCGATGTCCTCGTCGACCTCGCCAACGGGCTCTGATCAACCGCCTGTTTGGTCCAGTCTTGCAAGGCGTTCAGGCATGTCGAGCAGTTTCATCGCGGCGGCGGCAATGGCTTCGCCGATCGTCGGATAGGTTTCCGCCGAGTTGATCGAGACGCCGCCAGGAAACGTTACCGTGGCCTGATAGCCGTTGCCTTTTGGCGTGGCCGAAAGCTGGATGGTGGGCATTTCGCAGGTACTCCCTGTCCGATGACATTTCCCGTTGAAGCCTGGCGGCGCCGCCGTGAATTATATCCATCGGCGCATGTGGTGGAACAACAGCGGCTGACCTCATCTCCCGCGCGTTGAGCGCGACAGGCGCCGCCTGGATTCGCCACTCGAGGCTGCCGATAGGAGTTCGTTCCACGTGTCCGGTGGATTTCCCCGGTTCAACATCTTCCTGAATACTGCGTACGCGTCGTTCGCGCTCTCGTAAGCGCGCAGCGTCGAGTCATCGTTCACCCATGCGAGAACGATGATCTTGGCGTCCGCCGATTGCTGGTAGCGGAAGAACAGGCGGAACTGCTGGAGGAATTTGGCGCGGAACCAGTGTTTGTATTCCTCGCCGAGCGTGCCTCCCTGTCGGTAGACGTCGCGCATCGGGTCACTGGGGATGTCTTCGAACGCCACCTTCAAAACAGCCGCGAGGAGCTTAGCTGCGCGCTTCTTCTTGTATTTCGTGGGATCTTTCTTCCGCGCCTTCTCGACGGTCTCGATCATCGCCTCGAGTTGATCGAGAAAGAGGGGATGCGCGTAGATCGTCCAACCGTTGATCTCAAGGATGTCGTCGCTCACGCATCGTCGTCCGGGAGAGCCTCGTCGAGGTCGACCTTGACCCCTTTGACGAGAGCTTTGCCTCGCGCGAGCAGCGACTTGGGCACCGGCCGAAACCGCGCAGGCTCTTTCGCCATATCGCGCGCCAGGAAGTCGAGGAACTTGCCGATCACGGGATCCCCGTCATCCTCTCGCGCCTCCTTCTTCGAGATCATGACGGTGCCGTCGGCGAGCCCGCGGAACACGACCTGGTCGCGTTTGCCAAGTGCAAGCATCTTGCGGATTGCCGCGGGCACGGTCGTCTGGCCGCGGTCTGTGATGGTCGCGGGGATCTCGAGGATTTCGGCGGTCTTGGCCATAGCCGGCTCCTTGCGTCGTCACGCCGTCTCATGTAATGCATTTGCATTGTAAGTCAAGGTCTGCCTGGGCGCGACTAAATGGCCGCCAACGCGCGGTTCCGCCGTCTGGTCGAGTTGGCGCTGGAGCTCAACGAGAATGATGCACGATTGCCCGCCTCCGATGCCGCTGCTCCAGCGTTGGCTTCGGGGATCTGCGCGAATGAACGGAAACTATGGCCACCTCCTTTTCGAACAGGCCATCCCGAACGACCAAGCCGTCGTTGACGAACTCCGCCCCTATTTTGAGTCGGCTCATCTCGACGCCCGCGAGGTCTTTCACCGCACTGCTCGCATCGACCTGCACCCCGATGCCGGAGCTCCTGGCGCTCATGCCCAGTATCCCACCTGCCTCCCGCCCACCGCAAAAAAGGGTCTGTTCGGGGAGGTCATGACCGGGCTGATGACCCAAGCCTACCAGTTTATCGGCGGGCATCAGTGGACCATCCCGGTTTTTCTCTTTCGATACCACGCAGAAGCAGAGGCCTACATCTTCGACTTGGCGCGCGATCCGCCTCGCGTGCGGGAAATCTCCGGCCGGCACGGAAACGACTTCATTGCTCTAGCCATAGATCCGGCCAGCGGCGAGGTCGTCAGATTCATCGCGGGCGAAGCCAAGTGGCGCGCCGATCTTACCCCGAGCGTGATGGACACGATGATGTTCGGCGAGTGGACAGGTCCGGCTGGCGCCAGGGTGCGAAGCAACGACGGTGTTTGGAACGAGATTAACCGCGGACTTCCAACCCCCCAAGGCTTGGAGCAGATGCATCGGCTACTGTGCGAAAAGGCGCGCGACGACTATGCGGAGGCGATCGTCTCGCTCGATAGAGCCTTGCTCATCGGCGGGAATCCTTTGCCGCGAACAGATCTCGTTTTCGTGGCAGGGAACAGGGCAGCCCGCCGCGCGCAAGGGCAAACGTATCTCCCAACGAATTCGCACCCGGTCGAATACACCGCTGGCCGTCCGTTGCAGGTGGTCGAACTCGTTCTCGAAGGCGGCGTCGATCTTATAGAAAGCCTATACCGCTCGTTGTGGGGCGGCCGCTGATGGCTAGGCTCGACGAGCAGAGGCGCGAACTGGCGCTGAGTCTTAGGGCTCGTGCGATCGAGAACGAGCTCACGCCGACGCAGGCCCGGCTGTTTGTTCGAAGCCTCCAGATCTCCTGGCAGGTCCCGCCGATCGGGTGGACGGAGCGGGAGTCACACGAGCAGCTTGCGGACGCACGCCGCCTGCTCCACGCGGCATCAATCCTTCGCGAAGTGGACGGTCAGGCCTCGCCGGATTCGCTCGCCTGCTATCGTCGAGCGGCGGAGCTGCTCGAATGGCTAGCTCGATCCTCCGACCCCGTCACCAGAGACGTGCCGGTGGCACTGCTCGCCGCAGGGGCATACCAGCTTGCGGGCTTGCCAGCCATGGCGACGAGCTTGTTGAGGCAGGGGCGGTACGGCGCCGGCATCGCCGAAATTTTCGCGGACTTCCTAAGCGCCGATTTCGATGGCCTGCTTGAGCATTGCGCCCTTTTTTGGAGCGATCATCCGAACCTTACCGGTCGTTCCGGTTCAGCCAGGGTCCTCGACGCCGCCGACCTCGCGGACGACGAGACCGACGACCCGGCAAACGACGCGGATGCCGTGGATGCGCCCCGTCGGGAAGCTCGCCCGGAAAGCCCGGTCGGGTGGTACGTGCTCGTGGAGCTCATACGCGTCCTCGGCCTTCTCGGCGATGCTATGCGACGCGGAAACCAAGGCCGGGTCGAACAGGCGCTGAGTAAGCTCTCTGACCTAACCGTGCTTGCCACTCGGCTTTCCAGCGAGGAGCTCTGGATACTCATCAACCTGATCGAATCGACGGCGAAGCGCTTCGCCGACAACAGCCTGCACGGGCGCGTTCGGCGGCTTGCAGAAAACGCGCCGAACCAACAGGCCCGCATGTGGCGCTTCGCTCGTGAGCAGTTCGCCAGAGGACGTGGCGTGCTGTGGGCCTCGCAGGTTCAAGGCCTTGAACGGCTCATTGCGAACAGCAGCTTCGCTCTCTGCACGCCGACCGGCTCCGGCAAGACACTCGTCGCAAACTTGGCGCTCGTGAAAGAATTGCTTCTTGTCGATGCGCAGCCGGGCGAGGCGCCGCTTGCGTTATACTTGGTCCCCTCCCGCGCACTCGCGAGCGAAGTCGAGACAAAACTGACTGCGGAGCTCGGTAGCGATCTCATCATCACCGGCCTGTACGGCGGCGCGGATTGGGGTATCACGGACTATTGGCTAACGGCGGACAGGGCCGTCGTATTGATCGCAACGGTCGAAAAGGCTGAGGCGCTCCTGCGATACGTCGGTCACCTGCTAACCCGGCGACTGCGCTTATTGATAATAGACGAAGCGCATCAGGTGGTGAGCGAGGACGATGTCACCACAAGGGAGGCCCTAGCCGCCCACACAAGCCGTGCCATGCGCATTGAAGCAATGGTCACGCGCTTGCTCGCGACCAAACCTGGCATGGCGCGGATCGCGCTCACCGCGGTCGCGGGCGGGGCGGCACGCCCCGTCGCTCGTTGGATCGAGGGGCGGCCTGACGCCGAGCCCGTCGGGCTTGGCTACAGGAGTAGCCGCCAACTGATTGGCGCCCTGAGAGTGGCTTCGCGGCGCGTGCCGGAGGCAATCCTCGACATCATGAACGGACAGATGTTGTACGTTCGCGGGCGGGATCAACCTATCTACCTTCCACTGCGGATTCCGGCGATGCCGGATCCCGCAGCGCCTGTTCGCGACAGCCTTCCGCATTTCACCGAGCTATATGTCTTGTGGACTGCTCTGCATCTCCTCGAGGGCGGACGCCGCGTCTTGATATCGGTGGCCCAGGCGCCCGAGCGCCTGATGAAGCGCTATGCCGAAGCATTCGCTTTCGCCAGTTGGCAGAGCGTGCCACCATTCGCGCCGCCTATCGACGCCGACGGCCTTGCGCGCTACCAGGAGGCTCGCTTGGCATGCCTCGACTATTGCGGGCCCGAGTCTTTCGAACTCCGGTTGCTCAAGAGAGGGATCGCAACGAGCCACGGCCAGATGCCTCAGCGCTTGAGGCGCCTGATGACCGACCTCATCGATCGGAGAATCTGCCCCATCACGGTCGCGACCGCCACATTGACGGAAGGGGTGAACCTGCCATTCGACATCATCTTCCTGACAAGCCTCGAGCGCCGCAGCTTTGATCAGCAGACCGGTCAACCGGTCGTCGTGCCAATGTCGACGGCGGAGTTTCGCAACCTCGCTGGAAGGGCCGGGCGTCCAGGCGCCGCTCAATCGATAGAGGGCATCACGCTCGTCGCTGTACCCGAGACGATATCCTCGACGGCCCCCGCGAAACGCCGGGCCCAGCAAAGGCAGGTTCGCGCGAGATCAGCCGAATATGACAATCTCCTGTTCCGCCTGCGCGCCGACGAAGAGGTGGGTGGCGGCGCCGGCAGCCCGCTCGCGGTGCTGCTGCGGTCGATCGCGAACCGCGCGAGTACTCAATTCGGCCTGCAGACGGAGGAGCAATTTCTTGCTTGGCTGGAGGCGACACTTCCCGAGGGGGCCGGCGCGAACCTCGGAGTGGCGTCGCGGACGCCGCCCGATTTGTTGGGCGACAGCTTAGACGAATTAGACGGCTTCTTGCTGGCGGCGATCGAAGAGCTGGCTCGCTTCGAGCAGGCAGAGGTCGACGGCCCGCGTGCAGAGACCTACTTGCGCACCCTGTGGCAACGTACCTTTGCGCAGGTGTCTGCGGCCGAGGAGGCTTGGCTGGAACGCAGCTTCATCAAGCGTGGCAGAGCGTTTGTCGAGAGACTCTATCCCAATGCACTGCAGCGTCGAAGGCTCTACCAGTACGGCTTTACACCCTACATCGGTCGTCGCTTCGAGCTCGTCGCCCCTCAACTGGTCGCGGAGCTCTTCGCGGCTGCCCAATACGGGACATGGACAGCAGAACAACGCTTCGACTTGTTTGTTCGACTGGGCGAGCGCATCCGTGCGGAGCCTGGGATCGGCTTTCGTGTTCGTCCGACCCCCGGTGACCAGCAGCTCCTCGCCGATTGGCGCAGCATCCTGGGCTGGTGGACACAGCGCCCAGGCGCGGGGGCGCCGAGCGCGGACAGACTGCGGTCCTGGCAACGCTTTGTCGGGGACAATCTTGAGTTTAGACTAGGCGTCGCAGTGGGTGCGGCCGTAGCCCAAGCGTGGAATGCTAACGCAGGAGCGCTCGAGACGCCGAGTCTGCAAACCTGGCGCGCGACCGCGAACCTGCCATGGGTCGCCTTCTGGTTCCGCGAGCTGCTGCGCTGGGGAACATTGGATCCTTTCGTCGCCTTCGCGCTGTCGCAGGGCCTGGCGCAAACCAGGGAGGCTGCGGCCGCGCGACGCGCCGAGTTCGAAGTCTGGCTTGCGGCACAAGGCGCGGGCCTCGAGGCCGAGACGCTGATCGATCCGCAATGGTTTCTCGCCTGGCAGAGGTCCCTCGCCGATCGGAATGTCGCGCAGCAGATCGTTCGAGGGAGTGCCGCCGCCTTAACAGGGACGGACGGCCGGCAGGGAGTATATGACGTTCGGCCGATCATTCGCGGCGACCGTGTCGATTGGATAGATGCTGCGGGATATTCACTGGCGAACTCCGCCATCTCGCCCGCACTCCTGACAAGCCGTCCGGAACGTCACGATTTCCGGCTTTCAACCATTCAAGCGCCAGAGGTTACGCGAACGTTCTGACGGGGTCTTTTCAGGAGCGCGCCAACCAGTGGCAAATAAGCCCAAACTGGCAGGCTGACGGCCGCCCCGACTCGGCCCGACCCGTGATCGCCTTTGGCCTTCTTCCCGACGTGCCGTCGCGTCTCTGTCGAAAGGTAAGCCCGGTCGGCCTGCCCGCGGAATGAGGCTACCCTTCACCGAAGGGGGCCGGTACAGTCGAAAGGTGCGTCGCGGCTCATTTCACCTGCCGGGAGCAAAGCAAACGGGTGGTTGGCGATGGCGATCTACAGTTGTGGCCCGACGTGACAGTACTGGAGCTCAAGGCGCAGCACGATGCGCTCCAGAAGATTGCGACGACCCGTGACCCCATTCGGGCGCTTGCCGAGTTCGTCTGGAATGCGCTCGACGCCGACGCGACAAACGTTTCCGTCGAGCTCAACCGAAACGCCCTTGGAGGCCTCGATGCTATTACTGTGCGGGACGACGGAAACGGCATCAGCCGGGCACGAGCGATGGAAGACTTCGAAAACCTCGGAGCTTCGTGGAAGAGAGGCCGCCAGCGAACTCACCTCAACCGCGTACTGCACGGGAAAGAGGGGCAAGGCCGATTGCGCTTCTTTTCGGTCGCGCAGCGGGCGAGTTGGTGGAGCGTCTATAGGGACGGCGATACCCTACGCAAGCTATCGATTCAAATCGCGTCCGACTCGCTCCACAAGTCCGAGGTGACCGAGGTCGGCCTCGCCGACAGTGATGTCGCCACCGGCACGATCGTTGAGCTCAACCCTCTCAAGGATACGTTTGACTGGCTCACAGGAGAGGAAGCGCGGACCGATTTCGCCGCTGTCTTTGCCCCTTACATCCTGCAATACCCGGACGTCGTCATAACGTTCGACGGCCACGTCGTCGATCCCAGCGCCACTGTGGCGCACTCGAAGGAATTTCCCGCACACTCAGTCATCTGCCCAACACGCGTTATCAAGGACCTGTCGATCAAAGTGATCGAGTGGAAGCACAGCGTAGGCGGTCGGAAGATCCACCTTGGCGGGCAAAGCGGGGTTGTCCTGGGTTCGCTCCCGGCTAATGTCACCGCGCCAGGCTTCGAGTTCTCGGCTTACGCATACGCGCCGTTCTTTCAGGAGATCGCCGACGCGAACCTCCTCGAGTTCGACGGCTTGAATGACGTCGACTTCATCAAGGTCATTGACCACATACGCGATCAACTCGGCGACTACTTCCGCACGCGCCAGGCGGAAAGGTCGTCCGAGCTCATTCAAGAGCTCAAGAACGCAGGCGTCTACCCGTACGAAGGTGATCCGAAGGATGAGGTCGAGAAGCGCGAGCGCCAGGTGCTCGACATCGCGATCCACGCGGTCTCCTCCTATTCTCGCGACTTCAAGCGCGCCGAGAATCCGCTGAAGAAGATCACGCTCGGCCTGCTCCGCGAGGCGGTGCGCCACAATCCCGAGGCGATCCACAACATCCTTCACCACGTTTTCAACTTGCCCAAAAACCGTCAGGATGAGTTTTCGAGCCTGCTGCAGAAGACCAATCTGGGCAACATCATCTCAGCGTCGACGCTGATAGCGGACCGTGTCGTCGCCCTGGAGGTCCTCAAAAGCATTGTCTTCAATCCGACGCACCGACGTACCGTCAAGGAGCGAGGCGAGCTCGACGTCCTCGTGCAGGCCAACACGTGGATATTCGGAGAGAACTTCCACATCACGCTCGCCGAGGCTGGGCTCTCACGCGTAATGCAGCGCGTCTCTGAGGAACTCACCGGGCACAAGGGGAAGAGGAAGGTTACGAAGCCCGACGGGTCGTCGGGACGTGTCGATTCGTTCCTAGGCCGCATCGTGCCGCACCAGGATCAACTCCACCGCGAGTTCCTTTTGATCGAATTGAAGAGGCCGTCGTTGAAGATCAGTCGCAAGGAGACCGACCAGCTTGAGGACTACGTCAACGCGGTCCGAAAACAGCCCGACTTTCACAGCACGTCAACCTACTGGAATTTCTTTCTGGTGACCGGCGAATACGAGGACGACGTGGGGGAACGCATCACCCAGCAAGGCCGCCCCTCGGGCGTCCTCATCCAGAAAGACACGCATGTTGTTTGGGTCAAGACGTGGTCTCAGTTGATCCGGGAGTGCGAGGCACGTCTCCACTTCATCGCCGAAAAGCTTCAGGTCGAGGTTACCGATGAATTCATCGAAGAGCGGATCGCGCAGCTTAAAGCTTCAATCCTGAAAGAGGAGCCCAAGCCCGTCGATCAGGCCGTAGCGGCATCAAACCCCTCCCAGGGCGAGCCCAAGTCCACCCACGCTGCCGACGCCGCGTCGCCGCCCGCCTAGAAAGTGTTGCGCCCGCGTTCAGGATTCGCTCCATGTCGCGTTGCAAGCCCTGAGGCGTGGCCGCCCCACCAACGAGATCTCTGATGGCGGCTTTCGAAAGCAACCTGGATGAGCAATCGTCGAAGCTACTTCAACGGCACGCGAGGCGACGATGCCCTTCAATGAGTTCGGCTTTCAGGAGGTCGAATACCACAAGCTCTATCGACAGTTTGCCGCTCCGTTCCTGGTCGAAGGGAACGTTGAGAATAACCTGTATTTCATTCACGAGGCGCAGCAGAACCACATCTATGGAGTCAACAATGCGCTGCTCGAGCTCACGAGGGACGCCCTGACCCTCCTGTCGCGAATTGCATTCACTGCGGAGGCCTCCCACTTTCTCCGGTTCGGCGTGATGCGTCGGCTGCGGATGATCGATTCATCGTTCAAAAGCTTCCAGAGCATCGTTCCGCCCAACCGGACCGTTCCACTATCGCAGGAGCAATCCGATCGGGTCTGTCGCGACCTCAACGCGATCTACATCGACCTCCTAGGCCTCCTCGACAATTACGCTTGGGTGGCGGCGCATCAGCTCGGGTCAGCCGTGACGAAAGCTGCAAAGCCACTGTCGATTGGCCTTTTCAAAGATGCTTTCGCCGCCGATACCGCTCTGAAACCTATGGCCGACGCTCTGCGTTCGTTCGATGACTGGGAGAAAGATGTCAAGACGCGCCGCAATCCGGCTGCGCATCGGATGCCGCTTTATGTGCCGCCGGCGGCGCTGACACCTGAGGACGTTGTCGAGTTCGAACGGTTCGAGGCTTCGATCTCCGAAGCTCTTCGTGCGCAAGAGTTCGAGAAGCTGGACGGTCTGCGCGAGAAGCGTGGGCGTGTCGGGACGCTTATTTTGAAGTTCCTTCACGATCCGGGTGAACCCATGTTCGATGTCTACCCCACCGTTCCCGAGGATATCGGACAAGCCATTAAGGTCGGCCGGGTCATTCAGACATTTCTATCGGAGTCGGCTGGAGCAGCGCCCTGCTGATCCGCTGGCGCGTTGATATCGCTACGGCGCTTTTGGGGAGAATGGGGAAGCCCTGATCGACGGTTCGCAATCTTAATCGCGGCTTTCGTCGATTGTCAGCAGACGTCTTGCCTCCGCCAGGAGCCACTCGGCGTGGTCGTCACCCTCTTCCAGCTCCCAGCCTTTCGCTTTTGCGAATTCATAGCCGATGATCTCCCGCGCCTTGGCGCCGGACCAGCTCATGAGTTTTATCATGCCTTTGTAGTCGGCGAGAACCTCGAAAGCGCGAGTGCGATGGTCTTCGAAATCATCGATTGCCTCCAATAGTGAAGCGTTTGAGATCGCGACCGCCGTTGCGCGCTCAAAATCGATCTCGTGCAGAGCGTGTGGCACGGCGCCTTCGACCAGGTCGCGCACATCGTCTAGCGTCAGGCTTTGCTCGTGAAAGGCCGCCCGGCGTCGTTGCAGCTCGGCGCTCACATTGCGACAGTCGTGGCAAATAAGGACCTTGCGGTACGACCCGATCACGATTTGGCTCGCCGCGTCAGGGCGCCGCCTTGCAAGGCTCTCTTCATCATCCTCGTGAACGTACTCGACGACTCGGTGAATGCGAGCTGTCCATTTTCCGCGGTTCGATTTTCGGCAGATCTCGCGCTTCGACCTCCCGCAGCGAGGACAAGTCCAATCCGAGCCGGCTTCAATCCAAATCTTGGTCTCCGCCTGAGACGCTTCGACCGCCGCGAACTCGCTGTCGGTCGGGGGGGGCGGGCGATCGCCTTGCGCTTCGGCTTTGGAGATCGACCTGCACTGTCGTTGCAAACAGAGCGTGTCTCGATGAGAGAACCCAGGCGATGCCGATAATCTGCGGGAACGGCCGCCGCGAACAGTCGATAGACGATGTCGCGTTCCTGAATAGGGCCGAGGAGGCGCTGGCCGGGCGCAACTTCGCGGCGGTGCCGGCCACCCGCGATGCGCTGCGCCATCCGCGTGGCGAAATCGGTTCGATCGGCGAAGTCGTCCTCAGCCGCCAGCCAGGCGGCTCGGGCCTTCTCCAGATCGATCTCGTGCGTCCGGTTCGGAGCGCGATCTCGGAAATCTGATCGTCCGGCAGATTGGCGACATCGGGGACTTCTATCGCAACAATGAGCGCCTGCGCCTCGTTCATAATATCCCCCATGCACGGTAACGTCCGCGGCCGGTCGCCTCTCGCAATCCCAGCTCGCCGACCAGGTCCTGCGCGGCGCGTGGCGTGATCCGAAGCTCTTCCGCAATCATCCCCGCGGAGATGATCGGGCGGGTTAGCGCGTAGTCCAACAGCGCTGGCATCCGGGACGTGGAGCGGCGGCCGTCGAGCTTGCGGGCCAGCAGCATGCGAGCGGTCGTCCAGCGATCATGGTCCTTCAGTCCGGTCTCGGCCGCGGCTGTGATCGCCTCAAGTTGAACGGCGAGGCGTCCCGCGCTATCGCGCGGCCGGCGCCGCTCGCGTGGGATGACTTTCATCCCCGCATGCAGACACGGTAGGTGCCAACCTGTTTTGCCGCGCGCACGCATGAGCGCGCCGGCGAGCAATCGCCCCAGCCAGTGGCTGTGCTGGAGTGGCTCGATCGCGGTCCAGCCCTCGGCCGCGATCGCCGTCGCCAAGGTCGGCGGAAGCGAGCGGGTCTCGGCAACAATCGCGCGCCACTCATTCATTCGTTCATCCTCGTCCCAGTCGAGGTCATAGACCAGCGGATCCTGCTCGGGCGGTTGCCTGGCCTGCGTCGTGGCCTCGCCCGCCAACGCGCGGTCGGCCTGGGCGATGGCAGCGTCCACCGCGCTGAAGACGTCGGCCAGCCGGTCATCCGTCGCAGCCACGAGATGCGTGTTGCAGGTATCCGCATCGTCATCCGCGCGCTCGATCTGCTCGTCCAATTTCTCCTTCCGCTCGCCGCGCCCTCCCCTGCCGCGCAGTCCCGCGAGACCGGCGGCCGACAGCGCCCACTCCGGCTTCGCATCGGCGATGCGCCGTCGCGCGCGCAGCACGGCGTGGGCACGGGTGAGCTCGTGCGTCGGGGTCCGCACGTCCATGTGCGCGTCGTGGAGAACGAGGTCGTCGAGGTGGACGAGCTCGCCTTCCAGCCAGAGACTGGCGCAGGCGTCGGTGAAGTGGGTGCGGGCGATCCAGCCCTCGCGGATCGGGCTTTTGGCGAGGCGCTCGTCGAGCCGCGCGACCGCATCTTCGGCGGCGGCGAGCGGTCCGGCGATGGTGGCCCACGGGAGCGGATCGGGAATATGGTAGGCGTTTGGCAAGGTCTTGATAACCTTAACGGGAATCACCGTAACAGAAGGTAGCACGCCATTCACTTCCGTCATAGAGGTGCCTTCCGGCGCGCCCTTCTCACTATCGATAACTGTCCCTTATCGATAGTGTTGAGCACGACCCGCAAATCAGCGATTCTGAGCGGCCTCAGCCCGGAAAATCACGCCGACCGGGCCTCAGATCGACGAGAGGATGCCGCCGCTGCCAGCCCCCTCCCCTCTTCCGGAAGCGTCCTGCCGCCGCCTCAGACGTCGTCGACCTCGGCGTTTAAGTATTCGAAGCCCGGCGCCATCTCGCTGGCCTCGATCGCGGCGATATCTTCTTCGGTCAGATCGGCGGTACGAACGGCCCGGCGATCGCGGCCTTCGGGCTGACTCCCCTTGGCCGGTTCGGTGCCGTCCCGCGCGGCCGGCGGCGCACTGCTTCGCTTCGGATCATCGTCCATGACAGCTTCCTTGGCACCCATCCTCCCCGTGATCGCGGTCTTTGGAAAGTCAGGCTGCCTCGATGTCGGTCTGCGGAAAATCGGCGCCCTTGAACATCAACGGCTCCCCGAGATGGCGGGCACAGGCATAGGCGAAACAGTCCCCGAAATTCAGCCGTGCCGGGTGTCGGCCCTTGCCGTAACGGTCGAAGGCAACGAGCGCGATCCGGGCGGTTTCAGGCGCCACATTCACCATTTGGATCTCCATCAGCGCGAGATAGCTCTCGACCGCTTCCGAGGCTTCGGCGATCTGCAGATCGAGCACGCGGGCGACGGCGATCGCCGCCTCCCACACCGCCAGCGGCGAGGTCAGTCGCGTTGCGGCCTGCTGGACGCGCGCGAGCAACTCTCGTGCCTCGTCTTCGTCCGTCAGCATCGCCGTAAGCGCCGAGGCATCGATGAACATCAGGTATCCTCGTACAAACTGTCGCGGAAAGCCTTGTCAGCTGCCTTGCCGCTCTGTGGATTGCCCTTCGCCCTCAAGTCGCGACAAAACTGGACGCCCAGGTCGACCAGGGACGGCTTGCCCTGCTCTCGCTCGAGCTCGTGGGCGAGCGCCGTGTGTACGGCCTCGGTCAGTCCAAGTTTTTTCAGCGCCGCGACCCTGCGGGCCAGCGCGTCGGTTTCCGGATTCTTGATGTGGAAGGCCATCAGGCACTCCTCTAGCATGCATCGTGTATCCTTATATAACATTCCGGATACACTGCGGGAAGGTCGGCGATTGTCATGTTTTTTATGGTTAACATTCTGTGAAAGCCGGCCGATCGAGGACGACTACTATTGGCGGGACGGGGACTTCCATGACGCTCAATAGCCACTCAGGCGATCCAAACAGCTGGACGTTGACGCGCGCAAGGGCGCGTTTTTACGAGTTGGTCGAGCGTGCACAGGCCGGTCCCCAGATCATCACTCGGAATGGTGAGCCAGTTGCAGTGCTCGTTTCGGCCGAGGAATGGGCACGCAGGCCGGCGCGCGAAGGCACACTCGCGGAATTATTGTTGGATTCGCCCCTTCGGGACACCTTGATCGATATCGAACGCGTTCGTGATCGCCCGCGGGACTTCGAGCCATGAAAGCCCTGCTCTCCGCTGAAAGTCTGCGAGAATGACCACCCCTGCCCGTCTCCCCGATGCCGCCTCGCTCGAAACCGTCCTGGCCGGGCTCGATCCGGCCTCGGCCGACGCCGACCTCGTCCCAGCGCTGGCCACCGCCTTTCCGGACTTTGACTTCGGGCTCGCGCCGATCGACGACGAATACTGGCGCGACACCCGGTCGATCCTCCGGCCGGACGGCACGCGGATCGGCGAATTGCGGCCATGGATGATGGCCGAGATTGCCAAGGACGGCGGCGATATCAAGGCAGTCTGGGCGCGCCTGAAAGAGACCGATCTGCAGATCACCGAATGGCGCGGCACCAGCGCCTTCGTGTCGGCGCCGACAGGCCCCGGCGTGGCCGACTATATCCAGATTGCGCTTGGTCGCGAGATCGAGTGGCGCGCCGGTCCGATCGTCAATCCGAACTACCGACCGTGGGGCAAGGAGGAACTGCTTGATCCCGGTTGGCCTCGGCAAGACCCGCTCCCGGAGACGGACCGTCTCGCCGGTCCGGTCTACCGCCTCCTCGGCCGCGCCGGCGGCGCGGTCCTCCACGTCCGCAGTTTTCTCGACCGCTGTAGTCGCGTCGAGCGGGAGAAGCGGGAGGCCAAGCGGCCCGAGTTGGAGCGGCGAGTCATTCGCGAGGTCGGGCCGGGCGGAACGCGCGAGACGCCCTTCCTGGACGAGGTCCCGGACTACTTTGACTTTGTGCCGAGGGAGCAGCGGTTCTTTCAGGACTGGGAGCAGTCGAGTGCCAGGCCGCAGCGTGTGTTTGAGCATTGGGCGCTCGATGCCCGCGACTACACCCACAAAGGCGAGCGTGAGGTCGGCTTTATCCCCCGGCCGCTGAAGCCGCCGAAGGAGCGGCTGCTCATGTCGGAGGGTGTTTCAGTGCACGCGCTGATGGACCGGATCGAGGCCGTCGACCGCGAGGTCGGCCTCCCCTTCGGCTGGTTCTTCCTAATGACCCACGGCCATTGGGTCGACCCCGATGTCGGGCACGCTATCGCTGAAGGCCTGAAGGCGCAGCGGGTGCGCCTGCCTGACCCCAACGCCCGCGTGCTGCTGCGCTGGGCGGATCGAAGCTACGGCTTCTGACGGAGCGCGGCCGATGGACGACATCACCTCGCACGCGCTGGTCTCCGACCCCGAAACCCGGCGCGCGTTGCAGCTCGACGCGCTGTCGGCGATCCTGCCGATGGAGCGGCGCGACCGGCTCGCCGAGCTCCTGACCGACGATGACGTCGAAACGCTGAAGCATCTTGCGCGCGAGGGCATGGGCGAGAACACGCTTCGGGCGCTTGCCTCCGATCTGGCCTACCTCGAAGGCTGGGCGATAGCCGCGACCGGCGTGCCGCTGCCGTGGCCGGCGCCGGAAAGCCTGGTGCTGAAGTTCGTAGCACATCATCTCTGGGACCCGGCCAAACGTGAAACCGATCCCCACCACGGTATGCCGGCGGAGGTCGCGGCGGAGTTGCGGGACGGCTTGCTTCTTCGCAGTGCCGGGCCGCACGCACCGTCGACGGTCAAACGCCGGTTGGCAAACTGGGGCACGCTGCACCGCTGGAAAGGGCAGGAGGGTCCGTTCCACGCGCCTAGTCTTCGCGCGGCGCTGAGGCTCGCGGTGCGGGCCAGCGTCCGGCCTCGGCAGCGCAAGAGCAAGCGGGCTGTTACCCGCGACGTGCTCGACCGGCTGCTCGCGACCTGTCGGTCCGATCGTCTCGTCGATACGCGCGACCTTGCAATTCTGCTCCTGGCCTTCGCCTCGGGTGGCCGGCGTCGTAGCGAGGTGGCGCGGCTTCGGGTCGAGCAGATCAGCGACGAGCCCGCCGTGCCGTTCGACCCCAAGGACCCGCAATCGTCGACCTTGCCCTGCGTGGCAATCCAACTCGGCCGGACCAAGACCGGCGTCGCGGACGAGGCGGGGAGGGTGCTCCTGGTGGGTCCACCGGTCGAGGCGCTGCGCGAATGGCTCGAACGCGCCGACATCTCTGAGGGGCCGATCTTCCGCGCGATCGATCGCTGGGAGGCGATCGAGGAGCGGGCGCTGACCCCGCAGTCGATCAACTTGATCGTCAAGCGGCGCTGCGCAATGGCGGGCCTGGAGGCTAGGGAGTTTTCGGCGCATGGGCTGAGGTCCGGGTATCTGACCGAGGCAGCGCGTCAAGGCGTGGCCCTGCCCGAGGCGATGCAGCAGTCGCAGCACCGATCGGTCCAACAAGCGGCGAGCTACTACAACGAGGCGGAGCGATCGTTTGGACGGGCAGCGCGCTTGATTCTCTCATCCACGACGGCCCCAACGCCGGGCCTTGCTCGGACACAGGGCAGTTCTCAGCTGAGAACTGACGCCGGTGAATCGAAAAGTTCTCAGCTGAGAACACTCGGGCTGGGCCAAGTGGTTAATTTCCGTTAACCCTTATTTGCTTGACCGACTCGGAGAAGTCGCGGAATTTACGCTCAATGTGGAAAATGTGGATACCGAGCGTATATGACGGCTCTAGCAGCAAATGACGCCAGCCACCGGACCGGCAAGAAAGTCCGCTCTCTAACGCGGCTTGTGGAGTCGGATGCCGATCTTCTGAGCGCCCAGCTCAAGGAGTTGCGGTTGCGGGCGTTTCCGCCGTCGTCCCTGAAAGAGCTTCGCAAATTCACCTCCGGCGAAGCAGCAAAGCTGATCGGCGTTACTGACGCCTACATTCGCCATCTCTCACTTGCCGGCGACGCCCCTGAGGCAGAGAAGACGGCCCGTGGGCGCCGCCTGTTTTCCCTTGAGCAGGTGCACGAGATCCGACGCACGCTTGCGAAGACCAAACAGAGCTACGCCCCGAACCGGCGGGAAGGGGAGCATCTCCAGGTCATCGCCGTCACGAACTTCAAGGGCGGCTCCGGCAAAACTACTACCGCCGCCCACGTGGCTCAACACTTCGCGATGAGGGGTTATCGCACTCTCGCGATTGATCTGGATCCTCAAGCATCGCTTTCTGCCCTATTCGGCCTCCAGCCGGAATTTGATCTCCAAGAGAACGAAACGTTGTATGGCGCAATCCGCTACGACGATGCGCGCCGGCCATTGTCCGAGATCATCCGAAAAACCTATTTCTCGGGCCTCGATATCGTTCCGGGCAATCTGGAGCTCCAGGAGTTCGAGCACGATACACCCAAGGTCCTAGCCGAACGGAACCGCGGCTCCGAGCGCATGTTTTTCTCGCGCATCGCAAGTGCGCTCGCGTCAGTCGAAGACAACTATGACGTCGTCATTCTCGACTGCCCGCCTTCTCTTGGTTTTCTCACGCTTTCCGCGCTGTGTGCCGCTCGCAGTGTTTTGGTGACGATCCATCCTCAGATGCTCGATGTCGCATCGATGTCGCAGTTCTTGCACATGACCGCGAGTCTTCTCGATGTTGTCGAGCAAGCCGGCGGCGACGCCGATTACGATTTCTTTCGTTACGTGATTACGCGTTTTGAACCCACCGACGGTCCCCAAGGCCAAATCGTTGGGCTCATGCGTAGTCTGTTCGGCGAGCGTGTCCTTACGACCGCAATTTTGAAGTCGACTGCTATCTCCGACGCAGGGTTGACCAAACAAACGCTGTACGAAGTCGGCCGCGAGAACTTCGTCCGGAGCACTTACGACCGCGCTCTTGAATCGCTCGATGGTGCGCATGCCGAGATCGAGAATCTTGTCAAAGAGGCATGGGGGAGGGCGGTGTGAACAAGCGACGTGACGCGCTCAAGGCCATGATGGCCCCAATCACCGCGCAGCCATCATCTGATGATCGGCAAACTCGCACGCCGGTCAAATCGGGATCGCTTAAGGCTATGGGGCTCTCTCTGCAGAGCCTATCGCAGGATGCCGACGAAGCGAGAGCACTCCGTGAGCAACTCGCCGGCGGAGATCACGTGGTGGAGCTCGATCCCACACTGATCGATCCGTCCTTTATTCGCGACCGGTTGGACGATGCGAAGGCTGCGGAGTTTGAAGCCTTCCAGGCCAGCATTGCCGAACATGGGCAACAAGTCCCGATTCTCGTGAGACCGAGCTCTCAAACCGAGGGGCGATATCAAGTCGCGTATGGGCATCGGCGGCTAGAAGCGCTGCAGCGCCTTGGCCGACCGGTTAAGGCAATTGTCAAACACCTGAGCGACGAACAACTCGTGGTGGCCCAGGGCCGGGAAAACCTCGAAAGGCGCGATCTCTCTTTCATCGAGCGCGCGCTTTTCGCAGCGCGGCTTGAGGATCACGGGTTCGCTCGGTCAGCGTTGACGGCAGCCTTGGCAGTTCACAAGGGCAATCTATCCACGATGATCACGGTCGCACGCAGCGTCCCCGAAGAGCTCATTATCGCCATCGGTCCGGCCCCAAAGGTTGGTCGGCCCCGGTGGGAACAATTGGCTGAACTCCTCACAAAGACCGGAGACAGATGGCGCCAGGCGATCGCGTCGAGTGGGTTCGATGCACTTGAGAGCGACACGCGGTTCGCCCGGGTTCTGAAGGGGCTGTCACCACGTCAGCCCAAAAAGACCAAGCAGCTCATTAAGTCAGGTACTGGCGCTCCCCTCGCGCAGATCGTGCAGGGAAAAGATCGCCTTCAATTCACAATCGAAGAGAAATCAGCGCCAGCTTTCGGGTCTTACCTGATTGAACAGCTACCCGAAATCTACGCGGCGTTTCGACGTCGCGCCGATGCGTAAACCGCGTTCCCGCAATACGAAGAAGGATTCATAGCGGCAAAAGAAAAGGCCCCCAAACGTTTCCGTCCGGAAGCCCTCTCTTGTCTGTTTGGCGACTGACAGAGAATCACTTCCGCGAATCGCAGTCAAGTGTCTCGTGAGAGACGGCGTCATTTTGGCGAGCCGAATTCTTTTGCCCTGAAGAGGCAAAGACATGCAGTCACACTCTCCAACGACGCCCTTTGGGCGGCGATCGCTGACGCTTGCCCACGTGGCAAGCCAGATGGTGGCCACCGCGCGGCCACCCGAAAAGGTCGTACACAAATGGAAGATCTTTCACGCCATCTGCACGGCGCGGCCGCGCTTGGGTGTCTCCGAGCGTTCGCTTTCCGTCCTGAATGCGCTCCTGACGTTTCACCCTGAGACCGCGCTCACGGGCGAAGACGATCTGATCGTGTTTCCGTCGAACCACCAGTTGTCGCTGCGGGCGCATGGAATGCCGGCATCGACGCTGCGGCGTCACCTGGCTGTGCTCGTCGACGTGGGCCTGATCGTGCGGCGGGACAGTCCAAATGGCAAGCGCTACGCCCGGAAGGGCAGCGCCGGCGCGATCGAGCTCGCGTTCGGCTTCGACCTGTCGCCCCTAGTTGTGCGATCGGAGGAGTTCGAGAGCCTGGCGGCCGACATCGAAGCGGAGGCGCGAGCGCTCAAGCTCGTCCGTGAGCGGATCACGCTGTGCCGGCGCGACATTGCCAAGATGATTGCGACGGGGATCGAGGAAGGCGTTCCGACGCGTCGGGGAGGGCAGGGGCCTTCCGACTGGCACGAAATCCACGCGGCCTTTCGCTCGATCGTCGACCAGATTCCACGCACCGCAACGAGGCAAGAGCTTGAGCCGATCGCTGAAGAGCTGTCGCAGCTTGCGGATGACGTCCTCAATCTTCTGGAATCACACATTAAAACTACGAATCCTAGCGCCAATGAGTCCCATTCTGAGCGCCACATACAGAGTTCAAACACAGACCCCTTTATTGATCTTGAACCTAGCCTTCCAGAAGGCAGGGCGGCGAGAGCTGAGCCAAAACCTCAAACACCGAGGGTGGCGGAAGGGACCTATCCATTGGGAATGGTGCTGAGTGCATGCCCCGATATCGTCGATTACGCCAAAGGCGGGATTTTGAACTGGCGGGATTTCCTCGCCACCGCCGCCGTGGTTCGGTCAATGCTGGGAATCAGCCCCAGCGCCTGGGAGGACGCGCAAACGATCCTCGGCGAGACGCCGGCTGCGATTGTCGTTGCGTGCATCTTGCAGCGTGGCGCCGCGATCAGATCTGCGGGCGGCTACATGCGCGGTTTGACGCGAAAAGCCGAGGCCGGGGAATTCTCGCTCGGCCCGATTTTGATGTCGCAGATCAATTTGCATCTCCGTGAAAAGCGACGGGCGTGATGCGATGAGAGCCTCACCTCCACGTCCTCGCTTTGCGCTACGGTCTCGAACTTGCCGCATGGCGGTGCCTGACCACAAACGGTTGATCGAGCGACCCGAGAGCCCCCGAAAACTGAAACTGCGCGGCCGTCCAACGGTGTGGGGTTTCGTCGCCGACGAATCGCACCGCTGCCTGGGAGTCGCCGGGTCGATCGTATCCATCAGTCCGCGTCGGAGCTTCCGAAATGTCCCCCATCGGGAGGTGCACAAAAAGCCGCGACAATGGGCTTGCCGTGCGTGTTTCTCGCGCCGACCAAGAGCCGGGTGCGGGCAACGATCGCAGATCTCTCTCCGTCTGGGCTGTTGCTCCCGGTTGCATGGCTGGATTCCTATGGCCGTCGACGGCACGTCGGCCCCTGGAGCCAAGAATTTTCCCCTGCCGGTTTCCCCCGCAAGCGGGGACCCCGACCGGCATTCCTCGCGCATGCGCCTGCGGCGCCAAAATTCGTGGCTCCAGCCGGGGCGCAGCGCTGCGCTTGCCCTCCGCTCGCCTCTGGCGTGCTCCGGCTCTGTTTCGTCTTCCCGGCCATGAACGGAAAAGCCATCGCAACGGGGCACAGTCCCACAAGATGGAGAAAGACAATGCGCAACATCGCCGAATTCACCCTCATCGGTCGGGTCGGAACCATCAAGCAAGTCGGCAAGACTGTTCGCGTCAGCGTCTGCGCCAACTATCCCTTCAAGGACGACAAAGGTCAGTGGAAGGACGACGCGCACTGGAACGAAGTTACGATCTTCACGAAGGCGATTCAGTCCTACGTGAGCGAGCACGTCAGCAAGGGCGACCTCGTCCACGTCCGCGGACGGCTTCGGCAGAACAGCTATGAGCGCGACGGCCAGCGGGTTTACACCGTCGATCTTATCGCTCTTGAGGTCGGTCGGCTGGCGCAGGCCAGCGAGCGCGTCGCCGCATAGCGGATCGGCGGGGCTTCGGCCTCCCCGCCGCTTTCCGCCTTCCCGGTTGCGCTAATCTCAGTATGGCAATTTGCGTGATCGCGTCTGACGCGCAAGGCCACGCTCGGCTTGATTTTTCTTTTCGATTGCGGACACCAACTCATCGTAATCGATACCGCTTTTATTCAGCGCACGGCGGGCATCGGTATCGTTGAAACCAAGCAATTCGAATACACTCATATTGAGGCTCGATGCAATGCGTTCGATGGTTCGGAACGTCGGATTTCCCCTGCCACGCACCATCGTGTAGTAGGTGCCGCGCGCAAGGCCTAGCTTTCGCTGGAAGCGTTCCGTCCCACCGTTCTCGATTTCGAGTTGCTGGAGCCGGGCTGCAAGCATTTCACTCAGAACAGAATGATCGATCGCCTGGGGTTTGCGGACTGGTGACATGGCAGGTTGGCTTTCGGGTCCACCGGGAGAAACGCCGGAGAACATACACCAAGCCCGAGGTCCAGTATATTGGACGTTGGAGAATTTTACTGGCAAGTCCTTGAAACGACTCACCTTGCCGAGCGGGTATCCCTGATGTCCGGGCGTCGTCGTGCCGTGGGGCTACTCAGCCGACGCAGCAATTTCAGCGGATCGATGCCCGCCCGCTCGGCTATGAGCTCGATGTAGTCGAGGCTGGGATTGGCCGCCGACGTCATCAAGTGGAAATAGCTCGATCGCGGAATCCCAAGCCGCTCCGCGAATTCTCGCCGGCTGAGGCCAGATTCCACTCGGAGCTCTTCCAGCCCCGCCTGGAACGCGCGCTGTAGGGTGCTGCCTTGCGCCGCGTGAGCTGCTTTTCGGCGGCATTGGTTTTCGCCCATCGCTCATTCCTCTCACTTCCCAACGCGGATCGGGCCGTCCGTCGCGCAACCAAGCCTACACGTTGGACGGCCAATCAACATTCAATATAATAGACAGATTCGATTCAACCAGGAGAGGTGCGTTCGGACAAAGAAAAACCCGGCAAAGCCGGGTCTCTCGAGAGGATGAGCGGGCGGGCGACGCCAATCGCCAACAGTGCCCCGAATGCATGAAGGCATTTTAGCCCGCGCCATCCGACAGTTCAAGAGGCCTGCGTTTTCACGCCACGGTCTTTGTTTGCCCCGCGCTCTCGCAAGGAGAGGACGCGAAAGTAGATGCTCGGCCAGAATCCGATGACGCCGTTTGGACGGCGACCACTATCGCTCGGCTCCATAAAGACGCAGCGCGACGTCAGAGAATGTCCCGACGGGAAGCCCGTGCACAAATGGCAGGTGTTCCGAAACATCTGCGAAGCGCGGGCATCGCTGCCCGTTTCCGACCGCTCGCTTGCGGTCCTCAACGCGCTGCTCTCATTTCATCCGGACACAGTGTTGACCGCCGGTGCCGCGGACCTGGTCGTATTCCCATCGAATCGTCTCCTTGCCCTGCGTGCTCATGGGATGGCGGCTTCGACCTTGCGCCGCCATCTTGCAGCGCTCGTCGACGCTGGACTCGTGCTGCGGCGCGACAGCCCGAACGGCAAACGCTACGCGCGCAAGACGGCTTCCGGCGACATTGGGCAGGCCTTCGGTTTTGATCTCAGGCCGATCGTGACGCGGGCCGAGGAATTTGCCGCTTTGGCCGAGGCCGCTATCGCCAAACGGCACGCGCTCGCCATGCTTCGAGAGCGGATCACCCTGGTGCGGCGTGACATCGCCAAGATGATCGCCACTGGCGTGGAGCAAGAAGTCGCCTGCGACTGGGCATCCTATCACCGGACCTTCCGTGACCTCATGGCACGCCTTCCGCGCATCGCGACATGCGAAATCCTTGAACCAATCCTCGTCGAACTGGCGAGCTTGGCAGCGGCGATTGTCAACGTTCTGGAAGGACACCTTGATCCGATCAAGGCCAGCCCGCCAAATCCGTGCGTCGAACAGATTCAGACTTCACCCGCTCAGGGTCCGAGTCGATCTGATCCTGACCCAAACGCGCCGCATATAGGCGGCGTCGAGCGGCCGGGTTCGGCCGGTGCAATTCCGGTTCGCATGGTGGTCGAAGTCTGTCCCGATATCGTCGACTACGCGCGGGGCGGCATTCGCACCTCACAGGATCTCATCTCCACGGCATTAACCGTGCGTCCCATACTCGGCATCAGTCCCAGCGCATGGGAAGAGGCCTGCAATGCTATGGGCGACGGACAAGCGAGCGTGGTGTTGGCCGCTATTCTACAACGTGGCGCGGCCATCAAGAGCCCTGGAGGCTATCTCAGGATCCTGGCCCGCCGCGCCACAACTGGAGAATTCTCGGTCTGGCCGATGCTGCTGGCGCTCCGCCGACAAGGGCGCGCGGCCCGTGATCGGGACTACCTCCCGTCTTCCCTCCCGGAAGATTGCTCGTAAGAGTGATCCTGTTTGTCCAACTCCCATAATTTCGGGGCGTTGCGTCGCGACAGCGTCTAGCTGGAACCCCGCGCCGGCGAGGACGTATCCGTCACGTTTCTTGCGTCGGCGGAAGACGCCCGATTCGTTTGAGGTGGTCGTACAGAATGCGATCGATGATCCGAAGCGGATGTGTCCGTTCCTCGGCGGCGATTTGACGGACGACAAGGTCGATCGCATCGGGCAACCGCAACGCATAAGGCCGAGACGACGACCGCTCGCCGTAGGCGTCGAAAGGGTTTCGATCCCGAGCTTTCTGAGGGCGCGGCTGCTTTCGCGGGGATGCAGTATCCGTCGGGGCGGCGTGCGGGGAGGGTTTGACGACCAGATCTTCATATGCCGGCGTCACGACAACCGGCTTGGCCGCGCGCGCTTCTGTCGTGGACGAACTGACCCGATGGGCGCGAAACGCGTCGCGGGGCAGGGGAGGACGATCTGGTTTTTGTGCAGAGGCGGGATCCGTCATGCGTCACTATCGCCCTGGCCGGCGCCCTGGCTTGCCGCGAGTAATTCGCGAACAACTTGGTCGGCGTTGTAACGAGCCTTCCTGATCGACTCATCCTTGTCGTTCATCTGGTACAGCGTGCCATGCCCAACCGTCATGGTGCGGTAGGTGACGCGCCGGTACAGCGCGGTGGCGCAGACCGGCACTTTCTCGGCATCGAGGTAAGCGACGACTTCCCTGAGGGGGCGTGTATTGCGGTCGAAGCTATCGTATTCGTTGAACAGAACGCGATGCGGGCTCATTGGCAGCTTTGAGGCAACGGCATGCTGTTCGAGATTGCGGATTGTGCGGACGACCTGGGAAGCGTCGAAGGTGTGCACCTTGCAGGGCAAGACGACGAGGTCGGCGCGAAGCGCCGACTGGATCAAGACCTCGCCGTAATAGCCCGGGGTGTCGATGACGACGACGTCATAGCCATCGAGCCGATCGATCGCCTGAGCGAGGGTTTTCTCATCGGGCGCACGCACGAGGTCGACCCCCTGCGGGCTCAAGCCGCGCGCGACCGACGACGCATGCCATTGGTAGGACGACCCTTGCGGATCAGCGTCGACGATGACGGCTGAATAGCCGTGTTTGGCGAACTCCCCCGCGAGGATGATCGCGACGGTCGTCTTGCCGCTTCCGCCTTTCGGATTCGCCACGGCGAAGATGCTGGGCAACTGTTTCCTCCCTTGGCGACTCCAACGAAGGATCAACATACAACATAATGAACATACGACAATCGGGAAATGTGTCATTCCGGTAGTTTGCGATCGCGTTCTTGAAGCAATGCGTTGTTGCGAAGATGCGTGGTAACGGCAGTGCGGTTATGGCGCATTGCCGTGGTGGCGGATTGCGATGTTACGGCTTTGCGGCATAAGGGTTTTGCGGTGCTAAGGCCTTTCCTACTTGCATGATTCCAGTGTTTCGTTGATGCGGCAATCGCGATAGAGCGAGACGCGGCATTGCCCAATTGCGTTATTACCGCAATCGGCGGGACCTTTGAGGTGCCGCGCGTCATTGTGGTGTGAGGTCGTCCGTACTTACGTCTTTCTGAGACGCTGACGTTCGTGATGAGCTGAGGACGTATAGTCAATATATTAGATATTGGTTGACAAGATACCGGTTTGTGGGCCACAAACTCGGGGACGGCTGCTGGACGCAGCCGAAGAAGGCGCTCACGCGCCAGGGCCAGCATCCCGTCGATGCCGGTGGGTTTGACTCCGGCGTAACGACCGGCAAGCCCTATAATCGGGAAGGGGAAGGAGGACGCCGATGGCTCGCGCCGCTGCAGCACCGAGGCGAAAGCCGAGACTCCGGACCGAGCTGTCCGAGGCAGACGAGCAGCGTCTGCAGGCGGCCGTCGCATTGTTCGGCTTGCCGAAGGCAGAGGTTGTGCGCCGGCTGATCCGGGCGTCCATTCAGGCGGGGCCGGCCCTGTCGGCCGAGAACACGCGCGCCGTCGTCGAGCTCGCGAGCCAAGTTAGGATGGTCGGTCGCAACCTGTCGCAGGTCTTGAGGGCGATCCATCGCGGCCAAGCCGTGCGGATCGAGGACACCGAGCCCGTGTGGCGCGGTCTGCACGAGGTCGTTGCGGCCATCAACGACGAACTGACCGAAATCACGGTCGCGTACGGTTCGAAACTTCGGCGCGAGGCGGGGCTGGCGCTACCGGCAGAGGTTTTGGGCGAGGATATCGCATGAGCCGCGCGGCGCAAATTGCCTGGTGGCTCGAACAAGTTGAGGCCGCTCGGCGATCCGTTCAAGACGCCAGCCAGGCACGCCGCCGGCCACAGCGAGGTGCCGGACTTGATGATGAGCTGAAGCCACGCAGCGGCCGTGTCGCACCGCTTCCGAAGGCGCGGCATGCCGATGTGATCATCCGCGGCGAAACGATTACCGGCGGTCGGGATGAGGAGCGATCGCGAGCGCTGCCCGCCACGTCGGCAGGTGGAGGCGGCGGCCGCGCGGCACCATCTCGTCCGAGCGCACAGGCACCTGTCGCCGGCGGCTTCGGCGGGGCGGGGCAGGGAGCGGCTGGCCGCGCCCGACAATTGGCAGCCGGCTATCAGCCTGCGGTCATCAAGGTGGTGTCCTATGCTCGCGGCGTGGCACGCGCCACGGCGACCGGTCAGTATGTCCAACGGGAGGACGTCCCGCTCGAGACACATGATGGGCGGATATTGACGGACCGGGAGGCCGTGGCCGCCGAGATCAAGGCTTGGTCGCCGGACTTTTCTAAGCGTGCGGAAAGCCAGGACGTCGGCGCGTTCCGTCTCAAGCTTGAGGGTGTGCCCGATACGCCGGAGGGTCGGGCGACGTACGAGAAGGCGATTGAGTCCGCGTTCGCCGGACATCGCCACGCCGCTCGCATCGAGGCCGATGGATCTGGCGGCCTGGAGGCGCACGTCGTCGCGGCGATGGCCGGGAGCGGCAACGAGCGCTTCCGAATTCGAGACGCCCAGGCGGCCGATCAAGCACATGAAGCCAGACCGCGCCGTCTCGACTCGGTGTCCAATGCCGCCGTTCTCACGAGGGTCGAAGCCGCCGCCGGTATTGGCGGCGACGCTGTGATGATCCGGCCGGGGGCGACCAGCCATGGTCGCGACGGCGTCACCTACAAGCTCAACAAGCTGATTGAGAAGGGCGCCGCAATCGACGACCGCGGCAAGAGCCTGTCCAACGTGGCCGATGCGCGCATGGCCGCGCGGGAGTGGGGACCGTCGCTTCGGTCGCAATCGGCGCGCGATACGATGCACCTGATCATATCGGCGAAGGCTGGAACCGACGTTGTCGGATTGACGGATGCGGCGCGCGCGTTCCTGCACGACCGCTTTGGCGATCATAAGTTCATGTTCGGGGTCCATACCGACAAGGAATCGGCCGGGCACATTCACGCTCACGCCGTCATTACGATGAAAAACGAGTCCGGCCAGAAGATCCATCCCAGTCGAGAGACATTCGCGGAGTGGCGTGAGGTTTATGCCATGCACGCCCAGGCACAGGGCCTGAAAATCGTCGCGACATCGGCGAGAGAGCGGGCTTCCTCCCAGAGCTATGGCCCGAAGGACAAGGCGATCGTCGAGGCGGCGGACCGGCCGCGGCCCGCACGAGAAGCCCGGGATCGAGCCTATGCCGCCGATCCGGCCAATCACCGCCTCATCGACAATGCCCGGCAGCGAATCCGGACTGCGAAGACGAACCCGATCCGGCTGCCGATGTCGGCGCCCGACCGTAAAGTCGTGAACGAGAGTATTGTTGCTTGGAGGACTGTAACGTCCGAGCAGCCTTCGAACGGCGTCGCAAAGGACATGCTCGAACGTCTGTTGATGGCGCAGACCGTCGGTGCCATCCTTCACACGATCGGAAATCGCGTGGAGTTATTGACCAGGGAGGCCGAAATGCCAGTCACGTCTCAACAGATGGCTCAGGATCTGCGACGCATGAATGAGGCGGTTTCGCGCACCAGCGATCTTCTGAATGGCGAGACGAAGCAACAATTCCGCGAGACATCTGCGCGCTACCTGGAAACGCTCGCCAACCGCATTGACCTGCAGCGAATGCAGGAAAATGGCGTACAGCAGCTCAGTCGGGCGGAGGTCGAAGCCGTCGTCGGCGGAAACGCCGACCGGCTTATCGAGCGCGCCCAAGAGATTCGTATCAAAGAAGAACGTGAAGCGGCGTCCGCTGAACATGTCGCAAGTCGCGCAATCGATGCCGCGCGCCGGCACGAGGCGAGTGGCGGCATTGACCCCACCTCCCAAGAGGAACTGCGCGCGGAAAGGGCCATCGTTGTCGGATCGCAACAATCGGCGGCGCGTGAAGCGCGGGAGGCGGCTGCGGCTGTTGAGGCTGCGCGGGCGATCGCAGAACACCCGGCGCAGCCGCTGCCAACCTCCTTGATCCAGAACGATGTCTTGGCCAAGCTTCGCGCGGAACAGGAAAAAGTTGTGCGAGAGCTCGAAGCGGAAAAGCCAAGCTTGCAAGCAATCAAGAGCCAAAGGCGCAGTTGAGTGGCAATTACCACCAGCGATTTCTGAAGCTATCGTGGAGCAGCGACCTGCTGTCGCATTTAAGAATATCGACTACAATGAAGGCGTTCGCAAAGGGTGATGATATTCCTGGAGTCTGCCACGGAGATCTAGCCCAAGATCTTCAGGCGCATGGCGATTGCAATCGCGTGGGGCTTGTTAACAGCATTAAGTTTCTCGCGTGCTGAAGTGATGTGCTTCGTTACCGTTGACCGAGAAATTCCGAGAATGACGGATATTTCCCAATCGGTTTTTCCTTCCCCGGCCCAAAGAAGGCAGTCAAACTCCCGGGGCGAGAGTGGTTTCGTACGCGCTGGGATCGGGCGGCGCAAATACAACCAATGACCGATGGCGAAATTTGCGAGGAAAGTAAGGGATGATCGGTCACTATTGCTGAGGTCGTCCCGTGCTCCGCCGAATGACAACGCGGCTGTCCGATGATCGAGCGTCGTCACGGGGATCACGAAGCCTTCGACCAACCCAAAATCGGCAGCTTCCCCTCCGATAATCCGCACGTCGTCTGGTTCCGAACACGATTGATAACTTTCAGCCCAGGAAAAGGCATTTCGATCTTTTTGAAGGCGACCTACGATCGGGTCGCGCGGAAGATAATTTTGAGCGACGTATCGGGCCGCCCAGCCCTTCGGGAAATATTGTACCACGGCGCGAGCTTGGATTTCTTCCTTTGAGTTATGCATGCCAGTCGGTGGTACGATCCCGCCAAATACTGATGCGAATCCGTAGCGCTCAGCGATGTTTATAAGGCAGGCTTGAATAGCGCTCTGATCAGGTGCTTGCTCTATCCGCGAGATAATCTCCCAAGTGCTCCAAAACAAGTCTGTCATTGTCATGCCATTTGCGACTGATCGTATGCCGAGTAGATCCGTCTCACAAAAAGCGGAGGAGAGATCGTCCTGCGAGCCGCGCGATTTCGAGGTACAGAAGTAATTCGGTATAGCGGCCGAGCGGCGCGATTACCAAACTAAAAATCCTGCTGGAATCCGGCGTAAACAGAGTGTGATATTTTGTGTTTATAGTCAGTCATAGAAGCTTGTTCTCGCGCGACTTCGTATGCGGTGACTATGGGCTCGATGTTTTTTTGCAGACCATGCAGTAATAAAGTCGGCTTCTCCTTCCTAGATCTAATCTGTAACGCGAGTGACGAACATCCGACGCTTGCAACCGGCAACGCCGCTCCGTTTCGGCAATTCCCCGTTCCGTCAGACCGAGATCGCGCCAGCTCGTGCAAGATGCTCTTGATTTCCCTCGCTCTGACCATGCCGGATAAATACGAGACGCCGATCAATCGAATGCTCCATCGCGAGAATGTCAAAAGGCATATGCCCTCCTTTGTGTCGGCCAAACGGAGTCCTCGCGCGACATGCTCTTGGGGGGGAGGGATGGCGTTCGCTCGCAACCGCACCAACCCAACTGAGTTTCTATTCGGCTGCGCGGCTCGGGATGAACGTTCGATCCGATCCAGTCTGCTTTTCGGCGGATACGAAGTAGGAATAAAGTGCGGGAAGAACCAGAAGCGTTAGCAGCGTCGCGCTGAGCAGGCCGCCGATCACTACAGTCGCGAGCGGCTTCTGCACTTCTGCTCCCGTCCCCGTCGCAAGGGCCATCGGCACGAAGCCGAGCGAGGCGACTAGCGCCGTCATGATGACCGGACGAAACCGCGTCAGTGCGCCTTGGCTGATGGCGGCGCTTGTGCCCACACCTTCCGAAATCATTTTTCGTATCTGGCTGAGCATCACCAATCCATTCAGGACGGCGACGCCGGAGAGTGCGATGAAGCCGACCGCGGCCGAGATCGAGAACGGCATGCCCCGCAGCCACAGTGCGGCAATGCCGCCGGTAAGCGCGAGGGGCACCGCGCTGAAGACCAGAAGCGCGTCCCGCGCGGAACCGAGGGCGCCGAACAGCAGCAGGAATATCAAGAGAAAGCAGCCGGGGACTACGAACATCAGGCGCTGCCGGGCGACGGAAAAATTCTCGAATTGGCCGCCCCAGGAGAGCCAGGTGCCAGGCTCCAGTTTGACCTTCTCTCCGACAATCGCCTGCGCCTCAGCCACCAACGATCCGATATCCCGTCCACGAACTTCAGCCGTCGCGACGACACGCCGCTTACCGTTCTCACGGCTGATCTGGTTGGCGCCTTCGGTTTGCTCGAATGACGCCAGAGCGCGAAGGGGCACGGATGCCACGGCGGCATTTGCAGTCAGTCGCGGCAATTGGACCGGCAGGTTTTCCAGCGCCGCGATATCGTTACGTAGCGCGTCATTCAACCTGACGATGATCTGAAAGCGCCGATCCCCTTCGAAGACCAGGCCGGCGACCCGCCCGCCGACCGCGGCTTCGATCACATCCTGAACCGTGAGCAAGCTGAGGCCTCGCCGTGCGATCTCGGCCTTGTCGATCTTGATCTCCAGGAACGGAAGACCGGTGGTCTCTTCCACCTTCACGTTCTGGGCGCCGTCGAGACGCCGCAGCACACTGGCGATGCTGCCAGCGGTTCGCTGCATCTGCTCAAAATCATCGCCGAACACCTTGACCGCCAGATCCTCGCGTACGCCGGCGATCAGTTCATTAAACCGCATTTCGATGGGCTGGGAGAAGCCGAGCTTGTTGCCCGGCAGTTTCGAGGCTTCCGCTTCGATCTGCTTGATGAGGTCGTCCTTGGTCATCGACGGATCGGGCCACTCGGCCTGCGGCTTGACAATGATGTAGGTGTCGGACGCGTTCGGCGGCATCGGGTCGGCGGCAAGGTCCGGCGTTCCGGTGCGAGAGAATACGAACGCCACCTGAGGAAACTTGCTAACGAGACTCTCGATCTGGAGTTGCATCGCCTGCGATTGGGTTATCGACGTACTCGGGATCCGCTTGACCTCCATCACGATGTTTTTTTCGTCCAGCGTCGGCGTGAACTCCTGTCCCAGCCGGGTGAACAGCAAACCCGCCGCGATGAACAACACTGCGGCGACGGCGATCGCCGGCAGCGGCGACGCGATCACCCGTGTTAACAGCGGCGCATAAGCTGCCTTCAGCTTACGAATGATGGCGTTTTCTTCCTCGCGGACGGGTTTGGTGACGGTCAGTGCGACCATGGCCGGAACGAACGTCAACGAGACGACGAAGGCCGCAACGAGCGCGATGATGACCGTCAGCGCCATCGGCTCGAACGTCTTGCCCTCGACGCCCGTGAATGTCAGCAATGGCACGTAGACGAGAATGATGATGAGCTGGCCGTAGACCGTCGGCCGGATCATTTCGATGGCGGATTCCTTGACGGTCTGTAGCCGTTCGTCCAAGGCCAGCGCTCGCCCGAGCTCGCGCTGACGTTCGGCGAGATGGCGGAGACTGTTTTCCGCGATGATCACCGCGCCGTCCACGATCAGTCCGAAATCCAAAGCGCCCAGGCTCATGAGATTGGCGCTGATCTTACCCTGCAGCATACCGGTTGCGGTCAGCATCATGGTGACCGGGATGACGCACGCGGTCACTACCGCGGCCCGCAGGTTGCCTAGCAGGAGGAAGAGTACGACGATGACGAGCAGAGCGCCTTCCGCCAAGTTGGTGGCGACAGTCTCGATCGTGGCATCGACCAATTGCGTCCGGTTGAGTACCGTGTGGGCATAGATGCCGGGCGGAAGCGTGCGGCTGATCTCCTTGATTTTCGCATCCGCCGCGGCCGCGACCGTGCGGCTATTGCCGCCGATCAGCATCAGCGCTGTTCCGAGGACGACCTCGCGGCCGTTGACGCTGGCGCTGCCGGTCCGCAATTCCTTTCCGATCACGACCTCGGCGACATCCTTGACGCGGACCGGGACGCCGGCCCGCGTGGCCACGACGATTTGCGCGATGTCCTCGATGTTTTCGACCCGGCCGCTGGCGCGGACCACGTAACCTTCGCCATTTTGTTCGATGTAGTTGGCGCCGCGGCTGATGTTATTGGCCTCGATCGCCTCGATGACCTGATTGAGCGATAGTCCAAAGCTGATCAGCCGCGCCGGGTCGGGCTGCACCTGAAACTGCTTGACGAAACCACCAATAGCATCGGCGCCGGCCACCCCGGGGACTGTCTTCATCTGCGGGCGGATGATCCAGTCCTGTACGGTGCGCAGATAGACTGTCCGCTGAAAATCGTCGGTCAGGCGCTCACCTTCGGGTGTCAGGTATGTCCCGTCCGACTGCCAGCCAGGCTGCCCATTGCGCACCGGCGCAACAGCGCCCGGCTTGGCGTATTCGACCGCCCACCAGTAGATCTCGCCAAGTCCGGTCGAGATTGGCCCGAGCTTGATGTCGACGCCGGGCGGAAGATTGGCCTTGGCCTCGTTGATGCGCTCCGAGACCTGCTGGCGCGCGAAGTAGATGTTGGTGCGGTCGGTGAACACCGCTGTTATCTGGGCAAAACCGTTCCGCGAAAAGGATCGCGTCGATTCCATGCCGGGCGTGCCGGCCAGCGCCGTCTCCAGTGCCACGGTGACCTGCTTCTCAATTTCGACAGGCGTCAGCGCCGGCGCCACGGCGTTGACCTGAACCTGGACGTTGGTGACGTCCGGGACCGCATCGATCGGAAGCTTGGTCAGCGACCAGAGACCCGATGCGACCGCCGCCAGCGTAATCAGCAAGACGAGCCATCGGCGCCGGACCGAAAAATCGATGACGCGTTCGATCATCGCTCAGTCCTCGTCCCGTGGCTTTGAAAGCTCGGCCTTGAGCGGAAAAGTGTTGGTCGCTGCGATGGACTCGCCGAGATTCAGGCCGGACACGATCTCGAGGGCCTGATCCTCGCTCTCGCCAAGCACGACGTTGCGCTTCTCGAAGCCGTCTTTCGTCCGGACGAACACGATCGGCTGGCCGTCCAGCTTCTGGATCGCGGTCGCGGGCACCACGATGGGCACGGTCCGCTCCTGGAGGGCGATTGCCGCCGTGACGAACGATCCCGGACGCCAAGTCCGGTCGGCGTTGGGGATTTCAGCCACGACGCGCGCCGTGCGCGTATCCTTGTCGACCAGCGGGCTTACGAAGACGACCTTGCCGATGGCTGTCTCGGTGAGACCGCGCGCGGAAATTTGGACCGACTGGCCTTCCTTGATCGAAGGAAGGTCGGAGGAGGCGACAGACAATTCCACCCAGACACGGCTGAGGTCGACCACGACGAACAATTCGGTCTCCAGACTGTCCCGTCCAACGGCTGTGCCCAACTCCACCTTGCGTTCGGCCACCCGCCCGGAGATTGGCGAGCGTACATCCTGGCGTCGAAGCGAAGCCTCCGGAGCCCCGGGCACCGCGGTGATTTCCTCTTCGCCGAGTCCCAGCGCGAGTAGTTTCTGCCGCGCGATTTTCAACCGCATATCGGTTTGCGCCGCGGCGTTGCGCGATCGCAGGTATTGCTGTTCGGTGCCTACACGGCTGTCCCAGAGTGTCTTGTCGCGCGTGGACAAATCCTGTTGCAGATCGTTTGTGAGTTTGGCTGCCAGATATTCACTCTTGGCATCTGCGACCTCGCGGCTTTCGAGGACGGCAATTACTTCGCCCTTTGCGACATCGTCTCCGATATTTTTACGCAGTTCGGCGACCGTCCCTGACAATTTCACCGCAACGTGCACAATGTGGTCTGCATGCGGAATAATGGTGCCAGGCACAATGAGGCGTTTCGCGATCGTCCCCGGCCCTGCGCTGGTCAACCCGATCTGCGCGCGCTTGATCTGGTCGTCAGTCATTGAAATGATCGGAAGATTGATCTCTGGCCCGTCGGACTTGACGGAGCTCGCCTCGGCCTTTTTTTGCACGTCGATCCCAACGACATGCTGCAACCTGGTGGATAGTCCGGGTGTCAGCGCGACGATAGCTGCGCCCGCCGCGAAAGCTAAGACAACGATAATAGACCGGCCTGCCATATGGCTACCTTCTGTCGTTAACTGGCGGAAGCGCGGGCTTGTGCCGTTACAGATATTTTGAGATCGCCTTGAACTCGCCGACAACGGCTTTGGTCGAATTGCCGGATCCGCTTACCGCGCGATCGAGGCAGTGGTCGACGTGGTCGTGGATCAGCGTTCGCTTCGCCTCGCCGACTGCCTTCTCCACCGCATGAAGCTGCTGCGCCAGATCCAGACATGGCCGGCCTTCATCGAACATGCCGATGACCCGGCGAAGGTGCCCCTCGGCGCGACGCAGTCGCTTGACGATATCGGGATGAGTTTCGTGAACGTGAACTTTTGCCATCGGCCGACCTTATCCTCCCCGGGGGGATAAGCCAACCCGGGGTGTGGCTTGATCAGGATAGGGGGGTAGGCTATATTGCCGCATGAGCCATACCGTCCGAGAGAAAAAGAAACTGCTGGGGCGCGTTCGCCGCATCCGCGGGCAGGTCGAAGCCATCGAACGCGCCCTCGGCGAAGAGGCTGAGTGTGAACGCATCATGCACATGATCGCCGGCATCCGGGGGAGTGTCGCGGGGCTGATGGCCGAGGTGGTCGAGGATCACATCCGCGCCCATCTGGTAGACCCCCAGAAGAACCCCAGTGCGCTCAATTCGGACGCGGCGGATCAACTGATCGAAGTCGTTCACACCTACCTGAAGTAAGGACACGCCATGACCATCGACCGAACGTTCGATCGTTTCGCCGCGCGTGATCACGTTTTTCTGGGAGAAGATCACGACAAGGCTGCGCGCCGAACCTGGGCGGTCATCGTGCTGTGTGGTGCCATGATGATCGCAGAGATCGTCGGCGGCGCACTGTTCGGATCGTTGGCCCTGATTGCAGACGGTCTGCATATGTCGACGCACGCCGGCGCGCTTCTGTTGGCAGCGCTGGCCTACACGTATGCGCGCCGACATGCCGACGATCGGAATTTCACCTTCGGCACCGGAAAGTTTGGAGATCTCGCCGGATACAGCAGCGCGATCATATTGGCGATGATCGCGTTGCTGATCGGTTATGAGGCAATATCGCGTTTTCTGTCCCCGGTCGCCATCAGTTTCAACGAAGCTATTCCGATCGCGGTGCTTGGTCTTGCGGTCAACCTGGCAAGTGCGTGGCTGCTGTCAGGTGGTCATCATGGACACGACCACGGGCATGGTCACGAACATCCACACGATCACGGTGAGGATATTCGCCGGATCGACTTGGGAGCCGGCGTGATCGAATTAGAGGTTTTTGAAAATGGTGTGCCGCCACGTTTCCGATTGCGCCTTCTGAATGGCTTGCGGTTGCAAGCTTCACTCGTCGCCGTTGAGTCCATAAGACCTGCTGGCGGCAGACAGACATTCACATTCGCGGATCGCGGCGGATATCTGGAGTCGCTCGAGGAGATTCCCGAACCGCATGAGTTCGTGGTCAAGCTTCGTTTGAAGCATGACGATCAGTTCAAGGAATTCGAAGAAAGATTCGAAGAACACGGTCACGACGCATCCGCTGGTGCCCACCATCGCGACAACAACATGCGGGCCGCGATCGTCCACGTCGCGGCCGATGCGGCCGTTTCGGTGCTGGTGATCGTCGGACTTCTCTTCGCGCGGACCTTCGGATGGCTTTGGATGGATCCGCTCGCCGGTCTTGTCGGCGCCGTCGTCATCGCAAACTGGTCGTTTGGTCTGTTGCGGGACACGGGTGGCATCCTGCTGGACCGCAATCCGGACCTGCGGATGACGGAAAAGGTCAGACAGACGATCGAGAGCGACGGCGACCGGGTGACCGACCTGCACCTCTGGCGGCTGGGACCCGGACATCTCGGCGCCATCGTGTCTGTTTCGACCACGCAAGCGCGTGATGTTGGATACTACCGCGAGAGATTGGCCAGATTTTCCGATCTTTCCCATCTAACAATCGAAGTGCAACGGCAGGGATGACGTCGCCAGAAGCTAAGATGGCCTGCTTTGAGCGATGTGTCGTTCTCAGAGATCAAGCCGCAAAGGGGAGAATGGAAAAGAGGAGAACCAACTGGTCATCGCGTTTTGCGGCCGGCGGCGGCATTCTTAAGGCTATAAGTGCTCCATGGTTTGGATAAACGCAATGTTTGGTCATAAACACTCTTTCAAACCTTACCTCCACGACGAAACTTCTGGCGCTGCCCGGCATCCGATATTTAATATCGAGTTCAATCCTGGGAACAAGCAACGAGGGTGAAAATCATTCATGCGGATGTGGTTCTTGGGTCGCTGGTCATCGCAGCACGACCAATCCAAGCTGCGCCAGACCCAACACGAATCTCGGCGCCACGCCGAAGGCGATGGTGCCGGCTGTGCATAGGCCAACAGCCCAGGCGTAGCCCGCGCCCGGCGCGACCACCCCGGCTCGCTCCGGCTCGCGGAAATACATTTCGGCGATGACGACGGCGTAATAGTAGAGGGCCGCCGCCATGTTGAGAGCGGCGATGACCGCAAGCCAGACGAAGCCGCCGTCGATCGCGGCCATGAGCAGGAACACCTTGCCGGCGAAGCCGGCGAGCGGCGGGATGCCAGCAAGCGACAGCATCGCGAGCGCAAGCGCCGCCGCCGGCCACGGCGCGCGACGGCCGAGACCGCGGACCGCGTCGAGCCCGTCGCTTCCGAGCATGCGCTCGACCTGCGCCAGGACGGCGAAGGCGGCGAGGTTCATGCAGAGATACGCGACGAGATAATAGCTGACGGCAGGCAATGCGTCGGGTGTGCGTTCAGCGGCGGCAACGGCCATCAGCATGTAGCCGGCCTGGGCGATGCTGGAATAGGCGAGGAGGCGCTTGAGGCTGGTCTGGCGCAATGCCACCAGATTGCCGAAACTCATCGTGACGCCGGCGACGATCGCCAGCACGGCCGGCCAGGCGACGAGGCCGTTTGGCAGTGCCTCGAGGAGCAGGCGCAGAAGGCCCGCAAAGGCCGCGACCTTCGGTACGACAGAAACGAAACCCGAAGCCGGCGCCGTCGCGCCCTTAAATACGTCGGGCGCCCAGACGTGGAAAGGCACCAGCGTCATCTCGAAGCCGTAGCCGATGAGAACGAGGCCGAAGGCAAATGCAACCCAGGCGGCATCAGCCCCGGCCAGGTTGGAGCCGATCACGCGCAGGTTGAGGCTGCCGGTCAGCCCGAACAGAAAGGTGAGACCGTAGGCCATCACGGCGAGCGCGGCGGCCCCGTACAGGAAATATTTGAGGGTGGCCTCCTGGGCCGGCCTGTCGCTGCGCACGAGCAGGACCAGAAGATAGGACGGGAAGCTGACCATCTGCAGAAACAGGACGACGAGGCCGAGATCGGTTGCGGCGGCGAGTCCCATTCCGCCGACGCTGGCCATGAGCAAGGCGACGGGCGCCTGGGCTTCCTGCTCTGCGCCGCGGAAGTGGGAAGCCAGCGCGAGCAGGGTGATGACGGTGCCGGCCTCGATGACGAGTTGATAGAAGGCGCGGAACGGATCGACGGCATAGGTGCCGCAAAAGGCTTCCCGTGGTGCAGCGGTCAGCATCGGCGCGGTCAGTCCCATGGCGATCATGAGGCCGACAAAAGCGACGACGGACGGCAGTCGGCACCACGGACCGCGCGCCCAGCCGGCGACCGGAACCAGAGCCAGAGCGAGCCCGGCTAGAACCATCTCTGGCCCGACGGCCCAGAGGTCCATGCAGCTCATGCTTCCGGCTTCGGGCATCAGAACTGCGCCAGGATGCGGGTGGTGCCGTTGACGGCTGCAATCAGAACCGCCGGCAGGATGCCGATCAGAACGGAAAGACCCGCAAGCGCGCCGGCCGACCAAGCCTCGCGGGGCGAGAGGGCGGGCAAGGCCGCGGCATCGGGTGGCGGGCTGCCCATCAGCACGCCGGCCATCAGCCGCAGATAGACGGCGGTGGCGATGATCAGGCCGAGCACAGTGACGGCGGCAACCCAGACGGACAGTTGCAGGGCCGCGCCGATCACCTGGAATTCGGCAATGAAACCGGACAGCCCTGGCAGACCGAGCGAACCGAAGGCAAGAAGACCGAATAGGACGCTGAAGGCCGGCATTTGCCCGATCAATCCCCCGAATCGGTTGATCTCCCGCGTTCCGGCGCGGTGCTGAAGCATGCCGACCATCAGGAACATGCCGCCGGTCAGAAGACCGTGGCTGACCATCTGCACGGCGGCACCGTTGAGTGCGAGCTGGCGTGCCGCGGCGCTTCCGGTCATCGCCGCGACCGCGACACCGAGCAGGACGTAAGCCATGTGATTGATCGAGGTGTAGGCGACGAGGCGTTTCATATCGCTTTGCGCAAGCGCTGCGAGCGCGCCGTAAACGAGAGAGACGAGCGCGATGATCGCAAGCAGCCATCCGAACCGGGCGACCGTCTGCGGCAGCGTATGAAGCAGAATGGCAACGAGGCCGTAGCCGCCCATCTTGAGCTGCAGGCCGGCCAGCACGACGCTGCCTTCGGTGGGCGCCTCGACGTGGGCGTCAGGCAACCAATTGTGCAGCGGCACGATCGGAAGCTTCACGCCGAAGCCGATCAAGAGCGCGAAGAAGACGAGAGCTGACGCGAGCGGTGCGTGCGCCAGCGGCTTTGCCGCGATGATCTCCGGCAGCGAGAAGGTGTGTGGCTCCATCCCAAGGTAAAGGGCGAGGAAGCCGAGCAGCATGGCGAGGCTGCCGGCGCGCGTATAAAGGAAGAACTTGAGCGCCGCGTAGCGTCGTTGCTGGCCGCCCCAGATGCCGATGATGAAATACATCGGTACGAGGCCGACCTCGAAGAACAAATAGAACAGGAGCAGGTCCTGCGCGGCGAACAGGCCGATCAACCCCGTGCCGAGCAGAAGGAAGAGAAAGGCATGCGCGTGCGCCCGGTCGTGTTCGCCGAGGACATAGAGCATGACGACGGTGAGCAGCACCGCAGTGAGCAGGATGAGCGCTAGCGAGAGGCCGCCGATCGCAACATCGTAGCTGGCTCCGATCGCCGGGATCCACGCCGCCGTCATCCGCCATTGCAGGTTGCCGCCGCTCGGATCGAAACCGATCCATAGGACGACACCGGTGATGAGGGTCAACGTGCTGCCCGCGAGCGCAGTCCATCGCACGAGGTCCGGGCGGCTGCGCGGCAGCGCAAGTACCCCAAGCCCGGTGAGGAGCGGCAGGAAGATGGCGACGGTCAGCATCGGATCGACCCCCTTCAAAGCCAGAGCATGAGACCGCCGGCCACGAGCGCCGCCGCAGCCCAGACGAAAAGCGCGAGCGTGTAGAGATAGAGACGGCCGGCCTGAAGCGTTCTGAGCCGCTCGCCGATGCCGGCGATGTCGATTGCAAGCGCATCGCCGCCGCGTGCGAAGCCGAGAGCTTCCGCGCGCTCGCTGTTTTGGGCGAGCCGCCAGACGCCGCCGGCTGCTCGTTCCGCGGCGGCGTCGAATTGGCGTTCGGCGGATTGTGTCGTGCCGGCAATCACGCTTGATCCCTTCGCAATACCGCGTGCGACTCTGTCGAGAGCGGCCTCGACGACATTAAGAAGTTGGGCGATCCGCATTGTCGCGATCGCTGGCAACTCCGTGCCCGCCATGAGTCCCGCTTCAAGTTTCGCAGGGAGCACACCAAGCGGTAACGCCGAGCTGCGCCATGCGCCGAAGGCGAGACCCACAATGGCGGCAGCGACTGCGAAAGCCCGCCAAGCGCTCGCCAGATCGGGTTCGGCCGAAAACGAGAGAATACTGCCGAGCCTACCGGAAAGGAGCCAGCCGAGGCCTGCCGCAGCGACTGCAAGCAGAGCCATACCGGCTTTCATCGGCCATGCGGGCTTGCCGACGTCATCGGGCCGGCGCTCGCCAAAGAAGGTCGCGCTCGCCGCGCGGCCGATATAGATGCCGGACAAACCAATGAGCACGACGATCAGGAGCGCAGCGCCGAAGCTGTGCCGTGCCGCCGTGGCGAGGATCGCCTCTCCGCTCCAGAAGCCCGAGAGCGGCGGTATGTTGGCAAGCGCTAGGCCAGCGATGAGGAAGACGGTGCCGGTGAACGGCAGAGCGCGGATGAGCCCGCCGAGGCGGTCAAGCGTGCGCGTACTGGTTTCCTCCTGCACCACGCCAGCTGCCAGGAAAAGGGTCGACTTGAAGGCGGCATGGGCGGCGAGATGAAACGAGGCCGCAAGCGGGCCGCCGAGCCCCAGCGCGATCATCATCTCGCCGAGCTGCGAAGCAGTGGACCACGCGAGGACACGCTTGAGGTCCATCTCGCCCGTAGCGATCAGGCCGGCGACGAGCGCGGTCGCCGCGCCGATCCAGAACACGGCGCTAAGCGCTCCTGGCGCCACCTCGAACACAGGATAGAGCCGCAGCACCAGGAACACGCCGGCGGCAACCATGGTCGCCGAATGCAACAGCGCCGAAACTGGCGTCGGCCCGATCATGGCATCCGGTAGCCAGCCGGTGAGGGGAAGCTGGGCGCTCTTGCCGATCGCACCCGCCAGCATGAGAAACGCCATCAAGGCGACCGGCGCAGGGGCAAGCTGCTGCCGGCCGAGCGCACCGATCAGCGTATCGATCTCCGTCGTGCTGGTAAGGGTGAGCGCGAGCAGCCAGCCGAGCAGGAGCCCGACATCGCCGATGCGCGTCATCAGGAAGGCTGTGGCCGCCGCTTGGGGAGCACCAGGTTCGGCATAATTGAACCCGATCAGGAGATAGGAGGCGAGCCCGACGAGCTCCCATGCGGCAAACAAAAGGACGAGAGAACTCGATAACACGAGCACCAGCATGGCGCCGATGAATAGACCGAGCTCGGCGAAGAAGCGCGGCCTATCCGCCTTTTCCGCCATGTAGCCGAGGCTGTAGATCGCGACGCCGAGCGCGATGCTCGCGACGATCGTGGCAACGAACCAAGTGAGTCGTGTGACTTCGAGTCCGACAGTCAGGCGGAAGCCGCCGCTCTCGAACCAAGTTGCGGACAAATTGCTGCCATCCGGGATAAGCATCAGGCCGGTCAACGAAAGGGCGGCGGCGCCGACTACGAGTTCGCCGCCGCCCCAAGGCATGCGCCGCCCAACCCTGAGCACAGCCAAGGCGGCGAACAGCGGCAAGGTGGGAATGGCAAAAAGCACCATCATCGCTTCAGCTCGGCGTAGGCATCGACCTCGACGGTCTGCCGCTGCCGATAAAGCAGCATCATAAGGGCGAGCCCGATCGCCATTTCGACCGCGCCGATCGTGATGATCAGAATGGCGAAGATCTGCGCGGAATAGTCGGTCGGTGCGGTGAAGCGCCAGAAGGCGATTATGTTGAGCCCGATCGCGTTCAACAGCACCTCGATGCCCATCAGGATCATGACCGCGGCGCGCTGCGCGATAACCGTATAGACGCCGATGGCGAACAGGATGGCGCCGACAATGAGATACGCGGTGAGCGGGATCATGCGCCGTGCCCATCGGAACGATGGTGCTCTTTGTGCTCCGTCTGCTTATCCGGCACGGGGAGCGGAACCAGCCCGTCGTCGGCGATCGGCTCCGGCTTCTCGGCGACGGCGACCCTTGCGGCGCGCGAAGGGTCGTCGGGATGGCTTGATGGCCGTGCCAGCAGCACGGCACCGAAAATTCCGATCAGGATAAGGAAACCGGCGCCTTCGAAGGCGACCATGTACTTCTCCATGAGAAGATGACCAACGCGGCGTGCCGAGTCTGGATCTGGCATTGCATTGACCACGCGCCAGGTCGGGCGCAGGAGAAGCATGCTGACAAGCACGACGCCGATTGCTCCGGCGAGCCAAGCGGCGGCGGGCCGAACCGGTGTGACCATCGACATGTCCATGCCGCCCATATCCATGCCGTTTTTATCGTTGCCATGATGCGCGGCGTGACCTGCGTGACCGCTATTGTCCATGTCCTGCATCGATTGATGATCGTCGCCGGCGTGCTCGTCGTGGTGCACGCTGTGGCTCCGATGATCACCTGCCTTGCCCTGTGGCATTGGATGGCTGTCGCGGCGGTGGGCGCGGTGCTCCTGTCCATGAGCGCCATGCATGTCGCCGCTATGGCCGCTGTGCGGCGGCTCGCGGGGCACCAGGCCTTTGCTGAACCAACGTTCGACAAACGCCATGTCCATGCCGGCCATCATGGCCCCGCCCGGGTCGTGCATGACCATGACCATGAACACGATCATCACGAGGAAACCGCCGATATACATCATGATCTGTAGCACCCCGATCAGGTCGGCGGTGAGCAGAATGAACAGGCCGGCGACGCCGATGAAGGAGGCCATCAGGAAGATGCCGGAGCGGAACATGCTCATCGTTGTGGTCATGCCGAGCGCGCCGGCAATCGCGATGAAGGCGCTGATGATGAAGGCGACGATTTCGAAAGCCTCGCTCATGGTCGGGACGGCCCTATTCCAAGAAGGATGATGCCGCCCACCAGCAGCACGTTTAAAAGGCCGAGCGGGATCAGGATTTTCCAAGAAAGCTCTAGCATCCGCGCCGTCGAGAGCGGGCGCACCGCGCGGCCGAGCCAGAGCATCAGCGCCATCAGCCCATAGGTCTTGACGACCATCCAGGCCCAGCCCGGCAGGAGCGGGCCATTAGGACCGCCGAGATAAAGCACCGCGCAGATCGCAGCGACCAGAAACAGCACGCCGGCGAGTGCGATGCGCCAAAGGAGGGCGGACCAGCCGCCGGATGCGCCGAGCACGCCGCCGCCGATCGAAACGGCAAACGGCTCGAGGAAGGGTGCCCGGTAGGACTGCATCAGTCCAGTTACGAGATAGAGCACGAAGCCGATCGGCTGTAGAACGACGAACCACAATCCGCTCTGCGCCTCGACGATGGCGACGGTCGATAGCGACCGCGCCATCATGATGACGCCGACATAAGCGAGCCCGAGCGGCACGACGTAGGCAATGAGCTGGGCGATAATGCGATAACAAGCCTCGACTGAATCGGGCGTATCTGCACCCCAGCCCGCCAGCGCCACGCCAAGAACAACGAAATCGATCACGACGATGACGTAGAAGACGCCGATGCCGAGATCGCGCCCGATCAGATCCGGCCCGAACGGCACCACGACCATGGCAAGAGCAACGCCTGCGAGCGCCACGACTGGACCGGCAGGCAACAGCCAGCGGTCGCTGTTCGCGATATCAAGATTACGGCCGAGATCCGCGGTGTGCGCCGGTCCGGGCTCACCTCTCGGCTGCAAGAACAGACGTTCGAGAGCCCACGTCAGTGCGGCACCCACACCGAGCGCGGCGAGAACCGTAGCCGAGGTCGCAATCACTCCCATTCGAGCCCGCCCATGCCCCAGGCGTAAGTGATGCCCGCCCCGAGGAGCGCGATGAAGACGAGCATATCGAGGAAGGCGCTGATCCCAATATCAGCGAACACCACCGCCCACGGATACATGAAGATCATCTCCATATCGAAGGCGAGAAAGATCAGCGCATAGTTCACGAAGCCAAATCGGAATTGCGCCCACGCCGGCGGAGCGCTGATCCACTGTCGGGGGGCGCGAAGAAAAAGACCGGCCGCGATGAGCGCCAGCCCGAACGTCATGACCAAAACGAGTGCGACGAAGCCGTAGTCGCTGAGGATTGGTGAGGTGCTGGTACCCGGCATGGCCTTCCATCGGTTAGGGGCCGATTACTATCGTTACGGGACGATTTCGGACATGTCGATTTCGCCCTGATGATGCGGAATCGTCATCGTGACCCACGGCTGCGGCGGATCAGAGTCCATGCCTTTCTTCATTTGCTCCTGCATCCGATCCATGGCTGCGGTGTATTCTTAATTCACGTGCTGGCTTTGCGGACCCTGAGCAGACGCGTGAAAAACCAATGTCGTCCAAATTAGACACCAGCGAGAGCGGCGCGAACGGGAACATGCATGTGGTTCTCCATAAATTGATGATCACGCCCATGATCAACTTGCATGCAGTTGCGCGGTTCCTAAAAACAAGTAGCTAGATCAATACATTAACGAGCACGCAAAAAATATCCGCGCAGAATGACTAGCGACGCATCCTCGCGGGGGGATGCGGACGGTCTCGCTACTCCGTCACTGCGCAGATCCGTTATTTTTCCTTTCTCAAAGATGACCGTAAATCTTTCTATTTACCGGTCTCATCCTTAACGCGTTTTTGCAGCTCTGCAACGGCATTCGGGTGATGCAGATGTCAGGACCTCGAGGTAGTATAGCCGCTCAAACAATGTTGTGCGCCCATACGGAATCGTCGATATGGGTGATGACGGAAGTTTCCATCCAATCTCCTAAAAGGGAGAAGGCTCGGCGGATGATCGCGCGCTTTGCTTGGCGGTCGCAATCGTCTGCTCAAACAATTCATGATGTTGGTCATGTCGCGCAACGAATTCCTTAAGCGACGGAACAACTGAAGTTTCGCACCAATCCAAAATTCGGGCGCGATCCGTTTTCGGGTCTGGGCCAAAAAGCTTTCTGATAGCAAGCAAGACCCCCGCACGTGCTGCATTCGCAGAACGAAGGATTATTAAACTCGCCTCCGCTTGAGGCAGCCCAGAGGTCACTTCCTCTCGAATGTGCAGCATGAGAGCTTGCGCGTCGCCAACATTGCTTTTGGTGCGATCAAGGATCGATGGATCATATTGGGCGCAAAAGGACGCAAAATTCTGCGCGATATCCGCCCGCGCCAAAATTCGGACCAGAGTTAAGTCATCGGCGGCCACTGTCGGCGCACATACCAAAACCAGGAAAATAGCAGCAGTTCCGAGTTTCAACGCCCGCTTCATGACCGCCTCTAGGCCTCCATTCGCATCTTTAGCGCGACTACGCGCGCTACGTTGAAGAACAATTGTCAGTGTTTTCTTTGGCTTGTCCCCTATCAGGGTGACGATGTGCTGGTCTTTAAGCTTAACTCTCATTGCGCTGCAGAAGGAGGACGCCAAGCTCGCAAGGATTACTTTTCTTTCTCCCCTACGGAACCAGCGCGACCGCAGGTGCTTAGTTTGTTGTTCGATATTTTGATCGCCGCGAATGTAGGTCGATCATTCAGGAGAGGTTTCGATCATGTCACAGTTCGCGTTTCTCAAGTCATCGCACCCTATGCTTAGTCGAACGGCCATCGCCTGCGTCCTCGCGATGGTTTTTGCAACGTCGGCATCGGCGGCTCCACTGTCGCCCAATTCACTGGCGCCTCGAATGGAGCAAACCGCTGCAAGCAAAAATGTGCAAACTGTGCACCTCGTCTGCGACAATTTCGGCCGCTGCTATCGGTCGCATCGTTATGTTCGAACTCCCTATCCTTATTATGGCGGTGGTTATTATCCGGGCTATTATGGTTTTGGACCGGGCATCGGCTTCGGCTTTGGTGGACATCATTTTGACGGAGGCCACGGTTTCGGCGGCCATGAGTTTGGCGGCCACGGCGGGGGCCACGGGTTCGGAGGCCACGGCGGAGGTCATGGATTTGGAGGCCACGGCGGCGGCCACCACGGGTGAGACCAGTTTGCAACCCGTGCTGCTGTCTTAAATCCACCTCTGAAGTGCGCCGAGGCGAGCTTCCGGGATTTTGACTTGAGTTGTGGTGAAAACAAGCCGTTTTCGCAAGCCGATGGCCGTCGAAAAGTTGTGGCGATTTCCGCAACCGGCGTGACTTACTCCGGCACGTTGGCCAGCTTGTTGATATCGTCGGCGTCCTGAGAGCTTTTCAACAGTCGTCCGACCATCTCATAGGAGCGGGTGATTTCAGCCAGTCGACTCATTTCTCGGGTGGTTTCGACATTGGATTTTTCAAGGGCGCCACTGATCAGCGCTACCTGACCGGAGCCGAGATCAATCGGTGCTTGGTCCGCCCGCAGCAGACTCTCACTGGCCGGTTGTAGGAGTTCCGGATGCGCAAATCGGACCAACCGCAGCTGCCCCAGGACGGCTCGCTTGGTGCTGACTGTTCCGTCGGCGGCAACACTGACCTCGCCATCATTTGGCGGCACCTGGAGAGGGCCATTTTTGCCCATAATTGGCTCGCCAGAGAGAGCGACAATGCGTCCAGAGCTGTCGATCGTCAGCGCGCCGGCTCGTGTGTAGCGATCGCCTTGCGCGGTTCGTACAACTAAATAGCCCTCGCCCTGAATGGCCAAATCAAGCGGATTTCCGGTTGGCTGAAGCGCGCCCTGACTTGCGTTATCGAATTGGAAGCGCGGATCAACCAGGGATAGCGGACGCTCCTTTTTGCCGCTTTCATCCACCTCCTTTTCGGGTTTCAAGTATTCCCGAAACGACAGTTCGCGCGCGCGAAATCCTGTAGTATCTGCGTTGGCAACATTGTGCGCAACCACATCGAGCTTGCGTTCAAGCGCAATCAGACGCGAAAGGTGAATAAGCGTTGTTTCGCCCATCTTCCCGACCCCGCTTAGACGAATCAAAGTGTAAAGATGTCAATAAGTCCTGGATCTCGCAATGGTAGACATTCAGGAACGACCAGGCGCGATCATTTCTGGCACGAGAGCTGCGTCCAAAGGCAGCCAATTCACTTCCGCAACACGAAGCTTCTCAACGGCCGGCCAGATGGAGTTCCGACTGCGCCGCGCTGTAGAGCGCGTCGAACGCCTGGCATTTGGCAACCACCCGTTCCAGCAGCTCTTTCGACTTCATTGAATCGCCGCGATGGCCTTCGTAGTCGCCCACGAAGAAATCTGCTTCGCACGCATGCTTGCCCGTGTCATCCTTTATCGCCAGCGCGGCGGAGACAATTTGTTCAGCGTTGGACCTGCCGAGGTATAGATCGACCACCGTGCGGGGCCAAATATTCCGCTTTAGCCTAGTGGCGTTTTCAGCAAACTCGTCATCGTCCCGATCCTGGGCATGCAGGCGGGCAATGTGAAGCCAGATGACAGGATAGGGATCTAAGGGCCGCAAGCGCACCGCGATCTTGAGATCCCCAATGCTCGCGTCGGAACGTTGAAGAAGCAGATGGACTCTTCCGCGTCCCAGATACAGCGCGGGATTACCGGGATCGATTTTCAGCGCAGAATCGAATTCATCCAGCGCTTCGCTGTAGCGGCCGAGCGTTGAAAGCACATCGGCACGGTTTTCCCGGAACTTAACATCACGCGGTGAGAGAGCGATTGCGGCATTGAAATCGTCGAGCGCCTGTTCTGCCTTGCCATCGACACTCAACAACACGCCGCGATTCCCATAGGCATCGGCAAATTTTGGTTGCAGCGCGATCACTTGATTGAAGTCGCTCAGCGCTTTCTCACGATCGTTTTTGAGAATGTAAGCAATTGCCCTGTTATAGTAGAGCTTGGCCGCATCGGGACGCTCCGCAATCGCTTGATCATAGGTCTCGATAGCGCGATCGACTTGCCCAATCCGCGCAAGGGCGCCTGCCAAATTCATGAGAATGATCGGGTCTTTCGGGACGATCTTTTGCGCGTATTTTAAATCCTCAATCGCCTGCTCGTAACGTCGTTCGGCGATCCAGATCAGTGCCCGATACACGTAGGAGTTCGGAAATTCAGGAAGCAGCACAATGGCGGCATCCAGATCAGATAGCGCGCGGCCTCTAACCTCAAGTTGCTCATAGCTTGCGCCGCGACCATAATAGAGCATGCCTCGCTGAGCCTTCGAGAGGTTGCCCTCCGAAAGCGCGCGATCGAATAGCCCAATCGCAAGCGCAAATTGCCCGTGCATTTTGGCGTCAAACGCAGCTTGGGCTAGATCGCGCGCCGGCTCTTGAGCCCTCACCGGGACGAACGTCATCAGAGCAAGAATGAGGGTCAAGCTGGCGAGGGAACGCGACATAGCGACAGGCCTCTTTCCGGATGATCTCCAGTCTAGCACATTTGGTCAACGACGGAGGCGTCTGTCCGCTCCCGATTGGATCGGCAAACCTACATGCCAAAACCGACGCTTAGGTTCGATCACCAGACCTATAGCGAACTTGAGGCTGACCCTGTCAAGCAGAGCTCTTAGACCCGAGAGCCAAGGGTTCGCGGTGACGGGTGCGGAAATGATCGCTTCGGCCGAGGCGCCCACTTTACGGTCGTTCTCATATCCGCCCCTCTGATGGTGGTGGGACCATCGTCGGAGTTCTCGTGTCGCTGCTTCAGGCCCTAACACAAATTCAGGAGCAGACCCTTATTTACGTTCCGAAGATCCTCGCAAACTGCATCACGCTGGTCGTTGCGCTTCCCTTCATGGCCGACGTGTCTTATCACCAGTTCCTGCGCGAGACGGCGCGGATACTGGCTCCTTAGAGCCACCATGCTCTGCAACTTTAGCGATAAAATCGCTTCCCGATAGCTCAATCTGCCTTTTGGCCTGAGGAAGTCCATTCGATAGGAACATCCAAACGAATGCCTGCATTCTTGTGGCAGAGCAATCGAAAGGAGTTCGACCATGACAAAATTTTTGCAGCCGCCTTCGTTCGCGAGAAGGTCCTCGCAATCCTTGTGCTGTCGGCGTTGGTTGTAATGGGTGCCGCCCATGCGCGCGCGCAGGCCGGCGGCGGTGGGGCGGTGCAGGTGGTGGTGCGGCCGCGGGGAGTGCCGGAGGTGGTGGTGCGGCCGGCATGGGATCCGGTTCGAGCGGGTCAGCAGGCGGAACCGGATCATCAGGAGGCACGGGGTCGTCGAGTACTGGAAATTCCGGCTCGACCTCCGGCCCCAGTGCGAGCGATTCGTCGGCGGGAGGGGGAGCAGGCACCACGGGAAGAACTTCCAATCCTCGATGACGCGTAGCTGCCGACGCCTCAGGTCGCATCCAAATCAGCGTCGTGACGAACAACAAAGATGCGCGGGCGACGCCCACGCATCTTCTGACTATTATTGGCGATTGCCCTAATGATGGCGATTGTCACGACGGGCTAATGGCGATCTTCGTGCCGATCAGAATTGTGATCGGACGGGTGGCCTCCACCGTGGTGGTCGCCGTGATCTCCTTGTATCACCACCGCAGGATCTCCATGCCCTTGATCATGGGATTGTACGCCATGGTCATTGTCCCCGTGGACAACGGTACCGCCATGCCCATGTCCCTCGTCGCGATCGTGATGTGGCCCGACCGTAACGCCGCCGGGTCCCACCTCCACCTGGGCTCGCGAAACCGTGGGAGAAACCGCCTACAAAACTGCGAAAGCAATGGGTGCCAGATAGCGATATTTTGTTTTCATCGATTGTTCTCGTACTTGAAGCGTCGTGCGAACGCCTGCACGGCTGGCGTCAACAGAAAGGTGACCGATCGCTGATACGGCTACATCCCTTTCATTCCCTTCATCTTGTCGTGGTCGCCGCCGCTTATTCCCGGCATTCTGTCGTTGCCATGCATTCCTTTCATGCCGCTCATGCCCTTGTGTCCCCGCATTCCGGACATGCTATGTCCGCTCATTCTCGACATGTGGTGCATTTTCTTTTTTGCTCTGATCTGAGTGAATTCCGTTCCGTTTTTGAAGGCCGCGGCTGGCGCCGGAGGCATCGCTTGCGCCGCGACGACAGACGCCAAGAACGTAACCGCAGTGACGATTGCAAATCGCTTCATGTCAAACTCCCATGTTTCTGATCCATCAAGTCCAACATTGGAACACTCCCGAAAAAGGTTCGTTCCATCGCCAGCTCTGGGTATTTTGACGCTCGCCGATTGTGATGACTGCTCCGGCATTGGCAACTCAAACCACGACCGGCGCTGCATGAGCCCCATCGGCTCGGGATGTCAGCAAAACCCGATCTAGGTCAGGGATTTGGTGTCAGTGGTTCCGAGGTTACGATTTGCCAGGCCGAGTGCGAAAAGCACCTTCTGGCGTACAGCTTCCGGCAAGCCGACTAACACCCAGCACGTTTCGAGCATGTTGGAACACAATGGCATCGATGGAACGAGTTCCTCAGTGCGACAATCGTCCCCGGCGAGCTTCCGCCAAGGCCTTCTCGCAGCTCGCTTTGTCGCCTTTCGCATCGGCGGTACGGGCGCGCTCCAACGCCGCGCGGTCGTGACGCTCATCGGCTGCGGCCTGCTCCCTGCCTCGTGCGACCGAACTTGGCGTCGGTTGGTGGTGTAGGTCGGCTGCGCGTGATTGATGGGCTGAACTATCTCCTTTATCCGCAGCCAAAGCGTTCATGGCGGCTTCGACTTGCGCGATGTCGGCAGCGCATGGGCCGGCATGAGCGGCGCGGTCTGAAAAAATTACCGCATTCACAAAAACAACCGCGGCGACAACCTGAAATCGATTGACGAACGTTCCCATAATACGCCCTCCGACCACGCATCACCGCAAGTAGGTGTTAAAGTATAGCATATGCATTAGCTGACGAAAATGCCGGCTCTCATTGTTCGGCCCTCATCCCCTCCCGATAGTCGTTTGGTTCGTCTTTGACCGATGAATCCAAACTGCGTCGACCAGCTGTGGTCGTAACATTGGGGCGGGTCGAAGCAGCCAAGAGTGGAGCTCCATGCAGACCTCTGACGTTGGCTTTACGTTCGTCCGGCTCCCAAGTTTCTGCCTGCTACACATCGCTGCCGCCATCATTGTCGCTCTCGGTACAATTTGCTTCGTCGCACGGACGACCTCGACAGGCTGTTGGCGCCGTCCTACGGCAAGGATAAATTTACGCTGGCTTTAAAACGTTATCGGCGGCATCGGAAATACCATTTACCGCAGCGGCGAGGTTGCTATAGGCTAACTGCGCGGGTGCAGCTCGAAGGTCGAGCGACGGTTTCCAAACTGGAGGTGGGGGTTCGATTCCCTCCATCCGCTCAAATGCTTGATGCTCACATGCCTCAGCATCCACTTCTGTGTCGTAAACGTCATCGGTTACGCAACTCGACTGTTTGCCAGGGTCAAGACGATCCGCCAGCCCATTCGCAGATGCCTGAACCGTGACCGCGGGCTCGCCGGGCTAGGTCGCATCCGCCTTTAACGCATCGCTATCTTCGGCGCCGAGGGGCTTCGAGACCAGCCGCTGACGAAGTCGTTCAATGCGCGATTCAACCAAAACCATGACGGCCTTGCGGGTTCGCAGTGCCGGTCGCTCGATCAATAACCATGACCAAAGTGCGATGGCTGCGGCTAGGAGGAGCGACAGCAGCGTTAGCGACCAAACGTCGATGTTGGGTTGCACCAGTATCAGGGTCTGGGTGATCGGCCAGCCGAAAATGTACATTCCGTAAGACAGGTCAAATCGGTTGGTAAGATCGCGTAGCCGACCGGTTGGCAGCTTTGCAAACCAGACCACGGCGTAGCCCGTCGCCAATGGCGAGAGCAAACGCTCCCAACCGGAGCCGATGGTCAGCCAAAAAGCAAGGCCCAGTCCTACGACGCCGATGACAGACAGCGGAATTTGGTCGCGAAAAATGTAAAACGCGACACCTAGAGAGAAGCATAGCCAGAACCGCGCCGCCTGATCCAGCGGCGCGGGGGCATGCCCGAAACGCATCAATAGAAATCCGCCGGCGATCGTCCAGGACAGCGCGAGCAGGCAAACGTACCGATGTTGGGTTAGCAATCGCAACCAGCCGACAAACGCCAGCAGAAGATAACACGTCACCTCAAATTTGAGCGTCCAGATCGATGCGTTCAAAGTGGAAGGATGAGGATTGCCGTCGAACACACCGGGCAGTCCGGTCGATGCCGAACCCAGCAGCAGCGTCTTCACGCCATATCGCCAAACCCGCGTATCGGCGAGAAACTGAGCCGGTGAGCAAACGGTGATGACCGCGCCCGCAAGGATCAGGAGGAAGGCACAGACGGCAAGAGCTGGAAAAATTCGAAGGCCGCGCGCAACAATAAATTCTGCAGTTGAGGGCGATCGTGCGAGGCTGGCGGCGACGGTTAGTCCGGACAACACGAAAAACACGTTTACCGCATGGTCGCCCAGGTTGTAGAAGGTGACGCCAAACAAAATTTCATCGGCCTTGTGGCCTGAGTGCAGAAAAACCGCGTGGGACACAACCACAGCCGACGCTGCCAGCACGCGCAACAGGTTGAAATTGTTCCGTTGTGGTTCAAGAATCTGTGCGACGGGTGTAAAAACCATCATACCATCTCGCTCTCGCGGGTGCGGTGTACTGGATTGTGACAACGCAAATTCCCATACCGGTTCCGAGCAAGAACGGGGCCAACGAAGGGAGCGGAAGGTCCAAGTCCTTACATCGAGTTTCGGTCTGGGTCTGGGTCGGCTGTACCGAAGCTCCCTACACCGGTGCAGAGCGAAACCAGTTGAGGCATGTTGACCGAGGGGTTTTCTGGAGAGTTAACTCAGAGAGCGAGTTCACCGGGACGATCATTTGCCAAAGGTTAATCCGAGGTTATGGGCTATTTCCTCCGGTTGCTGTGCGCCCTGGGTAAGACCGACCATTGCTGATTGCGCCACTGAAGGACGGGGAAATGAAGCGAGCAATCTCACGATTCGCGAGCGTTGCTGCGCTTGTCATGACGTCCCAGATCGCGGCACCTCAGGCGGTCATGGCGCAAACCGCAAATATCGTGGGGTTGGGTGCCACGTCTTGCGAACAATTCCTAAAAGATATCGGTCCCAGGCCAGAACTTCAGCGGGACTATCTGGCGTGGGCCCAGGGATTCATGAGCGGAATCCTTCTGAGCAGGCCGCCCGATGTGGATACCGACCTCAATCTCGATCCGCCATCGTTCGACCTGCTCAAGCAACTGCGGTTCCTCACTGACCACTGTGAGCATAATCCAGCGGCTGATTTTTCCGACGCGGTTGCCTCACTCTATAAGAGGCTGCGCCAGGAGAAGAACATCTGACCGATCAGCCGTGGAATCAAAAGCCCTGAATTGAAGGCTGGCGACGATATCCGACGGTGTTCCTTTAGCGGGCGCCGCAGGCATCACGGGCATACCTCGACGCGACGAAAATAAGCCCGCCCATAGCGATCAACGACCCGCCGCCGGACCAAATAGCAACTGTCATCATAATAGTAGCCGTAACCGGGGTAACCATAGCCATACGTTGGATAGCCAAACCCGAATCCGCCTTGCCCGAGCCAGCATGGCCACCGTGGAATCCGTCGTGACCTCCGAATCCTCCGCCGTGTCCACTGAAGCAGTGGCCGTCCCACGGCCTCCGCCTGAAGTTCCGACCTGGGGCAAGATTTTATTCGCTCTGACCCGCTAACCAACTGATGCCTTGTCCCGCCTGTCGTCCGGTTTCGGATCGGGGTGCCGGACGGCCACGGACCTCATTCGAGATCTGCGGCGAGTTGCTTCATTCTTAGATTTCTCGGACCAGCGCCGCAATAATCCCATCAGCGAGCTATCGAATACGCGGGTCACGAATGTGCGTCCGTTCGCTAGTCATGATCGCAATGGAGTGGTGCGGAATCATCGCGTTCGTAAGGAGACGTCGCCGCAGTTTCCTGGCTGCCAAGTTGGTTCGGAACGCACCCGACCATCTGATTTACCCAGCTTTGCACGGATGTTGGCCATCGTCGCTTCCGATAGGAGGCGAGCGCGACGATGCCCCCGAGATCGCCCTTCAACAGGGTTACCCCCGGCACTCTCCTTCGCGACGTCGGTGCCCATCGCGATCCCGACTTCGGCCGCGGCGAGGGCAGGGGCGTCGTTGACGCCGTCGCGTGCCATTGCGACGATCCGGCCAGCCTTCTGTAGCTTGCTTACGACGGCGCTCTTCTGGTCGGGAAGAACTTCCGCCTCAACCCCCGAGATGCCGAGCCGCTTCGCGACTGCATTGGCGGTCGTCTTATTGTCTTCGGTCAGCATGATGACCTTGATGCCGTCCGCGGCCAGCGCCCTTAAGGCGTCGGGTGTCGATGGTTTGATGGGATCGGCGATGGCGAAGAGTCCGGCCAGCTTTCCGTCTATCGCAATATTGATAACGGTGGCACCGTAGAGCGAGGCGATCGGTTCGACGAGTTCGACGTGAGCTTCGCAGAACACGCCCACGAGGCGTCGGCGGCCGCCTATCATCGCGACAACAAGATGCGCGCCGCGGTCGTCCACGTCGCCGCTGATGCCGCCGTTTCGGTCTTGGTAATCGTCGGCCTTCTGATGGCCCGGACGTTCGGATGGCTCTGGATGAATCCGCACGCAGGTCTAATCGGTGCAGTCGTCATCGCCAACTGCTCGTTCGGGCTGCTGCGGGACACCGGCGGCATTCTGCTCGACCGTACCCCGGATCCGCGTGTGGCGGAAAAAGTCCGACGAATAATTGAGAGCGATGGCGACCGGGTGACCGACCTGCATCGTTGGCGGCTTGCGCCCGGACACCTCGGCGCCATCGTGTCCGTCTCGACCACGAAAGCGCAGTGACGTTGGGTACTACCGCGAGAGATTGGCCGGATTTTTCCGATCTTTCACATGTAACAATCGAAGTCCAACGGTAGATCAGGGGCCAGAGCCGGATTTATCGTCTTCGATCATTGAGCTGTGCTTGGAGCCGAAGGATATCCATAACGGCACGGTGACGAGCAGAAATCCACCGAGGAGATTTCCGAGGGCTGCAGGGAGGATGCTCCAACCCAATGCCGCGCCCCATCCGGGTCCCATTCCAGCCCCGGCAGCGAGCGAAAAGTACGCCATGTTTGCCGGGCTGTGCTGAAATCCCGCAGCGACGAACAGCGACACAGCAAGGAACACGGGGAGGAATCTGTCGATGATCGTACGCCCCATGGCGGCGAAGAAGGCTGCCAAGCCCACAAGCCAGTTTGCGAGCATCCCGGACAGGACGGCCTGGATCCATCCATTGATACCGCCGATTTCGCGATATGCCATTTTGGTCGAGACAATTTCCGCCAGCCGCGAAGCCATTTCGGGCGGGTAGGACTGCACTGTAGGCACGAGATAACCAATTGCCAGCGCGCCGACTAGATTGGCGACAAATGCCAATACAAGAATCGTCCCGCTTTCGCCAGGAGGGCACCCTTGGAGTAGTGAAGTAAGGTCACGGGCATGACGACGTTGATTTCGGTGAACAGCGCAGCTTGCGACTGAATCACGAAAAAGAACCCGGCGCTAAAGCCGAGGCCCTCAAGCAGCCGCCGCGGGCCCTGCGTCTCCACCCCTGCGGACAGAAGCACCGAGAACAGCGCTCCCAGGGCGATCAGTGCGCCAGCATATGCCGCCATCACGCAGACATGACTGAATGGTGCATCCAGCATGCGCCGTCCGCTGGACATCGCCATCGCCTCGATGGCGTGCCTTGCATCAAGATACTGGGCCGGCGGCACGTTGGTCGTCCGGTCGGATGTAGGTTGTTCCGCGCCCATCGACTGTCTCCCGTGGTCTTGCGTTCAAGACGTTCGGCCTCACGTTCCGGGCCGTAGATAGCAGGCTGGGTCTTGTGACGGAGCCTTGGCCGCAAACGCAATTGAGTTCGACCTGACTTGCGTGATGTGGGGCTCGCTATCCGAGACGCCGTTCGGCACGGACGCCATCGCCATGAAGGGCGCCGTTCCAAGTCGGATCAAGGCTACGATATAGCTGCGGTTGACGTGCTCGATCGGAGGATTAGGCTCAAGCAGTCAGCCTATGAAGGGTCCTTCCTGATTAATGCGCTGAACTTCGAAAAGTATGGGCGAATTCTTGACGCGCGCCTCCGTCAAAGAGCGCATTCAGCAGATACCAAAATTGACCGGAAGCCATGTCGATTGTCAATCGACATCGGATCGGACCAGCTTCCAAAACGAGGTGACATCTGAATGCGTCCCCCAGGGGACAGATATGATCGGGGCTCGGATATGAACCCCTTGAGGCTTGATCATCTTCGAACTCAGCGGGCGCTCACTCGCAGATCCGCTGAATCCGAACAGCGACACCTCACAAATTCACAGTCTTCAATCGGAGCGCATTGCCCACGACGCTGACTGAAGATAGCGCCATCGCCGCCGCAGCAATGATGGGTGACAGCAGCAATCCGAACGTCGGATAGAGGACACCGGCAGCGATCGGAATTCCGGCAGCGTTGTAGATGAAGGCGAAGAAGAGGTTCTGCCGGATGTTGCTCATCGTCGCTTCCGACAGGAGGCGCGCGCGGACGATGCCCCCGAGATCGCCCTTCAACAGGGTTACGCCCGCACTCTCCATCGCGACGTCGGTGCCGGTGCCCATCGCGATCCCGACTTCGGCCGCAGCAAGGGCAGGGGCGTCGTTCACGCCATCCCCCGCCATGGCAACGATCCGGCCAGCTTTCTGCAGCTTGCTCACGACGGCGCTCTTCTGCTCCGGCAGAACTTCTGCTTCGACCTCCGAGATGCCGAGCCGCTTCGCGACCGCATTCGCCGTCGTCCTGTTGTCGCCGGTCAGCATGATGACCTTGATGCCGTCCGCGGCCAGCGCCTTCAAGGCATCGGGCGTCGATGGTTTGATGGGATCGGCGATCGCGAAGAGTCCGGCCAGCTTTCCGTCGACCGCGATATTGATGACGGTGGCTCCGTCGCCGCGAAGGACCTCTGCCTGCGTTTCCATCGATCGGGTTTCGATGCCCAGCGACTGCAGGTAGCCGACGTTACCGAGCAATACATTCCTGCCGTCGACCTTGCCCGTCACGCCCTTGCCCGTGGGGGAATCAAATTCCTCCACGTTTGCCAGAGCCAGATCACGCTGCTTGGCGGCGCGAACGATGGCGTCGGCCAGCGGATGCTCGCTGGCGCGCTCGACGCTCGCGGCGAGGCGGAGCAGATCGTCCTCCCGGAATCCAGGAGTAGTCACAATGGAGACCACCTTCGGCTTGCCTTCGGTCAGGGTGCCCGTCTTGTCGACGACGAGCGTGTCGACCTTTTCCATGCGCTCCAGCGCTTCGGCGTTCTTGATCAGGACGCCGGCATGGGCGCCACGCCCGACGCCAACCATAATCGACATTGGCGTGGCCAGCCCGAGGGCGCACGGACAGGCGATGATCAGAACGCTGACAGCCGCCACCAGACCGAACGCCAGGCGCGGTTCGGGCCCGAAAATCCACCAGGCGGCGAAGGCGACAAGCGCCGCGACGATGACTGTTGGAACGAACCATCCGGCAACTTGATCCGCCAGCCGCTGAATCGGCGCGCGCGAGCGCTGGGCCTGCGCCACCATCTGCACGATCTGCGACAACATGGTATCGCGCCCAACCTTCTCGGCCCGCATCACGAAGCTGCCGGATTGATTCAGGGTGCCTGCGATGACCTTGGCATCGACCTCTTTGGTGACGGGCATGGATTCTCCGGTCACCAGGGATTCATCGAGCGATGAGCGTCCCTCAAGAATAACGCCGTCGACTGGCACCTTTTCCCCGGGGCGGACGCGCAATCTGTCGCCGACGTTCAGGCCGTCGAGCGGGACTTCATGATCGGTGCCGTCCTCCGCAACGAGACGCGCCGTCTTCGGGGCGAGATCGAGCAAGGCCTTGATCGCGCCCGACGTTGCCTCGCGGGCACGTAATTCGAGCACTTGGCCCAGCAGCACCAGGACGGTGATGACGGCCGCCGCTTCGAAATAGACGGCAACGGCACCATCGTGGCCACGAAACGCGAGCGGAAAGACCTGCGGGGCGACCGTGGCGACGACGCTGTAGGCGTAAGCGACGCCGGTCCCCATCGCGATCAGGGTGAACATGTTGAGGTTGCGGGTCAGCAGTGACTGCCAGCCGCGCACGAAAAATGGCCAGCCCGCCCAGATCACGACCGGTGTCGCCGAGACGAACTGAATCCAGTTCGACAGGGTTTGGTCGATCCAGCCATGGCCGCCGACCAGATGCCCGCCCATCTCGAGGACGACCGCGGGCAGGGCGAGCACGAGGCCGATCCAGAACCGCCGGGTCATGTCCGCCAGTTCGGGATTCGGTGCAGCGTCCAGAGTTGCTACTTCGGGCTCCAGAGCCATGCCGCAGATCGGGCAGTTGCCGGGACCGATCTGCCGGATCTCGGGATGCATCGGGCACGTGTAGACGGTGCCTTCCGGAACAGGCTCTTTCGGCGTGGCCTTGGACTTGTCGAGGTACGTTTCCGGAGCAGCCGCGAACTTCGTGCGGCAGCCGGCCGAACAGAAATGGTAGGTGTGACCTTGGTAATCGAACCGGTGCTTGCTTGTTGTCGGATCGACGGTCATCCCGCAAACTGGGTCCACGACCTTTCCGTCTCCCGAAACGGAGTGGTGGTGATGCTCATGAGCGTCGTGATCATGGCCGACATGACCGCCACCGCAGCAAGCTGCTTTGGTTTCGTCGGGGCCCGGTGCCGCGCTTGCCTTCGAGGAGCAGCCGCATTCGCCCTTGGAATTAGCCTTTTCCTGACTGGTCATCTAAGTCTCCTGTGGGACTTGCAACTAATACCATAGGGGGGTATATAGGACAAATGCGCAAAGACATCAAGACGTCGTGCCAGAAACGTCTCAGCCGGATTGAGGGGCAGGTCCGCGGTCTATCCAAGATGGTGGACGAGGACCGCTACTGCATCGATATCGTAACGCAGATCTCTGCCGTTCGTGCCGCCCTGCGCCGCGTCGAGGAGGAGGTGTTGAAGGACCATATCGCCCACTGCGTCGAGCATGCGATCGCGAGCGGCAATGCGGCCGATCAACGGCGAAAGATTGCGGAACTGATGGCGGTGGTTAGTCGGGCCGACCGATGAGCAACACTCGGGCAGAAACCTGGGGTAGAAGATCCGAATGCCTTGGCAGGGACTCCCAAATGGGGTTAAGTACGTACACGGGTATCCCGTACGACCTCTGAGATTGACTGCCGACATGTTGACTCGTGTGACCAGACCAATGAGATCGATTGCCGGGAGGTTACTCTCGGTGATCTATCTGCTTTGTGTGCTGGCACCAACACTCTCGTTTGCGTTTGCGGACGGTGCCCGCGCGGCCCCGTGCCTGACGGAAGATGAACACGGGATGGGCATTATACATGTCCATGAGCACGTGCGCGTCGCGCAGCATCTTCACGACGGTGGTCGTGCGCATGATCACGCGGTGATTGCCGCAGGATTCGAACCTGACGCCGGACTGTCGTCCGGAACGGACCCGGCGACACCTGCAGGGGCTCACCACAAGTCCGCAGGCGGGCAGTGCTGCGGCATGGCATGCGTAAGTGCTTTGCCCGCCACCATCACTGAAATTGTTCAGCCTGATGTCCCGCCTTCACGCTGCGTATCCAAAAACTATCGGGACGTGGCCGACAACACGCCGCACCAACTCTATCGTCCCCCCAATACCTGATCCGATCGAACGACGGGTGCCCGTGTCCGGTGAGGGCGCGCGCGCCTGTAGTCCATCATCAGATCAGGGAAAGTTCATGCGCGCACAATCTGGGGCGATCTCCGCCATCGATGCGATGGCCGATCGAATTCGGCGATTGGAAGTTCATATTTGTCGCTCGTTATGTCTCGTCGTGATCGCGTTATGCTTGTCTGGCTGCGCGGTTCCGTTGCGGGAAGGCTTCGGGTCGTCGCATTTTGATGATCCGCCGCGGCAGCTCAGCGAATTTTCGATTGTCGTCGGGTCGATTGAGACAAATGCACACACAATCGCCAGCGCGGTCTTACGGTTTTTGCAAGCCGTCTGAACGCGAACGACGATTAGCCGTGTGATGGGATGCTAGTCCTTTGAATAGCAAATGGGGAACGACGATGGGTATGCAGAACGCGGCATTTTCGGCCGCAGGGGGCTCGTTATGACGAGAAAAGCTTCTTTTCGAAATGCCGTTCTTATGATCCTTGCCATGGGCATCGCCGGGCTGGCGGGCTGCACACCGCCGGCATATCTGCTCGCGGGCGTGGACCCCGCGGATCCTTCGGTTCCGGTGGCTGCGGTCGGTTATCACCCGACGGTCGCTCCTTACACCAGCCTTCGTCCCGCGATGCCTAAGTCGTGGCGGGAGCAAAATGAACAGGTCGCTCCGGCGCCGAAATCTGGTCAATAGGAGCGAGCGATGTTTAAACGTTTTGAAAGTGCCCCCCTGCAATTCGGCCGCCTGTGGTCAAAGACGGCAGGCCTAACCGCGCTCGTTTCTGCATTTGCTCTCTCAGGCTGTGCAACGTTTTCACCCGACGGCGGCATGTCGGTTGTCGCCGACGTCGCTGGCCAAACCATCAAAAAAGACGTTGTCGCAATTCGCTCGACCGAGGATGCGACGCAAGCCAAAGACTCCGTTCGCGGCCTGCTTCGCCGTGGATTGACGGTCGATACCGCGGTTCAAATCGCGCTGCTCAACAATCGCGGGCTGCAGGCGGCCTATAACGATTTGGCGATCGCCGAGGCAGACCTTGTCCAGGACAGTCTGCCGCCAAACCCGACATTCTCGATTTCCCGGATCGCCGGCAACGGCGCGCTCGAGATCGAACGCCAGGTGGTCGGCGATATCCTGGCACTGGCAACGCTGCCGTTCCGTTCGGAGATCGCGCGCCAGCGCTTCCAGGCAGCTCAGTTACGCGCGGCGGAAGAAACGCTCCGGCTCGCCGCGGAAGTCAGGCGCGCGTACTACCGGGCGGTGGCGGCCAACGAACTGGTCGGATTGCTGACCGAGGCGAAGGCAACGGCGGAGTCGACCGCTCAGCTTGCGCTGAAGCTGGGCCAGACCGGGTCGATGAACAAGCTCGACCAGGCGCGGGAACAGGTCTTCTATGCCGAAACCACCGCCGATCTGGCGACATTGCGTCAAGAAGCGACCTCGTCGCGGGAGCGATTGGCGCGGCTGTTGGGCCTCTGGGACGGCGATCTCGGATTCCACATCCCGCGGAAGCTTCCGATTTTGCCGCGACGACCCCAGTCGCTGCCGCGCATCGAAGTCGATGCGGTCGAGCATCGGCTCGATCTGCAGATCGCGCGGATCGAACTGGCGGCTTTGGCGAAGTCGCTGAACCTGACCGAAGCCACGCGTTTCGTTACGCTGCTCGATGTGGCCGGCATCAGCCGCAAAACGCGCGATCCGGAAGGTGCACCATTTCGGGAGCGTGGTTTTGACATCCAGTTCCAGATTCCGATCTTCGACGGCGGCGAGGTTCGCGTGAGACGTGCGGCGGCGACCTACAACGAAGCCTTCAATCTCCTGACCGAGAAGGCGGTCAATGTTCGATCCGAGGCGCGTGACGCCTACCGGGTCTACCGCTCGACCTACGACATTGCCGGACACTACCAGCGCGAGGTGTTGCCGCTGCGCAAGATCATCTCCGACGAGATGCAACTGCGTTTCAGCAGCATGCAGGTCGATATATTCACGGTGCTGCAGGAGGCGCGACAGCGCTTGGTGGCATTGCGGGCCGGGATCGAAGCCAAGCGTGATTTCTGGTTGGCTAAGGCGGAGTTGCAGACGGTCGTCAACGGCGGGGGTAGCGGCGGGGAGACAAACCGACAGGCCCGTCCATCACTTGCGCAAGCGAACGCAGCCTCAAACTGAACGGAGATCAGCCATGTTATCTCGAAGAAGTCTGTTGACAGCGACCGCGGCGATCAGCGCCAGCGCGATCTCGGGCCGCGTACAGGCCGCAAGCATTCCGGAAGCCCCGATGATGGACAAGGCGGTGATGCAGCCGCCGTTGCATCCCGCAAGCGGCCCGGACTATCGACCCGTCGTCACGCTCAACGGTTGGTCGTTGCCTTGGCGGATGAACGGCGACTGGAAGGAATTCCATTTGGTTGCCGAGCCCGTCGAGCGCGAGTTCGCCGAAGGCATGAAAGCTTATCTGTGGGGCTACAATGGCCAGTCGCCAGGCCCGACAATCGAGTGTGTCGAAGGCGACAAGCTCCGCATCTTCGTGACCAACAAGCTGCCGGAACATACGACGGTGCATTGGCATGGGGTGATCTTGCCGAGCGGCATGGACGGCGTCGGCGGCCTCAACCAACCGCACATCAAGCCGGGTGAAACGTTCGTTTACGAATTCGAGATGAAGCATAGCGGTACGTTCATGTACCACCCGCATTCGGACGAAATGGTCCAGATGGCGATGGGGATGATGGGCATGATCGTCGTGCATCCGCGCGACGCATCCTTCCGCCCGGTCGACCGCGATTTCGTTTTCATCATGAGCACCTACGATATCGATCCCGGTACCTATCTGCCGAAGGTTTCGGAAATGACTAACTTCAACATGTGGACCTGGAACAGCCGGGTGTTTCCCGGCATCGATCCGCTGCCCGTGCGCCTTGGTGATCGCGTGCGCGTCCGTATCGGCAATCTCACCATGACCAACCATCCGATTCATCTGCACGGGCATAACTTCGCGGTCAGTTGCACGGACGGAGGGTGGGTTCCCGAAAGCGCGCAATGGCCGGAAACAACCATCGACGTTCCTGTCGGTGCCGTCCGTGCCTTCGATGTTCTCGCCGATAATCCGGGCGACTGGGCGTTTCATTGTCATAAGTCGCATCACACCATGAACGCGATGGGGCATGACGTCAGAAACCTGATCGGCGTCTCCAAGAAGGATCTGGCCAAGGCGGTCGGCAAGCTCGCGCCCGATGCCATGGCGATGGGGTCGACGGGGGGCGCCATGGGCGAGATGGAGATGCCGATGCCGGACAACACGCTGATGATGATGACCGGCTCCGGGCAATTCGGCCCAATCGAAATGGGCGGTATGTTCACGGTGATGAAGATTCGCGAAGGTCTTGCGCGCGACGATTACAAGGATCCGGGTCCTTATAAATATCCAGCGGGAACCGTGGCATGGAAAGTCGATGCCCCCGCGTCGCAAGCGCCGCGACAAAACAATTCTAAACCAGCCGGCAAGCCCGACGACATGAAGGGCATGAAAGGTATGAACATGAAGGGAATGAAAGGCATGAAAGGGATGTAGGCGGCGAAATGCAGACCGCAGCGCACGATCAACAAAGTCAAAGGAGTCGAAATATGAAGAAACTGCACCAAACCGGCATCGCGCTAATTGCGACGGTGCTCCTGTCCGCATCCGCGTGGGCCGGCGCGGGACCGGCGGGTCACAGCCACGACGAGTCGTTCTCCGCAGGTGAACCCGGCGATGCGAAAAAGCCGGCCCGAATCGTGCAGGTCACGATGGGCGAAAGCGACGGCAAGATGACGTTTATGCCCGCGAAAATCGAGGTGAAGAAGGGCGAACAGATCAAGTTCATGCTCCGCAACAATGGCGAACTCGAGCATGAGTTTATTCTCGCGACAACAGCGGAAAACCTGAAACACGCCGAGGCCATGAAGAAGAATCCGGACATGGAGCACGACGATCCGAATGGCAAACGGCTGGCTCCCAAGAAAACCGCCGAGATCGTCTGGAAATTCACTAAAGCTGGACAATTCGAATATTCCTGCCTGATTCCGGGCCATCGGGAGGCGGGCATGATCGGCACCGTGACCGTCAAGTAGGACGATGACCGCACCGTTAAGCGAGGAACGTATCGTCGATCGTGTGCCGGATGACGTCTGGCACACGACGATGTCCGGATTTTTGGATGCGCACTATGAACAGACCGCGATCTATGGAGCCGGACAACGTGGCGAGCGTTCGAGCCATATCCTCCTGAAACACGCCGCCGGAACCGTTGGGGGTGCCCGCGTCGGCCTTTACCTGATTCCTGGGCTGCGACGGGGGCTGGCGCTGGTCAGGTTCGGACCATTCTGGCGTCCCGGGCCGGACAAGGCCGATCAGGAAGCTTACAAACAGGTCGTCCGCGGTTTGATTGACGAATATTGCACGCGGCGAAAACTCTACCTGATCATACGTCCGAGGCCGCATCCGGAGTGGTACCCCGTCGAGGCGACATTGCTTGAAGAGATGGGGGTAATCGGAAGCCAAACCTCAATGCTCGATCGCTACTTCGTAAACGTAGCGCTCGACGAGGACAACCAACTTAAAAGCCTTGATCAACGCTGGCGTTACAATCTCCGCAAGGCGATGGCCAACGAATTAGAGATTCGCATAGGCGGCGATGCCGCGCTCATCGGACCGTTCCAAGAAATTTATGCGGAAATGGTCCGCCGCAAGAATTTGAACTACCCCGGCGTTGATTTGCCGAGCACCATTCCCGAACTGGTCAAGCTCCCGGATCGAATGAAGATGCGGATCGCGCTTGCCTTTCATCAGGGCAAGCCCATAGCGGGCCTGGCGTTCAGCGTCGTCGGCGATCTTGCATATTACGTCTTCGGCGCGAGTAGCGACAAGGCGATCGAATTGAATGCCGGATACGTATTGCAGTGGCATGTCATGAGATGGCTCCGGGAGTATGCAAACGTGGGATGGTACGAACTGGGCGGCCCTGGCGATCCCGGAATTAGGCAGTTCAAAAAGGGTCTCGCTGGCAAGCGAGGAACGCTGCTCACGCTTCGCGAATTTCACCACAGCCCCGGTGCGGTCGCGCGTGTCGCGGTAACAGGGCTCTTCGCTCTGCGCGATGCCCGCAATAAAATCCAACGGTGGCAGCGTGAAAGATCGCCTTCACATGAAGGCAGTACAACTGAAAGGAAAAAGGTATGAAGATCAGAACCGCAGCGACAACTTTCGCTTTTTCGCTCGCGCTCTCCACAACCGTCGCATTTGCCCAGGCGGCGATGGTCAATGGCGAAGTGAAGAAAATCGATCCGGCGGCCGGAAAAATCACCCTCAAGCATGGTCCGATCAAAAATCTCGACATGGATGATGACGGAATGACGATGGTCTTTCGCGTCAAGGACCCCGCGATGCTCAACCAGGTGAAAGTCGGCGACAAGGTCCAGTTCGAAGCCGAGCGGGCAACGGCCGGCATCACGATCACGAAGATCGAAAAGCGCAAATAGCCGATCGCTCGACCGATGCCGCCAAAACGACGGCGTCGGTTGACGGGTCTGCAGTCGACGCGATGCAGGAGTGTGGAGTGGAAGAACTGTTGCGCCGAGAGGAACTGGCAAAATGTCATGCCGTGCTCATGTACGACCGGGAAAGCGGGAGGCTGACAGGCGCTGATTTGATCGATCAGGCTGCGGTTTGGGCGCTGCAGGCTGGTTCATTGCTGACGCGGCCGTTCGGGCATCGGGGGTACGGGCTCGGCTGCGACGTAGTTTCGGCTGCAGTCGCGGAACGCGATATCGTCGTCAGACTAAACTCTGACGCGGTATTCGCAATTCCATTTTGCGACCGCTATTGGAGCAGGCTCCTTAACGGTCGATACGATTACGAAGAGGAAATCGAGGCATTCCTGAAGAATGTCGCCGATATTGAGTATACGTTTGTCGATTGCGGTGCCAGTTTCGGGTACTGGTCGATCCTCGCGTCGAGCAAGCCGTTCGGCGCGCAAGCTGCGCTGGCAATCGAGGCTTCGCCGCAGAATACTGAAAGGCTAGAGATCAACGCCCAGCTCAACGGTAACCGGTTTCGATGCCTGAACGCTGCTATCGGAGGATGCGCGGGAGGGTTTGCCCGCGTGACCGGCAGCAAACACGAAGCGCTCGCAACCTATGCGCTCGCCCATGTAGAGCAAGATGCTATCAGAATTGTTTCGCTCGATAGCCTGATCGCCGACGGATTGATCGATCCTTCGTTGCCGACCGTGGTCAAGCTCGACGTCGAAGGCGTGGAGATCGAAGCCGTCAAAGGCGCGGCAAGTCTGCTGGCCGGAAATAGCATCATCATTTGCGAAGAACACGGATCCGATCGTAATCATCTGGTCTCGCGCTATCTGACGACCGCCACGTCTTTGAGGGTGTATATCTTCGATCCCGAGTTTTCCCGTTTCGTCCGCGTCGACGACATGGCGGTGCTCGATCGCGTTAAACGGCATGCCTGGGTTGGCTATAACGTCTTCGCCACCGGAAGTCCGGTTTGGGAAGAACGACTCCTTTCCGCGACCTGGACATACCGATGAAGGACCGCAAGCCATCGCATAGACAAGACGTTTTCATCCCGCGAGGCAAAACGCGCGAAAGCGATGCCATCTGGCTCATTTCTGGTCTGTCGATTCGAAGAGCCGAAGCATCGGATTGCAACGAGCTTGCAGAGCTGGCGAGCCTCGCGGGTGGAGATACGCTATCGTTCATCGCCAAAGGAATCCATCCAATGGCGGATCCGTTGGCTATTTACCGCGAGATGATCGCCGATTCCACGGGGATGTTTTCTTATCGAAACTGTTTTGTCGCGGAGTCAGATGGTAAGTTGATCGGGTTGGCAAACGCGATTCCCGCCCGCCTGATTGAAAACGAGTTAACGGGGATCGAATTAACGGCGCGCGAAAAACACTTGCTGGCGCGGACGGAATTGAACGATCCGCACAGCTATCTCCTCAACAATATAGCAGTTCTTCCTGCCTATCAGAGATGGGGGGTCGGTGCTCGACTGGTGGAAGCCGTGGTCGCTGAGGCGTGGGAACGAAATTTTTGTTCGATAACGCTTCACGTTTGGGCAGACAACACAAAAGCCATCGCGTTTTACCAAAAACTTGGTTTTAGAACGGACGGGTACGCTGCTATCCCGTGGCATCCCGAACTCCCACATGTCGGCGGCAGCTTTCTATTGAGGTTGCAGATCGCATCCGATGTGCCTGAAGCAGGCTTTGGCGGAAGGTCGCAAGTTTGAGGCAATCGGATCGGAAAGTAGGCATCCTGACTCCAATTTGAGGACAGGAACACGAGTGCTCAGCGCCCAACAGCGATAGCACTTGTTCCGCAACGCCTGGTCGCGGGCCGTTTAGTTTGTGTGGGCGGGAACAAGCGTTTTCGTGTGTCGTTTGCCTTGGGGCCATTAACAATGGAGAATGCGATGATACGAAATATCCTGAAGATTTCCGCAGCGTCTGTCGTGGTCCTGTGTGCGCTATCGATGCCTTCCATCGCGGACGACGCGGGTCAGGCGTACATGAAGTCGATGGAGAAAATGAGCGTCGACATGAAGAAGGGCATGGATTCAGACGCCACTAAGGCGTGGGCGAAGTTGATGGTCGCTCATCATCAGGGCGCGATCGAAATGCCGCAAACGATGCTGAAGAAGACGAAGGATCCCATGATCCGTGAGATGGCGGAGAAGGCCGTCAAAGATCAGACGAAGGAGCAGACGATGCTCAAGGAGTGGATCGGCAAGCACGGCAGCTGAACGGAATGAACCTAACCGCGAGGACTCCATGATCGCGCTCCCATACGACTACTTTCTGATCGCATGGTTCGTCCTTGCAGCGGGCTCTACCGCCTATGTCGCTTTCGACCAATTTAACGGCAATCCCGAACCGACGGTGATGAAATGGGGCTTCATCCTCGTCACGCTTTACATGGGCCCGTTCGGGCTTTTGCTTTACGTGCTCGCAGACAAGGAGCCCCGTCCGGGAGAGCATGAGCATTTCACGTCTCCGCTCTGGAAGCAGGGCGTCGGCAGCACGATTCACTGCGTCGCCGGTGATGCCACCGGCATCATTCTGGCAGCGGCGGTGACCGCCCTGCTGGGTCTTCCGATGTGGATCGACCTCATCGTCGAATATATCGCTGGCTTTTCCTTCGGACTGTTCATTTTCCAATCCCTCTTCATGAAGAAGCTGATGGGCGGCACCTACTGGGAGAACGTCCGCAAGAGCTTCATGCCGGAGTTCATCAGCATGAACGCGATGATGGCGGGAATGGCGCCGACGATGAGCCTGCTGATGATGGGGCGGGACATGCGCGCGATGGATCCTCTCGAACTCGTCTTCTGGGGTGTGATGTCGCTCGGCGTCATGGTCGGATTCACGACAGCCTATCCGTTCAACGTCTGGATGGTGAAAAGGAAGATCAAGCACGGCCTGATGACCGAACGTTCCGGGGCACACAGTGAACATAGCGACATGTCCGGAATGAAGCCCGAGATGGGTCAAATGTCAGATGAGCAGATGAGCCATATGGAAGGACAGGGCGGCCAGCAGACCGCAGAAAAGTCGGTCGCCCGCGACATGCCTCACCGTGGGGGACATCAAATGGCGAGCGACGCGACGATCCCGCAACTGGCGGCCCTTGCCGGTGTCACAGGCTTTCTTCTGATCTCTGGAATGGTCATCCCCGGCTTCTCGGTGAATCTCGGGTTGAGCGCCCGCGACGTCGACGGCGCCATCATGCCACCCGGCATGATCAACACGTTCGACTTGCCGGGGGAAGCCATGAAGGATATGGCGGCGGTTAAGCCCCGGCAGGTGGCCTACGAGGCCCCGTCGGACGCGAGGGGCGATCAGGTACTTGAACCGCGCATCGAGAATGGCGTGAAGGTTTTCGATCTCGAAGCATCCATCATACGCTGGAATATCCTGCCGGACGTCGCGGTTGAGGCCTACGCTTACAACCATCAGGTACCCGGGCCGCGTCTTCAGATGACGGAGGGGGATCATGTCCGCATCAATTTCCACAATGCCCTTCCGGAGAGCACCACGGTTCACTGGCACGGCCTGATCGTCCCCAACGAGATGGACGGACCGGCCAAGGTTACGCAGGATCCCGTGCCGCCAGGTGGCTCCTATACCTACGAGTTCGATGTAGGCCAGAGCGGGACGTATTTCTATCACAGCCACGATCATCCGGACCGGCAGCAGGCACTCGGACTTTACGGCGCGCTGTTGATTGCGCCAAAGGATCCGGCAGCGGAGGTGAAGGCGGACCTCGACTACTCCATCCAGCTACAGGAGTGGTTGAAGCGCGAGTGGCTTACGTATCCGGCCATGCTGATGGAAGGCGCGTTGCCGAATTATTTCACCATCAACGGCAAGGCTTATCCGGCGACAGATACGGTTGCCATGAACGTGGGGCAGACGATCAAGCTGCGCTTCATCGGCACCAATAACAATTTCGTCCATCCGATGCACGTCCACGGAGGCCCGTTCCAGGTCGTGGCGGTGGACGGCGTGACGCTGAACGAAAGCGCACGGTACCAGGCGGACACTGTCAACGTTGGTCCCGGCCAGCGGTACGACATCGTCTGGACCGCGCGCAAGCCGGGGAAATGGCTGATGCATTGCCATATCCCGCATCACACGGCCAACAACAACGTCGAACAGAAAGGAGGCGGAGGTTTGATGATCGTTTTGGACGTGAAGTGAGGGTGGTTCAACGAATTTAAAAGGGAACGCAAATGCAGCATATGAGTAAAGGCATGCAGGCTAGCATCGAAGAGTGCCTGCGCTGCTATCAGACCTGCCTCGGCACGGCGATGACGCATTGCCTGGAGACCGGAGGCAAGCATGTCGAACCTGCGCACTTCCGGCTGATGATGGCTTGCGCGGAAATCTGCCGCACCTCGGCGCACTTCATGCTGCTGGACTCGCCGCACCACAAGCACGTCTGCCGGGAATGCGCGGAAATCTGCGCCGAATGCGCCAAGGACTGCGAACGCGTCGGCGGAATGGACGAATGCGTCGAGGCGTGCCGACGATGCGCGGAAAGCTGCCATGCCATGGCAGGTAGTTGAGCTGACCTGAAAACCGGCATGGGCTCGCGCCAATACCCCGGTCGCCGCTCTATGGCGGCGGCCGCGATCTCAAACGACCTCGCACTTGGTAACTGATGACGCGCAATTTAACCGCTTCCGAAGGGAGAGACCTTCGTCTTGACCTGTTTCGCGGCCTCGCGAACTGGGCGATCTTCCTTGACCACATTCCGAACAATGCGGTCGCCTGGCTAACGACGAGGAATTACGGCTTTAGCGATGCAGCCGACATCTTCGTGTTCATTTCCGGCTACACGGCAGCGTTCGTGTACGCGAGAAAAATCGCCACTCAAGGTGTCCTCGCAGGAACGGCACTGCTGATGCGCCGCGTTTGGCAACTCTATGTCGCGCACGTCCTGCTCTTCATTTTCTATGCCGCGGCTATCGGCTACGTCGCGCAGCGGTACGGGGACTCTCACCTTCTGGACGAATTCAACGTTTTGGGATTAATCGAGCAGCCTGTCTCAACCCTCACCCATGGACTGCTCCTGAAGTTCAAGCCATTGAACCTGGATGTCCTTCCCCTATACATCGTGCTAATGGCCGGATTCCCGCCGCTGCTTATCCTCATGATGCGGGTGCCGGACGCCGCGCTCGCGGCTTCAACCGCCCTGTATTTCTTTGCGCGCTATTTCGACTGGAATTTTGCCGCATACCCTTCCGGAAGCTGGTATTTTAACCCGTTTGCCTGGCAGCTCTTGTTCACGATGGGCGCCTGGGCGGCACTGGGCGGCGCGATACGGGTGCATGTGCTGGCGCGATCGCGGATCGTCCTCGCCGCCAGCATCGCGTTCGTTCTTTTCGCCTTTGTCGTGACGATGGCCACCCACTTCGAGATGGCAGCCTTCATTCCCACCGGATTGCTCGGCTTGTTCGTCCCGAACGACAAGACGAATCTGGCACCGTACCGTGTGCTGCACTTTCTGGCCCTCGCTACCATTGTGGTGCGGGTCGTTCCGCAGCACTGGAGCGGCCTGCGTTCCCCCGTGCTGCAACCGCTGATCGTCTGCGGTCAACGGTCGCTCGAAGTTTTCTGTGTAGGCATCTTTCTGTCGTTCGTCGGACACTTCATGCTTGAAATGTATTCGGAACGACTAGGCGCCCAGATTGCTGTGAGCGTTGCCGGCCTAATCCTTATGACGTCAGTGGCTTATTATCGAAAATGGTCGCGTTCACTGGACGCGCCGACTGGGCCCGCAAAGCGGGTTGCGGCGGTCGCGGATCAGCGGCGCGATTGCCGTCAAATCGAAAAGGAGACCGACACATGACTAAGCGACTGGGATTTGTGATCTTGGCAGCCTTGGCCGTCCTGGGCGGTATCGTTGTCTATGTCGGCTCCGGTGCCTACGATGTCGGCGCGGATACGCCGCATTGGGAAATCACCCGAAAAGTCCTGGAGATCGTTCGCAACCGCTCCATCGAAGTACGCGCGAGCCAGATCGAGCTACCCGACCTCCAGGACGAACAGCTTGTTCTGAAGGGAGCAGGACAATATGCGGCAATGTGCGTGAATTGCCACCTCGCACCCGAACAGACGGATTCGGAAATTCGACCTGGCCTCTACCCCAAACCGCCCAATCTCTCCGAGCAGCGTTTCGATCCCAGGACCGTGTTCTGGGTGACGAAGCATGGATTGAAGATGAGTGGCATGCCGGCCTGGGGTGTCGGACACGATGATGCGACTATCTGGAGTATTGTCGCATTCGTCACCAAACTTCCGGGCCTGTCTGCGGAGCATTACAAGGATCTCGTAGCGAAGGCACCTCCCGACGAAGAGATGAAATCCATGGACATGGGTGACGGACAGAAGCCCGGTAAAGACAAGAAGTCCAGCTTAGCGATGGAGACCGAGCCAAAAGGTGATCACAAGCACTGATCGGCAAGCGCCGGCTTGTTAGTCGTAGGTTTGCGGAGAGACTCTTGCATAGAAGACCACAGGTCAACGCCGCGTCACAGGGTCTTGCAGGCCGCCGACCATTTCGTTCGGCGGCGGCATAGTTAATTGCACGATTCGGAATGTCTCCGATTGCGGAGCGTTGCTCGACGTGGCGTCTCCAATCGGTATTCTTGATGTTGTTTTCTGGTGCCGGATCTCGGGGCGAGTCGATGCCAAGTGATCTGGCGAACGGAAAAGCGCATCGGTGTCGCTTCGCGAGTCCAGCAGCAACGCATGAAGAGGCGGCCGCGATGTGCATTGTGAAACTTGATCGCAACTGCGGTACCACCCGAATGCGATTGCCAATTGCAAAAGCTCGGGACAGCCGACTCAAGATGGTACTGGCTAGATGGCAGCAGGAAAATTGGAAAGCGCTCTTCCTGACCATCCGCAGTCGGTCGTCCTTGAGGTGTTTCGGCGTTTTCAGTCGTGTGTACGTCATTTTCTCAAATGGGACAGAACTTACAGTCGAACTCATGTGAGCGTATCGGAGAATTGCCCACGACTGCTATCGAAACCCATCAGTGCGCCAAGGAAAATTAAATAGGAGCGATAGCGGTAACGCATCGGTCTGCGTCGCCAGATGTCGCTCAATCTGAGGGACAGAGAGTGAAACGCTTCATTGTAGGAAAGGCTCTCGCGACGTTCACCCGATTTCGCGTTCGGATGGCAAGGCTCATTTACGACCGGATCTTTGTTTTCCTAATTCGCGACGAAAGCTGGCGTGAGAAGCTGTTTGTGTCTTTCACCCCTGGCTCTCAAGATCGGGTTCTCAACTTCGGCCCGTACAGCTCTTTCTCAGTTGTACTTTTCGCACGGCATTATCCCGCCGTGACCTTTTGGGCATTGGATACTCACCGGAAAGCTGCGAAGTCGCAGCGGCGTGCCGAGCGAAAGCGACTTGGCAATGTTTCTTTTGCTAAAATATCTGGCGAAAATAGGCTCCCATTTGGCGCGGGGTCATTTGACAAGGTGGTCTGCGTGCTAGGTCTGCACGACCGTCCAGCTTCTGCGAAGCTTGCGATCATCAAGGACTTTGCTCGGGTCCTGCGGTGGGGAGGCACCTTGCACCTGATTGACTTTGACAAACCGCAGACGCGTGGTGAGGGTGGGATGCTCGAATTCGCCGGGCGGATTTGGGGACCAGAGGCGGTCGCATCGCACTTGGATGGAAGTTGGATTGAAATTCTTACGAAAGGCGGCTTTGCTGGCGTTCGCAGACAGCCCTCCTACTCCATCGGGATAGGAAGGCTGTCGGTCATCAGGGCGCGAAAACGTTAGCGAGTAGAACCGGCGATCAGATATGTTGGAATATGGACCCAATCGCGAGCCTCTGCGGCAATTAATCGAGGCATGGCGAGCCGATCCCGGCGCGACCTACCGCAACTGGTTTTTGTGGGATGAGCGGCTCAAGAACTTCCGCTCGATCAGGCGTGGCCTCGAACAAGTGGTGCACGAGATCGAGGAGGGGAAGTTCGGCAATCAATACAAGGGGTCATCTCTCGAGACCGCGGTCAAGTCGGTGGCCGAACAGCGGCAGATTTTCAGGGGCGCCGATCACGCGTTCCTCTGGAAGCCGAAGCTGCGGATTCCCGACATCTACGAGGACACTAGCAACCAGCGTGCTTTTGGTCGCTTCCTCGATACGTGCGCCTGCTGCTCGACTGAGAGCCAGGTCCTTGAGGCCATAACCGCCCTCGACGGATGCGGGATCAAGGGACTGGGACCCGCAGCGGCGAACCTGCTCTACTTCCTGCATCCGACCATCGCGGCCCCGTTCAACACCGCCATTGTCAAGGGGTACAATGCGATCACTGGTGCCAACGTGAAATTGGGAAGTTGGCCGGACTATCTCGCGATGCGGGCGGGGATGTTGCGACTTAACACGCAGTACCGCGACCTGCTTTCCAACGACCTCGGTGCGATTGCCGGTTTCCTCTTCGACATCGGTTCGGGTCGCTATGCCGCGCCGCCGATCGACGGCGGAGAGGGGCTGGCGGCGTGGGAGCGAGATCTCGCTGAGGTCAGGGAACGCGCAGCCGCTCAAGGTCCCGCTAAGGACGCCGAGACTGACCGCACGCATACGCAGATCCAGGGCTGGCTGCGGGATATTGGCCTCGGGCTCGGCTACGACGTTTGGATCGCCGCGAATGATCGCGGCCGTACCTATCGCGGGGGGCGTCTCTCGGACGGATGTGTCGGGGATCTCCAACCCTTCGACGGCTCAGCCGGCATCGACGCAGTCCGGCTTATCGACGTGCTCTGGCTCGCAAAGCAGGACGGTGCCATTCACGCTGCTTTCGAGGTGGAACATACCACCTCGATCTACTCGGGCATCGTGCGGATGCTCGATCTCGCCCTCGGGCCGTGCGGCAACCTGCTGAAAGGCATTTTTCTCGTCGCTCCCGATAATCGAGAAGACGAAGTTCGCGCGCAAGTGGCGCGGCCGGCGTTCGCGGCTGTCGCGAACCTCGACGTGAGGTTTCTTGCCTACAGTGAATTGGAGAAGCACCGCGATTCGATCATCAGGTTCGGCGAAGGGTTGAAGGCAATCAGGTCCGTGTCAAAGTCACTGACTGACCACTCCAACTTAGTTCGATTGCCGTCGCCATAGTTTCTTGATTTGGAGGCGGCGCATAGTTGGAGGGACTCCGCATCAAACCTGACTGTCGACCGAAAGCTCTCTGCAAAGGCGCGAACCGCTTGGCGCCGCAGCCTGAGCTTGCGCGATGATCTTCGTTCGCCAATTGTGTCCGAAAGCGTCGATTGCAAATCGTTTTTGCGTTATTCAGTGGCAAAAACGGTTGGCGCCGTACCGTCTTTGGTGACCGCATAAATCGTAAACGGTCCTTTCTTCTTGCCTACCATGCCGGGAGATCCTGTCGGCATACCCGGCAGCGTGATGCCGGCGATGGCAGGCTTCTCGGTGAGAAGTTTACGGACTGTCTTGATCGGCACATGTCCGTCAACGACGTAGCCATTGACGAACATGGTATGACAACCCTGCAGATTCTCCGGAATCCCGGCTTTGAGGCTGATCTGCGCCAGGTCGTTGGTGGCCTTGACGTCGACCTCGAAGCCGTTGTTGCGGAGGTAGGCGGCGTAGCCTTCGCAACAACTGCATTGTGGATTTTTATACAAGGTGGCGTGGAGTGTCTCGGCATGCGCTGCGAGCGGCAACCCGACCAGCGCTGCGGCAGTTGTCAGGCAGAAAGTGCGTCTGTTCATGGTCGTTCTCCTTCTTCGGTGCTTCAGCTTACGTCCAGGACGGACATCATTCCCGACACCTGATGATCCGTGATATGACAATGCAGCATCCACTTGCCGGGATGGTCGGCGACAAAAGCGACATCGACGTTGTCATTTGGCGCCAGGAGCACGGTGTCGCCCCATTGACGATATGGAACAGGGGCGCCGTTGCGGCGCAACAGTTTGAAGCTGTACCCATGCAGGTGCATCGGATGCCACCACGCGGTTTGGTTCTGCATCTTCAATACGATGCTACGACCCTGAGGCAATGTCAGGAGCGGAGGCATGCCCCCTTGGCCGTCCCCGGTCATCGAATGGCCATTGATGCTCCAACTGGCGTCGTGCGCCATTCCGGACATGCCACCCATGTCATGCATCATGCCGCCGCCCATCATGCCACCTTGCAAGACGATCTGATGTGGTTCGGCGCCTGCGAGATCCGGCTCGGGCAGGGGATTGCCCGGAAGCGGGACGTAGTTGTCGCGCGTGGTGCGCGACGCCGCGTTTGCGCCGTAGTTGAGATGGGTGACCGTATAGGCGAGATCCTCATAGAAATCATCGCGGACGGCGTAGCGACGTCCTGGCTCACCCTGCAAATCGAGCACAATGTCGATGCGCATCGCCGGCCCCAGCAAGACGCGGCCGTCGGCGGGCTGGTGCGGTTCGCAGGGCTGGCCGTCAACGGCGATGACCACCGGACGATGGCCTTCGAAACGAAGCGCCATGATGCGCGCAAGCGCGCCATTGATCAGCCGCAGGCGGATCCGCTCCCCGGCGTGGACTTGTTCGCCTCCCGAAATAGCGCCGTTGACCGTAACGGTGTTGCCGACACGACCGGACATGGCCGCCTCCATGGCGTTGCCAAATCCGGATGCAATCTGGGCATCGGCGGTGAGCCGCCAATCCGCGAACATCCAGACTAGATCGCGATCGACCGGATAACGTTCCGCTTCTTCGACAATCAATGGTCCGGCAAGTCCCCGGCCGAGTTGCTGCAAGCTGTTGCTGTGTGAATGATACCAGAATGTTCCGGCGTCCGGCGGCGTGAATTCATACGTAAAGCTCTCGCCGGGAGCGATCGGACGCTGCGTCAGGTCCGGCACACCGTCCATGTTGTTGGGTAGCCGTATGCCGTGCCAATGGACAGTTGTACTCTCCGACAGGTCATTGCGCACGATGATGCGAACAGGCTTTCCTTGCCGAACGCGGATTTCCGGTCCCGGAAGACTGCCATTGTAGCTCCAGACCTCTGTCCCGGGACGCCTCTCGCCAAGGATTGGTGACCGCGCAATTGCCGCGACGAGGTTGTACTCGGCGCGTGGCGTTTGCGCGCGCACCGCGTGTGGAAACATCCCGGCCGCGGCGAGGCCCACACCCGCCTGTAAAAGCGTTCGTCGATCGACCATTGAATGGCAGAGTGGAGACATGCAAATCGGCTTTTCATCAGTGCGGACGTCCCGCGTGGTGGTGAAGGAGGTGCCTTGTTAAGCACCTCCCGCTTGGCAGCGGCCAGGTCGCAATCCGTCCCGACCGCTGCCGCATGCGTCAGGGCATCGGCGTGATCGACTGGACGGTGTAGGTGCCGCCGGAGCCGCTCAGGGTGAAATTGACCTTGTCGCCGGTCTTCACTTTCGAGAGATCGACCGATGGTGCAACGGCGAACTCCATCTTCATGGCGGGCCAGTTGATGGCGGGAATCGGACCGTGATCGAAGGTGATCTTATGGTCGGCGGCGTTGAGCGCCGTGACCGTGCCGGAGGCGGGCGCGGTCGTTGCCGCTTTTACGTCGCTCATCGGCGGCATCTTCTTCATGTCCTTCATGTCGGACATGCCCGTGCCGCCTTGCGCGGACGCGGCACCCGCCTGCAGCGTCAGTGCCGCGCCGAGCAGCGCGGCGGTCAGAACTCCGGCACGGCTGGCCCGATGATAACTGCTGATGAAATGCATGGATACTCTCCGGCTTTGGTGTGAAGGTTGTTGAGCGCAGGGCTCGGAGCGAATGCACCGATCCCACGAGGATGGTCCTCGTGCCCATTGCCACCGTTTCCGGCGCGCAATCTTTGTGTGGCCGCTCGGCGTCACTGCACGTTCTCCGCACGATGCAGGTCTAGCGCTCGCGTCCAACCGCGATGCCCGCCAGCTTTCTCGTCGCTGTCCTGCCACGGCGAGGCGGGCAATCCGAATCCCTTGACGACCGCAAAGATCGCGGGAATGACCACGAGGGTCAGCACGGTCGAGGAGACCATGCCGCCGATCATCGGCACGGCAATGCGTTGCATGACCTCCGAGCCGGTCCCCGTGCTCCAGAGAATCGGCACCAGGCCCGCCATGATGGCGACGACGGTCATCATCTTGGGCCGCACGCGGTCCACCGCGCCGACCATGATCGCGTCGTAAAGATCGGCGCGCGTGAATGGCTCGCCAGTAGCCGCGCGTTCCGCCTTCAATTCGGCCATGGCCTGCTCGAGGTAGATCAACATGACGACGCCGGTTTCGGCCGCGACGCCGGCAAGCGCGATGAAGCCGACGGCGACCGCGACCGACATGTTGAATCCGAGCCACCACATCAACCAGATGCCGCCGACCAGCGAAAACGGCAATGACAGCATCACGATCAGGGTGTCGGCCAGTTTCCGGAAATTCAGGTAGAGCAGCAGAAAGATGATCAGCAAAGTCACCGGCACGACGATCTTGAGCCGCGCTTCGGCACGCTGCAGATATTCAAATTGTCCGCTCCAGGAGACGTAGTAGCCCGGCGGAAATTTTACTTTTTGCGCGACCGCCTGCTGCGCCTCGGCGACGTAGCCGCCTAGATCGCGACCGGTAATGTCGACGTAGATGTAAACCGCGAGTTGACCGTTCTCGGTGCGGATCGAGGTGGCGCCGCGGGTTAATTTTACGCTGGCGACTTGGCCGAGCGGGACGCTCCCGCCGGACGCCAACGGCACCTGGACGTCGGTGCTGATCGTCTGCGGATTGGAGCGCAACGCCCGGGGATACCGGATGTTGACGGCATAGCGTTCCCGGCCTTCGACCGTCGTGGTGACAGTTTCACCGCCAAGTGCGGTCGCGATCACGTCCTGGACGTCACTGATCGTCAGCCCGTAGCGTCCGAGCGCCATCCGATCGGGGATAATCTCGAGATAGTATCCGCCAATCACGCGCTCCGCGTAGGCACTCGAGGTGCCAGGTACCGATTTGACCACCCCTTCGACTTCGCGGGCGATCTTCTCCATTTCCGCAAGATCCTTGCCGAAAATCTTGATCCCGACGGGCGTGCGGATTCCGGTCGACAGCATGTCGATGCGGGCGCGGATCGGCATCGTCCACGCATTTGACACCCCCGGAAACTGCAGCGCCTTATCCATCTCGGCCTTGAGGCTGTCGATCGTTACGCCAGGCCGCCATTCCGACTTCGGCTTCAAATTGATGATGGTCTCGAACATCTCGGTCGGCGCCGGATCGGTCGCGGTCGAGGCGCGACCCGCTTTGCCATAGACCGACGCAACCTCGGGAAATGACTTGATGATGCGGTCCTGGGTCTGCAACAGCTCAGCAGCCTTGGTGATGGATAGGCCGGGCAGCGTTGTCGGCATGTACATCAGGGTGCCTTCATTGAGGGGCGGCATGAACTCGCTGCCGAGTTGGCGGGCAGGCCAGACCGTGATCGCAAGCACAACTAGCGCAAGCATGATCGTCAATGTCTTGGCGTTGAGAACCCATCGGATCACCGGTCGGTACACCCAGATCAGGAACCGGTTCACGGGATTCTTGTGTTCCGAGATGATGCGCCCGCGGACGAAGACGACCATGAGAGCCGGCACCAACGTGATAGAAAGCAGGGCGGCCGCGGCCATCGAGAAGGTTTTGGTGTAGGCGAGCGGCCCGAACATGCGTCCTTCCTGCGCCTCCAGGGTAAAGATCGGCAGAAACGAGACGGTGATCACCAACAGACTGAAGAACAACGACGGTCCGACTTCGCTCGCCGCATCGATCAGGATCTGCATCCGCGGCGTGCCAGGCTCCGCGCGCTCCAGGTGCTTGTGCGCATTTTCGATCATGACGATCGCCGCGTCGATCATAGCGCCAACCGCGATGGCAATGCCGCCGAGGCTCATGATGTTGGCGCCAAGCCCCATGAGTTTCATGGCCGCGAACGCCATCAGGATGCCGACGGGAAGCATGAGGATGGCGACGAGGGCGCTGCGCAGGTGAAGCAGGAAGACAAAGCAAACCAAGGCAACGATGATGCTCTCTTCGAGCAGGGTGCCCTTGAGCGTCTTGATGGCAGCTTTGATGAGTTCGGAGCGATCGTAGACTGGGATGATCTCGACGCCCTTGGGTAGGCTTGAGGCGATCTCTGCGAGGCGCGCCTTGACGTTGTCGATCACGGTGAGGGCATTGGCGCCGAACCGTTGCAGCGCAATACCGCTGACGACTTCGCCGTCGCCGTTGAGTTCGGTAATGCCGCGGCGCTCGTCAGGACCAAGTTCGACGCGCGCAACATCCCGCAATCGAAGCGGAACGCCCGCATCAGTCTTCAGAACGATGTTCTCGATGTCCTCGATGCCTCTGAGGTAGCCACGGCCGCGGACGACGAATTCAAACTCGGACAGCTCCACGGTGCGCCCGCCTACGTCCATGTTGCTGGCCCGGACGGCGCTGCGAAGCTTGTCCAGGGAAATGCCCTGGGCGCGCAGTTTTTGTGGATCGACGACAATGTTGTATTGCTTGACGAAGCCGCCGACGCTGGCCACTTCCGCGACGCCTTCGGCTTTGGAGATTCCATAACGGATGGTCCAATCCTGGATGGAGCGCAGTTCAGCAAGGGTCATGTTCTTGGCCACAACGGCGTACTGATAGACCCATCCAACGCCGGTTGCGTCAGGCCCAAGAGTTGGGGTCACACCCGTCGGGAGTCTACGCGCTACGGTGTTGAGATATTCCAGCACGCGGCTGCGAGCCCAATAAGGATCGGTGCCATCTTCGAAAATGACGTAGACGAAGGATGCGCCGAAAAACGAGAAGCCCCGCACCACCTTCGATTTCGGCACCGTCAGCATCGCCGTCGTCAACGGATAGGTGACCTGATCTTCGACGACTTGGGGCGCTTGCCCGGGATATTCAGTGTAGACGATGACCTGTACGTCGGAGAGATCGGGGATGGCGTCGAGCGGCAGGGTGCGCAGCGCATAAATGCCCGCCGTGACTGCGAACACCGTCCCGATCAGGACGAGCATGAGATTCCGCGCCGACCAGGCGATCAGGCGGGCGATCATTTCGATTTTTCTCCATCTGTGAATGCCTGTAAGGCCGATTTCAGGTTGCTTTCGGCATCGATCAAGAAGTTGGCGGCGACTACGACGAGATCGCCTACACCGACACCCTCGCGGATCTCGGTGTAGTCTTCGCCACGCGTGCCGACCTTGACTTCACGTGGCTCGAAACGGCCTTTGCCTTTGTCGATGAAAACGATCTGTCGCGCTCCGGTATCGATCACCGCTCCGTTTGGTACTGCGACCACGGGCTTTTCGGCGCCGGAAGCGATTTCGACGTCGGCGAACATGTCGGGGAGAAGCACGCCGTCAGGATTGGGAAGTTCAATACGAACCTTGGTGGTTCGCGTTTGCGTGTTCACCTCAGGATAGATCAAAGCGACAGATCCTTTGAATACCCGACCCGGCAGACTGCGAACTTTGATAGTCGCCGCAGCGCCGACCTTTACCGCGTCGATATCCTGTTCGGCGACGTCAGCGATCACCCAGATCACGGATGTGTCGGCCAGCCGAAACAGCACGTCGCCCGGCATCGCGCGCATGCCCTCGATCGCCGTTCGCTCCAGAATCACACCATCGCGGGGTGCAGTCCAAGTGATGGTCAGCGGCACCGTTTTGGTACGGTCGATTTCGGCGATCACGCTGGCGGGTACGGCCAGGTTCTCGAGCCGCCGCCGTGCGCCTTCGATCAGTTGCTTGCGCCCGGCGAGATTGGCCGTTCCACCGCTGTCACTGACGATGGATAGGTATTGAGCACCCGCAGCCGCCACATCCGGCGAATATAGCCTCAGTAACGGTTGCCCCTTGGTGACGTGATCGCCTGTCGTGACGTTCTCGACGCTCTCGATGAACGACTGCGCTCGCAATGAGACGACGGCCACGCGTCGCTCATCGAGCTTGATCGTTCCGGGCGCACGAACAGGCCGTGTCACGGTGCGCAGGGAGACAGGTTCCGATCGGACACCGGTGCGCTGCAGTTTGCCCGGTGAAATCTGGATCGTGGAGGCGTCGTTCTCACCTTCGTACACGGGGATGTAGTCCATCCCCATCGAGTCCTTCTTCGGGACCGGAGAGGTGTCGGGAAGGCCCATCGGGTTACGATAAAAGAGAATACGTTTGGTTCCGGGATCTGCATGCGTCAGTGCAGCCGCTTTCGCGGGATCGTCGAAGCCCAGGTCTTCGCTCGCGTGTACAGCGATATACGCACGCCCTTCGGGCGTCGTCTTGGGGTCCGCTGAGTAAAGCGGTTTGCCATCTGGATCGCGGTAATAAATCACCGGGCCGGTGGCTGTGGACTTGACTGGATGGACACCGAGGGCCGCTGCGAAACGGAGTGGCACCCAATCGGGCAGCGCCTGACTGGTGTGGCCGAGCCGATAGCCGATTCCCAGTGTTGCCGCGAGCGCGCTTGTCAGAAGCGCAATGAGCACGATCCGTTTCACGGTTGTTCTCTTGCCCGGGGCGCGCCGTTTCGCATGGCTATCGTTGGACGGGCGGTAATCTGTCAACTTGTCCATCAGCAATTTGCCCCTTGCGTTACCCCAGCGAAAGAACGCAATTGAAACTGGGCACGGCTTTTTGGCAGAAACGACGTGGATCCGAAAAGTGATTGCAAACGATCTCCCGCCTCGCGCGGAGCGAGCAACGGCAGCCGTTCTAAGCGCGTGTTAATATGAAGGGTACCCACCGTAGGAGGGGCGATCCCCTTGTTCGCCGTTTGCATGGCCACCTAATTGATCCTGAGTTCGCGACAAAGGTCTTCACCCGGCGTGACCCAGCCCGCCGGGTGAAGACCGGATTTGCAAATGGAACTACCGGTTAGTTCGCGCAAGGCGCCCGACCGGTTACAAGCTCACGCCAACGTGAAAGGGCCACTTTAGTGACCGCTCGGTGCCGCGACGAACGGCGAGTGCTGCAGAGCTTCCCGCCGAGCCGAATGCGTGCAGTTCGCGACCGGGGGCGGTCGAGTTTCTGGACCGCCTTCCGAATGAGCGAAGTCCACCTGTCCGCGTTATGACCGCGCCGTGGCCGTTTCACCCGCGCCGGTCTTGCTGCTTCGGCGCGTCTTGCTTGTCGTGGTGATCGTTGCTGGCCTTCATCATCTGATTGCAGCTTTCCATCATCTGCTGCATTTGGCTCATCATATTCATCATACCCATCATTCCCTGCATGCCTTGTGAGCCGTTGCCCATCATGGGTTGATTGGTTTCCGCCGGCGTCTTCGCCGCAGCCGGCGCGTCTTCCGCTCGGACCGCTGATGCAAGCGCAAGGAAACCAACGAACAGTGCAAGTGAGGTGAGTGCTGTCTTTTTCATGTCTGGTGCCTTTCTGAGGGGATGACTTTTATGTCAGGGGTTTCGATCTTCCATGGGGGCTCTCGCGAAGTGTTTCGGTGTCTCGCTGCGATCGCATCCGGCGCTATTCTCGCGAGAACATAAGTGAAGCGCGCACATCGCCAGACAGGGGAGGGCTGGTAGCAGAAACGGCAAAGTGCCTGATGCTATGAGCCACTTCCAGTTGAGCGCGGCTCCCGCGAGTAACGTCAACGCGGCCAACATCAGCCATAACGTACGGCCATGAAGCCGTGTTCCGGTCACCCAGCGTCGCACGTTTTGCCGGCTGGAAACGGGCGTCAACAGAGTCATTGTTGTCTCCTCGCTGGTCGCTCATAAAATCCTGCCCTCCACATGCCGTCGCTCACTCAATAGGAGCGAGCGTACGACATCAGTTAGTTCGCAAGGCTGGCGTGTCTGGTTACAAGCTCACGGTCTCGTGAGACTTGAGCAGGCCCGACGCGATATGAAGCAACCCCTGGAAAGAGTGCAGGCGGCGCCGTCTTGGCCGATGCGGCTCGGGGACTTCAGAAAAGAGTTCCGCTCTCTACCAGCGCAGCAGTCGAGGCCCAAGCGCGGCACCGGCGATTGTACATAAAACGATCGTTCCACCATACCAGAGCGCAACAAAAGGAAGCAGGTCATCCATGCAATGCAAAGCGTAGGCCGTCGCACTTACGCCGCCCGCAACGAGACCTGCAAGCGCGCCGGTGCGCAGTAAATCCGTGGGCGCTGCGAGGCGGACTGCCCACATGATCGCGACGAACGGCAAGATGGCGACTGTTGGAATGGCAATCAGACACTCGAGCCAATAGCTGCCGAACACCATGGATTCCCAATGCGCCCGCGGCGCCGCGGCCAAGCTAATGGCGGCGACAATCATTGCGGCAAGAAACGGCAGGACAGTGAGGGCAAACCGCGCCCGAAACTCGCCACCGGGCCGGATGTATTTGACTAGGTAGTGTGAGGCCAGGATCACGACCGACAAGCTAAAGGCGAGCTTCGCGAATACGAAATTCTGGGCATGCATCTCGTTAAGGTCGGTACGAACGCCAAGAACAAAAACGACCGCCAACAGGGATGCCGCGGCCCCTACCAAAATGGCAATCCGGACGTTCCGGACAACCTCCCGTGTGTCGACTGGATCAACCTGCAAGCTAAGCATGGAAATCAATTCGTTGGTCTTCACGCTTTTGTCTCCCGTGCAATCGAAGCGGCAAGGATTTTCAGCCCACGGTGCACATTAACTTTGACGGCGGACTTCGATATTCCGCAACGATGAGCTGCTTCGGCTACGCTCATGCCGTCGAGCTTCACGTATTGGATCGAAAGTCGCATTCTTTCGGGCAGCCTTTCAAGGAGCCTGGTAAGATCGAACTGGCTTTCGGTAGCGACGCTGTCGTCGGATGCCAAAATATTTTCGGCGTTTTCCAGAGGGACACTCGCCGTCGACGCCCGGGTGCGCCGCAAATGATCGATAAGCTTGTAGCGTGCAATGGCATACACCCACGGCGTTAGCGGCTGCTCCTGGTCGTAGGTATGACGCTGCGTGTGGATGACAATTAAGGCCTCCTGCACGAGATCCTCGGCTTCCTCGGCAGTGCGCCCAGCACGCACAAGCTTGCTCTTATAGTAGCTTCTCAGGTATCCGCTCAAAGCTGTCAGCAGTGATTGATGTGCACTCGAGTCGCCTTCGAGACTTGCCGCCATCAGGGCCTTGAGGTCAGACTCCTTTGTCATCTCTCCCTCTTTGGATTCGTATGAGAGAGCCACGGGGTTACACATTCACGAGATTGTGAACCGCATGCATTGGATGAGGGACAGCGCCGCTGGCTTGTCCCTCGATCATCGTCATTCGCGGGATGCTGGCCAAGTCGGGACAATTGGAGATTCCTCCACCGATCATGCCGTTCAGAATTTCGCAAATTCAGCCGGGAATATGGCTCGTGTTTAACTACGCATTGAATGCATCGAAAACCGTCTCTCTCCAACCAGAAGGATTCCAACGCGCTACAATCGGGCTGCGAGGGGTTGAAACACTTCCGTCCTGCATCTGTAGGGCAAATCTCGTAACTATCCAAAGGCATGGGTTGTGGTCCTGAGTTAAGGCCAATCAGACGCGACGCCTCGGCATGTGGCGTTTGCCACGGGAAGCCAACGACGTGCTCGCGTAGGAGCGCTTTAGATCAGGACTGGTATTTCGGAGGAAATGGGTCCGGCGCGGACCAATAATCGTCAATCCCCAAAACAAAACGGGGATATTCAATCGCGAAGGGGACGGGCTGCAAATCAATAGACAAAATTGGTAGCACGGCCTGCGCCGTGGCGCATGATAGTTGGCAAGCAGATGCTGCTTTGTTCGTTGGGGCACAATCGTCGCAGCAATTGTGCGTCGGCGACGGCCATACTGAGGCTACCGATTGAGCGACTGCGGATGGTACTCCCGGACCATGTATTGCAACGGTCAAAACAACGACTGCCGCAAGCAGCCGCCTGACCCATTGGGAGGTGTATTTTCCAATCACGATAGCCGCACGTTATCGTTTTCTTACCGCTTTGCAATAACGGCTACCGATGTACAGCACAAATGATCAGGCACGTTCACGCAGGTAAACCGTCCTTTCCTGTCAACTGCGGCCTACCCGGCGGGAGAGTCCAACGGCACTCACATCGCCGTGATTTGTAACCGACAGGGCCTGCTTTCCGAACTCATTTCTGTGTGCGGTCCATTCAGGATCGGACCGCCGAGATATCCCGGGAGGTAAAAATGCGCAAATCGAGCTTGGTTGCAGTGCTATCGTTGGTGTTGGTCGCGTCAGCATCGCCAAGCTTTGCGCGCGCGACCGGGATGGAGACCCGTTCCGGCCCCCACAAAACAATGACCGAGGAGCGGACGGCACCTACGGTACCCCACGCTGGCCGGGCCGTTACCGCACCTTCTCACCCGAAAGCTTGCAACTATCGCGGAGGACCCAAAACGGGCATCTGGTCGTGCGAATGAGCCTCCCGGCCTTACAAGGGCAAGGCCACTCGCAGCACGAGCGGGCTACCTGACTGTTCCGGGAGCAGCGATCGATCGGTCCGATCCCAGACAAGAGATTCGTGGAGAACATGCGACAGTGCCGCGCAGAGGATCAAGCCAATGCGATGGGATCATCGCACTGGGGTCTTAACGATCAAAAACCCGATTCAACATCCGCTCTTTCGCGCAATCCCTCGTGGCGCAATCATCTGATTTTGAACGGGATGATGATGTCGCCGCCGAACGTGAATTGCGAACGCTTCGTTCCGGCACCGAATGGCGTCGCTCCGTTCAGCGAGGTATCGTAACGAATTTCGGGCCTGAGAACCAAGCCGTCGAGTTCTTTGGGTACGGGGGGCTTGATCGCGAGTCCGACCGTCAGGGCGCCGTACGTGGTCGCTCCGCCCCCGATCGCCGTGCCCAACGGATTGCCATGCTCGACCCGGACAAAGTCCAGGTTGCCAGGGAATGCGGCAACGAAGAAACCATTGTTGTCGCGCCAGACCTCTCCGCGACCAGTGATCTTGAGCCAGTCGTTGAGAGCGTAGGTCGCATATTGCGCCACGCCGCCGCCTGTCGCGGTGAATCCATCATCACGAATGTAGTTGAGGTCGGTCGTCAGGGTGAGCTTGTCGGTTGCCTTCCAGACGATCGTCACATCATTGAGATAACGCAGAGCCCTATTGGGATTAACGCCCGCAAGCACGACCGACGAGACATTGGGATTTTCCGGGCCGATATGGGTCGTTGCCAGAACGGTCAGTGCACCATCCAATAAATTCAGGCCGATACCGCCGTGGAACGCCGCGGCCTTGTTGTTGTCGCCACTATTGAAGTTATCGAACCTATTGCCGAACGTCGTATTCACGCCGGTGTCGATGCCGGCATAAACGTCAAGGATTGGGTTAACATGTGTGGTGGTCATGATTCCCGTGTGCTTGAACGGGATGCCGAAATTGAAAATGTAGGAATGCGAGTAGAGCGCGTTATCCGGCGCGTAGATGACTTCCGCGCCTTCCAAGGTGACGTATTGTCCGACCTTGACATCCACGCCGCCCGACGTGAGCCACGGCAGATGAAACAGAGCGTGCGCTTCGACGATGTCAAACTGATTGCGGCCGCTGATTAACTGATCCAATTCTCCCAGAAAATGCGTGTACCGCGCATCCGAGCCGTACATCGCCTGGAACTTGAAGCCGAAATCATATCCGGTAGCTTTGGGATCGAGCGGGCGCTGAACCGTTAGCAGCGCCTGGTTCATCAACAGGGAATTGGCCTTATCGGTGAAGAGGTGGCCAAAATTAATGCCGCCGGAAGGCCCCTCGTTGAAGGTGATCCCCGCTTGCACATGGCCGGTTATCGTGACGGTATCCCACCAGGACGGCAACACAGGCACGGGATTGCGCGCCTCCGTCGTCAAATCTGCACCCGCAGCGCCGCCGACCGAAAAAACCAAAACGACCAGTCCGAGCAGTACACCCTTCCGCATTGTAGATCCCGCGCGCGACTACTGCTTGCAATTTCGTCCTGTCTTGGAATTCATCAAAGCCGTATCAAGCCACTTTTATGCGGGGCGGTGGTGCATCATCCAGAGTTCGACCGCGGCAATGGTTGCGACGACGACCCCCACCATAAGGTGCACCTGCATCGCCATGGTATCGTCGTTGAAGTTGAGGATCCAGGGGCATATCGCCAACCATGTGCCGATCGTCAGATTGATCCATTCTTCCGATTCGAAGAAGGCCGGGACTGAAACGGAGTCGAATAGATCGGCAATCGAAAAGATGGCGACGATGGCGATGGCAGTACCCGCCATCCATGATGTGTGCCATCCGAGTTGCGACCTGAACCCGAATAACCATGGCGAAAGGATCAAGAACCCGCCCAATGCGAGGTTGACAATGTCGATGAAAGCTTCCGTTCTCCAATTTTGCTTGAACATGGCGACCTCGCTTGATGAAGGTCACACGACGCAAGTTACAGTAATAGTATAGTCCCGTTCGCCGGAAATGTTCCAGCGATTTCTAACTCGTGACGTCAGGATCTGCGGATGCGTTGGCTGTTCGATGTGATCATCACTAGCCCGGACGCCGCCGCAGCCGTAGAGGGCTTGCCTCACCTCAACGAGATAACGGTAGGCCAGCAGAAATCCCGCGGGGGATTACATTTCGTGTAACCGGACGGGTGTTTCTTTCGAACTAAATAGAAGAGCAAACGTATCGAGCAGGATACCGACGCGCCATAAAACGGCTGCTCAAAGGCCTGCTGTGGCCCGCACTGTTACAGGCAGCCGCGGCGAGTGCTGTTATCTCTATCTGTTGCGGGTAGCTGAAGCGCGAGGTTTAGGAACACGATTGCGGGCGGGCACAGTGAGGCCCATGCTGATCAAGTTGCCTGCCTGCAAACCGTCACTGGAGATAGCGCCACCGGGTTTAGGAAATAGAAGACGGCATTCGAGCATCAGAGTATCGACCATGGAGGCGGGCTGATGCATGCAAACATATTCTGGGAAGGCGCAGCGGTTTCTATCGTCGTTGTGTCGTGGTGTTTCTATCGTTTTGTTGTGCCGAGGAGCTGGCGCGAATGGACTCGCGCGGGACTCGTACAAGCATTCGTCATTGCATTTTATGCCGAGATGTATGGATTTCCCGTCACAGCCTACCTGTTGACCCGCATCTTCGGCCTGGACGTTGCTGGCAACTTTTGGGATGGCAACCTCTGGGTTTATTTGACGGGCAGTTGGTGGGCGATGCCAGCCTCGATGGCTGTCGGCTACGCAGTTGTCTTTCTTGGGATCGCGCTGCTCATCGTTGGCTGGCGCGAGGTATATCGAGCAACTGCGAGAGGGCAGCTGGCTACCAAGGGGCCTTATGCGCTGGTGCGCCATCCACAATACACCGGCATGTTCCTTGCCTTCTTTGGCGAAGGCGTCGTGCATTGGCCAACGATATTCTCGCTCGCGGCTTTTCCTGTCATCGTCATCGCGTATTCGCTCCTGGCTCGAAACGAGGAAATACAGATGATCAAACAGTTCGGCGTTGATTATCAGAACTATCAAAAGCGCGTGCCGATGTTTTGGCCGGCTCGTCGTGGTTGGCGAGCAGTTTTCAGTAACCGTTCGTTTCGAGGGACGCTTTAACAGGAGCGATAATAGAAGGAGCTTCTGCAGTGATGCGCGCGTATGAGGCCTCTTGGATGAAATATCCGGCAGAACCTGTTTGTGTGCCCATGTTTAACACTCGCTCAGTGCCGATCGCCGCCGGTGTGTTCCACCCGGCGTCTGGACTTCTACTCAATCCGATCATCGCTAGCGCGGCGATGACTCTCAGCTCGATCTTGGTGTCCGCAATGCGTTCCGCGAGATGACGCAAGCCAAATTGCCGGGAATGCAAATCGATCGCCAAAACTTTACAATCCAATGGCGGTCGAAACCGGATTAGCTCTCTTGACCTTCCAATCGTTGGAAGGACTATCTTGCTCTTTGTAAGGAGTTCGAACCATGGAACCGAATGAGAATCTGACGAAAGGATGCTCTGGCTCTCCAGCAGCGGGGAGCTGGCTCAATGGATGGAGCGGGCTGGCGGTCTGCGCAGTTGCCTTCGGCGGGGCCGTCCTTGTGTTCGGTGGTGCGTTCGGCGGCACGCAGAGCGTCGGAAAGTTACTGCCTCTGCTATTCTTGCTGCCGTGTGCGCTCATGATGTTCATGTGCATGAAAAATATGGGTGGCAATCAGAATGACGCGGGCAGCTCAAATGTCAAAACGGGTGTTCACAACGCCGGTCCCGACGACGGACGTTGACGCGGAGGCCAAGAAAGGAGTTTTGTCGGATGATGTTTTGGCTGTCGGTCTCGATGGAAGGCGTTGAATCGCGTGGACGCGCCCCAGTTTCGTTGTGAGGGTAGCATGAACCAATCTTTCCGAAGCCGCCTGAAGACTACGCAGGGCCTGCGTTCTGCGCAATCCGACATTGACATCGGGCTACGTACCTATCTCGTGCGCGTCTACAACTATATGGCATCAGGGCTGGTGTTGACTGGCGCCGTCGCCTATGCCGCAGCCACTTCCGGGCTCTATGCCGAAATCGCTCACACACCGCTAATCTGGTTGGCTTTATTCGTGCCGCTCGGGCTCGTGGTGGCACTTTCGGCCGGCATTGAGCGGATGGGATCCGGGACAGCCAAGGTGTTGTTCTGGGCTTATTCGGCGCTAACAGGCCTGTCGCTCGCGGGCATATTCCTTGTGTTCACCGGTGAGAGTCTCGCGCGCGTATTTTTCATCGCAGGCGCCACATTCGGGGCGATGAGCCTTTACGGCCAAACGACGCAAACCGATCTGTCGAAGTTCGGATCGTTTTTGACGATGGGCCTGATCGGTCTCGTCATCGCTTCGATCGTCAATATCTTCGTGGCATCATCGGCCTTGCAGTTTGCCTTGTCCGCGGTCGGTGTCATCGTGTTCGTCGGCCTCGCAGCTTGGGACACGCAGCGGATCAAGGCGATGTATGCCGAACAAGATGACGAAGCCGTCGCCGGCAAGAAGGCGATCATGGGCGCTCTCGCGCTCTATCTCGATTTCATCAACCTGTTCCTGATGCTGCTCCAGATCATGGGGCAACGCAGAGAATAGCGGCTCAATATTTGACGCGAGTTACGCCCAGGCGTGTTCGGCGGCGGCGGTGTTATAGCCAGGGAGTACATGGCCATGGATCACGTGAATATCGGCGGCGCTGCCAACGCCTCCGGCGTTTCGGCGAAACTGATCCGGTATTACGAGAGCATCGATTTGATCCCGGAAGCTGGCCGCACGGAATCGGGTTACCGAGTCTATACGGAAGCGGAGGTGCAGATGCTGCGCTTTATCAAGCGCGCCAGAGGCCTCGGCTTTTCCATCAAGCAGATTGGGCAGCTGCTCGCCCTGTGGCACGATCGGTCCCGAACCAGCGCGCAGGTACGATGCGTTGCGCTCGTGCATATCGAAGAGCTTGAGACGAAAATCCTCGAACTCCGCGCGATGGCGAACACCTTGCGCAAGCTCGCAGCATCCTGCCACAACGACAAGCGGCCCGACTGTCCCATTCTCGATGATCTCGCCGAAGCCAAGCCGTCGAGCCGCGTCGACGACTCGGCAGAAACGCAAACCGGGCAGGTCGTCCATTAGTACCGGCCAATTGGTCGCGCAGCGGGAACGATGGTTCGGGCACATCGCGGACAATGCGACCGACGCTGAGGGCCGGGGACGGTAAAGCAGGCGGCTGGCGCGGCGCAGTTCACGAGCAGCGCGAGCTTTCAGTGACTGGCTTCGGGGGCGACAACCGGAGTCAACACGCATGGTCTCGGCTGCGGAGCAATTAGCGGCCAATCTCAATTTCCCGGCGCTCGCCCAGGCCGAGGAGCTTAAGAAGCGTCTGTGGTTCACGCTTGGCGCACTGCTGGTCTATCGGCTCGGGACCTATATCCCGTTGCCCGGCATCCATCCTTCGGCCTGGGACCAGTTTTCCGGTCCCAGGCCGGCGGCATCCTCGGCATGTTCAACATGTTCTCCGGCGGCGGCATCCATCGTATGGCGATCCTCGCGCTGAACATCATGCCGTACATCTCGGCCTCGATCATCATCCAGCTGATGACGACGGTGTCGCCGACGCTGGAGGCGTTGAAAAAAGAGGGCGAGCGGGGCCGCAAGATCATGAACCAGTACACCCGGTACCTCACCGTCGTGCTGGCGGCCTTCCAGGCCTACGGTATCGCCATTGGACTCGAAGGGGCGGGACCCGTCGTCACCGACCCCGGCTGGTTCTTCCGCCTTTCGACCGCGATCACGCTCACCGGCGGGACGATCTTCCTGGTGTGGCTCGGCGAGCAGATTTCGGCGCGCGGCATTGGCAACGGCATTTCCCTGATCATCATGTCCGGGATCATCGCTGAGCTGCCCTCGGCCATCGCCGGAACATTCGAACTCGGGCGTCAAGGGGCGCTGTCCACCGGTCTCATTCTCGCACTGCTGGGCATGGCGGTAGGTGTCATTGCTTTTATCGTGTTCATGGAGCGCGCCCAACGCCGGCTCCTGATCCAGTATCCGCGGCGGCAGATTGATAGTCAGGCTTTCGAAAGCCAGTCCTCGCACCTGCCGCTGAAGCTCAACACCTCCGGTGTGATCCCGCCGATCTTTGCGTCCTCGCTGATATTGCTGCCAACGACGATCGCCAATTTGAACGCTGGACAAGGTCCGGCCTGGCTCAGCACGATCACCGTTCAGCTCGGCCACGGCCGACCGCTTTTTATGAGTCTATACATCGCGCTCATCGTCTTCTTCGCCTTCTTCTACACGGCAATCGGGTTCAATCCGACGGAGACGGCGGAAAATCTCAAGAAGCACGGCGGCTTTGTTCCCGGCATTCGGCCGGGCGAGCGCACGGCAGAGTACATCGATTACGTGCTTACACGCATTACCGTGTTGGGCGCGGCCTATCTCGCGTTCGTCTCCCTGGTACCGGAAATACTGATCTCTTATGCGGCGGTACCGTTCTATTTCGGCGGAACGTCACTGCTGATCGTCGTCAGCGTGACGATGGACTCGGTGACCCAGGTCCAGGGCCACCTGCTCGCCCATCAGTACGGAGGACTTATCAAGCGCGCAAAACTGAAGGGACGAGGGCGATAGTGTTCTTGGTTAGACGAAACGGGCTCTACAGTTCTCTGACGCTCGCGCCATCTGACCGTTGAACCTACAAGAAGAAAGGAGAACCGATGAGCACGACCCTTATTTCTCCGGCCGAATCGACCCGACGGGACTTTCTCTATGTTGCCACTAGCGCTGTCGTCGCAGTGGGCGCTGCGGCGACGACGATACCGTTAATCTCTCAGATGAATCCCGATGCCGCCACCATCGCGGCTGCGGTCCCTATCGAGGTCGATCTCGCCCCGATCGCGGAAGGTCAGATCATCAAAGTGTTCTGGCGCGGCAAGCCGATCTTCATCAGCCACCGCGCACAAAGGGACATCGATCTGGCGCGCGACGTGAACTGGCACGACCTCCCAGACCCGACGCCGGACAGCGCGCGCGTCAAGGACGGCCACGAGCAGTGGCTCGTGGTGATCGGTATCTGTACGCATCTCGGTTGCATCCCGCTTCCCCATCAGGGTGACTATGACGGCTGGTTCTGCCCCTGTCACGGTTCGCAATACGACAGCGCGGGCCGCGTCCGTCGCGGTCCGGCGCCTTTGAATCTCTTTCTGCCGCCGTACCAGTTTCTCTCAGCGACGAAGATCCGGATCGGATGATGAGTTTTCGAGTGATGGATGCGTCAGTGGCTCTTCTCCAGACCTTTCCACTGATTGAGCATCAAATATCGGCGTAACCAACCGGCGAGGCGTAGCCCGCAAATTTATTTATCAGCGCAGAGCAAACAAACCTGCCGCTGCCGGCGATCATTAGGATATCAGGTTCAGCCATTGCCCCTACAAGGGAACGTTTTGCGACTGCTGATCCTTACCTATCCACCGTTTGTATCTTTCGTAGGAAAGGTCGGTGCGCTCCAACCAAGTCTGGCTTTTGGACGGCATTTCGGCATCATTGCGGTCAGCGGTGTCGATTGCGTCTCTCCCAAAGTGCCCCGAGAGGGAAAGAGATTGTGATTTATCGAATTTCTTGGACCAAGACGCGAAGTACGCAATTGCCGTCATCATTGAAAGCCCAGCGATACTGACGAAGATTTGTGACCACACGGTCCGCGAGCCTGACTCCAATACGAAATAGGCCAAGAATGACAGGATAATTCCTGAACAAAAGACGTGGAGAGACTGTTCTCCGCATTTGATCAAAGGTTGAAGGATGCGGCATTGCAAGCCGGTCCAGTTCACGGGCAGAAGCCGTGTCGCGAACAGTGCAATGAACGCAAAATGGATCACGCGGTAAGGGGCAAGGTCAGTCTTGTCATTTGGATTGAATGCGTCAAAGAGCCATTTTGGGAATTCATTCGCCAGATTCGGGATATGACCAGCCATCGTCATCGCGAATGAAAATAGCAGATAGACGACTCCAACATACAGAAGACTTGGTGAGGTAATGAGACGGCGAAACCGCTTTACGCCGCTCAGAGCAAACCATGCGCCAAGAACGAATAGCAGCTGCCACGTAAAGGGATTGAAATACCATGTTCCTCCGGGGTACGCGGACAAATTCCAGCCGAAATGTCGCGCGGCGAGATAGAGGTACAATGATCCCAACATCGTAGCGTCGGGCAACCGTAACATAAGCCATAAAACTGGAGCGATACTTGCCAAAAGGACAATGTAGAGGGGGAGCACGTCCATGTTGAGGGGCTTGAAACGAAGGAGCAATCCCTGTGTAAGGACGTCGAAGGGGTTGCTCAGCAAACCGGCAATATTGAATTCATTTATGAGCGCAGGATTATCGTAACTTTGTGCGATATAGCCGATCACGGCCGCATACAAAACAAACAAGAAAATGTGCGCGACGTAGAGCTGCCAGACGCGCTTCATCAACCAGGACGTTCCCGCGACAAAGCCGCGGCGACGCATAATGTTCGCGCAAACCAGCGATGTCATATACCCTGACATAAAGATGAAAAGCTCGGCCGCATCACTGAAGCCGTAGTTTCTGATCGTGATCCACGCGACAACGTTGTTTGGAATATGGTCAAGAAAGATTGCCCAGTTGGCGACGCCGCGAAAGAGATCAAGACGATGATCGCGTCCGCTGATTGGAAGAGTCGCATTGGCAGGCATGGGTATCGTTTTTCCTTTTCCGACCGCTTGCGTGCGGTAGCCCTGTTCGCGCTCGAAGGATTATTCGAAGAGGCGGAGCGCGCTTGGAGCACCCGACGTGGGACTCGGGCGCGCGGGGGGATCGTTTTGCAAGTTGGTCGATGCACGCATCGAGAATTGCGATTGACTCGATGACATGACCCGGTTGTCCAGAGTGATATCCTTATGACCCGCTATGAAGAATGCCTTCACGGTTGTCCGCGCGACGCAGTCTGCTTGGTAATCCTCACAAGGGAGTTCGAAGAGATCGCTTTGTTGGTTACAAGTTCACGCTGATGTGAGCGGCCGGCGACCTCGCAGCGATAAATGGCGGTGATAGTTTGACGTCGTCTGGAATTGTCTCGAGTGACGGGATACTCGATCAGCGGGTAACCGATCCGCGGCATCGGGTACCAGGTCATGAAATGCCGTTCGACAGCGTCAAGGATGCCTGTGCTCACGCAGACCTGCTGCGTTCCTCAAACTGACTACTAAGCCGGAAGTTACATCCGTACGGACCGCTCAGACCCAGATGAAGGCGGTGATGGGTGAGAGTGGTCGCGGTCGTCGCGAGACCTGTCGCGCCACCGCCGACGGCAGGACGCGTGCGTTTTGGGTACGCAACCTCAGCTCTGCTTCATGACGGACGCAAGCGAGGGCGAACCGGAGGAGGATGCGCCCGCGATCATGCCTGCGGGAATGATGGGTGATTGTGTCGCGGCGATCTTCGCCGAGCCGGGACGGACAAGCTTATCGAGCAGCATTGCGAGAGGGTCAGGTCGGTCGTGCCCCCGTCGATGCCCAGATTTTTGTCCGCAAGACATCGCCGTTTTCCGTCGAGCCGGATTGTCCCGCGAATTAATAGAGACGTCGCGCATGACGCATCACAGGACCGATTGCCGACATCTGTAAAGAGACAGCAGTTTCGTTGCGAGATGATCGTAAGCGCCTCAACAGGCACACGTGGGCGAAAGCTGGAATATGCTGCCCCGTTCAGCGTTTCAGCGCCGAAGGAAAGCCGGCGCTGGTCGTCGCATTCGTCAGATCCTTGACCTCTGCCCGCGCATCATCGAACACAACAACTGCCGTCTTTTCCTTGAACGAAACGGTGACTTGTGAGACCCCGGAAACCCGCTCAAGCGTCTTTCTGACCATGTACGGGCAACCTTCGCAGTACATGTTGTCGACTGTCAAGGTGACGGTTCGTTGCTCCGCCATTGCCCCGCCGGAGGAGACGATAAACAACCCGAGCGCCAGGGAGGTGATTAACTTCGTCATTGATCGCTCCATCATGATGTCAGGGCGGCCCAAAGGACGTTGAACGCGATCGCAGCGACAACCAATATCGTCGCGACGACGAGCGCGGGATTTACGAATTTGCTCGCCGATCGAGTTGAGCATGCTGCATTTCTCTTTTGGTTCGATGAGCGATGCCACAGCCAGTATCCGCACCCAAGACAGGCAACAGCTACGGCAATGAAGTAGGGCTGATAAGGGGCGAGCCGAACCAGGGTGCCTATCCATGGAGCGCTGGCTCCCAAGGTAAAAAGAAGCAGCGGCAGTATGCAGCACGATGAGGCCGCGACGGCGCCCAGGACACCACCCGCCGCGGCGACATTTTGCAGGCGCGTCATGTTGCGAGGACTATCGGCTTCTTTGCTCGTCATGATGCCAGCCTGTCAGACTGCCAGTTCGGGAATCCAGATATACACCGCGTTCAGCATGTAGAAGCCCATCACGATCAGGAGCACGCCACCAGCAATCTCGAAGCCTCGCCTGTATCGTGCAAGGTGGCCGAGGTTTTCCAGCCAACTGACGGCGAAGGCGCCGATGGCGATGGGCACGGCGCGGCCGAGAGCGAACGCAAGCAGCAACACCACGCCAACCCAAACCGATCCGACTCCCGCCGTGACACCGAGCAACACCACCAAGGTCGGCGTGCAGATCGGGCACACCGCGATGGCGAACGGAATCCCGAGAAGGAATGCTCCCCACGCGGCGGCTGGGCGGCTTGCTCGAAAACCGAACGACGGCAGCGGTATTCGAAGCCAGCCGACCCACATCAGGCCCAGGATGATCAACAACGGCCCGAGAAAAAGCCCCCAGCCTCGTCCAGCGATATTCGCGGCCCATTTCCCGCCCAATCCCGCGATCAGGCCGAGAACCACATGGGTGAGAACCATACCCAGGATGAACAAGGCGCCGAATAGGAATGCCTGGCCCTTGTCCCGCCCCTTGGTGACGTAAGCGAGCGAAACCGGGATCGAAGCCAAAGCCACCGGATTGAAGCTGAACACGAGCCCGGTCAGAAACGCGACGCCCGCGGCGGCAACGCCCGCATGCTCCACTGCCAGCCGTAGCGATTCCGCATCCATCATTCGCGCCCTTTACTTCGCTCGATCAGCGCCGTGCGCAGTTGCGCTACAGTCGGCATTGACGTGAAAACGAGCTTTCCGTCGATCGCGATGGATGGAAGCGTCAGCACGCCGAGTTCGACCGCATAATCGAGTTCATCGAGAACATTCAATTCTCGCCACACCAGATTCTTCACCGCTTCCTGAGCGGTTGTCCGGAGCCTGGCGTGCGCAGCGACGCAATCGGGGCAGCCGGGGGTATAGAACATCTCGACTTTCATGGATCAATGCACCGGTGTCTTGACCTTGGCTCGTTCCAAAGCGGCGATAATCGTGCACTCGTTCACTGGCTGGGTTTCGTTCGCACAGTCGGCAATCAGTTGATCGAGCGCCTTGGACATCGCCTTCATCGCGCGAATCTTGCTTTCGATCTGCAATTTCTTCTCGACGGCCCGGGTGCGGACGTCGCCGCAACAAGCCTTGTCGCGTCCCCGCAAGACAAGGAGGTCGCGTATCTCGGCGAGCGTGAAGCCGCAGTTCTGGGCATGCTTGATGAAGCGGATGCGCCGTGCCGAGTCTTTGTCGTACAGCCGATAACCAGCAGGACTTTTCCCCGCAGGTTCGACCAGGCCTTCCTGTTCGTAATAGCGCAAGGTGTCGTTGCTGACGCTTGTGAGGGAAGCCAATTTGCCGATTGTGAACATGCAGTTTCTCCAGCATGTATTGTAGACTGCGGAGTATACTCCAGGGTCAAGCGCATCGTCGGGGTATCGACCCTGCCGCACGAAGGTCTGGATATGGTATCCTGGCCAGCCTGCATCACCCTTGGGTGGACTTCGTTGGGCGCGCGGACGGGACCTCGGAACGGAACAACACCAAGGACAACAAGGCGAGGGTCATCTCGACGACTGCGAACACGCCCAACGCGGCCGCGAAGCTATAACGGAGCAGTTCGCCGAAGATGAGGCTACCGAGACCGAACCCGACGAAGAGCATGAAGACGTTCAACCCCATCGCCTGTCCGGCACGTTTGCCGCCGAGCGAGGTAACTATCCCTGCGAAAAGCGGTTGGGTCATGTCGTAGCCCAGGGACAGCACCATCGCGACGACGGGGGCGAGGACCATCGGGAAGCCGAGCATCAGTGCCGCCGCGGCAACAGCACTCAACAAAAGGCCAACGGGTATCAATCTGGCACGGCCGAAGCGATCCGCCGCCCGACCGATCAGCGGCCCCATGAGGAGGCCGGGCACGCCATAACCGAGGAGCGCGAGGCCAATTCCGATGGGCCCGACGCCGTATCGCTGTTCGAAGTACACGCCAAGCCAGGTGAAGACGCCGGAATGGAACATCGAGTTGACGAGGACATAACCATAGGTGCGCCGCCCACGCGGCGTCCCGAGCAGATCCTTGTAGCCGCGGACCAGATCCCGGAGCGTGGCGGTCACCGATTGAGCCGTGGCGGCAATGACGGATCGATAGGGCAGAAGGACAAGCAGGAGCGCCGCGCCGACAGCCCCGACCACGACGAACAAACCTTGCCAGCCGACGAACGGCACAATCATCGCGCCCAGCGGCGAACCGAAGGCCATGCCGCCTGCCATCGCGCCGAACAGCCAACCGAGCGGTCGGCCCCGCTGTTCGTAGGGATACAGTCGTCCAACCAGCGCCAACGCGAGCGGAACGACGCCGCTTGCGCCGATTCCCGTCACGATCCGCCACAGTGCGAGCTGTTCGATGGACTGCGCGGTTGCCGTCAGCATGGTGAGCGCCGAGAAAGCCGCCAAGGACACGAACATCACGCGGTGGATTCCGAGCCGATCCGCCAGAATGCCGTATGCGAGGGTCGCGATCCCATAGGGGATCAGGTATGCCGGCACGATGAAACCGACGGTTTGGACCGAGGTTCCGAAGGCGTTCGACAGGGCCGGTATGATCGGCGCCACCATGTAGGCCTGAAAGAAGATGACGAAGGTCGCCGCGGCAAGCGTCCGGAGGAGACGCTCGCGCCGCCGAGCGTCGATCGCGTCCGCCGCCACTCGCTGCACTTTCACGGGATCATCCTGTGCCATGTTACGCCGCCGGCGATGTTGCGCCAGCAATCGGACGCCCGACACTCCGGATCGCATCAAAAAAGAGCCGCGGCGTTCCCCATAGCGAGTTGATGAAAATCGCAGTGACGCTGACGGCCATCGCCACCATCGCCCACACTGGATGGATCAGGCCGGTGGCAGCGAGTGGAATACCGAGGCCGTTGAAGAGAAAGGCGAGGGCGACGTTCTGAACCATCTTGCTGTAGCTCCGGCGGCTGATATCGCGGGCAACCGGAAGCGCATCGAGACGATTGGACAGGATGATGATGTCCGCTGACTCGATCGCTATATCGGTGCCACTACCCATGGCGATGCCGATATCAGCCTGCATGAGAGCGGGGGCGTCGTTGATGCCATCGCCGACCATCGCGACCCGGGCGTTGATCTGAAGTTCTCGGACGATTCTGGCCTTGTCCTGTGGCAAGACTCCCGCGTGGATCTCGTCGATGCCGACGTCCCTGCCGACCCGCTGTGCCGCGCGCTCGTTGTCACCAGTAACGAGGATCGTCCTGAGACCTGCCTTGCGCAGCGCGGCGACGGCCGAGACGGCGTCCGGTCGGAGTGCATCGCCCAAGGCGACAATGCCCAGCGCGTGTCCATCCCGAGCGACGGCAATCACGGTGCGTCCGGCGGCCTCCAGGCTTTCGATGCTCTTACGAAGGGGCATGAGGTCGATATCCCGGTCGGCAAGGAAGCGCGGACTGCCAACGAAGACCTCGCGGGCGTCGATGCGTGCAATGATACCCTTTCCGGGGAACGCCTCGAACGATTCAACGTCGCGAGGCGTAGCGCCATAATCGAAAGCCGCCTTGATCACCGCCCGTGCCAGCGGGTGCTCCGAGGATGCCTCGGCGGCGGCGGCAATGGCGAGCAGTTCCTGCTCGCCTACATCCACGGCTCTGATCTCGCGCACCGTTGGACGGCCCTCGGTGAGCGTGCCTGTCTTGTCGAGGATGATTTGCGTCACCGTCCGGAAGCCCTGGAAGGCCTCGCCAGTCCGCATCAGGATGCCGCGCTCGGCGGCCTGACCAGCACCGCGTACGATGGAGAGCGGCGCTGAGATGCCGATGGCACATGGGTAACCCATCACCAGGACGCTCAGACCAGCGAACACCGCACGTTCTACGTCCACAGAACCCGTGCCGAGCCAGGAGCCGATGAGCCAGCCGATGAAGGCAAGGGTGGCGATCAACAGAACGGTTGGCGTGTAGACCCGCAGCACGCGGTCGACCAGATGGAGGAGACCGGGCTTGAGCGCCCGCGCGTCTTCGACGTGGCGGATCACTTGATGCAGGAAGCTGCTTTCCCCGATCGCCGTGATCTTCACCACAAGCGTGCCGGTGCCGTTGATCGAACCGCCGATGACGGAATCACCCTCGCTCTTTTCGATAGGAATGGACTCGCCGGTCACTAGCGCTTGGTCCACTCCGGAACGGCCATTGACCACGGTACCGTCAGCGGGGATGCGCTCGCCGGGGCGAATCCGGACAAGATCGCCGATCCTCACCTCATCAATCGGCAGTTCCAGTTCCTCGGCGCCGCGCACGACGCGCGCGGTCTCCGGCTGCAAGTCCAGCAGGCGCTTCACCGCCTGCGAACTGCGCGTCTTCACGATGAGCGAAAGCCACTCCGAGAAAATATGATAGGTGCCGACCATCACCGAAACGGCAAAGAAGGCCGCGGTGGGATAGCCGGGCCGATCAAGGATCAGCCCGATAACACCGCCCGCGATCCCTGCGAACGCGCCGATCTCCAGCAGCACGTGCTGATTAAGGATGCCACGGCGGAGCGCCTGAACGGCCATATAGAGAATGTGCCGTCCCACTCCGAAGACCAGCATCAGCGCCAAGGCACCCGCAAGCCAAGGTGCCGCGCCCGTCAAATATCCCTGCAGATTGAGGTAGAGCAGGCTCAGCGCCATGACCGTTAGGCCCAACGCGGCGCCGATGGCGGTCCATAATCCGCTTGATCGCAACACCAGGAAGACAAATCCTCCGAGACTGAGGCACACCATGGCCGGTAGAAATCCGATCCAGCCCACAGCCGGATCGGCAATAATGGGAATCGCCGCGACGCTGAGAACAACCGCGAGAACGAAACGCCGGGCCTCGCGCACCAGGTCGTGCTCTTCCTCTTCAAAGGCCCGGAGCTTGCGGGGGTCGGAAATCGTGTAGCCGATGTCGCGCAACGTTTGGAGCAGATGTTCGGGACGCGCAATTGTTGGATCGTACTCAACCAGCGCCTGTTCATGCGTCAGGCTCACGGCCACCCTGTCGACGCCGGGCATGCGGCCGAGCGCTTTCTCGATGGTCCCGGTGCAAAGCGAGCAATGCAGGCCTCCGATCCGCGCGCGAATCTTTCGACGATTTGGCCGCGTCGACTGCTCCTCTGTCCAAAGCGTGAATGGGGAGGCGGTTGCGGTTGAAAGAGCCATCGGAGTCTCCGTGGGTGCGTGGGCACGCGCTGAAATGGGAAAGCGAGACGGGGCCGCGACGACAATTAACCGCGTGCTACGACCCGAAAGCCGGGCTTTTGAATCGTATCGACGAGCCGTTTCTCCTCGACGGATTGGGGATCGTAGAGGATGCGTGCCGACCCCTCGTCGAACGACACCTCGGCCATTCGTACTCCGGGTTCCTTTTCCACGAGCTTTTTGATCGTGTTGGCGCAGGCCTCGCAGTTCATGCCTTCGATTTTGAATGTCGTCGTTTTCATCCTGTGCTCCAATTCGAGATATTGCGGCATTGGAGCGATGCTAACCCCTGGAGGTACCTCCAAGGTCAAGCCGCTGAATCTCGAATCTTTTCGCTCGGCCCGCCCTCCGTCCTCTCGGTCGCTGCGCTTGACCAAATGACGACCTTAAAAAATTAGACGGCGGCCACATCGGGCAACTCGTCGGTCGACTTTTCCATTTGTGAGCTCTTGCAACGGCAGGCATCAGCCGCCTGGATCGGGCTACGCTGCAGCTCCATCATCTTCGAACGAATCAAGCGCTTGGCCGCGTCGATCTAGGTTTGCCGCAGCACTCAGCAGCTAACAGTGTGCTCGATGTTTAGATATTGGAGGCTGAGGGGGTGCCATTGCAAAGGTGCGTTTCGAGGATCGCTGCGTACGGGGATGCGATTCGCATTCAGTCAAGAGGGGTTCCGAACTTTATCTGATCATGCCAGCGGGCTCCGCGGGCTGCTTCTTCTTGCTCCGCGCCTCCGTTTGGACCACCAAACCTGAAAGCTTGTGACGAAGAGGATCAACGGCACCAAGCCGGAGGCAAAGACAAGAAGACGGCCGAGCAAGCCGAAACTCGATCCGTTATGGAGCCAGAGCTGTTCGGTCATATAGCGGTCGCCCAGCGACATGGAATCGGGCGTGCGGTCGTGCACGAGTGCACCCGTCCAGGGATCAAGCCAGATGGCGCCGCGGGTGCGAAGCGCTGGATTGGAGCCTGGCGGGCGCAACAGCACGCGCCATGTGTTGCGGGTCCCGCTCGGCGGATTCAGTTGGGCGATGTCGTAGCCGGGCTTGGCGGCGCGCGCCAGCAGCATGATCGCATCAGCGGACAATAGCGCGGCGCCGCTTGGCAGTGGAGGCTGGATGGTCGGCGACGGATAAGGCGTGGCGGCGGAGACCAGGCCGACGACGGGGCGCACGATTCCGGGAAATACGATACCGATACCCGTAACGGCGATCAGAGCAAGCAACGACAGACTCCAAAAGCCCGCCGTGTTGTGCAGATCGAGCATAAAGCGCTGCGTCGACGCCTGTCTGCGGACCGTGACCGAACGCCAGAACCGGCCTCGCTTCGGCCACCACAGATACAGGCCCGACAAAGCCATCCCGAGCAGTAGGAATCCGATCACCCCGACGAGTTCCGTGCCCCACCAGCCATAGAGCAGCAGATCGTAGTGCAGACGATAGACGGTGAACGCGAAGGAATTCGTGTAGTCGCGACGGCCGAGCACCCTTCCGTTCGAGGGATCGATCATGGTGGTCCAGAGGCTCGGATACCGACCTTTCTCTGTCGCGTGGGAATGCATGACGATCCAGACCGGCCAGGTCCGGTCAGGTGCAATGACGGATCGGATCGGCGCCAGATCCGCCGTGGCCGCAATCCGCATGACCTCCGCGGCCTCAAGACGGTGCTGAGGCCCGGTCGGGGTGTACAGGCTCGGATTCAATGCCGCATCAATCTCGCGATAAAAGACGATGCTGCTGCCCGTGAGCCCGATCACCACGAGGAGGACACCTAGGCTGAGGCCAAGCCAACGGTGGAGCCAGACGAGCGCAACACGCAGCCGGGGCGCCTTCATAGGCGTCCAGGCTGCTGCTACTTTGGCGCCTGAAAGGTCGTTCACAAGGTCACTACCACGGCGACTCAAAAGTCGATGCTCGCCGAGAGCCGGTAAGTGCGCGGTGTACCCGGCGTCAGGAAGCCACGTCCCGTCGTTGCCCAGTAGTCTAACCCGAAGACGTTTTCGACCGTTGCACGCAACGTCAGCGGCCTGCCATCAATTTTAGTGACGTAGCGTGCTCCGATGTCGGTCCGAACCCAGTCCGGGATCTGCTGCGTATTCGCCTGATCGTAATATTGCGGCGAAGTATAAATGACGCGCCCAATCAGGGTCGCTACTCCCGAGCTCCGCCAGAAGGGCAGATCGTATTCGCCATACAGGTTGAATTGAATATCCGGAACGCCAACCGCGGTTTTGCCGTCGAATCGGCCGCCAGCCGTCTTGGTCTGCACGCCGTCGATGAGGGCCACGCCACCGAGCAAGCGCATTCCCGGAGCGACCTCGCCGAAGGTGTTGAACTCCAATCCGCGATTGCGCTGCTCGCCGTCGACCGAGAAGATGTTGGTCGTCGGATTGGCGAAGCCGTTGGGCTGCGTGATCTCAAACGCCGCCACACTCATACCCACGGCCCCGAAGTCATACTTGGCACCGACTTCGATCTGCTTGGAGACGATCGCAGGAAAGACTTGGCCAGCATTGACGGTCCCGGTTGGCGCCGTTCCAGCCGACGTTAGGCCTTCGATGTAGTTGCCGTAAAGCGACAGGTTATTGATTGGCTTTACCACGAGAGCCACAGCAGGGGTGATCGCCTCATCCTGCGGGCGTGAGGTCACGGCACCCGTCCTGTTGAAATTGGTGACATCGATCCCCTGCCAGCGCCCGCCCACTGTGAGGAGAACTCGATCGTCGAGGACCGACATCGTATCCGCGATCGCGACGCTTTGATTGATCCGCCGCGCAGAAAGCGGCGCATCATGCGACAGGCCGGTCGCGCTACGCGGAGCCACGTAAACCGGATTATAGAGGTTCGATGTGATCAACGGCCCGACATTGGTAGCGGCGGTTCCGTTGTCTTGCCACAGCCCGGTCGTCGTAATTACGATAGAATGTTTCACCGGTCCGGTGGCGAAACGGCCGCGTAGCCCTATCTCTCCAGTTTCGCGATCGGCATCTTGTACGGTGAGGGCCGGCTGGGACGTGAACCTGCCCAGTACGTTCGTGAGGGTCAGAGTTCCGCCGAAGAAAACCTCCTCAGATTTGCTGCGACCGTATGCTCCATACAGCGTCCAGAAATCATTGAGGTCATATTCGGCGCGTACCGCAGCGTATTGATGGTTTGAATTATAGTATTCCCAGGGCTGCTGCTGGTTGATCGAGAGTGAGGGCGAATCCGGGATGGGAAAGCCCGGGTTCACTCGCCGCACGCGTGTGGGTGCCTGCAGGTCCTGCTTCTGGTAACCGAGATCGACCGTGGCCCGGAACCGCTCGCCACGGTAGTCGAGAGCCGCCGCACCGACGCCGAATCCATCCGTTTGGAAGGCGATCGGTGTCCGGCCATCGCGATAGGCACCGTTGAGGCGAACGCCCCATGCTTTGTCGTCGCCAAAGCGCCGACCGAAATCGACGGCCGTCCCAACATTTCCATTGGACACGAAGCCCGTCGTCAATCGCGTGATCGGATCGTCGGTGGCGCGCTTCGGAATGAGGTTGATTGTGCCGCCGACATTTCCGAACGGCGAAATCCCATACAGCAAGGCGCTTGGTCCCTTGAGGACCTCCACACGCTCGATCGGCTCAAGGGCAGGACGGCGCGTATCGGAGATGCCGTAAAGGCCGTCGAACGCGATGTCGCTCGCAAACACCGGGAAGCCGCGGACCAGAAATCCATCGATTCCGCTGTAGCGTGGTGAGTTCGTGCGCACCGAGGGATCGTTGTCGGCCACATCGGCGATGGTGTTGGCCTGCTGGTCGCGGATAAGCTTGTCGGTGTAGCCCGTCGTGTTGAACGGCGTATCGAAGACATTGCGATTGCCTAGCATGCCGACGCGCGTGGTGGTCCCGACCTGGCCGCCGGCATAGGGAGCCGGCGGCTGACCAATCGTGCCGGTCGAAGGCGTAAGGTACGGGACCGGAGCGGCAACGCGCGGAGCAACGGTCGACCTCACCGGAGCGGCAATGCGCCGAGTAACAGTGCGCCGTTTCTTGTTTTCGACCTTGGGTGCGGTGACCGTCACGGCTGGTAAGGGAGTGACTTCTTGTGCGTGCGCGTCCTTTGCCAATTGATAGGACAACGGGAGGTAACTCACTGCACCACAACAAACGGCCCAGTAAAGTTTTTTCGTCAAAAGATTCATCTTCACCCCGATTTGATCGCTTATCCAAGTGGTGTCTTTAGCGCATGGATTGACGAGCAGACATATTCCGGGCGTTAGAAGCGTTAAAAACAGTGCTCGTTTGTTGGAGGACGTTGTATTTTAGTCGGTATGCGCCGAGTAAGTTAGAGCTATCGCCGAAGGTTGGTGACGGCGGGAATCGGAAAGGCGGCATATCGTGGAGGTGCTTGACGCCTCCACTTCTCCACCGAAGGAGCGATATGCCGTGTTTAACGCTAACGTCACCAAGCTGGTTCAGCCAGGAGAGTTCGACGATCAACTCACCGAAATCTTGCGCAACGGAGCCCGTGCGCTGAGACTCGGTCTGAGCAAGGGCAACCTTTTGAGAGTCCACAGCTAGACGGCTGGACGGAGATCGACCTTCATTGCGATGGCCCTTAGCTCTTCCGGAGACTGAATACCGCTCGCGGCTGTCAGGAGAATTCGTTCGGCCATGAGTGCCTGAGTCGATCGATCTGGACGAAGCTCTTTTACAGCCTGCCCAGGGCGGCCTTCATCCTGCGCTCCCACATTGTTCACGGGACTATCGCGCGCGGCTGTACGAATCGGCTTCAGTCGACTCGACCTACATCAAAGCCCATCGCTCCGCCGCAGGTGCAATAGGGGGCGTTCGACAACGCCACCGGCCGCTCGCGCGGCGGGCAAACGACCAAGATCCACGCCCTGACCGATGAAATCGGCCGTCCGCGTGCGCTGCTGATCACCGCCGGGAATGTCCACGACCTCGAAGGGGCGCGCCGCCTGCTGGCGATGGGGCATCAGCCTGAGAGACTTCTTGCCGATCGCGCCTATGATGCAAAGAGCCTGCGAGACGAGCTGAGCCAGCGCCGCATCAAGGCCGTCATCCCGCCAAACCCGCCCCGCAAGCATCCTCACCGCTACGACCGACAACTATTGGCCGAGATTTTTGGGTCCGCGTCATAAACAACGCAAACAACTCTTCTTGCGTGTGGTGATTGCTGCAGAGACCTTATGCAAGCTCCATTCCACGCCATTGCGGATCGCGGGCCAACGCGTTGTGTCCCGCCCGAAGATTGCGATGCAGCCTTCACCGAGCCGCTCCCGCCTAACGGAGCCTCCCATACGGAGCTTCCCATACGGAGCTTCCCATCCGGAAAAGCGAGAGTTGACGACATCGGTTCTGAAGCACTTTGCTTCATCACGTTGCGAGAGTCACGGCCGCGCATCAAGTGGATGACGGCCGCATTTCGAACAGTGCATCAATGATCGGACATTCCGGCAACCGATCGCCCTTGCACTGCTTCGCCATGTCCGACATCACGCGTTCCAGGCGTTGCAGGTCTGCGATCTTCTGATGGATTGCGGCGAGATGCTCAATGGTGAGCGCATGCACCTCCCGGCAAGTGTAGGTGTGTCCGTCGACCAGGTGAAGCAGGCCGCGCAGCTCATCGAGGCTGAAGCCAAGCTCCCGGCCCCGACGAATGAAGTGCAGCCGTCTGACATGATCCGTCCCATAGATGCGGTAGCCGCCTGCGCTCCGGGCCGGTGCGGGCATGATGCCGATCTTCTCGTAATAGCGGACCGTCTCGATATGGACGCCACTACGCCCTGACAGGGCCCCGATCGAAAACGCTTCGGTTTGCTTCATCGTTGACCTCACACACTCGTGAGCAACTTGCGGTTGACCCTGTAGTCACTACAGGCCCTAGGCTCACCATAGACCAATTCCGGAGCGTGCTCAATGACGGTGCGACACGAGACAACGGTGCTGCCACGCACGGCCATGACGCCGCCGCGAAAGCGCCTTGACGGCGCGGCGTTGCTGTCGGTTGGCGGCATCCTGGCCGCACTTGGCGCGGCGACCTGTTGCGTGGTGCCGTTTGCACTGTTCGTCGCCGGCGTCAGCGGCGCCTGGATCGGCAACCTGACTGCGCTCAAGCCGTATCAACCCTTGTTCGTGGGGCTCGCGGTCGTCTGTCTCGGTTGCGGCTACTATGCCGTCTACCGCAAGCCGAAGGCGGCCGATTGCGTCGAAGGCTCTTATTGCGCTCGCCCATCGTCGAACCGGAACGCCAAGATCGGGCTGTGGGTTGCGACCGTTCTGATCGCGATCGCCGTCGGCTTCCCGTACACCGCCCGCCTCTTCCTCGACACCTGACAACAAGGAGACGATCCATGAAGATTTTGCCCTTCGTCGCGCTGACCGCAACCCTGTTCTCGTCCGGCGCTGCTTTCGCTGCTGAGCAAACCGTGACGCTGAATGTCGCCAACGCCACCTGTGAACTCTGCGGCCCGATCGTAAAACGCTCGCTCAGCGGGGTGTCCGGCGTGCTCGATGTTCAGATATCGGAGGCGGATGGCGCCGCGATTGCAAAGGTACGTTTCGAGGGCAGCCGCACGAATGTGCCTGCACTCATCACGGCGACCACCAATGCCGGCTATCCCTCGCGCATCGTGCAATAGGGCCGCGTCAGCATGGCCGTCGTAAAACTCTTCGTCATCGGCGCGGGGAGTGTGCTTCCCGCGGGCCTTCCGCGGCTGACTGCTGCAGGATGGAGGCGAACACATGAAAGTTGAAGCCATGAATGACTGCTGCGCTCCGCCTGCGAGCAACGGCAATAACCAATACGATCTTGTCGTCGTCGGCGCCGGATCGGCGGGCTTCTCGGCCGCAATCACCGCGGCGGGGCAGGGTGCGCAGGTCGCGCTCGTCGGGCACGGCACGATCGGCGGCACCTGCGTCAACATCGGCTGTGTGCCCTCGAAAACGCTGATCCGCGCTGCTGAGACCGTGCACCACGCCAATATTGCATCGACCCGGTTTGACGGCATCGAAAGCGGTGCGCGCATGGTCGATTGGGCCGCACAGATCGCCCAGAAGGATGCGCTGGTCGCGAGTCTCCGTCAGACGAAGTACGCCGACCTCCTTCCGGAATACAACAACGTCGCCTATCGTGAAGGCCAGGCGCGGCTGGTCGCGGGAGGAATCGATGTGGGTGGTCAGCGCCTCGTATCGGATCGCATCATTATCGCGACCGGCGCCCGGCCTGCACTGCCCGCCATTCCAGGGCTCGCGGAGGTTGCGCCTCTCGACAGTACGACAGCGTTGTCGCTGACGGAACTACCGCGCTCCATGATTGTGCTGGGCGGTGGCTACGTCGGGGTCGAACTTGCACAGACCTTCGCGCGCGTCGGTGTCGCGGTGACGCTGGTCTTCCGCAGCCGCCTTTTGCCCGAGGCCGAGCCGGAGATCGGGCAAGCGCTCGCGGGCTATCTGGCCGATGAAGGCATCACGATCGTGAGGGGCGTGACCTACGATGTTGTCCGGAAGACCGATGACGGCGCCGCGCTTGCGATCACCCGGAATGGCGCTCCTGAGACATTGACCGCCGAGCGGATTCTTGTTGCCACGGGGCGCACCCCGAACACCGAAGGTCTCGGACTTTCCGAAGCGGGCGTCGTACAGACATCGTCCGGCGCGATCGTCGTCGACGACCGTATGCGTACCTCGAAGGCAGGCGTCTATGCGGTCGGCGACGTGACGGGCAAGGACCAGTTCGTCTACATGGCGGCCTATGGCGCAAAGCTCGCGGCCAAGAACGCGCTGAACAGCAATAGCTTGCGTTACGACAACACCGCCATGCCCGCCGTTGTCTTCACGGACCCTCAGGTGGCGAGCGTCGGTTTGACCGAAGCGCAAGCGCGTGCTGCCGGGCACCCCGTGCGAACTTCAGTGCTCTCGCTCGACAACGTGCCGCGTGCGCTCGCGGCCCGCGATACGCGGGGCCTCTTCAAGCTCGTCGCGGATGGGGTAACCCGCAAGCTGCTGGGAGCGCATATTCTCGCGCCGGAAGGCGCCGACAGCATCCAGACGGCGGCGCTCGCCATCCGCGGTGGGTTGTCGATCGACGATCTGGCGGAAATGATCTTCCCCTACCTGACCACCGTCGAGGGTTTGAAACTCGCGGCGCAGACGTTCGACCGGGATGTGAAGAAACTCTCCTGCTGCGCCGGGTAACGGCGGGGACTGTGCCGTCTTCACGTCGGTCCCGGTCCTTACACTGCCCGGTCGAGATTCAATCGCTTCGCGAGTTTTTCGGCTGCTTCTTTGCGCTCGCTGTAACGGTCCGTGAGATATCCGGAGACGCCGCGTGTCAACAGCGTAAACTTTACCAGCTCTTCCATGACGTCGACGATCCGGTCGTAATACGGCGATGGTTTCATTCGCCCGGCCTCATCGAATTGTTCATAAGCCTTGGCGACCGATGACTGGTTGGGGATCGTGATCATGCGCATCCATCGGCCGAGGACGCGAAGCTGGTTGACGGCATTGAATGACTGAGAACCGCCGCACACCTGCATGACCGCCAGCGTCTTGCCTTGCGTCGGTCGCACCGCGCCGAGCGACAACGGAATCCAATCGATCTGTGCCTTCATGATGCCGGTCATCGCACCGTGGCGCTCCGGACTGCACCAGACCTGACCTTCCGACCAGGCCGACAGGTCGCGAAGCTCCTCGACCTTCTCGTGCGTCGCCGGGGCATCGTCCGGGAGAGGAAGGCCGGAGGGATCGAATATCCAGGTCTCCGCGCCGAAGGTTTGCAGGAGACGGGCGGCTTCCACCGTGGCGAAACGGAACGTTCGCGCAACGACCCGTACAACAGAAGAATGCGTGGGCGGTGTGTCGGCATCGGACGACGCAGAAATTCCGGATCGGGATGGACGAAGGCTTCGTCGTGGATGTTTGGCAAATCTTGCATTTCAGTCCGCATTGATGATTTCATCGTCTTCCTTCACGAACCGTCCGATATGTGGGTTCGGAAGAATGGAAAGGACCTCTTCGGAAGGACGACACAGCTTGACGCCCTTGGGTGTCACGACGACGGGACGGTTGATCAGGATGGGGTGCGTAGTCATGAAGTCGACCAGTTCGTCGTCCCTCCACTTCGGATCGACCAATCCGAGAGCTTCGTAAGGCGTTCCTTTTTCCCGAAGCAGGTCGCGGGGGGATATGCCCATGCGGGCGATCAACTCGACGAGCTTTTCGCGCGACGGCGGTTGCTTCAGGTATTCGATCACTTCCGGTTCGACGCCGCTTTGACGGATCATCGCCGAGGTGTTGCGGGACGTTCCGCAATCCGGATTGTGGTAGATGGTGACGCTCATGACCGAACCTCGACATTTTCGGCCTTGTCCGGATGGCCGGATTCATACCAGTCGCGAGACACCTGCACGATCTTCACGACCGAAAGCATCGCGGGCACTTCGACGAGCACGCCGACGACCGTAGCAAGCGCGGCTCCGGAATTGACCCCGAACAGGCTGATGGCCGCGGCCACGGCAAGTTCGAAAAAGTTGCTGGCGCCGATGAGCGCAGCGGGTGCGGCCACGCACCACGCCACGCCGAAATGCCGACTGAGCAAATAGGCGAGACCGGCGTTGAAGTAGACTTGAATCAGGATCGGGATCGCGAGAATGGCGATGATGGTGGGTTGTGCAACGATCTGCTCGCCCTGGAAGGCAAACAGCAGGATCAAGGTGGCGAGGAGGGCGATCAGCGACAGCGGCTGGAGTCGGCTCAGGGTCTGGGTGAATGCGGACGAGCCGGAGTTGAGCAGCGCGCGCCGCCAGACCTGCGCGATAATGACAGGCACCACGATATAGAGGACCACGGACAGCAACAGCGTTTCCCATGGCACGGCAATGGAAGCCACGCCGAGGAGCAGGCCGACCAGTGGCGCAAACAGGAATACCATCAGGACGTCGTTCAAAGCGACTTGGCCAAGGGTGTAGCGGGGGTCGCCGCCCACGAGATCGGACCAGACGAAAACCATCGCCGTGCAGGGCGCCGCCGCCAGCAAGATCAATCCGGCGATGTAAGACTGAATTTGATCGGCCGGAAGCATCGGGGCGAACACATGGCCAATCAACAGCGTGCCCAGCAACGCCATAGAGAAGGGTTTCACGGCCCAGTTGATGAAGAGGGTCACGCCGACGCCGCGCGCGTGCTTCGTGACCTTCCCCATGGCCGCAAAGTCGATCTTCAGTAGCATGGGGATGATCATGAGCCAGATCAGGACCGCGATCGGTAGGTTCACCTTCGCGATTTCAGCGCTTGAAACCGCCGCAAAGAAACCCGGCATCAGGTGGCCGAGGCTGATGCCCGCCACGATGCAAAGGGCGACCCATAGGGTAAGATAGCGTTCGAACATGCTCATTGTCAGGCCACGTGAGGGCGGCCCGACGTCGAACCCTCGGAATTTCCGATGTAATGAAGTTTGGTGCCGAGCGCCATTCTGTCGATCGAAGCAAGCCGAAGGGCGGTAAACAGCGAAATTCGATTCTTCATGTAGCGAAAGGCGGCAACGAAGGCGGCTTCCTTCTGGATGTCGGTTCCTTCCACGGCGGCGGGGTCTTCAATGCCCCAATGCGCGGTCATCGGCTGTCCCGGCCAGACAGGGCAACTTTCCCCGGCGGCGCTGTCGCAAACCGTAAAGACGAAGTCCATCACGGGCGCATCCGGAGCGGCGAACTCTTGCCAGCTCTTCGAACGCAAACCGTCCGTGGGATAGTCGAGGCTGGCCAGTACGCGCAATGCAACCGGATTGACCGCTCCCTTCGGTTGGCTACCTGCGGAGAATGCGCGGAAGCGGCCGCTTCCGTCCTTGCGCAGGATGGATTCGGCCAGAATTGAGCGGGCGGAATTGCCCGTGCAGAGAAAAAGGACGTTGTAGACGCGATCAGACACGGGCTTTTTCCTTCTTGCGCGGAGGAGGACAGCAGGGTGTCAGGCTTTCGAAAATGGGAGCGCAAATCTCCTGACGTCCGCCGCAGCAGTCTTGCAGGAGGAAGACCGCGACGGCCTGAAACGCCGCGAGGTTTGCGCGGTACACGATCGAACGGCTGTGTCGTTCGGACACGACGAGATCGGCTCGCGCCAGCACGGAAAGATGAGCGGAAAGCGTGTTCTGCGGCACCTCGAGCAGTCGGGCGAGATCGCCGGCGGCCAATCCGCTGGGCTCGTGCTGCACCAGAACCCGGAACGCCTGAAGACGGGTTTGTTGGGCGAGGGCGCCCAGCGCCAGGATGGCTTGTTCGTTTTCCATATATCGAGAATTATGGATATGTAGATGTTTGTCAACCCGTGCCGATAGACAAAAAATAGGCCCCCAGGCGCGTCCTTTTCTGGCCGTAGCTCTTTGTGTTGGTCATGGGGCGGAGGTTGCGTCATCCTCATTGGCTACGGCTAGCTTCCCAATCCTAGTATGGAAAAGATTTTTGAAGCATAGTACAGAATTGCTTTGTCATCTTGGTCGCGACTGACGTCTGATTATCAGTTCATTTCCGCGCGTAGTTCTAACCAAAGCGCGCATCTATTCCCTGGATGGCGTCAAGTCGACCGCATGCCAGACTACGCAACGCCCAAACCCAGCCAGGGTGCGCGCTTCACTGCGGTCTTCCTTCGGTTGCAGCGACAGGAAGGTCGTTACCGCCATTGCGCTCCTCCCGCCGGAACAGCACGTAGAGCGCCGGCAGGATGAGAAGTGTGAGCACGGCCGAGGAAACGATCCCGCCGATGACGACGGTCGCAAGCGGACGCTGAACCTCGGCGCCAGGGCCCGTCGCGATCGCCATCGGAATGAAGCCGAGCGGCGCGACGAGGGACGTCATGAGCACGGCGCGTAACCGCATTAGCGCGCCTTCACGCACGGCCTCGATCAAGGGACGTCCTTCCTCGCGCAGGCGCTGAATGGCGGCGATGATGATCAGGCCGTTCAGCACGGCGACACCTGACAACGTGATGAATCCGATCCCCGCACTGATCGACAGCGGAATGTCACGAAGGAGCAGCGCCGCGATCCCGCCCGTGAGCGCGAGCGGCACACCGCTGAAAACGAGGGCAGAATCGATCGCGGAGCCGAGGC
>Ga0209916_1000222_pt1 | contig 112615 bp, 88 predicted proteins | sample ThiBio_1000_plan_FD_183956 | JGI IMG/M metagenome (GOLD analysis project Ga0209916, IMG submission 183956) | Wastewater bioreactor microbial communities from Cape Town, South Africa - Thiocy_solids_2 (SPAdes) | ecosystem: Engineered > Bioreactor > Thiocyanate-remediating > Anaerobic-Aerobic ...
TTATTAAATCTAATATCTGTGATAATACCGGCTGTCCGGTAAACTCTTTAACTTTATCCATCATTAGTGAGTTTAAGTGTGGTAACTCAAACTTAACTAATCGGCGGTTCTTCGGAACCGCTTTTTTTATGTTATTTTAGTCGGACAATAGTGTTTTAAAATAAACTACTGCGGGTAATTACCTTAGCCAATAAAAGGTATATGGTTCCAACAATCATTTATTGTTATGATGCTTATTGCGGATGGTGTTATGGTTTTAGCCCGGTTATCAGGAAAATGGAAGTTCAATACCAGGATAGCATTGGTTTCGAAGTGTTATCCGGAGGAATGATCCTCCCCGAAGAGCCCAGGCATATAGGCATAATGGCAGAGCATTTACGGAACACATGTAAAGCAGTGGAAGCGCATACTGGTATCAAATTTGGAGAAGATTATTTATGGCATATTAACAACCCCGATCAAAGCGATTGGTTTCCCAATTCTGAAAAACCGGCTATCGCTTTATGTGTAATCAGGGACGAGCATCCCCGGCTTGCCGTTTCCTTCGCATCCGCGCTTCAGTACGCCTTGCATTTTGAAGGCAGGGATTTGTGCGACGATGAAGCATACCGCCATTTGCTGGATGATTATCAGATACCGGCAGAGCTATTTTATAAGAAACTGCATAGCCCGGAATACAGGGAAAAAGCATACTATGAATTTGCATTGTGCAAACAACTTAAAGTAACGGGGTTTCCCGCTGTATATTTACGGGTCAGCGAAAGAAAGCTTTATGCGCTGGCCAATGGATATACCGATTATGCTACTTTAACATCAAGGCTTGAAAATGTGTTGAAGGAAAGTGGAATTTCCAATAACGCTCAATAAAAATGAATTGCAAACCATCGCCTTCCGGTAAAATGCCCTTCTCCAGGGCAGGTGCAACGTTATAAGTACCTGTAATGTCAATTAAAGTAAGAGGCACTGTTTATGGAAAGAAAATTATATATCCTCGCCTTTATACTCTTTATTTTTAGTTGTAAAAAGGATAGGGAAATTTACCGCGATGCTTCAGATGTGAAGTTGCAGTTTGTAAAGACAAAGGCTAATGGAGCAGATATTGTACAGGAGGAAAACATCTATAACGAAAGCGGAAGCATCAAAACACGCATCAGCTATAAAGATTTTACCGCAGGCCTGGTGTTCTCAAAAACAACATATACGTATGAAAAGGATAAATTAATTCAAATAGATGAGCAGGTGGATTTTTCAAGCAGTTCCTTCGGCTCGAATTATCAGTACAGCCGCTCAGCTTTTGAATATAGCGGGAACCGTATTATACAAAGAAACCATTACCTGAAAACAGGCGATGATTATGAACTGAGATCTTTTACGGTTTTCTCATATGATGATTTGGGGCATCCTGTTAAGCAAACCCGGTATTCGGCAGACGGGGCGCTGTTTGGTTATACGATTTTCACTTATGAAGGCAACAATGTAGTATTAAGTGAAGAATATTATAGAAACCGGTTTAACCCCGATCCGGTTCTTTCTTTTAAGCATAGTTACAGGTACGATAACAAAAGAAACCCGTACAGGAAAGTCTATCATGGCATAGAAAATATTCCGTTTTCTGTAAATGAGAATAATATAATTGAAACTGCTTCTGTTAATTACAATAATGATCCTTCATCTGCTCAGGGTGTAAACAGTACTTCCACAACCACTTATGTATATAATAGTTGGGGTTACCCCTCGCTGATGAATGAAAATGGTAATGAGTTTATACTGGAGTACAAATAATTGCAGAGAAAAATATAAACTTGTTCAACCACTTCGCCGATAATGAATATTTTCCTATAGGTTTGCCGCTCAAATAAACCTCCTGCATTTTTGTCCGATTCGGGGAGGTGAGCACTTTAATACACAGAACAGAGGATTGCTTGCGCGATGACGGATATATCAATTAAAAGACAAGCAAGAATGGAAGAGAACCGAAAGCCAACAATTTCTGCCACAAAAATAATAGCTGCTTTTGCCGTTATCTACATTGTATGGGGATCTACCTATTTTTTTATTCGCATGGCCATACGGGACATGCCTGTAACAGTAATGGGAGCGTTTCGTTTCCTTACTGCCGGCTTGCTTATGACAGGCTGGTGTTTGATCAGGGGTGAGAAACTGTTTATATGGAAAGATATGCTATTCGCCTTTTTTATCGGGCTCCTTTTGCTTTTTATAGGCAATGGCGCAGTAGCATGGTCGGAACAATTTTTAGAAAGTTCGGTGGTAGCCGTCTTTCTTGCTTCTTCGCCTATCTGGTTTGTACTGCTCGACTACAGCAGGTGGAGGGTTAATTTCACCAGCCCGAATATTATTGCCGGCCTGGTAACAGGATTCATAGGCATCATTTTCTTGTTCAGGGAAAATATGAGCGATGCTTTCTCGGGGAATGGTGATAAATGGGAAGTAATTTCTATAGGTGTGCTGATTGTCGGTTCCGTTGCGTGGGTGGCAGGATCCTTGTATTCCAAATATAAGCCTGTTACATTTACAGGCACCGTTAATTCGGGCTGGCAAATGCTGGGAGCCGGGTTAGCATATGCTATTACAGGCAGCATACGAGGAGACTGGAGTGATTTTAACTGGCATGAAGTTTCACCACAGTCATGGCTTGCTGTTTTGTATCTCATTACTATGGGCTCCTTACTGGGTTACAGCGCTTATGTATGGCTGCTGAAAGTTCGTCCGGCTACGCAGGTAAGCACACATGCTTATGTAAATCCTGTTGTGGCTGTATTACTGGGTGTTTTTTTTGCCGGTGAAAAGATTTCAGCGCTGCAAATTACGGGGCTTGCTGTTATATTGGCCGGTGTGCTGCTGGTAAACCTGGCCAGGTACCGAAAACAGCAATAAGCCTGTTTCCCGGCCGTTGTTCAATGGCAGGGGATATCCGATCGCTTACAATATTACCAGTCTTTATCAGGCTGGCCGGAAACCGGCGCTTTTTTCATCATTTTATCATGTAATTTTCTTTCCTGTTCTTCTAATGCTTTAAGCAGTTGTTCTACCTGTTGCTTATTAAGTTTGTTGGGTTTGGGTTTTGGCTGGTTCTCTCTTTGTTCTTTTTGCTCCTTTTGATTTTGTTGCTGCTGTTGTTTCTGTTCATTTAGTGCCCTTTGCAAATTTTCACGTGCAAGCGTATCGGAAGTGTTAATACGCAGGGTTTGTTTATAAGCATCTATGCTTTCCTCCAGTTTTTTTTGTTGTGTTAACGCCACTCCTTTATTATACAATAATTGCGATTGCATCCTTTTATCAGTCGTACGTCTTGCCGCTTTATCAAAAATAGTAGCGGCTTCTTCATACTTTTTATCTTTAAACAGGGCGTTGCCCATATTATACGAAGCAATCACATTGTTGGGATCTGTTTCTAATGCCTCTTTATAGGCCATAATGGCTTCTTCATATTGTTGCAGGCGGTATGCTTCATTGCCTTTTCCAATTAGCCGGTTTATATCCTGTGAAAAAGCCGGAAGGCTGAACAAAAGCATTAGATATAAAGGGATCGGTTTCATGCTACAGGATTTTCTTTTTTTCACTGATGAACAATTCGCCCGCAAACCCGGCAAAAGCCAGTATCAGGAACCACTGAAAAAAACTGCGGTAATTGAGCAGCCGGTTATCCTGGATCGTTTTCTGCTCCATGCCTGCAAATTGCTCTGTTGTTTTATCTACTGCTGTTTCTATATCGTTTAATTGCTGGTAGGTACCACTGCCTTCATGCGCAATGTCTATTAATTCCTGTTCATTCAGCCTGGATATTACAATATTACCGTGCTGGTCGCGCTTACTTTCGGCTGTAATGGGGTTCAAAATAGGAGCTCCCTGAGTTGTGCCCACTCCTATCGTATTTATCAGTACGCCATTTTCCGCCAATTGTTTTGCTATTTTAACAGCCTCTTCGTCATGGTCTTCGCCATCTGTTATCAATACCACCGCTTTATATTTTTTATCTTTTGCATTAAACCCGCTGTTGCATACTTTTAATGCGTCACCAATAACCGTGCCCTGGATTGATACTGCATCGGGGCCAGCATTGCTCACATACAATCCTGCAGCAGTATGGTCGGACGTAAGTGGCATTTGCAGGTATGCCCTTCCGGCAAAAATAACCAGTCCAACCCTGTCATTTTCCAGTTTATTCATCAGCTTGTTTATGAACTGTTTTGACTTTTCTAAGCGGCTGGGTTTAATATCTTCGGCAAGCATGCTTCTGCTTACATCTAACGCAATCATTATATCTATTCCCTGGCGTTTTATTTTTTCAACCTGGGTTGCAGACTGGAGATTAGCTGCGGCAATAATAAGGCAGCCAAAGGACAGTAGTACAACGATGAACCTGGTCAAATACCTGCGGGGAGAAAAACCATGAATGAGCTGTATTACCAGGCTTTCATCACCAATCTTTTTTATGGTGTCCTTTTTCCAGCGCAGTACTGCTTTAAATAGCAATACCAATACTGGAATCAGCAACAGCAATAACAAATGTTCGGTATGTTCAAAACGTATCAATGTAAAAAATATTGGTTGGCTATGGGCGGTTAGCTCTGGGCTATCAGCTATCAGTTTAAGCGCACTAATAACGATCTGATCTCCACCTTTCACCTCTCCCTTTCTCTTCTCACCTTTCTCTTCTCACCTCTCACCTCTACATCTTTCCTTCAAAAAATCCTTTCTGTTTAAGTATGCCATTCAAAATATTCAGCCGGATTGCCGGAATATCAGCCTCAGTGTTCGCTGTTTCAATGTTCAGTACAAAAAAATAGGGATGCCGGTTCTCCTCTATCCATCCCACTACCCATCCAATGGCGTGATTTTCGCTGTTAAATCCCCATCCTGTTTTATAGCTTATCGTATAGTTGCTGTTGTCTTCCTGCAACATCATGTCTCTTACTGCTTTTTGTACCCCTTTTCTAAAAGGAAGCTGGTCGAAGTATAGTTTTTTAACCAACCCCAGTTCTTCATCCGGTGATATCAGAAGCGAATTATCCAGCCAGAAAGAATCAATAGCCGGGCCAATTTTCATATTACCGTATTTAAGGCTGTCTATCCATTTCTGCATCGTATCTCTTCCTATACGCCGCGCTATTTCCTGGAAATGTGGAACGGAGGAGTACCGGAAGGCCTGTGCCAGGCTTAGATCCTGATTCCAGTTGCTTACCTTTCTTTGTACACCATCCCACTTAATGATGGTGCTGTCGGTTGTTATTGCGCCTGTTTGCAATGCAACCAGTGCGTTCACTATTTTAAATGTAGAGGCTGGCAATATACGGGTGGTATCTCTTTTAAGATTGTATATCACGAATTTTCCCCTGCCGTTATCAAAAAGAGCGAAACTTCCGGTCACCTTATTTTCATCAAAATATTTTTGTAATGAATTATCCTGCTCCACATTATTCATAGAACAGGAGGATAGTAAAATAGCGACCATTGCTAAAACAGATAATGCAGAATGTTTTATTTTCATTTTAATTGTGAGAATGTTATTTGTAAAGAATAGTAAATCAAATACTTTATTTAATCACTCCAAGTTCTTTTCCTGCTGTGGCAAAAGCATCAATAGCTTTATCTAAATGGTGATGCTCATGTGCAGCGCTTAGCTGTACGCGTATACGTGCTTTGCCTTTAGGCACAACCGGAAAGAAAAAACCTGTTACATAAATACCTTCTTCCAGTAACCGCGATGCCATGTTTTGCGCCAGTACTGCATCGTACAGCATAATAGGAACAATGGGATGATCGCCGGGCTTAATATCAAAACCCGCGGCTGTCATTTTGCTTCGAAAATATTTTGTATTCCATTCCAATTTATCCCTTAATTCGGTGGTTTCACTGAGCATATCCAGTACGGCAATGGACCCTCCTACAATACTTGGCGCCAGGGTGTTGGAAAAAAGATAAGGGCGTGAACGCTGGCGCAGCATATCAATTACTTCTTTTTTGCCGCTGGTAAAACCACCCGAAGCGCCTCCAAGGGCTTTACCCAGGGTGCCTGTAATAATATCTACCTTGCCCATTACATTTCTGTATTCATGTGTGCCCCTGCCGGTTTTACCCAAAAAGCCAGTGGAATGACAATCGTCTGTCATTACAGCCGCGTCATATTTTTCTGCTAACGCGCATATGGTGTCCAATTGTGCAATGGTGCCATCCATACTAAATGATCCATCGGTTACAATAATCCGGTTCCTGGCTGCACGGGCCTCTTTTAATTTTTCTTCCAGGTCGTTCATATTATTATGATCATATCGGAAGCGCTGTGCTTTACAAAGTCTTATACCATCAATAATGGAAGCATGATTTAACGCATCGGAAATGATTGCATCCCTGTCATCGAACAAAGGTTCAAATACGCCACCATTGGCATCAAAAGCGGCGGCATACAATATCGTATCCTCTGTTCCCAGGAAGGTTGAAAGTTTATGTTCCAGTTCTTTGTGAATATCCTGTGTGCCGCAAATGAACCGAACGCTGCTTAGTCCATAGCCTCTTTGATCAATGTATTTTTTTGCAGCTTCTGTAACTTTTGGATGTGAGGATAAGCCGAGATAATTATTTGCACAAAAATTAATAACTCTTTTTCCCCCCTTTTTTCCCTGTATGGCTACCGCTATATCAACGCCCTGGGGACTTTCGATAATGCGTTCAGTTTTGTAAAGACCGTTTTGCCGGATCTCTTCCACTTCGCTGCGGATGCGTTCGGTTAACTTCGTGTTCATGTGCAAATATTTAAGTTGCAAACCTACGTGCTTTTTAAAAATAAAAAGTAATGTAACATTTTACAGCCTGCTTCGTTTTACTGGTGATTTTAACAGTAATTAACATCTGCAGTTTTGGATATACATAATTTGAAATTAATTTCGTAGCGTTTAAAAGATGAAAAAAAAGCTCAATAAAATTATTTTTATAGCTGCCTTACTGGTAAGCAGCGCTCTGGTATTCAGTTATGTCAGTCATACCTATAAAAAGGCAATGAATGATATTGCCTGTTCGCAGGAAGACAAAGCCCTGCCGGAAGAAAAAATACTCCAGTCTGATATTCCTTTTCTGGAATCTTTAACAAGGCATTTCTTAACTTTGCATCACTAAATAGATAAAGGGTATAGAGAAAATCTACACAAGATGCCCGGCGTTTTCTAATGCCGGGTCTTTTTTTGCTGAGGAGCCGCCATCAGCTATCGGCATTCAGCTATCAGGTGGTAACGGTGGTATTGCAAAGGGTTTATCCGGGCAGCAATACTTCCAAACCAAAAACGTCTAAACTTCAAATACTTTCATTGTTGAAATTGATTATTTTGCTTACTTTAATAAATTCAATTGATCGGCAATGACCTTTATTCAACTGGAATATATAACAGCCTTAGATACCTTCCGGCATTTCACCTTAGCCGCAGACCATTGTCATGTTACACAGCCTACCTTAAGTATGCAAATTCAAAAGTTGGAGGAAGAATTAGGGATTATCATTTTTGACCGCAGTAAACAGCCTGTTGTGCCTACGGCTGTGGGAATTGAAGTGATAACGCAGGCAAAGAACATTCTTATCCGGAAAGATGCGCTTCATGAATTGGTTGAATATAAAAAAGGCATGCTTACCGGCGAACTGCGCATAGGCATTATCCCAACCCTGGCGCCTTATTTATTGCCATTATTCATTCAGCAGTTCGCCCACAAATATGCGAAAGTAAAGGTAGTTGTAAGCGAAATGACTACGGATATCATTACTCATTCGCTAAAAGAGGGAGCAATAGATGCAGGTATCCTGGTAACACCTCTTCATCAAAAAGGAATAAAAGAATACGTGTTGTTCTATGAGGAAATGCTGGCATATGTATCAAAGAAAAATTCGCTTTATCAAAAACATTATGTGTTGGCCCAGGATATTGATCCTGATAAATTATGGCTTTTGGAAGAGGGGCATTGTTTTCGGTCGCAAATAGAAAATCTTTGTGAATTAAGAAAGCTAAGCCGTGCGGGCAGCCATTTTGATTATGAAACCGGGAGTATAGAAACGCTCAGGCGAATGGTAGATATGAATGATGGCATTACAATTATACCGGAGCTGGCTACACTGGATATGCCGGCAAAACAGTTACAGCTTATCCGGAAATTTAAAAGCCCTGTGCCGGTACGTGAAGTAAGCCTTGTGGTTCACCGCGATTTTGTAAAGAAACGGTTAATAGATGCATTGCGGGAATCTATTCTTGATTCGGTACCGGAAAAGATCAGGAAAAACAAGGGTTCAAATGTTATTGCAATATAAGCCTGTCCATTTTTTATTTCTGTACGTTATTTAATAAGCTGTCTAAAGCGTTATGAAACTGCGGGTAATCATTAAGATTTTTGTGACCGGCATTTTCAATCGTAATAAACCTGTCTTTTGAATGCATCGCTGCTGTTAAGCGGTGTGCATTGTGGTATGGGATAACTTTATCCGCAGCGCCGTGGAAAATGGTAACCGGCGCATTAACAAGGTTGAGGTATTTATATACCGGCAGTTTGTATTTGAGCAGGGTACCTACAGGGTATATGGGCATATAATGCTGTACCAGCGAAGTCATGCTGTAATAAGGTGTTTCCAGTATAAGCTCCTTACAGCTTCTCCTTGCTGCGAGCCAGGAGGCAATGCCTGTTCCCAATGATTTTCCGTATAAGATAATGCGGTCTGCCGTAAATTTTGAGCGGGCCATAATATATACCTGCATAGCATCATCGTATAGTTTTTGTTCCGTAAGGCGGCCTGTACTTTTACCAAACCCGGGGTAATCTATCATCCATACCTCGTATCCGTTTTCAGTAAAATCAGAAGCATAGGTAGCATACCAGCTGATATTTTTCCGGTTGCCATGAAAATACAGCACCACACCCCGGGACAGGCTGTCGTTGGTAAAAAATTGTACCACGTTCATATTGCTTGTTTCATCTGCAGCCACATTAATTTCCCTGTTAGGAGCAGAAAAATGATAGGGGCTGGTGCGCGTTAATGCCGCCGGATGAAATAAAAAGCGATCCTGCAGCAAATAAAGGGCTATGCCGCACAGCAGGTAAACAACGAGGGCAATATTCACCCATTGCAGCCATTTTTTCTTTTTGCGCCATTGCAACCTGTTCGCCATACTAATATTTCAAAATATCTCTTATAAAATTGTGATATTCGGGAAACGAAGGTAAATTATTATGCCGGCCACCATTGATCCGCAGTAAGATAATTTTGCGCGGATTGAGCTGTTGCAGTTTTTCGCTGTGGCGGATATAAAGTACCAATAACGGGGAAAATATTGATTATTTGAGATCAGCAATTAACTTTCCGGTCGGTGAGACACCGACCGATAGAGCTAAAATACAGCAATAAACCTACACCTGTTACCATTGCAAAATATGCCAAGCCCAGGTAGCAAATCATCTATCACACAATCGCGTACCCGCGCCAGCCGCAAAACCCCAAAAAAGGATTGTAAACGTTATAATAGCCTCCTGTTCGCATTTACGGTGCGAGTACGAACAACCAGAGAAAAAAAGTTAGTAAAAAACCAGACTGTCATCAACTATTTCTCCTTTCTCGTTCTCTATACACACATATCTACCAATTACCTTATTATTAGCGTATAAATCCAGGTATATCTTCAAATGGAAAGAATCAGAATTTTCCTCAGAAAAAATTATTTTGATAGCTGACGAACTTAATACTATCGAATTCAATGACACATTGATTTCTGCTTGCAAGTATTCATTTTTCTTATAGTTTATACATTCTTGATATTTTTTCTTCGCCCTATTATAGAGAAGAGTAAGGTCTTTTTTATTAGCCTTGATTGTCATTTCTAATGTTTTTAATGTCCGGTTGCATTATCGAAAAATATATGACCATTCTTCAAAGGATTGCCATAAATCCTAATATCTCCGCCTTTCCCTAATATCTTTACTTTATATAGATATCCTGTTAAAGCAACTTCTGTTTGGGTAAGTTTAATTATACCTTAACTTCCTTTAGGCGAAACTATTCCATTTTTAGTTGCAGCAGCAACTTTCTTTTGTATTGCAGGATCCCACACTTGCGCAGGTTTGGTAGCATAGCTTGTGCCAGGCCAGACCTGTTGCCATATTTTTACTCATCCTAATATTTCTTAAACAAGTAGTGCATGAGCACGGCTATAAACTTATATTTATCATCATTGCAAAACAAGTAACGCCCAGGCATCAGGTCGGCAACGCACAACACCACGGCTACAGAACTGCGCCAGTGCGAGGAGACTACAGTATAATAATCGGGATATTTGGTTTTTATATCCAATATGCCTCCATTTCTTGATAAAATGCCAAGTAATGCTAACAACTTTGCTGAGGATTGAATTGAACTCGCCGTTAATTTCCACCAAGTTGAAAGCGAAGATAATTTCTTGTTCCCGTCAGGTAGATTATTAAGGTTGAATGTTCATGCGGGATTTCTGTCTTAATTGCAACTTAATCTTCTATTTTTTCAAAGCTTACTTTGTCTGCTTCGACGATAATTTTCATTCCTCCCATAAATCTAAACTCCAATTTTTCATCATAAATAATTTCTTCCAAACAGTCATCCTCCTCCTTTGGCATTTCCCTATCCCGCGGAAAAACTTCAAAATAAATTACATCTTCGAATTTTATTTGAAATAGAATAATATTTTTTCCATTAAAATGGTATTTCCAAAGCAATGTCAGCATAGATGTCTTTATTATATAATCTATTTTTAAAAACTCTGCTGCATTGTGCAAGTCCAAAATTTCTCCCCGATAATCTATCTCGATTATTTGCTGATTTTCGACCTTTATCAGTTTAAAATTTTCTAGTACCATAACTGATTATTTATACAGATTAAAAATCTCTATGTAGTCGTTAGCATTAGGAGCTCTAACTCCTCCAGGATGAACTGGATCATAAACATGAGGATATCGTAATTGTTCTTTTGTAACTTTATTATAGTGTCCTCTACTTAGAGGATGTCTCCCTTTGAGATATATCCTTTTTCCGTCCAATAATTTTAGATTATGATTACCCTTCGTTAGTGCCTGGGCTATCCGAATGCCACCTCGAATTTGCCCAAAACGAGAAGGAAACTTCTTGGCAGAATTTTTTTAACACCCCTGCGATAATACCACCTGCTAATAATTTTGCCCCACCTTTCGCAGGTATTATATCTGACAAATCTAAGCCTTCACCTGCAGATCCAGATGCCCTGTTCCAGGTATTTATTATCAATACCCCGGGTAATCGAATATAACTTTCATCATTCTGTGGTAATGCTGCTTCAACCACTGTAACTGCAATATATTCTACACTAGGTTCATACGTAAGTGATTTATCAAGATCAACCGTGATTATTTCATCGAACATGTCCCAACCTTCCGTACCTGTTTGAGTTATACCAACGACTTCTCCGTTCTTTTTCGAAATTCTATACCTATTATCATATTCATCGCCTCCAGATAGACTGGTTAAAAATTTTTGCCAAGTCGGCACGAATTTGATCTATTATATTCTTTCCCAAGTTGAGATTGAATCGTCGCATGGAACGGTAGTCTTCGATCTCCATGCCATCCGGGTCAATAAAGCGCTGTTAGCTTATATGAAATAGATTTTTTTAGTTCGGTATGATATTCGCCTGGGTCCCGCCCCGCACTTCCTATCTATCCGGCGAAGACCCCAGCGGAAAGGAAAAAGCATGCACTTTTGTTATGCATTAGGTTGGGTAATTTTAATTATTCTTTTATACCTTTAGGTCTAAAGTTTAAATCCTCATAAGTTCCTGCACTATCTACAATTATTTTATATCCAAAAATTTCCTTTTCAACATTTTTTGTAAAAACTAATCCTTTTGAGGGCTCTACAAGTTTCAAAATAATAGTATCTGCTTTAAGGCTTATATCTGTAATAACCCTAGTTGCTTTATATATTTCCTTTTCGTTACCATCTTTTTCAATAAGAACTATATCAGGACTCATACTAGTTATATAACTATAGTAGTACCATTTGAGCGTACCATTATTTAGTTGTATTTCCTTTCTAATAAATTTTGAATCCCCTACTATTCCACAACTTTCGAAAATTGTAAGCATAATAAACAAATACTTTTTCACGCTGTTGATCATTTAGTGCATTTTATCAAAATATCCAAGATAGATACCTGTTCCGGAATAAGTATGCTCCCCATAAAAGGGCCATCCTGCATTATATCCATTGCCTTTATTCTGGTGCTGGTTATATGCTCCTACTGTTGGCATAACTGATTTATAGAAAACCGTTGGAGGCACATACATTTGAGCTACTGTAACTGAATGGATCGTTCGCATATTCTTTCCAAATAAAATATTACCTAATGTCCTAGCCGTAGTAATTTTCCCATTATAAGAGACAGCTGTATAATAATCAGGATATTGGCTTTTTACATCCAATATTCCTGCATTTCTTGATAAAATGGCAAGTAGCGCTAACGATTTCCCAGTGGACTGCATTGAAGCCGCCGTTAATGTCCACCAAGCTGAAAGCAAAGACAATCTCTTGTTCCCGTCAGGTAGATTATTGAGGCTGAATGTTAGTCCTCTCGCAGGGCCTGAAAAGGAACCATCACTATCATTAGTCAACATAAAATCCCAAGGATTTTCAGTCTGCCCAATTATTTCACCGGTGCGATTGCCATCTGTTCCCTGGACATAAATATTATTGTCACCATCGTTTTTCGCATCCTTTATAGTATATGAGCCATCTTTGTTCCTTCTGACATCAGTACTTGCTATGTAATGAGGTTCAGAATTATATTTAGGTCTAAATTTTGATTCTTCATCATATTTTTCAAAGCTAAATCTCCAAAGTTTATAATCTTCATTGTTTTCGATTTCATCTTTATTCAACGGATCTTTGTCTACTGCATTAATATTCGCCATTCCTCTTGGATCAACAAACTTAATAGGATTGTTATACCCATAGCTGTAGGGTGACCAGCGTATCGATACCTGCGCCAACGGATCGGCAACATGCCATCTCCCGATCTGCGGATCATACATCCTTGCACCGTAATCCAACCACTCCAAGCCGCTTCCATCACTGAACTCTTTCCGCTGCTCTTCCTTGCCGTTGTATTTGTACTTATTTTCCGCTATACCATTCAATGCTTTGGAGCTTATCCCCGCCATTGTAAGTCCGAATGGATAGAAGTGACTTTCTTCAAGTACAGGTCCCCTGGTATGCGTTACCTGCAGGTTGTCAAAGAACACGGCTATGTTCGGCGTTTCATTGCTGACATATACATAAAGATAACCGTTTTTGTTGACCGGCAACTCCGTTTTGACATGCACTTTGAACTCTTCATCATCGCCTACCTGCTCAAAACCTCCGTCATAGTATTTGAACTGCTCATCCAATAGTATCCAGTTGATGTAGGCTTTGGGCTTGCTGCTGTTATAAGTTTGGGTGCCTAAAAAATCAGTAGCCTGTGGGGTGAGGATGCCTGTGGTTTGCAGCTCTGTTGCTATGGCTGATCCATGTGAAGGAGTTGCCGCACCTGCCACACCACTGATCAATGCCGCTACCAGGTCTGTTAACGGGCTTACAGGGGCGCCGGGAGTGGTTGTATTCAGTGTGTACCAACTGCTTACTCGTATATTAAACTTATCTCCGGACATTACTTTTAAGGTTATAGACGGACCGATTTTCTGTCCACCGGCATCGGCTTTTACTTTGGCTACCTTGTTATTGGGGTCAGTGTAGTCGTCTGTGGGATAGCCCGACGGCTTATCTTCTCTTGTTTCAGGCAGGTTGGCGTACAATGCTTCTTCTGTTGCCGCCTGCACTGTTTCCATGCTGGCAGGAGGGTAAGCATCTGTTTTTTGCTCTTCGGTAAGCACCATCCTTACATTGCCCAGGTGGTCTTTAACAAAGTAGTCGTAAGCAAAGCCCGACGGCGTATTGGGGTTGCCCGGCGTATTGAACAACGTTCTTATTCTTCCTTCTTCCTGACCTGCATAAAGCAGCTTGTTGGTATAATCGGGATTGGCCGGATCGGCAGGGCTGATGGTTTTGCTTTCGTATACAAAAGCACCTGTGTAAGTGGTAGTAGTGGTTATGGTTTTGTTGCCGTTGGCTGCTGATGGATTTTCAACCGTAATCTTTTTCAGCCTGGCGCCTGCAGCATCATAGGTATAGCTGATGGTGCCCTTGCCGGTTACGGTAATGGTTTGAGGAAAGTTCAGGTAATTATAAGCAATGCTGCTGACAGACTTGTTCAGATCCATGATAAGATTACCGTTAAGATCGTAAGCATAATCATCACCTGTATTGACACCGTTCTTAAAATCTCCTAAATTAAAGTCAGGATCATCCTGCTCGTCTCCAACTTTACGCAGCCTGTTGCTGTTAGGAAAATATTCGTAACGAAGGGCGTCTATATACCCTATAGCGCCGCCTTTAAGTCCCCTTCTTATTACACGCAGAATGTTGCCATTGGCATCGTAGGGTATCCGGTAGTTATCTTCTGTAAAGCTGTATACTGCAAAGTTAACGGTGCTGTAATCCCATGTGCTGCCACTGGTATTCTGTTCAAAGTCGGCACGGATAAAGCGATTGGCGGGGTCATATTCAAAATCGTATTTACGGCTGATGCCCGCCCCTTTTGTTTTCCATATCGTTCCGCTGATATTACCATTGTACTGAGGCATGGTAAAGGCTGTGGTATTTAATGACAACGGGGTGGCTTTATCGTATCCCAGCTCCATTCCGAAATAGTGATCGTCAGGATTATCGGAAAGGTAGCTTTTATTGATGGCTGCAAGCCAGCCACGGATATTATAATCGTAGGTCAGGCTTTCTATGGGATCGGAAGTATAGTTGCCGGATGCATCTTTCCCATAAATAAGATGACAGGACATCATTGGTTTTTGATTGTTCTACAATATTGCCGGTGGAAAGGTTAAACACAAATGCGCCTGTTTCCATATAACGGCTATCTTTTACAAACATGCCATTGCTGATGTTGGATTCGGTCATTGTGCCAACAGGTTCATCAATGGCAAGAGTGAATATTTTTTCGGGATATGGGAAAGTGGGCAAAAATGTTGTGACAGAGCCACCGATATATCTAAGGTTTGTTCCATCGATGTTCTTCCTGTATTGTCTTGTTTCAATCAGGGCGTCTGCAACATTTTTGCTTTGCAGTAAGCGAATGCCATTGGTTGATGCATCTGGCGTACCGGTGGTATAAACATAGTCGCCGGCGTACTTCCTGGTCGTTATTACAAGATCGTTCGAAGAACTTCCCTGCTCAATGGCTGTTGCATACGTATGTGCCGCACTGCCATAAGTATATTTTTTTGTATTGATCTGATAGGAGCTTGAAAGCTGGTCATATTTTTTTTCTGTTTGCTGTACAAGCTGCTTATACTGTCCGTAAATGCTGGTTGAAAGCAATGCCTGCTTTGTATAATAATGCCTGGTATCAACACAATCGGTCATCTTGTCGTTTTCCCTTCGTGCTTCAAAATACGGAACACCATTCACTATTTTTTTACAGTAATAGGTTTTGCTGTCCTGGTTCAGGTGGGCCTTTACCCACATGGTATTAATACTTCCTGTATTGCTGTATGTATAATTATTTGTAAGCTCGTTGAGCAATTTTCCCGTATTGTCATATACAGAGCGTCTTATCAGGTCACCGCTGCCAATGTCCTCATCATGCTCCATAAAGGGCTTTACTTCATATTCATATACCGTTTTACCCATCGGTTGAGCTGTTTCTACGTTGGAACGATATTCGGTTACCCGGCTATAGCCTATATGACTGCCCTGTACGGCGCCCAGTCCGAAAAGAGAAGAGGCAGAAACCGTTGTTATGGTATTGGTATATTCATCGCATTGAGCAGGGGGTGCACCTGGTAAACATAGCACATGGAAATGATGCCATGTAGATACTTCGCCGTATTGAATATTGCTTTTATTCGACTTTCCACTGCCTGTTCCGTAGTCTTTTTTATATTCATACCTTTTTGAAACGGCTTTTTTATTTTCAAAGGAATAATCTATAATTTCCTTAAGGCGCACTCCACCTATGGCTATATTATTTTCATCTTTATGCAATTCATAACTGAAAGTAGTATAACCCCCGGTGGGGTATTTAATTTTTTCCAGTAAAGTACAGCTTGATCCTGATAAATCCGGTTCCCTGTTGGCATTCCACCCAAAAGAGTTGCTACCTATTAATATGGTAGGTACCAGGGAAGTATTGCCGGCCCTGTTATAAAATCCCCAATGATCAAGAGCGGCGGTTGAAATTTGTGGAATCGCAGTGGTGTTATATTCAAAGCTATATGGAGGTTTTATTATCGAAGAACCGTCTGCCGGCACTTCCTGCAGCGCATCCAACCTTAATCGTTTTGTATAAGGTACCGTGGCAGATGAAAAGTACCCGTAAGTAAAATTGTATTGCTTAACTAGCCGCGCAGTGGCATTTATATTGCTATATATTTTTATCTGCTGCAATAAACGGTCTTCAGAAAAATTTTCATCCTCTCTTATTCCTGTGGCGGATACAAAATCAATGAACATGACCAACTGGTTGCCTCTTTTAAAACTGATCTTCTTTAAAAATTTTCTTTTGATAAATACGTATGGAGGATTGATGCGATGATCGGTGGTAACAAGCGTGCCAGGTGGATATTGATATCCTAATTGAGTATATGACACGGAAACAGACTGATGAAGATTACTGTAAATTTCTTCTTCCGCAGTGGTTGAATAGTATTCCAGGTTTATTACTTCGTTGCCTCCGGGAGAAGTAATTTTACTTAAAAACCACGATGAAGGAAAATTGTAATGAATGGCAGGTATATTGCCTACTTCATCATCAGGCACCATGCGTGTAGTTTCTACTTCATTAAATTCATACACATTTCCTTTTTCGTCTGTTATAGTGAAATAGCTTGGCGAACAGGTAACGCAATGCGTGATTCGCAGGTTATCTTTTTCTTTCTTAAAGACTTCTCCTGCCGGAGTAATGTAGAATTTACCGGAGTATCCCCCGAAATTAAAAAAATACACATCCGGACGCACTTCCCTGGTAGCTTCCCTGATCTCTTTCTTGTAATCATTGTAAGCAAATACATCAGTATCGGGGGAACGGTAAACGGCGAGACAGGTGTAAAGTAATTGTTCTCAACATCCGGATTCCCGAGTGCCGAACGTGTAATTACACCGCCTGCATTTAAAGACCAGTTAAGCCCTATCCATGTGGCAATGGTTTCCGGCTTATAGCCAGATGCATTATAGCTTATGTTGACAGGTAAGGACAGGCTGTTACCACTGATATCGTACAATGGAATATTAATTTTGGGTGTTCCTGTAAAAAGACTTACAGGTGTGTTGCCGTATTTACCGAGTTCCGCTGCCTCGGGTGAGGGCGGGGTGATGGCTTTGGCGGAATAATTCATTCTCGAGATCTCAACAGTCAGGTTTCCCATTTCACTTTGTGGCTTTGCAGACAATGATAAAAACATTAAAAAACTTACAAATGCACACTTTGATATAATACGGGTCAATATATTATTTAACATAAGCTGATTTACTGGTTGTTTTTTATAGCGTCAATAATGTCGTTATCCAACGGGCGTACCCGGTTTGAAAATATCCCGGTCAGTTTTCCCTGGCGGTTGACCAGGTATTTCCATCCGTTATGATTAAATTTTTCATCAATAATTCCATTTTTATTTTTTGTGCTCAACCATGCAGATAATGAAGCTTCTCCCTCAGTGTTCCCCGCAGGGAAGCATACTATAATTCTGTCTGATTCATAGGCTTGCCGGAGCTTCAGTACCGCTGTATCATTACCTCGCTTTTCTTGCGACAAACCCGTGACCGGGCAGACAATAATAGTTAACCCGCTATCTTTAAAATATTTGATCAGCTCACGGTACTCAATCAACTGCGCTGTAGGGTCGCCAAACGGGTCAATACTTACAAAAAGCAATGATTGACCCTTAAAGTCAGCAAGGCTAATGGTTTCACCTGCTGCTGTACTGAGCCGAACATCGTAGATGTCATTCTGGGCATGTATAATGCCGTTTATGCACAATGCAATAAAAAGGCAGATATTTGTTTTCATATTTTTGATTAAAAACTATACCCCACCCTCCACACAAATGCCGGGATAGGCGGAATATGCTGTTTGTGTAAAAAATCGTACAGCACCTGCATGCTGCCCTGTATCTTCTTTCCCTTCTTTAAAGGCGACGACATGCTGTACTTTTTGCTGATGCCTGCCAATGCGCTTTTGTTCCAGTTGCTGTAGTTTTTGAATATTGCCAAACTTTCTACCGTTCGGTTGTAGTTCATCTCAGCGCCGGCGGTTAACCACAGGCTGCCGGCTAATTTACTGTTGCTGCCAAACAGGTTGGGGGCTTTCCATTCTACAAAGGCACGCATACCTGCACCCTGCCCGGTAATTTTGATGTGTTTCCAGCTTTGGCCCCAGCCTATTTTTCCTACCAGTCCGATCCCGGAATTTGTTTTGTTATTTGCCCTGTAGGCAGCGGTTAGTGCAATATCGGTAGTAGTAGGCCAGTAGTTATTAGAGCGTTGTGTCTGAAAATCGGTCCCAAGTTGAATCCTCCTCCAGAAAGATTTTTTTTTATTGGAGTTCGGTGTAAAATGTTCCGGCATCACCATTTCGCTGTTGCCGCTGCCACCATTTCCTAACTGGCTAAGCTTTTCTTTTATTTTTGATAATTCACCTTGTGCCTGCTGCATTTGCTGCTGCAGGTATTGGGCCGGGTTCGCATTTGTGCCATTGGCTGCCGGTATGCCCACCCGCTGTTGCAATACCTGTTGTACATTAGCTCTTGTCTGCAATCCGGACAAGGCCTGCGGAGTACCGTAGTTCTCCGGGGTGGGGAATAGTTGTGCCAGCATCGAATGCTTTTGCATGAACTTTTTAAACGCCGGCAGGGTCTGAAGCGTAGCCAATACTTTTTTCACAAGCTTATCCGGGTCATTTAGGGTTTCTTTATACTCCTGCACCTGCCTGCCATAATAATATGCGCTCTCCTGGTATTTACCCAGGTGCTTGGTAATGCCTTTGGGCAGGTTGGTATAGCTGCTCAGCAAAGTTTTAAGATGTTGCTGGCGCTGCTGCACATATTGTTTGATCTCATCCGCCTGCTGTAATTTGTTTTGCAATTGTTTTACCTGCTGCAGAGAGCTACCCAGTTTCTGCTGGATATCCTTTGATTTGGAAACAATATTTTTGGCATCCTTTAAAAACCCGAGTGAACCCTGAAGCGAGTCTAACCCCGGCAGGTACTGCCCGCTAAAGGCTTTGTCTAATTTACCATTGGCAGCGTTGAGCTTTTGGGAGAGCTGCTCATAAGCTCCTTTGGTGTCATCCATCAATTCTTTTGCCCTTGAGGAATCCAGCTTTGAAAGTTTCCTGAGGATCTTTTCTTCCTGTTTGGATAAGCTGTTTAAATATTTTTCGGATTGCCGGGTGAGTTGTCTATCTAATTTTCCTGTTTTTTATCAATGCTGCTGAGGTACTTACCGGGGATTTGAACAACGCTGTCGGCATGCTGTGCATATATGCTAAAGGTTAGTATAACCAATGCTAAGGTTAGGGCAAATCTCATTGCAGCCGGGGTTGTTAGGGTTGCACATCATTGTGCAGAACAAACATCACAAAAATATTGTTACGGCAAAATGATATTTGGCAATAATCGGCCCCTGATCATAAACGAAAAAACTGAACCTTTTGATTAACAATGATTTTGATTTTTTAATACCGTTTAAAAACGTAAAAAAAACCGTCTTTTAACGGCATAAAAAACATTGTTTTGTTTTTGGTGGTATTATTATCAGCCCGGAGGAGGCGCAATGCCGGTTTCCGCAGCTCAGTCGCTGTGTATCCTTACCAGGTTCAGGTTAGTAAGGGGCGCCACGATCAGCGGGAACTTTTCAACGGTTACATAGCTCGCGTCGAGCCCAAATCCTCTTTCTTCCGACAAGCTAACTTCTTTGATCCAAAAGTATCCCCTCATGATAAGCGTTTCCCAGAAAGGCAGTTCGTTGTCCATGCTCAGGAATTTTTCCATTACAATGAACTGAAAATCGCCAACCACATTATTGCGCTGCAGGCTTTCGTAACGGCTGGTTATATTTACTTCTTTATTGGCTACCATATCTTCCACTACTTTCCTGAACATAAGATTGATACGCGGTTCAACCCTAAAGCCCAGCCGGAATTCAACGCGGATTATTTCGTTGGGTATAATGGTTTGTACCTCATATTCGCAGGTATAGGGGTTGTCTAAGGTATCTACATGTACGAACCAGTATATATCAGCCCGTTTGGGCTTCCGGTTTAAAATAGAATAAATGATCTTATGTTCGATTTCCTTGGGATTATTGGCGCTGGTGAGGTAAACCAGGTGCGTGGCGTATTTGGTAACCGAGGGGTCATTGCTAAGTTCCTGCAACATGGGGATATAATCTTCGAGCCGCACAAACTCCACGTAACGATTTTTGATTTTGCGGCTTCTGAACCATATATACATAATGAGAAACATTAACCCGCCAATGATTACGGTAATGTAACCTCCATGCGTGAACTTTTGCAGCAGGGCAAACAGGTATCCTCCTTCAATAATTGTATAGCCTATCAGGAATAACCATATCCATGAAGATTTTACCCGGCGGTTGACCAGGTAATTCGCAAAAAGTATAGTGGTCATGATCATGGTAATAATTATGGCCAAACCGTAAGCAGCCTCCATGCGGGAAGAAGTTTGAAAGTATAATACCACCCCTGTGCAGCCAACAAACAACATGGTATTGAGCCATGGAACAAACAACTGGCCCTTTTCCTCAGAAGGGTAACGTATTTTTAAACGCGGCCAAAGATTAAGGCGCATGGCCTCACCTATAAGGGTAAACGAACCCGATATCATGGCCTGACTGGCTATAATGGCTGCACCGGTTGCTATGATAACACCCGGAATCACAAACCAGTCCGGCATCAGGTCAAAAAATGGGTTAATAGACGAGTGAATTGCTGCCGGCACATCCAGGTTATTTTTAAGTAAACTGGCTCCCTGGCCGAGATAATTCAAAAGCAGGCAGGTTTTAACGAATATCCATGAAATGCGGATGTTTTCTCTTCCGCAGTGACCAAGGTCGCTATACAATGCTTCAGCACCTGTGGTGCATAAAAAAACGGCTCCTAAAATCCACAATGCACCCGGATTAGAGCTTAACAACTTAACTGCATACCATGGATTGAAGGCCTTAAAAATAGACAGATCATCAAAAACATGCCACAGTCCAAGTACTGCAAGCATCGTGAACCAAAGGCCCATTACGGGACCAAAAAATTTACCAATGGATGCTGTGCCAAATTGCTGCAGAAAAAAAAAGGCGATTAAAATAAATATAACAATGTAGATAATGTACTGGCTGAGATTATGGAAAGCAGGAACTTTTTGTAAACCTTCAATGGCAGAGGTGATCGTAATAGGGGGTGTTATCATACCATCTGCCAGCAATGCGGCGCCACCAATCATGGCGGGGAGCACCAGCCATTTTTTTCGTCGTCGAACCAGGGCATACAAAGCAAATATGCCACCTTCACCCTTATTATCGGCCTGCAATACAAGTATTACATATTTTATGGTGGTTTGCAAAGTAATGGTCCAGATAATGCACGAAAGACTACCTATGATCAGCTCTTCAGTAATAGCTCTTCCATTGATAATAGCGTTGAATACATATAAGGGGGAGGTGCCAATATCGCCATAAATGATCCCAAGTGCAATAACAAGTCCGGCAACGGTTGCTTTATTGGTATGTTTGCCCACGGCTAAAATACAGTTAAATTAATTCTAATGCTCTAACCAAACGGCAAAGGTATAGGGGAAATTACAATCGCAAACAGAAAATTAGCAGAATTCGTATGCCCCCCCGCGACCGGTGAAAACTAATGTTTATAAGTTTGGTTAAAATAATGCAGAGGGAGTATTCAATCGCCAAAAACCATCTAATTTGCAACCGGATGCTGTATATTTAAGAAAAAAATGATAAAAATGGGGTATAAGACGATTATTATATCAGCTTTAATGCTGCTGGCATTGCCCATTTGGGTTTTGGCTCAGCGCATTCATTATTCAGACCCGGGAAGAGACGACTACCGCCAGGTAAATTTTGAAATCATTGGAAAAGTGAGCAGCAATATAGTAATCTATAAAAACTACAGATCGAAAAATGATTTATCCATATTTGATAACGAAATGAAATTAAAGGATAAAATTAACCTTGATTTTTTACCGGATAAACTCATTAATGTGGATTTCGTTCCTTACCCGGATTTTTTCTACATGATATACCAATATCAGAAAAGAAATATAGTGTATTGTAATGTGGTAAAAATGGATGCCGCCGGACAAAAACTGATCGGCCCGGTAGAAATTGATACGACACAAATTGGCGGTACAAGCGACAATAAAATTTATTCCACCATATACAGCGAAGACAAACAGCATATCATGGTGTTTAAAATCAATAAACGGAATGAGCGCAATTACTTTTTTACCACGTTGCTTTACAATGACAAAATGGAGTTCAGGAAAAAAAGCAGACTTCAGGTAACCATGTCAAAAAAAGACGCTGTATTCAGTGATTTTATAGTTGATAATGAAGGCGATTTGGTTTTTGCCCGCTGTAGCAGAAACGGCAGCCGCGACAATATTTCGCATATGGATTTGATGATAAAACCAGCTATGGCAGATAGTTTTCGCGTGGATAATATTCCACTTGCCAATAATTTTTTGGATGAAGTAAAAATTAAAGCCGATAATATCAACAAAACATATCTCCTCAGTTCCCTATATTATAAACAACGCAGAGGAAATGTGGAAGGATTGTATATAGCCATATGGGATAAAGCACAAAACAGGATAAAAGCAGAGAACTATACTATATTTGATGACGAACTGAAGGAAGATGCAAAGTCTGAGAATACTTCGGCAAAAACGGCTTTTAATGATTATTTTATACGGCAGGTTTTACCCAAAAAAGATGGTGGATTTATGATTGTGGCTGAATTGTTTTTTACTTCTTCCCGTGGCAATAACTGGAACCGGTACGACTACCTGTATAGTCCGTACAGCATGTCGCCTTATTCATCATATAACAGTTACTGGAGTCCGTACGGTATGTATGGTAATCCATGGAACAGGTGGAACTATGGTTCAAGTACGAGATACTACAGTGAGAACATTGCGCTTTTTTCATTTGATCCCAATGCAAGCATTGAGTGGAGCAACATATTGCACAAGAGCCAGTTTGATGACAATTCTTCCGATGCCCTGTCTTACCTGATATACAATACCGGCGGGGAGATCAATTTCTTGTATAACCAGCTTGAACGCCGGACCAGGTTATTGTCCGAGCAAAGTGTAACGCCTAATGGCAGCGTAACACGCTCGCCAACCCTTAAAAATTTAGATAAGGATTTTGAATTTTTGCCCAAATATGGTAAGCAGGTAGGAGCCCGGCAGGTAGTGATGCCGTGTATGTACAGGAATTATATTTGCTTTGCAAAAATTGATTTTTAAAAAACATTCCTGTGACAGGTTCTTTTAAAACCAACACACCGGTTAATATACTTTTATTGCTGGTATATGCATTTGTACTAAAATGGTATTCTTTTCTGCATCCGCATATTCCGCTGCCACAGGCAACCGATGGCTTTTTATACCTCAAATTTTTGAATTTTCTGCTGCCCGCAGGCCAATCCGTGCCTGTTATTTATCCCTTTATAGTACTAATGTTAACTTTAACACAGGCCATTTCGTTTAATAACCTGATCAACAATGAAAAGCTGCTGCCGAAGCCGAATTATTTGCCGGCTATGGCCTACATTCTTATTACTTCTCTCTTTCCCGAATGGTGGCAGTTATCCTCTGCGCTTATCATCAACAGTTTGCTTGTTTGGGTATGGGGCATGCTAAGCAGATTGTTTAATCATCCCCGGCCCAAGGCCCAGGTGTTTAATGCAGGTATGCTGGTGGGGTTTGCTTCCTTCCTGTATTTTCCCGCTATTGGTTTTTCTATACTTATATTTTTTGCATTAATTACTTTAAGACCCTTCCACCTGAGTGAATGGCTGGTGGCAATACTGGGTATCCTTACTCCTTATTATTTTTTGTTCGCTTTTCTTTTTTTGGGCAACACCTGGAATCCGCTTACCTATCTGCCTTCTATTTCTGTTAGCTTTCCTAAGTTTCAGCAGGACGTATGGGCCTGGGGCGGGATCATTCTTCTTATCGTTCCTTTTTTGATCAGTGGTTTTTATATCCAGGGCAATATCTTACGCATGCTCATTCAGGTACGCAAAAGCTGGAGCCTTATGCTGATCTACCTGCTTATTACATTGCTCATTCCGTTCATCAATTTTTCCGCTACTTTCGAGTACTGGATTCTGTGTGCCCTGCCTTTTTCCGCTTTTCACGGGTATGCTTTTTTTTATGCACAGAAGAAATGGCTTCCCGTGGCGTTGCACTGGACAATTGTTGTTTTCATTTTGGCATTAAATATATGGGTAAGCATCAGGGCTTAAGGATTATTCAGGTGCAGTGAGTATTATACACGTAAAACGCGCTCTTTTCCCTGACGTCGCCTCGTATGCGCAAGCACAAATCTCATTTTTTTAATTCCTTTAAAGAAATACAATGAGCGGAAAGCATAAGCCCTATAAAAATTCCTCAAGACGAAAATTCTTAAAAAACAGCTCCCTTGCTGCAGCAGGTTTTTTTATTGTACCCCGCCATGTATTAGGTAAAGGATATACAGCTCCCAGCGATAAACTAAATATTGCCGGTATTGGAGCGGGAGGCAAAGGAAAGGGCGATCTTTCTGCATTTGCTAAAAGCCCCAACGTAAATATAGTTGCTTTGGTAGATGTGGATGACCGGCAGGCGGTGGAATCAAGAAAGAATTTTCCCAAAGCCAAATATTATAAGGATTTCAGGGAAATGCTTAACAAAGAAAAGAACAATATAGATGCCTGTTCGATTTCTACACCCGATCATACCCATGCCGTTGCCACTTTAGCGGCTATGCATCTGGGTAAGCATGTGTATACACAGAAACCGCTGACCCACGATATTTACGAGGCCCGAATACTGGCGCAGGCTGCAAAAAAATATAAGGTCATTACCCAAATGGGCAACCAGGGCGGATCGGGTAATGGTGTGCGAAGAATGCAGGAAATATACGATACCGGTATTATCGGGCATGTAGATAAAGTGCTGGCCTGGACCAACCGGCCCGTATGGCCGCAGGCTATACCTGATCCGGGCACTTATAAAGTTCCGAAAGAACTCGACTTTGACCTCTGGCTGGGCACTGCTCCTAAAGTAGATTACAAACCCAACTATTTGCCCTGGAACTGGAGAGGATGGTGGCCCTATGGTACGGGTGCTTTGGGTGATATGGCCTGCCATATACTGGATCCTGTATTCCGCATATTGCCGATTGATTATCCCACTTCGGTGGAATGCAGTGTGGCGGGTACATGGACCTTTATTCTGAAAGAGAATGACCATAACCCCGACTGGACTCCTTTTTCTACCAACATTCATTTAAGCTATCCCCGCAAAGACGGGAAAGGTGATATTAAGGTGAGCTGGTACGATGGCGGTGTTATGCCCGAAGTTCCGGAAGAATTGTTACCCGGTGAGGCATTTGGCAATTCCGATGGCGGCGTGATGTTCATTGGCAGCAAAGGCAAGTTGCTGGCCGATTGCTATGGTGCGAATCCGCGGCTGCTGCCGCTTAAAGAAAATACATTGCTCAGCATTCCGGAAACAATCGTTAGGGTTCCCGGCGAAGATCATTACCTGCAATGGGTAAACGCATGTATTGCCGGATATGGTAATGCACAAACTAGCTCTCCATTTGAATACGCGGGGCCGTTTACCGAAAGCATATTGATTGGCAATGTGGCCATACGCAGTTGGATGCTCAGAGACAATCCGGGAGGCAGGCGCACCGCCGATAAATACAATGGCCGCAAAAAGCTGTTGTGGGATGCACCCAATATGAAGGTTACCAACTACGACCTGGCCAACCAGTTTGTAAAACGCGAATACCGCCAGGGCTGGGATCTTACTTTATAAAATAAATACCCGTTATACCCTGTTTTTTAAATGGTCGAACCTGAATTTTTATAATTTCAGGTTTGACCTGTTTGTAGTCCGGTTTAAAACTAAAAAGAAATTCAACTCCACCTATTTTAGCAACGAAACAAAACAAATTACGAAGGTAATTTCAGCAATAGAATAAAGCAGCGCATCGGTTTAGGCAGGCCGGGTACTAGTGCTAAGTCAAGTCAATTATGTCTGTATGTTATCGTGAAAGTGAGAGGATAAGGTGAGAGGAGTGTCTCACTTCTCACATTTCACGTTTGACATAGCACTGGTTCCCACCTGCACAAAACCCTGCGTGTAAGATTTACCCGAATATTAAAACCAAATTATATTATACTCCAGCTACTCTTTTCTTGTATTCCGCCAGCGCTTCTTCAAGCCGCTGTTTGGCCGTAGTGTCACCAGGCACATTATGTGAAGGATGAATGTGTAATTTTACGCCTCTATCGGCCAGGATCTCGGCTACCGTAGTAACGGTCATCCATACACAGGTTACAAAAGCCATGGTGGAAACAGGTCCTATTTTATCCTGGTGGTTTTTTAAGGGCACACTGGCATCACCGGCAGGTGCGCAGGTGTCCACCACAAGGTCGGCAATCTCAAAAATATTCTTGCCACTCGAATGACGGGTTTGCTTTCCCCTGGCCTCGGCTGCAGATCCAAATGCAATAACTTTCATGCCTTGCCTTTTTGCTTCGAGGGCCACATCAATGTTTACATTGTTTATGCCCGAATGAGAAAACAACCACATGGTATCCCGCTTATCGAATGTATGCCCTTTCATTATTTCCACGCCATATCCTTCCACTCTTTCTAAAAATACAAACTGGTGTACGCCCATTTGCCCGGTAATATTGGTGAAGAAAGTAAGCGGCAGCTCTACTATCGGATGAAAGCCAACAAATCCGCCTATCCGCGGGTACATCTCTTCAATAGGCAAAGTAGCATGTCCGCACCCAAAAGTATGCACCCACCGTCCACATTCAATGCTGTCGGCCATTATTGCTGCAGCCCTTTGTATGTTTTCCAATTGGGTATTTTCAATTTGCGACATAATATCCCTGGCGTTTTTCAGCCATTCTAATGCTAACATGAGATGAAATTTTAAAAGTGAATATTTACTGTATTTTTTTAAAAATAAAAATAAAGAGCAATACCATTACCACAAGCTCGGCATACAATAAGGTAATAAAATGTTGTATACCATACCTTGCTGCCACTATTCCCATCAGGTAGTTAACCAGTATATTTCCGGTAATAGCGATCACTAATACCAGGCTAAACGCGGTACCTGATAACGCAGCATAACGGTTGCCCACCAGTCCCAGCATAATAGGGAAACCCCCGGCAATGCCTGCCCCCAGGATCAGAAGTCCCGAAAGCGCAGTAATAAAGGAACCTGTAACTTGCAGTGCAACAATTCCGCAAAAAAATAAACCGAAAGAAAGCAATAGGATACTTTTGGCCGTTATTTTGCGAAAAATGGTTCCTGTTAGAAACCGCATAATCGTCACGCCTGCAATGCAGGCCGAAAGGGCATACAACGCATTGCCTTCAGAAAGGTTTTTTCGCTCAATCAAAAAGGTAGTTGTCCAGTTGTTTACAATCGCCTCAAGGCTGCTCTGGCAAAAAAGATAAAAAGCGATCAGCAACAGTACCGCATCTTTTAATAATTCAAGGCTTTTTTTCAATGACTGTCCCTGCGTTATTTTGGGTGCAGGGAAACGGATGAGCACATAAAACAATGCAACGCCAAATGCGATAAGGGCTGCGCCCGAAAGAATGATGGGATAGGTGTAATACTGCTTCAGTAAACCGAGCACAAACGGTAAGCCAAGCGCTCCGATCCCGAAAGACACACCCAGCAGACTGAGGTTGGCGCCTTTGTATTCGCCGCTAATATCGGCGACTACGGCATTAGTGGCTCCGTTGATGATTCCGCCGGCCAAGCCAAAGATAAAGATGGAGAACTGAAGCCATTCGGTGGATGGCGAATAAGCAATGCCTGTAAAGCCTGTTGCCAGCAGCAAACAAGCACTTACGAGCAATATCTTATATCCATACCTGTCGCATACAGGACCAAAAAAAAGCGAGCCCGTAAGAAGCCCTGCAGGCAGGATAGCAAACAGCGTTCCTGCCTTAAGTTTATCTAATTTAAAGTTTTGCTGGAGGCCCTGCGATACGCTTCCCAGCGTAAGCAGTGCGATACCAAAAAGCAACAGCCCGCAACAGGCAGAAATAAAAAGCGTTGTTTTATTGTATGTTGCTGAAGCTTTCATTTATTTATTTTTTAGCGCTAAATGCGCAGCGCCATACAAACACGCTTCGTTGCCCAGTGCAGAAGGTTCAAATTTTGTGTGTTTAATGCTAACCGGTTGTGCCCACTGGCGGGCCTCTTCAATAATTTCAGGCAAAAACTGCAACGCGGGACCGAACACACCTCCGCCAAAAATAATTTTTTCAGGATTAAGAAGACTCACCAGGTTAGCAGTTGCCATTCCCCAGTATTGTATGCATTGCCTTATTATTTTTATAGCGGCTGGATCACCATAGCTATAAGCATTAAATACATGACGGGCTTTAATATCCTTTAGAGGAATACGGCTTAACAAACTGGTTGTAATTTTTTCTGATTGCAGCAATTCACGGGCCGATTTGGCAATGCCTTCGCCGGATGCATGCTGTTCAAAGCAACCGCATGATGTATATGCATCACGAAAAGGGGTAGTCAATGCCATCCATCCAATAGCCCCGGATATACCCTGCGCTCCGTTTATGATATTGCCATTGGCCATGATACCCGCACCTATTCCCGTGCCTATGGTAAGAAAAATTACGTTCCTGCATTGGCGTGCATTTCCTTTCCATATTTCTCCCAAAAGGCTGCACGACCGGTCGTTGTCTATAGTTATACTGATACTGTTACAATTTTGCTTTAATTCATTCAAAAGTGGATAGGCTTCCCACCCTGGTATATTGGGCGCCCACACGATGCCGCTTTCGGGGTTAATGATGCCTGGTACAGCTATGCCCGCAGCAGATATACGATCACCTTTTTGCTGCCATTCTGTTTGCAGGGCGTTTATCTTTTGAGTGATGAATGCTCCCACTTCCGCACCCTGCCTGTTTTCAAGATCTGCTTTTTCTTTATACGATAATTCACCGCTTTCCGAAAAAACGCCAATCAGTAATTTGGTTCCACCCAGATCAATGCCCAGTACAGCCATAGTATGTAGAGTTTTTAATGATTGGTAAAAGCATAAAGCGGAAATTTGCCGGAGTGTGTAAGTTAAATGAAATGTTGGGAGCAATGGGAGAAAATAGAAGGCGGATTCAAGTAGAATAGCGTAAAAAAATACAGTCCCCAAAAAGCAGACTGTATTTTTTTATAATGCTTACATATGGTGGTTTAGTGCTGTTTTTCTATAGCAACCATTACCAGCCTGTAGTTTGAGTGAGCTTATATCCCTTTTCCTCGTATTGAATGATCTGGGACTGCCCTACAGGCGCCAGGTAAGCCTGATCCGTAAAAGGATTCCTGTTTTGCGCATTATCTACCATCCAGAACCCAACCAGCGAAGCGGCATTGGTTCCATCGTAGGTAACAACAGTGCCATCCAATAACTTAACTTTTGTTCTGCCAACATAAGTAGCTGTTAAATACGCCGGCGCTTCAGTTTGCACATTTACCCAGGGTCCAAGGAAATAATCAGGGTTGGTGCTGAAATTCATGTTATCAAGTTTTTTCCACCGTTTCAAATCCAAAAGCCTGGTATGCTCGAATACAAACTCCATTCTTCTTTCGCGGCGAATTTCCCAAATCAAAGAAGGCACATCTGCATCCCTGCCGGGATCATTGGGTAATGCTCCCAACATTAATGGTGCTGTTTGTTGCACACCTTTATCAGCCGCCGCTGCATCAAGCGGACGCAGACGTATGGCATTAATTGATTTATCTATATCTTCCTGTGTAACGGGGCTGCCGTTAAGGTATTCTGCCAATACTGCTTTTGCTTCTATCCAGTTCAATACCACTTCTGCCAGTCGCATAACAGGGGCATCACTTGTGTTGGTATTGCTGCCCCAGGCTGCAGGATAGGTTTTACCAATGTAAGTTATCGCGTCTCTTGAGGCAAACTTAAAGCCATACAAAAGTGTGGCGGAAGACGTATTCGCTTTATCAATAAACGAGGCTTCAAAACGGGGGTCCCGTGTTTTTACCAGGTCGGCAATTGTAAAGCTTTCAGCATCAGGTACGTCTGAGTCTTGCCAAACTTTTCCGTCATTGGCGATAAATGACTTGATCAGCACAAGATTAGCATCCACGCCTACTGTCTCGGTGCCATTTTGATAAGAACCTATACAATGGGTTACCGTTAATGCCGCATCATATACCCTGTACAGCAACACCTCTGGATGACCTGCCAGGCTTTCTGAAGAAAACAAAGATTTGAAATCCTTCCCAAAATTATACTTGTTGCTGTTCATCACTATTTCAGCCGCTTCTACCGCAAAATCTAGGTATTTTTTTGCTCTTGCAGCATCCAATCCATTGTAATGCTGGTAAGTGCCTTCAAACAACATGAATCTTGAAATAAATGCGGCTGCTATGTATTTGTTTAAAAACAGCGCCCCGTCATTTTCGCGGATATTTGCCAATACGTATTTAAAATCATCATACACATTGTCCATTACAAGACCGCGGTCGTCCCTGTCTTTGAACAGAGTAGCTAAATCATCATCGGCTACTACTTTATCGAAATACGGAACATTCCCGAAAACACTTACCAGCCGGCTGTATTCAAATCCCCTGAAAAAGCGGGCAACGGCTGTCCAGTGCTTGTATGCATCTTCAGAAATATTGGGTTTGGCTGTGTTTTCGAGGCGGTCAAGCAGAATATTCGATTTTCTTACCCATGCGAAATCCCAGGTTGGCCCTGCATAGGTTTGCATCCACCCTGCAGATTCCGATGTAGACCCCCTTGATGTGGGCACACTGCTTTCAAAGCTGAGCTGTACATTTTTGCCCGTAAGATCATCTGAAAATGTATATCCCCTTACCGGCGTGTAATCAGCGGTAAAAGATGTATTGTAGCCACTGAAATAATTGGGATAATAGCTGTTGGTATACATGCGGATATCATCTTCATTGCGCCAGAATTGCCCGTCAACATAGCTGGTTAACGGTGGGCGGTCCAGTACATTTTTATTACAGCTTGCGAATAAAACAACTGCCGCCAGGCTATATATTAATTTAATATTCTTCATCATAATCAAGTTTAAAAGGTTAATTGAACACCTGCAGAAAAGCTTTTAAAAGCCGGCACACCAGTACCTGTACGGCCCAGGTTATAGTTGGATTCATTCCACATGGAATAGCCGCTTATGCTTTCCGGGTCAACAGGTAATCCTCCCAGGTGATCCCAGGTGATAAAATTCTCCAGCGCTACATATACTCTCAAAGTATTGATGTGTGCCTTGTTAAGCAATGTTTGCGGCAAGGAGTACCCCACTGTCAGGTTTTTCAAACGCATATAGGCCATGTTCAGCAGGTACCTGTCCTGCACCTGCATATTGTTTGCAGTATTGCTGCCGGCATTGTTGTAAGCAGCCGGATAAAAAGCGTTGGGCGTTTCGGGCGTCCAGTAGTTGCCTGCGATAGCTTCAGGCATGGCGCCATCGGAAGATTGAAAGCCGGGTATGCTTAAAAAGCCCTGTCCCCAGATCTTACGGCTGGCTACGCCCTGGAAAAACGCGCTGATATCAAAACCTTTGTAATCAGCTCCTATTCTGAAGCCGTATTCATACCTTGGATTAGAATTGCCTATTACTTCCAGGTCGCCGTGATCATTTAATGTGCCTTTGCCATTATTGATCTCTCCATCACCATTCACATCTTTAAACTTCACATCGCCGGGGCCAAACCTGAAGTTGGAGGAGTTTTGCAAATATGCCTGGTAAACAGGCTTCTTGCCATCTGCCCCTGGTTTTAACTGATAGACCTTTTTGCCGGTATACAATACCGTTTCAGCATCGGTTAAGGTTATCAATACAGGATTGTTGGACCCGTCCAATGTAAAATCGTCTGTTTGATATAAACGGTCTGTACGATATCCCCATATTTCGCCTATCACTTTACCATTATAGTTTCCTGTAACCTGGGTGCCTGAGCCATAGGCGGTTAAAATGGTTTTTGAATCCGAGAGGTTACCGCTGATGTTTATGCCTAACCCGTTTTCAAATCTGTGGTTGAAAGAAAGTCCGAGATCCCAGCCCTCGGTTTTCAGAGCGCCATAGTTGCTCTGGGGAGCGCCTGTGCCAAAGGTTAAAGGAATGCCTTCTGCCGGCACGATCATGTTGTTGGTATTTCTTTGGAAGATGTCAAAATTCACATTGAGCCTGCCATTTAAAAATCCGGCATCTACTCCAAAGTTGGTAGTAACAATATCCTGCCAGCGTATGCTTGCAGCAACAGCGGCCGGAGAGCCCACATAATTTACTCTTGCCCCGTTTCCGCCAATCCAGGTAGATTGTCCGCTGGGCATGATTGCTATATATAGATTATTGGGAACGCTTTGGTCTCCGATGGAGCCCCATGAGCCACGGAGTTTAAGAGAACTTAATACCGGGCGGCTCCATTCCATAAATGATTCTTCGCTGGCTACCCAACCCGCAGAAAAAGAGGGAAACCAACGCCATTTCAGGTTTGTTGGAAACTTCGAGGAACCATCATAACGGAGATTGCCCTCAAGAAGATATTTTTCTTTGAACGCATAGTTGATACGGCCAAAATAACCCAACTGTGATTCCCAAAACTTATCTCCACCAATGGTTTGGGTGCCTGTTCCAAAATCAAACTGTGGGTTGGTGATATCCGACAGGTTGGTGATCTGTGAAAACTGCCATTCGGTTGTGGCGGTAACGCGGTTGATCCCTGCAATAAATTTGAACCTGTGATCACTGCCTAAATCAAGATTATACGTGGTATACGCATTGATGGTATTGCTGGAAAAATTAGTGGCGGTTCTGGCGAAATGATCCGGGTTAGCACCGTAGGAAGTGTAGGTGTCGTAAGACAGATCATAAGCCGGAATAGCACCCGGGTCAGTAGAAGGTACTACCTGTCCTGCATCATTTACATATAGCCGGTTGCCATCTGCATCAACCCTGGCCTTTGGTGCAGCCCACGAGTTGCGGGCGGTATACCTGGTGCCGGGCCGTTTCCACAACTCCTCCTGGTTGGTGTGCGTATAGTCAAAATCTACTTTCCAGTTGCTCCGGATATTTATAGTGGCGCCCAGGCTCATGTTTGTATAATTCTGCAAAATATTCGCGGTATTGGCGGCCGCCATTTCACTTACAGGGCTGCGGATAGGGTCGCCGTTTTGATCATTGCCAAATGGATATAAAGGCCCCCAGCGATAAAGGTACAGCCACGGGTCGGCAGTGGTAGAACTCGTTACATACGGATATTCTTTATTCCTTTGAGAATATAACGCGCCACCCCTTATGGTAAGGTATTTGTTGACCTCGCTGGATATTTTCAGTGAAGCGTTGTACCTTGTAAACTGATCTTTTTTAGCGGGTTTTATCATACCGCTTTGATCCAGTAACCCCAGTCCCAGGTTATAAGAAGTTTTACCTGTAGTAAGTCCAAATGAAAGATTGTGCTGCTGCGTAGGAGCCCATTCTTTTATCATATAATCGTAAGGATCGTATGTGCGTACACCCATTTTTTGATTGGAGCCCTGCACAAACCAGTCTCTTCCAAAAACGGTTGGATCATTTTTACCTATTGTACTGCCATACTTTTCATTCCATGCAGCCGCCTTTTCGTAACTCCCTCTGTCTACATAATAGAAAGCACCTGTTGGTGTAAAAGTACCTACCCGTTCTGCAGCGTCAACGGTATATTTCAATCCGTTCACACGTGCCATCTCAAGGTCTTTCCATACATTCTGCCAGGAAAAGTTATTTGTGTAGCTCACCTGGGGTTTGCCACCCGCGGCGCCTTTTTTGGTAGTAATCAATATTACGCCGAAAGATGCTTTTGAACCATAAATAGACGCGGCTGCCGCGTCTTTTAAAATGGTTATATTGGCAATATCGTTCGGGTTTACCAGTTGTATGCTGGGTATTTCAACGTTGTCGAGCAATATAAGCGGAGAAGCGCCACCCCGGAAAGAGCCCATTTGACCGCGGATCCTGATGATAGGGTCAGAACCTATTTCGCCGCTGGGAATGGTAACGCTTAACCCCGATGCCCCACCCTGCATGGCTCTGCCCACATCGGCAACGGGCCTGTTCTGTACAGATTTCTGAACGTCAATAGTGGAAACCGCGCCGGTGAGATTTCCCCTTTTTTGTGTGCCATACCCTACTATTACTACATCATCCAAAACGTTATCTGCATTTTGCAGTTCAATGGTGAGCGTACTGGCGGCAGCTACGGTAATGAAACCTGTTTTAAACCCTACAAATGAAAAGCTCAGTCTTTGCCCGGTTTGTGCAGCAATACGGAAATTCCCGTTTTCATCTGTCATCGTATTGCTGTTTGTAGCAATATTGGTTACGGATACACCGGCGAGTGGTTCTTTTTCATTTTTAGATACAACGCGGCCAGTTATGGTCTTTTCTTGTGCCGGCAGCGACAAATGACAAAGCAGAATGCCTGTCAGGAGCAAAAAGCGCTGAAGTTTGGTCATAGCAATCGTTTTAGTGATAAATATTAAAGGAAATTATATTTGTTGTGGGCCGTTTTAAGCGGCAGTGATTTAATTTTTAATGGTTTGTTTAATAGAGGGTGATTCATAAGGTTGTCAAAAATGGGAGGCATAGTAAATAACCTTGCCCTTGTACAATGTAAATTGTGGTATATCCATTGTTAGAACAAGATAACCATAAAAATGCAATAACCAGCAAAAAACAGATATAAAATGCAAAAAAGCATTTAATAGCTGCAAAATGTTTTCAATTAAACAGGTTTGCGGGCTTCGAGCGCCTTTCGTACATTTTTATTTTCTGCAATAAGCTGTTTTGCAGCTTGCCTGTCAACATTCAGTTCTTTCATTACAATATTCACTCCCCGGGCAATCAGTTTATTGTTGCTTAATTTCATATCTATCATTTTGTTTCCCTTTACCCTCCCCAATTGTATCATTACTGCCGTGGAGATCATGTTTAATGCAAGCTTTTGAGCTGTACCGGCCTTCATTCGCGTGCTTCCCGTTATAAATTCGGCTCCTGTTACTATTTCTACCGGGTACTGTACAGCGGCGCCCAATGGAGAGTTCATATTACAGGTAATACAGCCGGTGAGTAGTCCGGATTTCCGGGCACTTTCTACGCCTCCAATAACATAAGGTGTAGTGCCGGAGGCAGCTATACCGATAATGGAATCTGATTTGTTAATCGCATATTCTTCTAAATCATTGATGGCTTTTTCCTTATTATCTTCAGCAAATTCAATGGCTTTTCTTATTGCGCCGTCCCCACCGGCCATAATTCCAATGACCCAGTCTTCCGGCACCCCAAATGTTGGGGGACACTCAGATGCGTCCAGTATACCAAGCCTGCCACTGGTACCGGCGCCGATATAAAAAAGCCGCCCACCCTTTTTCATTCTTTTCACAATGGCTGTTACCAACGCATTGATCTGGGGAATGGCTTTCGCTACCGCTAATGAAACTGATTGATCCTCGCTGTTGATGCCTTCCAGGATTTCCATTACTGTCATTTTCTCCAGTCCGTCAAATCGCGATGGCATCTCTGTTGTAAGCACCATATTGTATTTTTTTACCTGCGTCATTTTTTATAAAAATGCATAAATGCGCATAAATATAAGTGTTATACCGTATAAAACAGCAAATATTCTAAAATAAATGCAGGAAACGGAATCTATTCCGCAAAATATCTATTCATGACGTTTAATTGTATCGGAATTTCAAACTTATCCCCGTTAGGCGCATTTCAAATTTTCGCAGGCGGGTGGTGACACCCGCCTGCAGAGTCCACTTTCCGGTCGGTGTCTCACCGACCGGAAAGTGGTGCATAAGCGAAAATTTGAAATGCACCCTCCCCGTTTGTCATATCCCGCTCAACAACATACCTTTGCAGTCTATAATAATAATCAGTTATGAAATTTGGCGTAGTTGTTTTTCCAGGTTCAAATTGCGACAGAGATATGATGTATGCCCTGAGAGAAGATCTTGGTTATGACGTAATTGAACTTTGGCACAAGGATAAGGATCTGAGCGCTTTTGATAAAGATGACTGCATTGTTTTGCCGGGAGGGTTTTCTTATGGTGATTATCTGCGTTGCGGCGCAATTGCCAGGTTTAGCCCTATGATGCAGAGTGTAATTGCGTTTGCTCAAAAAGGCGGTAAAGTTTTAGGCATTTGCAACGGGTTTCAAATATTATGTGAGGCAGGTTTGCTGCCCGGCGTTTTACTGCGCAATGAAAATATGAAATTCGTTTGCCAGAATGTATATATAAAAGGAGAAGATGACATACCGGCAAAAATTCCTTTAGCCCATGGAGAGGGAAGGTATTATGCAGACGACAAAACGCTGGATATGCTGGAAGAAAATAATCAGGTGATTTATCGTTATTGTAATGCATCAGGAGAAATAACCGCTGCTGCCAATCCTAATGGAAGCCTGCGTAATATAGCCGGCATAACTAACGCTACCCGAAATGTTTTTGGTATGATGCCTCATCCGGAAAGGGCATGCAATGCGGCACTGGGCAACACGGATGGCCGAAAGATATTTAACGATTTGCTCGTTACAAAAAAAAGCCTTTTGGTAACGGGCTAATAGTTTTGACAAATATTTAAGTCTTTTTATATGAAATTTGCCGCGTACCTGCGTTTAAAGCATAAGCATTATGAAAAGAATCTTTCCATTTATAGCTCTTATATTTTCTGCAAATATCCTTTTTGCGCAAAGCGGGTCTGCCAGGATGGTAAACTGGGATTTTTCGTCTAAAAAGGTTACTGCCGATACTTATGAAATCCGTTTTACGGCCAACATAAACGGTAAATACCATATATACGCTCAAAATGTTGGTGTTGAAGGTCCGGTAGCAACCGCATTTACTTTTACGCGTAATCCATTGATAGATTTAAATGGTAAGGTTAAAGAAGTAGGTAAAATGGTAAGAAAACATGAAGAAGTGTGGGGAGGTGATGTAAATTATTATGAAAAAAAGGTAGAGTTTGTACAACTGGTGAAATTAAAGAAGAAGATCAAAACGAATGTAGGTGGTTCCGTAGAATTTATGGTGTGTGATGATAAGGAATGTTTGCCGCCTGCAGAAGTTTCGTTTAAAGTAAATATAGGGGGATAAAAATACTAAGGGTAAAGGATCAGGGAAACAGAAAGGGGCTGTATAAAAATATACAACCCCTTTTCATTTGAGTAGATGTGTGTTACAATGCAATTTGTTTTTCCTGCATCATTTTGCGCAGGTTGATTAAACCATAACGCATACGTCCCAAAGCGGTATTGATACTGCAATCGGTTAACGTAGCAATTTCTTTAAAGCTTAATTCAGCGTAATGTCTTAAAATGATCACTTCGCGTTGATCTTCAGGCAAACGATCAAGCATTTCGCGAACGCGGTCATGACTTTGGCGCTGCATCATCCGGCGGTCTACTCCATCCTCCGAAAAATTGATCACTTCAAAAATGTCGCGATCATCACCTGTTTTAATAGCAGGCGTGCGTTTTACCTTACGGAAATGATCTACGCAAAGGTTGTGGGCAATACGCATAGCCCAGGGCAGAAATTTTCCTTCTTCTGTGTAGCGGCCACTGCGAATGGTGTCAATAACCCTGATAAACACATCCTGAAAAATGTCTTCAGCCAGGTACTTGTCTTTTACCAGAAGAAAAATGGAAGTGTAGATCTTGTCTTTGTGGCGAACAATGAGGATCTCGAGAGCAGACGCGTCTCCACCCATAAAAAGGTGGATCAATTGCTGGTCAGGCAGATTGGTTAGGGATTTCATAAACTTCTACGGTTTTTAATGGTTGGGATTTTGATATCCCCAATAGCATAATAAAGAAGTAGAAGTTAATACCAAATAGGCGGTAATGTTTTAAATTCTAGTTTCTTTCGTACGATATTGGGACTGCTAAAATATTGCTTTTTTTTATATAACCAAACTTTCATTAAATAAATTTCGATTAACATTTGAAAATCTTCGATAAGCCGCATAATATTAAATACCTGAATGCTAAAGCAATAATACCATTTCTTAAATGACGGCTTATTTATACACCCTTGATCAGGCTAAACAATTTAGTATTAATTTTGAACAACTTTTATGATAGCAACATCTGGTAAAAAGAAAAAGCAATTGGCGCTGCATAGCAATAACAACATTTTAATAAAAGGCGCAAGAGTACATAACTTAAAAAATATAACGGTTGAAATTCCACGCAATAAGCTCGTTGTGGTAACAGGTGTATCCGGCTCAGGCAAATCTTCTCTTACTATTGATACATTGTTTGCCGAAGGCCAACGTCGCTATGCGGAAAGCCTTAGCGCATACGCCCGCCAGTTTCTGAACAGGATGAATAAGCCCGATGTGGATTTTATTAAAGGCCTATGCCCTGCCATCGCAATCGAACAAAAAGTGATTACCCGTACCCCGCGGTCTACGGTAGGCAGTATGACTGAAGTGTACGACTACCTGCGTTTGTTATACGCCCGTATTGGCAAAACCATCTCGCCGGTTAGCGGCGAAGAAGTGAAGAAAGACGATGTAAAGGATGTGGTGGAAGGTATTGGAGCGCAAAAAGCGGGTGATAAGATATTGATCCTTTCACCGTTCAGGCTGCAGGGCAAGAGAAATATCAGGGAGGAACTAAATATTCTGCTGCAAAAGGGATTTTCAAGATTGTATACCGTTGATGAATCTTCTCCCGGCGAAATATTACGTATCGAGGATGTGCTTGAACAAAAGGACGCCGAATTAAAAAAGAAATTCACCAATAAGCAGTCGTCAACCGTTATTTATATATTGATTGACCGTATAGTAGCAAAGAAATTTGATGAAGATGATATACACCGGTTGTCCGATTCGGTTGGCACAGCCTTCTTTGAGGGCGAAGGAGAAATGGTTGTAGAAGTAAATGGTACAAAAAGCCTGCAATATTCCAGCAGGTTTGAAAAAGATGGCATTAAGTTCGAGGAGCCCGTTCCGAATCTTTTTTCATTTAATAACCCGTACGGCGCTTGCCCTGTATGCGAAGGCTTTTCTTTGGTGCTGGGCATTGATGCCGACCTTGTAATACCAGATCCCCGTTTAAGCGTATACGAAGGTGCTGTAGCACCATGGAAGGGAGAGAAACTCAGCCGCTGGAAAGATGAATTTATCCGGGGGGCCAAACATTTTAATTTTCCTGTACATAGACCTGTTATTGATCTTTCCAAACAACAATACGATGAATTATGGAATGGAAACGCTTATGTGAACGGCATTAACGATTTTTTTAAAGAGGTAGAGCAGAATTTATATAAGGTGCAGTACCGCGTGTTGTTATCCCGCTATCGTGGAAGAACGATTTGCCCCGAATGTAAAGGCTACCGGTTGCGTAAAGAAGCCCTGTATGTAAAAGTTGGTCAAAAGCATATAGGAGAGCTGTGCGAATTGCAGGTAAAAGACCTGAAAAAGTGGTTCGATGAACTTTGGCTGAGCGATTATGATAAACAGGTGGCCAAGCGTGTGCTTATTGAAATCAGGCAAAGATTACAGGTATTGCTTGATGTAGGGCTGGGCTATTTGAGCCTTAACCGGCTGGCCAATAGCCTGAGCGGCGGAGAAAGTCAGCGCATTCAGCTAACCAGGAGCCTGGGCAGTAACCTTACCAATTCTTTATATATCCTGGATGAACCTTCTATCGGGCTTCATTCGAGAGACACTGCCCGGTTGATAAAAGTATTGAAAGAATTGAGGGATTTGGGCAATACGGTGGTGGTGGTGGAGCACGATGAAATGATGATGCGGGAAGCAGATCATATTATTGACATGGGTCCCTTAGCAAGCCACATGGGCGGCGAAGTAATTGCGGAAGGTGATTATGATGATTTAATCAGTAATACAAAAAGTCTTACCGGTAAATATTTGAAAGGGGAATTAAAAATTGAAGCGCCGGGCGCTGCGCGCAAATGGAAGCGTTCCCTGGTAGTAGAAGGCGCCCGTCAGAACAATCTTAACAATATTACGGTTGAATTACCGCTTAATGTTTTATGTGTGATAAGCGGGGTGAGCGGCAGCGGAAAAACCACTTTGATAAAGCAGATCGTATACCCGGCTTTAAAAAAATTAAAAGGAGAGTTTGTGGACAAAGTAGGTTTGCATAAAACCATAAGCGGGGATGTTGATGGCATTAGCCAGGTAGAACTCGTAGATCAGAATCCTATTGGTAAATCATCGCGCAGCAATCCTGTTACTTATATCAAAGCCTACGATGAAATAAGGGATCTGTACGCCAAACAGCCACTAAGTAAAATAAATGGTTTTCAGCCAAAGCATTTTTCTTTTAATGTGGAAGGAGGGCGTTGCGATGCCTGTAAAGGTGAAGGAGAGCAGATAGTGGAAATGCAATTCCTTGCCGATGTGCATCTTACCTGTGAAGTTTGTAATGGCAAACGATTTAAGGAAGAAGTGCTGGAAGTAACCTATAAGGATAAGAATATTTTTAACGTGCTGGAGATGAGTGTTGACGAAGCTTTACAATTTTTCAAAGACGAAAAAGACATCTTCACCAAATTAAAGCCCCTGGCAGATGTGGGCCTGGGATATATAAAACTCGGCCAATCCAGCGATACCCTATCGGGGGGAGAGGCTCAGAGAGTGAAGCTTGCTTCTTTTCTTGGGAAGAGTAAGGCCGGGCAGGGACATATTTTATTTATTTTTGACGAGCCCACCACCGGATTGCATTTTTACGACATTAATAAGTTGCTCACTTCTTTTAACGCATTAATAAACCAGGGCCATTCCATTTGGGTGATTGAGCACAATACCGATGTGATCAAGAATGCCGACTGGGTTATAGATCTGGGGCCTGAAGCAGGCGATGAAGGTGGTAACGTTGTTTTTGCAGGCGTGCCGCAAGATCTGAAAAAGGTAAAGGAGAGCTATACGGGAAAGTTTTTGTAGGAGGGTTTCCAACCTTACAAAGGTTGGAAACCCTTACCGCCGCTCTGTACGCTCTGAGCAGTCTCCTGACTTCGTACTTCCTATGTTCTTCGGAGATTTAAATCTCCTTTTATCAGGTTAGTTTTACGGGACGGAGTCACGGGAGAACATAATGATACGAAGTCTGGAGAGTTCGTACAGCCGCATTTTGGGAAATGAAGCTGGTATAGAAAACTGAGCATCCTCTTAGGATACCGCTTCACAAACAGTGGTCGTAAGATCATGAAATTTAAACGTTGCCTTAAATCCATCTTGTCCTACTCATGCGTATAAAACTCATTGTAGAGGAACATACCAATATAGCCCTGGGATCCTTTGACTTTCAATGATATTCTGCTTTTCCAAATATAGATTTTGTACCTGCCAGGCTTATACTTCCTGATACCTTTTACTTCTAAAGGATCATCAACAGTTTTGAGTTGCTGGTATATTTTTCTGAAGTCCTGCTGAAATCCTTTTGGGCAAAACAAAAGTTCTTCTATAAACCGTTCTTCCAGCATTATTTCCATCCCATCTTTTTTTCAAACTGTTTTGAATCTATAAGCTTTCCGGGGAAGCATTTTTCAAAGACCATGTCGTCTAAAAAATCTTCAACATCTTCATTTGAAATGGTTTTTAATATTTTCTCCACTTCATCAATACTCCAGTTACCTTTCGATTTTTTTGCCGAAAAATGAGTAGGCGTCATGTCTAATTTCTGTGCTATATACTCATTCTTATATCCCGATACTTCGATAAGCCTGGGAACCGCATGGAGAAGTATTTTATATTTATCAATAATGTTCGTCATGCGTTAGAGTTTTAAAATGTAAATATAGCAATTTTTATTACAAATAATTCGTAATAATTATTACAATATATATATAATTTATCTTTCTCCCCATCTTCCCTGGATATTTTTTAGCTCCTCCGTTTTGCTGTGTGAAGCCGCTCTCGCTGCGTGAAGTCTTCAGACTTCGCACCTCGTATGTTCTCCGGAGATTTAAATCTCCTTTTGTCAGGTTGGTTTTACGGGACACAGTCCCGGGAGAACATAAGTAATACGAAGTCTTCAGACTTCGTATAGCGGCGCTTCGTATAACCGCATTTCATTACCTTCGCACCCAAATGACAGAAAAGATAATTATTCTTGATTTCGGCTCCCAGTATACCCAGCTTATAGCCCGGGCTGTACGTGAAGCCAGCGTATATTGTGAAATTACCCCCTTTAACAAGCCTGTCAGCTACACACCCGGATTAAAGGCTGTTATTTTATCAGGCTCTCCTTTTTCGGTGAACGACAGCAACGCGCCATTAGTAGATATAGAAGCCATCAGTAAAAAAGTGCCGGTACTCGGTATTTGCTATGGTGCGCAACTTACCGCCAAAATATTTGGCGGCAAAGTTGAAAAGTCGGAAAAGCGGGAGTACGGACGCGCCCTGTTAAAGGTTAAACAGGATGATGTGCTGTGGAAGGATGTACCCGTGGAATCGCAGGTATGGATGAGCCATGGCGATTCCATATTAGAAACACCTGCCCGCTTCGAACTGCTGGCTACAACAGATACCATACCGGTAGCGGCTTTCAAAAAAAATGGCAGTAACGACAGGAATGTTATATACGGGCTTCAGTTTCATCCCGAAGTATATCATTCTACTCATGGAAAAAAATTAATCCTCAATTTTTTAGTGGAAATATGCGGTTGCAGGCAGGACTGGACGCCGGCGCATTTTGTAAGTGACACCGTTGCCACACTTAAAAAGCAGATAGGGGAACGTAAAGTGATCATGGCATTGAGCGGAGGGGTGGACTCAACGGTTGCCGCCACATTGATCCATAAGGCCATTGGCGACAGGTTGTTTGGCATTTTTGTGGACAATGGTGTATTAAGAAAAGGAGAATTTGAACAGGTATTAAAAACTTATAGCGAAGTTGGACTGAATGTTAAAGGAGTAGATGCCCGTGAACATTTTTATACAAGACTTGCAGGAAAAACAGATCCTGAAGAAAAGAGAAAGATCATAGGTAACACCTTTATTGAAATATTTGATGAAGAGGCGCATAAAATTGAAGGTATAGGTTTGCTTGGACAAGGAACGATTTATCCGGATGTGATTGAAAGTGTATCTGTACATGGCCCTTCCGTTACCATTAAGTCGCACCATAATGTAGGCGGGTTACCCGAAAAAATGCACCTTGAGCTGGTAGAACCATTGCGTTATTTGTTTAAAGATGAAGTAAGAAAGGTTGGTCTAGAATTGGGGCTGCCTTCGGCTATGCTTTCCCGTCATCCTTTTCCGGGACCCGGCTTGGCCATACGGATACTGGGAGAAATAACAGAAGAAAAAGTTCTGCTGCTGCAGGAAGCAGACGCTTTATATGTTAAAGCTTTGCAATCTTTTGATTTGTATGATAAGGTATGGCAGGCTGGAGCTATTTTGCTTCCTGTGAAAAGCGTGGGCGTAATGGGCGATGAAAGAACCTATGAGTACACGATCGCATTAAGGGCTGTTACTTCCGTAGATGGTATGACAGCAGACTGGGCGCATCTGCCTTACGAATTTCTCGCTCACATCTCTAATGAGATCATTAACAATGTAAGAGGTATCAATCGTGTGGTATATGATATCAGCAGCAAACCACCTGCAACTATAGAGTGGGAATGATACGTCTTATGGTAAAGTTGAAAGTATGACTAAAGCCGGATTTCTTTTTTTTGCACTTTTGCTGTTTCTCACAAACACCAGTTTTGCCCAGGATAGCGCTGCAAAAATACCACGTATTGCATTTTTTGCACCGCTTTATCTTGATTCGGCTTTTGATGCATCAGGGAATTACAGGTTCGGTAAATCTGTTCCACACTATATAAATCCGGGTTTGGACTTTTATCAGGGGGCAGCTTTGGCATTAGATTCATTAGATAAAGAAGGTCTGGAACTTGACGTTCAGGTACATGATACCAGGCATAAAACTTCCGTTTATAAGCTTGCAGATAGTGGTGCATTGAATGATGTTGATCTTATTATTGGCGCTGTTAGCGGCAGTGAATATTTAGACCTTGCTACCATTGCCAGGGAAAAACAAATTCCTTTTGTTTCGGCAACTTATCCCAACGATGGTGGCATCAGCGGCAATCCCTTTGTAATTATTGTGAACTCCAAATTAAACACGCATTTACAGGCTATCTATAACTATGTTTTGCGCAACCTTGGCACCAGTAATATTGTAATGTTCCGAAGGCAAAACGCGGCAGACGACAGGGTAACAGAAGTATTTAAGTCGCTTAATGCATCTTCATCCGGTCAGGTGCTTAATATTAAAACGAATATATTAAATACGGCTTTTACCCCGGAAAATGTCGCTACTTCATTAGATAAGGTAAGAGAAAACGTTATTATTTGTGGTAGCCTTGATGAGCTCTTTAGTAAGAAATTGATCACAGCGGTTGGAACACTTGCAGCTACTTATAAAATTAAACTGGTAGGAATGCCTACCTGGGAAGGTTATCGCGAATTGGAAACGGCAGAACTAAAAACAGTACCTGTCATCTATTCTTCCACGTTTTTCAATCCGGGTGAGGAACATGCATGGAGCGCTGATTTTTCACAAAAATACGCGAGGCTCACGTATTCTACTCCTTCAGAAATGGCTTTCCGGGGGTATGAAGTAATGTACCTGTTTGGTCACCTGGTTACTCAATACAATGATGCATTGCCGGAACATCTTTCAGATAAAAATTACCGTGTACTTACAGATTTCGATTTCAAACCAATTCACTGGAGTAAGAATAGCACAATGCCGGATTATTACGAAAACAAGCGCATCTATATTTTACAGCAATTCAGCGACACGTTATCGAAGCTGAATTAAATAATTTGTTGTTTGATAGTCATACGTGAAAAGGGTGCATCCTAAATTGTCGCTGGCTGGTGGAGACACCAGCCAGGGCGGCCCGCCGTGGGCAGTGTCTCCACTGCTTACATGAAGCAAAGCAATGCGACAATTTGGATTACACCCCGTGAAAACGGAAAGCTCATCACAGACCATACTCGTTTCATATGATTAGATTTTTTTTATCAGCATTTTTTTTATGCTAATATCCTTTACGCACAATCCACGCCCGAGTGGGAAGCTATTTTTAAAAGCATTGATGCTGAAGTACAGCAACATTCAGCCGCCTACGGTAATTTGCAGAAAGCTACAGCAGATATTGGTCACCGGCTAACGGGCTCCGTGCAGGGTGCAAAAGCAGAAACATATGTTTACGAACTCTTAAAATCTTATGGATTAGATGTGCGCTATGCTCCTTTTGAAGCAGAAAGCTGGAGCCGGGGTTCACTCTCTGTTGTTATCAATAATAAGAAATACAAATCGGTTTCGCTGGCACATTCACCGGTAAAAGAAAATGTTTCAGGCGGTATTGCAGATATGGGCAATGGGTTGGAAGAAGATTATCTTAATGATCCCCGGGCAGCCAGGGGCAAAATTGTACTGGTTTCATTGGGTCTATTGCCGGGTTCCAGAAGCGGCTTACAAAATTTGCACCGGTCAGAAAAAACAGCATTGGCTATCCGGTATGGTGCAAAAGCCATTATACTTTTTAACGCTGCGCCGGGTAATATTTTACTTACCGGCACAGCTTCTGTAACGGGCAAACAAATTGGTATTCCGGCAATATGTATTGGTAATGACGATGGCATGCAATTGAAAAAGCAGTTGAAAACAGGGCCTGCCGCAGGCAGCATTTCCATGAGCAATTTTTCAGGTAAAATAAAAGCGCGGAATATAATCGCAAGTATTCCAGGGAGAGTAAAACCTGCTGAAAAAATTGTAATTGGAGGACATTTAGATAGCTGGGATCTTGCAACGGGCGCTATTGACAATGGTATTGGTTCTTTTTCGGTAATAGATGTTGCCCGCACTTTTACAGCATTGCATCTGCAGCCCAGGCGCACCGTGGAATTTGTTTTGTTTATGGGAGAAGAACAGGGGCTGCTGGGTTCAAAAGCCTATATGAGAAAAGCAATGCAGGATGAAACCGTGGCGAACATAAAGTTTATGCTCAATCTTGATATGTCGAACAATCCAAAAGGATTTTCAGCTACCACCGATGAAGACAAAACGCTTTTTCAGGCCATCGGCAGTATTGCAAATCGTGTTGACACATCCTTTTCAAATACATTTCGTTCGGGATTTGGTTTGCACAGCGATCATCAGCCTTTTATGCTGCAGGGCATTCCTGCGGGAAGTGTAGCGGGAAGCCTGAGCAGGGAAGTGCTGAACTGCTATCATGCAGACTGCGATGTTTTTAGCCTTGTGAATGAACAGGAACTGAAGAATACCATACGGTTCAGCGGCATGTTGCTGTATGGACTGGCCGATGCGCCGGAGTTACAGTCCAAACGCTTAAATGATGATGAACTAAAAGCGGCATTATTACAAAGCAATCTTAAGGAACCATTAAAAATTTCAGGTGAATGGAGGTGGAAGGATTAATAAAAAAATGAAAGCGGCAAGCAATTTTCTTCTTCTTACTTCTCCGCTTTCTTATTTGTTTTCTTTTCTTCCTCTTTGTTATTGTATGTTGTCGTACCTGAATATTGGATCAACCCTGCTGCCGGCCTTTAATTCCATTACCGGATTCAGTAAGCCATCTTTCAAACCGTATACCCACCCATGAAGATCGGGGGCTTCCTGTTTTTTCCACGCGTTTTGAATGGTGGTTGTTTCCGATAACCTTACTACCTGTTCCATTACATTTAATTCGGCCAGCCTGTCGCTTCTCGCGTCTATATTGGCAATGGCATCCAGCTCCTCCCTGTTGTGGCGATATACATCTTTAAGACCCCGCAGCCACATATTCAATAATGCTTTGTAGTCATTATTTGTAATGGATGCTTTTACACCACCGCAGCCATAATGACCACAAACTACTATGTGTTTTACTTTTAAAAAATTCACCGCGTAATCCAGTACGCTCAACAGGTTTATATCCGTATGAATAACCATATTGGCGATATTGCGGTGTACAAATATTTCGCCGGGCTGAGTACCGGTAATTTCGTTGGCAGGAACACGGCTGTCGCTGCACCCTATCCACAAAAATTCCGGTGTTTGAACCTCCGACAATCTTTTAAAGTAATCGGGATCCATTGCTATTTTCTCGGTTGCCCACGCCTTATTTTCCAATAATAATTTTTCGTTCGATTTCATAATAATCTTTTTAAATAAATAACGGAGAAGAATTACCCTCAGGTAATTATGATATCATTTCTGCATTTGTATGTAGCCGCCGGGCTGGAACTTCTATATCAAATCCATGGTCCTTTATATGATTTGTTTTGAATTCCACCCTTACATTTTTTTTATGAGCCTCCTGCGTAAAAGCGTCTATCATTTCAACAATATCCCTGTCTATGAAGTCTGCACGGGTAGCATCAATCAGCACACTCGAATTTTCAGGAACAGCATCTAACCTGCTTTTAATTCCTCTTTTGTTTAAAATAGAAACATCCTTTCTCAGCCGGATAAGATATTTATTGTTATCATTAACAATAAACACTGCTGTTCTGAAATTACTTCGGGCAGAAAAGAACAAACCGATGGCTAAGCCTGCCAGTACACCTACCAGTAAGTCGGTGAATAAAATAATAACTATCGTAGAAACAAAGGGTAAAAACTGGTCCCATCCTTTGATGAAAAAAAACCTAAAAAGTGCAGGACGGGCTAATTTATATCCTGTATAAATTAGTATAGCCGCAAGCGCTGCTAAGGGAATGACGCCCAATACCGTTGGTATAAACGCCACACTAAGCAGAATAAAAAAGCCATGATAAATGGTTGACATTTTTGTTTTAGCCCCCGCATTAACATTAGCCGATGAACGTACAATTACGCTGGTGAGGGGTAATCCGCCTATCAGACCCGATACGATATTGCCCACACCTTGTGCTTTTAACTCCCTGCTGGCAGGGGTTATTCTTTTTTGTGAATCAAGATTATCCACAGCCTCTATTCCCAGCAGGGTTTCAAGGCTGGCCACCAGCGCCAGCGTAACACCCGTGATCCAAATTTGTTTATTAAAAATGCTGCTCCAGTCAGGAAAAGTAAAAAAAGAAAAGAATTCATTGGCGGAGGAGGCTACGGGAATAGTAACCAGGTGTTCCTGGCGGAGCGCAAAATCCCCACTTTGCCATTTTACGAACTCGTTGATTCCAACGCCCAGCAATACAACCAGTAGCGGAGCTGGAATAAGTTTAATCCATCCCCCTTTTTTTTCTGCAAGGCAACCCCAGTAAAACTGGAAAACCAGGCAAATGATACCAATCAGTAATGCAGCCGGGGTTACCCGTGCCAGCCCGCTCCAGATACCCGTAAATGTATTCTCTCCATCGGATTGTAAAAAGGCCTGATCGTCTTCAAGATTGCTGTTGTAGCCAATCAGATACGGTATTTGCTTTACTATTAAAATAATCCCGATCGCCGCCAGCATTCCCTTAATCACACTTTTGGGTATATAATCGCCTATAACACCCGCTTTAACAAATCCAAGTATCAATTGAAACGCACCACAAAGTACCACAGCGAGTAAAAAAACTTCAAAAGACGGAAGCATTATTATAGCTCCCGCCACTATGGCTGTAAGCCCTGCTGCAGGACCGCTCACACTCAACTGAGAGCCGCTTAAGGCGCCTATAACAATACCCCCAACAATGCCTGAAATAATGCCGCTGAATAAGGGAGCGTTTGAGCCTAAAGCTATACCCAAACAAAGGGGTAAAGCCACTAAAAATACTACTACAGAGGAACCCAGATCACCCGGAAAGTTCCTGATATATGATGTAATGCAGTTTTTCATATTCTGTAACAATTGAATAACAGGAAATCTTATCATGATATTCCCGCCGCTTTTAAAAATATAATTTTACAAACCAGGTATTAACCGGATGCTAATCTGCCATTATTTATGGATAGATACCGGTTGGATTACGGAAATAAAACAAGAACTTCCCACCGTTTCCGCAACTTGCATTATTTAAAATGCAGGCACTTAAAAGTAGACGTTCCGTTTATTTGAGTTGAAGTAAAAAAGAATAACTAAACTTCCGGAGGAGGAGAGATCAATTCTCCGTAATAAGCAATATAAATAGGAGAACCAGTATGGCGGCTATGTTCAAGATCGGGTTGTGTAAATTCTGAAAGTGTTAAAGATTCGTGCAAATATTCTGAAAAAGTATTCGCACTGCACTTTTCTTCATTGAGACCAGAAAATGGATTTGTATTTTCTTCCATGGACTGAGCAGAAGCACGGGATGAATTTTTGCCGTATAATTTTTGCTGAATATCTGCGATAAGAGAAGTACTGACTGTAAGCCACAACAGCGTAAAAATCATAAAGACTGCAGATCCATAATGTTTTAGTTTGTATGTACTGTTTGCTGCCATGAAGTGTTCAAAGGTACAAAATTGATAAATAGATAGCAATATCAAAATGTTAACGAATTGATTTGGTAGTATACCGTGTGAAAGTGGATTGTATTTTTTAAATAGTATACCTTCTCTTTTGTTAAATGATAAAACCGCTTCAGGCAGGCGAAGTGTTCGGAAAATCAGCTTTTTCATGTAGGTTTGCGCTTAAACTATTGATAGTGAAATTCAGATCTGTTATTTTTCTCACCCTGGCCATTCTTATTATTGATCAGAGTTTAAAAATTTGGATAAAGACGAATTTTTACCTGGGAGAAGAAAAGCTACTCATAGGCTCATGGTTCAGGCTGCATTTTATAGAAAACGAGGGTATGGCTTATGGCTGGAAGCTTGGCGGAGAATGGGGCAAGATCATCCTTACCTTATTCAGGCTTTTTGCGGTGGTGTTTGGTACATATTATATCCGGCATATTATTAAAGAAGGCTATCACAGGGGATTTATTATCTGTGCTACTTTAATATATGCAGGCGCTATCGGAAATCTTATAGACAGTATGTTTTATGGGCTGATATTTGAAAACAGCGGCGATATATTCAATCCCTATGTATCCACCATATTTCCGGAAGAAGGCTATGCCGGCTTTTTACACGGTCGTGTGGTAGATATGCTGTATTTTCCTATTATCACCGATGCTCATTTTCCAGAGTGGGTTCCATTTTGGGGAGGAGAAGAATTTGAGTTCTTCAGGCCGGTTTTTAATATTGCGGATGCGTCCATTTCCATTGGCGTTATAACTATATTGCTTTTTCAGAAACGTTTTTTTGAACGTAAAAAAAAGGAACCGCACCCAACGGTAGAGACCAGCACTACCGTAAATGATGAAGTGCAGGTATCATAATGCCTGCGATGCAATACTTATGACACAAATACGTGGATCAGCATTTGCTATTTCAATGTTTTGTATTCTTATCTGCTCCTGCAGGAAAGAATATAGCCGCGAAATTGGCGTAACAAGCAACCCGCCGTTAGGTGATGATTGTGTTATAACTTCTATAACACCTTATGACTCGGCTACAGGAAAAGGATATGGATCATTCCATATTACGCCTGGAACCAATAATCTTGCAGAAAAAATAGAATGGTTTGACAGTACTTCCCTGACTTTGGATTTTCAGGCAAGTCTTACCTATATCAATGATACCATCAGGATAAACAATAATGAATTTTTTCTCCTTGATGGGGCCGGCCGTATTAAAGAGTTTAATACGCTTGAGAACCCTTCTGACACAAGTTCTGATCGTTACAAATATACCTATGCGTATGATGCCGGCGGACATCTTTACGGTAAAAATTGGTTTGTGATGTCGTATAGTACGGATGTGCCCTTTTTTGTTTATAAATATGAATGGGTTAATGAAAACCTTGTGGGGGTGGAGGTTAATGAAGCCTCAGGCGACAAGAGAACAGCATTAAGATCTGAACTTAAATATAACGATGTCAAAACAGTTAAAAATTTTTTATATTATTTTCCCGATGCGGATGAACTGGCTCCTTATCTATTTGCAGTAAATATGGGAGCAAAGTCAAAAAATCTGCTGGAGGCCATTATTGTGAGAATTTATGATTCAGGTGGTAATGAAATATTAACATACAATACGGAGTATAAAAATTATCAGTTTTCTGCTGATGATTATGTTACAGAGGTATACGCATCGGGTGATGTAATAGATGGGCTACCGCTGGTTAACGGGCTAACCAGGTTTGAATATGAATGTAAATGACCGGGAGACGGATCATCCTTCCCATAAACAAAAAACCCTCCTGCAAAGGAGGGTTTTTTGTTTACAAAGTTGCTGAGAGGTTGTAAAATCAGTCAACAGGCTTTGTTTGTTGGGGTATGGATTAAGCAGCCGTGCAATTAGCACAGCCATAGGGTACAATTAATGAGCAGGGTTTATAACGTCCTGCCGGTGATGGCTTAGGGAATGAGAATATAAATGTATTTGTGATTAACATGTCTGAGCTATTTAAACGGAGCGTAGTTCAAAATATTTTTTCTGATTTTTACATTTATTTTCAATTTGGCCGATAAAAAAAATGCAGGCGAATTAAATGCTTCATTCTGATAATATTGTAATATTTTTTAGAACAAGTAAGGCTCCTTACCAAATGGTAATTTAGGTTTTTCCGCACACCGGAAATGGAATGGCGTAATGTGCGTATAATTTTGCATTTATTATTTACGGCATATAAATACTATTCCTATACAAAGTCCGTTTTAAGGATACTAACTGTGTCAAAATATTTATTTCCGTCTTTTTTCTCATGTTGTAGTTGGTTTAAAGCAAAAGGCATCTCCCGTTTGGTAAGATGCCTTATTGCTATATGGGAAAGTTGTCAGGTATCAGGAGTCAGATGAGCATGTGAGGTGTCGGTCAACTTGTGACTTGGATTATGCAACTGCCATCGTTTCACAATCTTACATTCCAACCTTCTGCCTATTCGGGGTTGATCACACCCACCATGTTAGCGGGCTGCACCCATTCATCAAATTGTTCCGGAGTTACATAACCCAGTTTAACCGACATAGCCTTTAATGTGGTACCTTCTTTGTGTGCTTTCTGAGCAATTTCCGCAGCTTTATAATAACCGATTTTTGTATTGAGTGCTGTTACGAGCATCAGGGAATTGTCTACATGCTTTTTAATATTGGCTTCAATAGGTTCTATACCCGAAGCGCATCTGTCATTAAAGCTTACGCAGCCGTCTCCTATCAGCCTGGCGCTGTGTAAAAAATTATAAATCATTACCGGCTTAAAAACATTCAGTTCAAAATGCCCGGTTGCTCCGCCAATATTGATTGCCACATCATTTCCCATTACCTGTGCCGCAATCATTGTTAAGGCCTCGCACTGCGTAGGGTTAACCTTGCCGGGCATAATAGATGAGCCGGGTTCATTGTCGGGAATGAAAATTTCGCCTATGCCACTCCGTGGCCCGGATGAAAGCATGCGGATATCATTTGCAATTTTCATCAGGCTTACCGCAATGGTTTTTAAAGCGCCGTGCGATTCTACAATTGCGTCATGCGCAGCCAGGGCCTCAAATTTGTTTTCTGCGGTTATAAAAGGTAGTCCTGTTAAAGCCGCAATATGTTTGGCTACATTTTCGGAATAGCCTTCCGGCGTGTTGATCCCTGTTCCCACAGCGGTACCCCCCAAAGCCAGTTCACTTAAATGCGGTAAAGTGTTTTTAATGGCTTTAAGCCCGTGATCCAGTTGCGACACATAACCGCTGAATTCTTGTCCAAGCGTCAACGGGGTGGCATCCATAAAATGAGTGCGGCCTATTTTTACCACATGCATAAATGCTTTGCTTTTGGCAGCCAGTGTATCCCTGAGTTTTTCTATCCCCGGAATGGTAACTTCGGCCAGCATTTTATAGGCTGCAATATGCATTGCCGTTGGAAAGGTGTCGTTGCTCGACTGGGATTTGTTTACATCATCATTGGGATGTAAGAATTTTTCCTTGTCTTCCAGTTTGCCCCCGTTCAATACATGCCCGCGATATGCTATTACTTCATTAACGTTCATATTGCTTTGGGTGCCGCTACCGGTTTGCCATACTACCAGCGGAAAATAATCATCTAACTTATGCTCCAGTATTTCATCACAAACTCCGCCAATTAATTTTGCTTTTTCCCGAGGCAGTACACCTGCTTCTAAGTTAGTAAGTGCCGCTGCCTTTTTCAGGTAAGCGAATGCGCTGATAATTTCTTTCGGCATGCGGTTAATATCCTGTGCAATCTTAAAATTATCAATGCTTCTTTGTGTTTGTGCGCCATAATAAGCATGAGCGGGAACTTTTACCTCCCCCATTGTGTCTTTTTCTATCCTGTAATCCATAGTAGTATGCAGCTATTTTAAAGAAGTTAAAAAATCGGTTACCATGCGGCTTATCCGCCGGCGCTGCAAAATTACAAGTTTACGGTTTATTGATCTCACTGCATTATTTTAGTGCTGCGGTTCATTTAGAAATGGTTGCGGGAATTCGTTTATATTTTGGGGAGATAACCGAAAATTAAAAATAAAAAAGCTGGTGCAGAAAACGGAATTTGACGCTGTTGTGGTTGGGTCAGGTCCAAACGGATTAGCGGCAGCTATTACTTTACAGCGGGCGGGGCTTTCCGTACTCGTGTTGGAAGGCGGGAACGCGATTGGAGGCGGCTTGCGATCGAAAGAGCTTACGCTGCCCGGTTATGTACATGATGTTTGTTCCGCCATTCATCCCATGGCGGTTAGCTCACCCTTTTTCAACAGCCTGCCGCTCGAACAACATGGCTATTCCTACATATATCCTCCTGTTGCCGCTGCACATCCTTTTGATGATGGAACCGCAGCTATTTTGAAATCATCACCCGAAGAAACGGCGAATTCATTGGGCATAGATAAGGATCCATATTTTCAACTTATCAATCCCATAATAAAAAACTGGCCATTAATCGCTGCTGATGTACTGGCCCCATTGCACATTCCAAAACATCCGCTGGCGATGGCTCAGTTTGGGCTTAAAGCCATTACATCTGCCACACATCTGGCAAAAAGATTTAGTACCAAAACAGCCAGGGGGCTTTTTGCGGGCATGGCGGCGCACGCTATCCAGCCATTAAGCAACCTCACCACATCGGCTATAGGGTTGGTATTAATGGCGGCTGCACATCTTAAAGGATGGCCTATTGCTAAAGGAGGATCGCAAACGATAGCCAATGCACTTGCCTCCTATTTTATTTCCTTGGGAGGCAAAATAGAAACCAGTTTTTATGTTCGCTCATTGCAGCAGTTGCCCGCTTGCAGGGCTATTTTATTTGACGTAACCCCACAACAATTGCTAACGATTGCAGGGCATAAATTCTCTTCATTATACAAATGGCAACTACAAAAATACAGGTATGGAATGGGCGTTTTTAAGGTAGATTGGGCATTGGATGCGCCTATTCCTTTTAGAGCCGGAGCGTGCAGAACAGCAGGCACTGTTCATATCGGCAATACGATTGAAGAAATAACGGCTTCCGAACAGTTGACATGGGATGGCGGTCACCCCGATAAACCCTTTGTATTGTTGGCGCAGCAAAGTTTATTTGATGATTCGCGGGCGCCGGAAGGAAAACATACTGCCTGGGCTTATTGCCATGTGCCCAATGGCTCTGTAAAAGATATGACAGCGCCTATTGAGTTACAGGTGGAACGTTTTGCGCCGGGTTTCAGGGAAAGGATACAGGCAAAGCATGTAATGAATACGGAGCAAATAGAATCCTATAATCCCAATTATATTGGCGGCGACATTAACGGGGGGATAATTAATCTCAGACAATTGTTTACCCGGCCTGCACTGCGCTTTTCACCTTACAGAACTTCAGTAAAAGGAATGTACATCTGTTCTTCCTCTACACCGCCCGGGGGAGGTGTGCATGGCATGTGTGGCCACAACGCAGCGAAGCGGGCATTAAAAGATATATTCAATATTAAAGTCCCTTAAATACCGGCTGTCTTTTTTCAAGAAAAGCGGCAGCGCCTTCTTTTGCGTCGGCCGTATCAAAAAGCTCCCCGAAAATATTTATTTCCGTTTCGTAGCCGTTTTTGTTTTTATCAAAAACGGTGTTGGCTGCCTTTATGCATCCTGCTATTGCCAATGGTGCTTTCGTATTGATAAGCCCGGCAACGGATAAGGTTTTATCCATGAGTTCTTCCCGGGGCACCACGTAATTCACCAATCCATATTGCAGGGCGGCGGGGGCGTCAATCGTAGTACCGGTCATCAGCAATTCCATTGCGCGTCCTTTGCCGATCAGTTGCGTTAATCGTTGCGTACCCCCATATCCCGGTATTAAACCAAGATTCACTTCCGGCTGTCCGAATTTGGCATTGTCGCTGGCAATACGGAAATGACAGGCCATTGCCAGCTCGCATCCGCCGCCTAAAGCAAACCCGTTTACTGCAGCTATAACCGGTTTGGAACATTGTTCAATTTTATTAAATACCTGCATTTGACCTTTTTCTGCCATTGCTTTTCCGCCTTTGGCATCAAGCGCGGCAAATTCACTAATATCGGCTCCTGCAACAAAGGCTTTATTTCCACTGCCGGTTATAACCGCTGATTTTATATCGGCATTATTGTACACATCATCAATAACCAGGCTCAGTTCTTCTATTACGGTTCTGTTAAGTGCATTCAGCTTATCCGGACGGTTGATTGTGATGATCAGCGTATGGTTGTGAAAAGATAAGAACAAGGATTCCATAAAAATTCATTTAAGCGATTTTATTCCCACGAATGCAAAGCCAGTATAGGTAAGCTGCTGCGGTAAGCAAGTTTTTTCGTATTGCTGCTTTTGAACAGGCTCGCCAGGAAGCTGTGTTTACGCGGAACGGTAATGATAATATCTGCACGATACTCTTCAGCGAATTTATCTACTGCGGCTGTAAAATCTTCTTCCAGTACAAAAAAGAAATGCGGGTTATAATCTTTCAGCAATGGCTCCAGTTTTCTTTTTTCTTCCAGATCCGCTTCAGGTACTGCCGAACGGGTTGTAGTTATATGCACCACATACAGTTCCGGCTGAAGCATATCCAGAGCTTTCTTTAGGGGTCGCAGCGGAGTGGTTGATTCCACATTTTTGAGATCGGAGGTAAAAATAGCCCTGTCAATTTTTTTATAGGAGGCGTTGCCAGGTATAATAAAAACCGGGCAAATATCTTTACTGATCACGTTCAGTGTATTGCTGCCGATAATTAACTGTTCAATCCTGCTGCTGCCGGTAATACCCATTACAATAAGGTCTGCTCCCTGCTGTTTTACATATTTTTCGAGACTGGGCGCCAGGCGGCCTTCTTCCGCTACCACATCAATGGGCACTTCTGAAATATTTTTGAGCGTATTCCTGACGTTATTTAATGCCGCCATCGCCACATTTCTCCGTGCATCGGGGTCAATCATCAGGGGCGTGCCGTCGGAGCCGGCGACGATCGTTTCATACACATAATACAATATAACGGTGCTGTCCGGCAGGTCTGACGCCAACTGAACAGCATATTTTGCAGCATTTACAGCGGGTTCGGAAAAATCTACCGGGGCAATGATCTTTTTCATGAATATGTAGTTTAATTGACAAATGTGATTTTGAAGATACGAAATACCCGCTTGCCACCGCTAATTTGTGTGAGCAGATGAGTTGATTGTTATCAGGTGATTGGCATTAATCCCTGTAAACGGATGCCGCATGTAGTTATTGTTTGTTTAGTATATTGTACTTCTGTATTCTTAAAGCAATAACATGAAATCATTGAAATCTGTCCTTATCGTTTTGAATCTTGCGTTGTGCCTTCCCGTGTTCAGTCAAAAAATACTTTTTGAGTTCGGCGAAAGAAAAAACTTTGGCAAACTGATCACCGGTGATACAACCAGGGAGCCTTTGCGCTGGGTAGATGTAAATACTACGGATACCACCTGGTATAAAAAAGGAGATACCCTCGTGGGCAAAGGTTGGCCGATAGGTGTTGTACGGTCGGAAAAAATGTACCAGAATTTTATAATGCAGGTGGAATGGCGGCATATGGAAAAAGGCGGTAACTCGGGTATTTTTGTTTGGTGTGATGCGCGGCCGGAAGACCATAACCGGCTGCCCAGTGGTGTGGAAGTGCAGATGCTGGAATTAGACTGGGTGAACCAGAACAAACGCAACGGAGAAACACCCCCCATCGCCTATGTGCATGGCGAGCTTTTTGGGGCGGGCAAAACCAAAACCATTCCTGATAATCCGCGTGGAGAAAGAAGCAAATCAATAGAGAACAGGTGTCTGGGCGTTGGTGAATGGAATACCTATACCGTTGTTTGTGTAGATGGAACGATTAAATTGTCTGTTAACGGAAAATATGTAAATGGCATCCGGCAGTCTTCGCAGCGCAAGGGCTATTTGTGCCTCGAAGCAGAAGGCGCCCGGATAGAATTCAGGAACCTGCAGATCATAGAACTGGACGAGGGATATATTCTCCCGGAACATGTAGTGGAAAAATTATAGGGTTTGAGCCTTCGAAAACGCGGAGACATAAAGGTTTCTTCCCGAAGGGGTCAATTACAGCAGGCAACTGTATGAAGAGCGGGGCCCCGGCGAATTAATAAGTATTGCATAATACAATGCGCAAAATTATTTATCAAATGCGCTTTCGAAAGTGCAAGATATATTTCGTTTATAGCAGACCTGGATTATCCTGCAAGCAAATTGCCGTTGTGGGCGTTTGGGATGGGGTATTGAGTCAGGAGATGGCAAAGTTTGTTACCGTATGAACCCGGGTTTCTCTCAATTACAAGTCCCTGGCTTTTCTTTTGTTACTTTTTTGCGGAAAAAAGTAACACAAAAAGCCGCCCGAAATCGATTGCGGCCGATTTCGGGAATGCCCTGATTAGGCTTTGATGTTACTGTGAACTCAGCAATAGAACACCTGATGCATTTTTTCTCGAATCAGGACGTATTCAAATCCCTAAACTGCGATTTTAAAACATTACCCGAAACGTAATTATAAATTGCCGGAACAATATAGTTCTCCCTGAGCCGTGGTTTCTGTTTCGCGAAACACCTCCAGCATTCAACCCTGCTCTTTCAGCCATTGCAGCAGGTTAACCGACTTCAGCCGCTTGCAGATAGTGAAAAAGCTGTTGGCAGACGACTCTTCATAATTTTTTATCAGCAGTTCTTCCTTTACAGGCAAAGGCAGCCTGGAATAGGTAATTGCCCAGAGCATGGTTTTATTTTGCAGGAGCAGCAAATCCCTGTAAAATTCGGTTGTAAGTTTATTGAAATCCGGCAGGCTGGTTTTGTATTTTGAATAATCTGTGCTGAGTGTGGGGATCCGGTAAGGGCGTTTACTTAGCTCCAGTTTGGGTTCATCGGAATAGTAACTTGGGGGCGGGCTGCCAAAGCCAAAAAGATCGGGTGACCTTTTATTTGGATCCAGGAGTAATGGTCCCAGTTCATTATCCATAATTTCTTTTGCCTCCCACTCTTCATCAAACTGGCGGACGGCCGCTTTGTCTTTTCTGTTGAGGTATTCAAAGTCGGCGATCAGGGTTTGTTCATCTATTTCAAAATCCGGGTTTTCATCCAGCATCCATCCCACCATCTCCGTTCGGCGTTCGCTGTAGCGGTGGCTATAGTACTGTAAGCCAGCCCATGCGCTGATAACCGGGGAAGCCACGGGGTAGCGGAGTAGTCTGTTCAGGATCATGGGCGATTCGTCTGCATTGCTGCATAGCCACTGTTCTTCCTCAGCGCCAAGAGGCGCCCCGATGAGCAGGCTGTTGCAGAGCACTTTAATGTTTTCTGCCTGTTTACGGCTGATGGGTAATTCGCTATCAAAACAGCGTTGAAACGCCCGGCATATTTTCCGGTTCGTTTCGACAGGAAACGGATGCAGCAAACCTTTCGTCCTGCCATAGTATTCCCTCACCGCCTTCACCCTTACGCCATATTGTTTGATGCTGGTAAGCAGCGATATCCTGCTGATCCTTTCTTTGCTGTACCACAGGCTATCCAGCATATCCGCCAGCGACGCGAGCACTTTGGGGTTGTACTGGTAATAGGTCAACACATCCCGCACCCGCAAAAAATCTTTGTAGGTTTTTATGAAGTCATCCGGCGGATACGGGTTTTCAATAGCGGCAATGGCGTGGGTGATTTGGTAGGGGGTGGGCATGGAGTCATTGATACGTTATACAGTGAATGAGTTTTTATGCTTTGATTGCAATATATATATAAGAGCAGCTATAATTATTGTGAGCCCAGCCAGTTGAATAATCCTGTTTGTTTTGATTCCTGTTTTTAATAGCTTATTGTGCTCAGTAAGTCTTAAAGATAAAAAAATATGATGTTAAATTTTAATTTAATAGGAAGATTCGAACAGTTCCATTTTAAAGTGGTCAAATTCGACCACTTTAAAATGGATGCCGGGGTGAACATTTGAGATGATCACTTCTAAAACCAATGTCAGCCGCTTTCCGGACGTATTTCAAGTTTTCGCGGTTGATGTACTACTGCTATGGTAGATTCCTCCTGCGTCGGAATGACAAGCTGGAGAATATATGTTGAACAATAGTACAAATGCTGAACAATTGCCCTACTGCAGAACATATCCCTGTCGTCTGTCATGCCAACGAAGGAGGCATCTGCCCAGGATTACCCCGCCTTCGAAAAATTGAAATATGCCCCACTTTACTCCCGGCATCAAAACCTGTAAATAATTAGTACATTACATATAAATGCCGTGTATGGAAACGAAACAGCCGCCATCTGTTTTTGCATTGATTGTAGATAAGCTTCGCTATATGGATGAAACAGAGTTGAAACTGGCTTATATGAAATTGTTCAGGAGAGAGTTGAAGAAGAATGGAATGACATCACCAATGAGGCTGATTTCAGTAAGGTGACGGATAAGGAAAATAAGAAAAAAATAAACAGCATTCACTATGCCTGGGTACATAAATGACATCGGAGACTTTCAGCATTTTTATGCCCCAAGCCACTGAGTCCCACGAAAAAGCCTGTATGCTTTTACTGCAGCAATGCCAGCAAATGTTTTATCCTTGCAACCGTTTCTTCCTTACCCAGTAGTTCCGCAATGTCAAACACATGCGGGCCAAATTTGCCGCCCACCAGCATTATGCGGAATGGCAACAGTAGTTCGCCTGGTTTGATCCGGTGCGCTGCTGCCATCTCTTTAAAACCGGTTTCTAAATCATGTGCAATCCAGTTATTGCTCAATTCAAAATTGCGGATCAGTTCAGCAAAGAACACCTGTTTCGCTTCATTCCATTTGGGTTTAACAGCGTTCATGTCATATTGTTCGGGGGCTTTAAAAAAGAAAGCACCCTGCTGTGCAAAATCAGTAAGCAAATGACAGCGTTCTTTCACTAGCGCTATCACTTTATCCAGAAGCTGTTCATCGGTTATATGAATTCCTTTATCGCTAAAAACCTGCTTAACCTGCTCCCTGAGACCTGCAACCTCTAACCTCTTTATCCATTCATGGTTGAACCATTTCGCTTTTTCGTAATCGAATCTGGCGCCGCCGCTGTGTACTCTTTCTATAGAAAACTTTTCAATCAATTCTGCTTTAGAAAAGATTTCCTGCTCCGTGCCGTCATTCCATCCCAATACAGCCAGCAGGTTGATGAAGGCTTCCGGCAAAAATCCTTTTTCTTTAAACCCTTCTGTAAGCTCATTGGTTTTGGCGTCGGTCCAGCTCATGGCAAAAACCGGGAAGCCATATTTAGCGCCATCTCTTTTGCTGAGCTTCCCGTTTGGCCCCAGTATCAGCGGCAGGTGTGCCCACTGTGGCATGGCATCCAGCCCAAATAAATATTTCCATAGCAAAATATGTACAGGAGCGCTGGGCAACCACTCCTCTCCGCGAAAGGCATGACTGATCTCCATTAAATGATCATCCACCACCACTGCCAGGTGATACGTTGGCATGCCATCGGCTTTCAGCAATACCTTATCATCAACAACCGAAGTGTTAAAGCTTACTTCGCCACGGATCATGTCGGTAAAACTTACCGTTTCATTTTCCGGCATTTTGATGCGTATTACATGCCTGGTATTTTCATCTAATAATTTTTTTACTTCGCTTTCAGCTAAAGTCAGGGAGTTGCGCATTTGGGATCGTACTGTATGATCATATTGAGGAGCAGGATTTTGCTCAGTTTTAAAATCCTCCCGCATTTTTTCCAGTTCCCCGGGAGAATCAAATGCGTAGTATGCATATCCGTTTTTCACCAGTTGATCGGCGTACTGCCTGTACAAGGCCTTTCTTTCACTTTGGCGGTAGGGCCCGTATGCACCCCCATGGATGGGGCTTTCATCCGGTTCAAGTCCCGTCCATTTCAGGCAACTGAATATATATTCCTCAGCTCCCGGCACATAGCGGCTTTGGTCGGTATCTTCAATGCGAAGAATAAAATCTCCCTGGTGCTGCTTTGCAAACAGGTAGTTATATAAAACAGTCCTTACGCCGCCAAGATGCAGTCCGCCGGTAGGGCTGGGCGCAAACCTAACGCGTACTTTTTTTGTTGTGTGCATAGATCGCAAAAGTAAGGTGGATAAATCAATCTTGCAGGAATACCATTACCTTGTAAAAAAATAAGCGCATGTTTTATTTTGTAAAAACACCGTGGTGGATAAAAAAGTTATACCCTGCCTGTATATGGGAAATGCCAGCGGATGAAAAGGTTTTATACCTCACTTTTGATGATGGGCCGCATCCGCAGGCTACATCTTTTGTATTGAATGAGTTGGAAAAATATAATGCAAAAGCTACATTTTTTTGTGTTGGCAAAAATGTAACCCACCACACTGATATTTATCGCCGTATTTTAAATGAGGGGCACCGTGCAGGCAATCATACTTTCAATCACTTAAATGGATGGAAAGTGAATGATATGGCATATTTCAAAGACATTGCAGAAGCAAGCAAAAATATTGATTCCGTTTTGTTCAGGCCTCCTTATGGGAAAATATCAAAATTTCAACTCAAATACCTTACGGATTCTTTTAAAATGAAAGTGGTAATGTGGTCGGTACTGAGCGGCGATTTTGATGCCGCAGTTTCAGGAGAATCCTGCTTAAAAAATGTAATGCGCTCTGCTGAGCCGGGAAATATTATTGTTTTTCACGACAGTGAAAAAGCGTGGTCAAACTTAGTCTATACGTTACCGAAAGTACTGACGCACTTTACTGAAAACGGATATAGATTTGAGAAACTTAATTTATAAAAACCTTGTTTTCAACTTAAAAATAAATCAGAAAAAAATCATATTAATAAATTGGGCCTGGGTGGAAACCCTGGCCCGTTTTTAATCCGTACCCTATGAAAACTGGGACTAAATTACAATGTTTTTTGATTTTTGCAAGAATTTTCGTGCTTAAAATCGCGTCTGGCAAGCCTTTCGATAGTATTTTTACGGTGATGTAAGTGGTTTCACATGGACTTTTTACTTACTTTATAAGTGCTACTCTTTTCTTGCATTCAAAATAAAGCCGAAGGTGGTGCCTACATCTGGTTTGCTGCGAATATGAATACTTTGGCCGTGCGCTTCAATGATATGTTTGCAAATAGCAAGTCCCAGCCCGCTTCCTCCTTCTTTCCTGCTCCTGGCGGCATCGGTGCGGTAAAACCTTTCAGATATCCGTGGAATGTGTTCTTCAGCAATCCCAATGCCGTCATCGCTAATTTCCACCAGCACGTGCCTTTCGTCTGTTATATAAGCGCTGGCGGTTACATTGCCATTGGTTTTGCCATATTTTATAGCATTGTCTGTGAGATTAATAAGCACCTGCCTTATTTTTTCTTTGTCGGCAAAAACAACAATAGGAGCTTCGCAGCCCTTTTTTAGTCCTAGTCTTATCCCTTTTTTCGTGGCCAGCAGAGAAAGTGAATCAAACACTTCCCGAACAAGATCCTGTATAATGAAATTTTGCTTGTATAGTATTTGTTCCCCGCTTTCCAGCCTGGTGATCTCATCCAGGTCATTGAGCAGGTTTACCAGCCGGGATACATTTTTTGACGTGCTATTTAAAAATTTTGTGCTTACTTCTGTGTTCTCTGCAGCTCCTGCCAACAAAGTTTCTACATATCCCTGTATGGCAAAAATGGGTGTTTTTAACTCGTGCGAAAGATTTTGCAGAAATTCTTTACGAAAGGCTTCATTTGCTTTTAATATTTCAATTTCTTTTTTCTTTTGCTCAGCCCATTTTTCAACATCTTCACTTACTTCGTCCATACTTTTTTGCGGGAGTAAACTCTTATAATAAAATTCCTCTCTTTTACTGGCTTTTGTTTGATAAATGAATTTATAGATGAGTTTGATTTTTCTGTAAATAAACCGTTGAAGGGTATATAATATCAAGGCGTAACTTCCGGCCATAACAATAACAAACGCTATTATAAACGCCCACCACAGTGGCTTTAATAAAAATATGCCCGCAGCTACAGGAAGCGCAATAAAAAATGCCGTAAAGCCCGCCAACTGGCGGGGGGAAAGATTTTTTTTAGTGAACATACATTCCGGTTATAGAAGGATGGATTACTTAAGCCCATTAATAATGGTCAGGACTTTATCTTAAAGATATTTCATAAGATAACACATTGCTATTGCAATTGCCTGAATGTAAAGTTAAAACGCAGAGGATTCATTTATATAGCAGACAATAAACAAAAAAACAGAATACCTGTCCGGATGAAGTGATTCAACTTCTTTCTCGTAAAAGATGCCGGATCATATTACCATTTTGTACCCCACCCCTTTTACGGTTGTGATACAGTCTATACCAAGCTTCTGGCGAATTTTCCTAATATGAACATCAATGGTTCTGTCTCCAACAATTACTTCAGTTCCCCATATCTGGCTCAATATTTCGTTGCGCAGGAAAACTCTTCCCGGTTTGGTAGCCAGCAAATGCAACAGTTCAAATTCTTTTTTGGCTAAAATGAGTTCCTGGCCATTAACCAGAACAATAAACCTTGTGGGGTCAATCGTTATATTGCCAGCCTGTAAAATTTTATCATTTTCAGGTTTCTGTACTCTCCTGAACAATGCATTTACTTTGGTTACCAGTATTTTAGGACTAACCGGCTTGCTAATGTAATCATCTGCCCCATATTCAAGTCCCTTAATATGCGATACTTCATCGCTTAATGCAGTAAGAAATATAATAAGTGTGTCGTGAAACGCGGGTAATGACCGCAGTATTTGGCATACCTCCATACCTGTTTTATAAGGCATCATTACGTCCAGCATAATAAGATCCGGCTTGATAAGTTTTGCTTTATGCAGGGCTTCCTCTCCATCTTTGGCTGTAATTGTTTCGTACCCTTCTTTTCGGAGGTTGTAGCCCACAATTTCCAGGATATCCGGCTCATCATCCGCGATCAGTATTTTTTTCCCTTTCTGCTCCATTAACAATAAGTTTACGCAAAAATAATCCGGCCTGCCATATGTGCCTCAAAGCAGGGATTATGAAATTGTTAACCCATTTCGCAGTTTGGCACTAAATTCTCTCTGTTGACGTTAATGTTTGAGTTATTATTCCTTTTTAACAAAGCGTTTTTTTATAAAATTCCTTCAATAACCTCCTTTATCTAATATCCTTAATTTTGTAGCAGTTCAATATATATGTATAAGACAATATCTATACTCATCGCATTATTCCTTTTTTCAGAAGTTGCAACTGCCCATATTGATACTTTAAAAAAGAAGGTGAATATAGCCCGTGTCCGGTATCATGAAAATATTGAAAAGGAACAACAACTGGCACTGCACTTTAATGGAGGAAACGGAGACTGGATCAATGCATCGGCAAATAAAGATATTAATACACTGGTTACAAATGCATTGATAAAGGAAGTTGATATTTTAAAGGATTCAATAGAATCCGGTATCCAGCTTGATCACAGGTTAAAAGTAAAATACCTGAGCGGGTTGGAAAATCTCCTTAAAGGATTTAATGCGGGCTGGCGCAATAAAAGTTTTACTGCGGTTCTTGCCTGGGAACTATTGGAGAATTATAAAGCCTTAATGACGGCCGACATCAGGAAACAGGATATTCGCCCTATCGTTGAAAGCGCCTCTTACGAAGTGGGTAATATCAATATTAATGGAAGCGGGAGCGCTATGTATGAAAACCAGGGGTTCGAAGCATCCCGTATCATTTTATTCAGGAAATTCTGCCAAAAATACCCCGACAAAACCCTTGCCATGCTGGAACAATATTACAATGTTCCTTTTGCCGACAGCCTTGTTAAAGCCGCGGCGCATCGAAATCCGAACCAGCTATATGATTATGCCGCAGCTACGCGCACCCAGGCAGGTCGTTTGATAAGGAGAAGCCGGGATTCGCTGGTTAAAGCTATTGTTGCTATTGCCAGCAGCAAAAGCGGTCAGCAATATTATCCCTTCCTCGATGAAATTGTGCATGGACGTTTAACCATGCCCGATATATTCCATGCTATGGATGATAACCTACTGTATTACCGTTTGCTGGTGAAAACACAGACTGGTTATACAGAAAGGCTCCTCAAAAAAGATACACCGCTGGTTCACGATAAGTTGTTGTTTAAACTTCAGGACAGGGCAAAAAATGTGTTTATAGAACAGGTAAATGCGCTGCATGATCTTCCGGATAATGCCCGCTTTAAAATTACCGATCCGCTTACACCACAGGAGTTGTATTACCTGATTGTTTTGGGAGAAGATGTGATGTATACTTCGAGTTATAAAGGAATATTTAACCGCATGATGCAGCGCATGCCTGTTCCGTCAGGCGATTCTCTGCTCATTAGCGTGAGATTTGATCGTTTTAAAAAATTCATCAGGCTGGCTGCGGGTTATAATAAGCTGGATGAATTTCTGCAAACCATGCCCGATAGCAATTCACAGCGTTTAATGATGGCTTTTGTACGCGGACTGGAAAAAAGTGGTACACTTGAAGATGCAGTGGATGTGGCGGATTCCTATGGAAGTATCAAAAATCCGCTGGTAAAAAAACTCATTGATCAGGAAATTGAAAAAAACCTCATACAGGCAAAAAAAGCACAGGACAGAAGAGCCGTTGTTATTTACGATATCCTGCAAACGATCTTCCAGTCGTCGCAAGACAGCAGCATTGATGTCTCAACAAAATTGAACATTCCGCCCGTATACCGGGTAAATTATAAAGATCTTTTGGACGACAGCGGACGCATTGTGCAACAGGTTTTCTTTTATGGCGACCAGGATGGCAAAGAATCTTACGCCAATTTTATGACCATGTTTACAGGATCCGACTGGAAAGTAAAACGCAGCGCGGAATGGGTGGAAATTAAATCAACCAAAGGGAAACCGGTTTTTATTTATGCAAACCTGCCATTGGACTATGAAAAAGGCTTAGACTCGGTTGCTCAAACACATTTGCAGCAGTTCTTAGAAAAAAATAATCTTAAACCGGGTATAACCATCCACAGAGGGCATAGCTACTGGGTAGGTTCAACGATCAGGAACCTTCCGCCTTCCTCAAAAATTGTGATCCTGGGCTCCTGTGGCGGTTTTCACAATCTCGACGATGTGCTGAGAACATGCCCGGACGCGCATATTATTTCTTCAAAAGAAGTGGGTACAAGAATTATTAACGAACCCATTTTAAAGGAAATAAATGATCATTTAAAGGAAGGCAAAGACATTGAATGGCTGCCTATATGGAAAGATTTAGCAGCCCAGTTCCCAACCGGGGAAGCTAAAGAACGATTCGACAATTACATACCTCCGTATAAAAATTTGGGCGCTTTATTCATTAAAGCCTATACACGGCAGATGGGAAGTATGGAGTAACGGGCTGTCAGCAATCGGCAATCAGCTATCAGTGGATATTCATCGTAACATGCACCCTGCAACTTGTAACCCGAACCAATTTCAAATTTTAAATCGCTGCGTACGGGTTATGTTTTTTTTCAAACCCAATCGTAGTTTGTTCACCATGGCCGGGATATACAATCGTTTCATCTGGCAAAACAAAAAGCTTTGTGCGTATGCTGTTAAGCAATGTATCATGATTACCGCCGGGCAGATCTGTACGGCCAATACTCATCCTGAAAAGCACATCACCGCCAATAACAAACTGTTGTTTCTTACAATAAAAAACAACGCTTCCCGGTGAATGGCCCGGTGTAAAAAAAACTTCAAGACTGTCTTCACCCAATGATACCATATCGTTTTCCCGCAAATACAGTACCTCCCCTTTGTAGTTATCAAAAGGCAGGTTCCACATTAACCCGGAAGCCGGAGCATAATCTAAAACCGGTTTTTCTTTTTCATGTATGCGGAGTTGTAGCCCATATTTTTCTGCAACCCATTTATTACCAAAAACGTGATCAAGATGGCAATGGGTGTTCAACAACAACTTAGGTGTTAAGCCGTTATTCTTTACAAAGGATGCCAGTTCTTCCCGTTCCCCATCATAATAGCATCCCGGATCAATTACAATACAATCTTTGTGTTCATTATACAGCAGGTAAGTATTCTCCTGTACAGGGCTAAATATGAAAACTTTAACAGCGAGCATAATGTTTTTTTGTACCTTAAAAACGCTAATTTTATTATAAGAATGCACGAAATTATGGGAATCTTACAGAACAGGCTACGGTACTATTTTGGAAACTTAACATTGGTTGCTCTTTTCTTCACTATACAGCAGAAAGCATTCGCCCAGGTAAACTCAGTAGAATTCGGGAAAAACAGGGTGCAGTACGAAAAATTCAAATGGCGTTACTACCAAACCAAAAACTTCAATGTATATTTTAGTCAGAATGGGTTGGCCTTAGGCAAATATGCGGCACAATTGGCAGAAAAAGAATTACCCGGACTGGAAGATTTTGTAGAATACGGATCACAGCGCAGGATCAATATTGTAATGTATAACAGCTTCAATGAACTGGAGCAGTCCAATATAGGTTTGGGCATTGACTGGCAGAATACCGGTGGCGTTACCAAGTTTGTGAACAATAAAATGATCGTTTATTTCAATGGTGATCATGAAAATTTAAAAAAACAGATCCGGCAGGGAATCGCAAAAATATTGCTGGAGAATTTATTGTTTGGTGATGATCTGGGTGAATTCGCCAGCAACCAGGCGCTGCTGGACTTACCCAAATGGCTAACCGAAGGGTACATTATGTACGCTGCAGAAAACTGGAGCCCCGCTTTGGATGATCAGTTAAAATCGGCCCTGCTTTCCGGCGATTACAGAAACTTTTACCAGTTTGCATTTGATAAACCCGAACTGGCAGGTCATGCCTTCTGGCGTTTTATTGCAGACAATTACAGGAAAGACAATGTTACCTATTTTCTTTACCTGGCAAGGATATACAAAAGCCTCAATTCGGCCAGCTTAAAGGTTACCAAGAAGAAGTTCAAAGAAGTATTGAACGAGTTCATGGAAAAAGAGGCAGATAAATATTATAAAGACCTGAGAGGAAGACGGAATGCTCCCAAGGGTAACGTTGTTGCTTTGGAAGAAGTGAACAAAAACCTGGATTACTACCGCTTTCAGGCCAATCCCAATCCCCGCAACAGTACGTATGCGGTGGTGCGGTTCAAAAAAGGCATCTATCGCATTGAACTGGAAGATTTTGGATTTAAAAGGAAAATTTTATTGAAATCGGGCGTGCTCGATAATCAGAATGAAATCAATCCCAACTACCCGCAACTGGCATGGGATCCTAAAGGTTCAAAACTGGTAGTGGTGTATATGGAAAAGAACAAGCTGCGCATGTTTGTTTTTGACCTGGTAACAAGGCTCAAAACATTTAAGCAGGAGCTGCCTGAAGAATTTGACCAGGTAACCGATGTAAAATACATGCTTGATGAGAACACGCTTTTGTTCAGTGCTGTAAAAAATGGGTACTCCGATATTTTTGTTTACAAAATAAAGGAACAAACACTGGAGCAAATTACCAATGATGTGTATGATGATCTTGATCCTTCTTTTGTGGCATTCCCCAACAGAACAGGTATCATATTTTCTTCCAACCGCCCGTCGGGCAATGCGGTTAACAGCGATACCGCTTTACCATCCAATAATCAATACAATATATTTTTAGCCGACAACTGGAACCGGAGTGAGTTCAGGCAGATCTCGCAGCTTACTCATGTAAAATATGGTAATGCGCGCTACCCAATGCAGTACAATACCAACCATTTTACATTTGTAAATGATGAAATGGGAATCGCCAACCGCTATGCCGGATTTTTTACCACGCGTAAAGCAGGCGTGGACACAATCTACAGAGTTGGCGATGAATTGTTGCGCAATCCCACAACCGCCGACCTGGATTCTATTCTGCAGATTTGGAACAAAAATGAACCCGATTCCATAGGCTACATGGCGGTTACTACCGATTCGGCTTATGCGTTCCCTATCACCAATTATCAGAGCGGGCTGCAGGAAACCAGGATAGCAGGTGATGGCGGACAGGTGTCGGAAGTGCGGCAGGAAGGGAATCTTAAGATGTTGTATAAGCTCAGGGTAAACGAGGATGCGCTGAAAAGACGGAATATTAATGTGCGGCCAACAGAATACATGAAGAAGGTGATGGAAGACGATAAAATTGTTAAAGGCGCAGCTACTATTTATCAGCCCATTGACAGCACTCCAACCGAAGGCGATATTTTTCAAAGTGAATTTGAAGATGAGAAAAAAGACAGTACGGTAGAAGGCAGGGTCATGGATGTAAACGATCAGCCTGTAGAGGAAACGGTGCTTTCGCAGGCCAAGCTATACGATTACAGGTTAAAATTTGCAACGGAATATTCCGTTTCGGGTTTCAATAATTCCGTATTAATGACGCGCTGGCAGCCTTATGGTGGTGGTGGCGGCCCTATTTATCTTACGAACGGAAGCTCTAATTTAAATGGTATAGTACGAATTGGCGTTTCTGATCTTTTTGAAGATATCAAATTCATTGGCGGATTCCGCCTGGGGCTTAATCTGGATGATAAGGATGTGCTGTTTAGTTTTTACAATATGCGCAAACGATTAGACTGGGGGCTTACCTACTATCGTTCCACGGTAACCAATTTCCCTTTATATAAAGCAGATGATTTTCCGCTGAGCGCTTTAGAGAATAAATTGTATTCCAATATTTACCAGGTAAATGTTTCTTATCCGTGGGATAAAGTAAGAAGCCTCCGTGCAAATGTAGCTTTGCGTACCGACAGGGTGGCGATCAGAACCAATGTTAACTATCCTCCTGCACTGGCGATTAAGGATACGGTAAAGAATTCGATACTCACACATTTTGAATATGTACACGATAACAGCATCAACCCTGCATTGAATATCTGGAATGGGTTGCGGTATAAAATTTATACCGACATTAATACTGATCTTACAAAAGAAAAACAAGGGAAATTTACTTTTAATGTGGGTACCGATATCCGTTATTATTATCCCATTTACCGCAATTTTATATGGGCCGGGCGTGGCGCTGTGGATATTTCATGGGGCAGTCAGAAGATATTGTATTACCTCGGCGGCACCGATAGCTGGATCTCTCCCAAATTCAATAATGCCAACCAGCCAGCGCCTGATCAATCGTATGCTTACCAGTCGCTGGCGGTAAACCTTCGGGGTTACAGGCAAAATGCTGCCAACGGCAATAACGCGGTGGTTATCAACAGCGAATTCAGGCTGCCTGTTTTTACCACTTTACTAAGCCGTCCGATAAATAATGCTTTCCTGAGGAACTTCCAGTTGGTTCAGTTCATTGACCTGGGAACCGCCTGGAACGGCGCTTACGACAAAATTGGCCGGCCTTCAGCAACGTATGGTTTCCCCCCGGTTCAGGTAACTTTTAAGAGCAGCGGCATAGGTCCTTTTGTGGGGGGATATGGCTTTGGAGTGAGAAGCACCTTGCTGGGCTACTTTTTAAGAGTAGATGCCGGCTGGCCCATGAGCGGATTTTTTAATGGTAAACCCGTGTGGTATTTTTCTTTGGGGCTGGATTTTTAAAGAAGTGGTAAGTGGCAAGTGACAAGGGGTAAGAGGCGCCGGTTATTCTACTTCCACGAGTTTATATTTCAGTGCGAATAAGATCAGTTCGGCCTTGTTTTTTAATTCAAATTTTTGAAATAACGCATCCCGGTATTCTTCAACTGTGTGATGACTAAGGTACATTTTAGCCGCTATCTCGTTATATGTCATTCTGGGTGCACAGGTACTTTAAAAACGAAAGCTCTTTTTGCCTGATCGTTCCGATCTTTCGATACAGTTCATTCTTTGAAGCCCGGAAAAGTTTGTCATGAACCGCTTCTGAAAAGTATTGTCCATTTCTTTTGACAGAATCAAGCGTTGTTAAAATTTCCTCCGGTTCAGAGGTTTTGAACAGGTAACCATTTATTCCCAGAGCGGTCATTCTTAATATGGTCATGTGATCATTATACGTTGTAATTGCAACCACATTGGGATTCCTGTACCTTCTTTTAAGTATGGACATGATTTCAAAGCCATCCATCACCGGCATGCTGATATCAAGAAGGATGATATCGGGCAGGCCCTGAATGTCAATCTGATCCAATAATTGTTTTCCATTTTCGGCCTGGATGCTGACTTTGTAATTATCGCGGGTGGCGAGGAGATTTGCCAGCGCGGTTCTCATCAAAAAAGTTCTGGTGTATTGGGCGGGGCAGCGGCTGCCAGCCACGGCGGCATAACAGCCAGCCAGCTCAACGGCAGCACCGGCACTACAACGGGAATCAATACCCTGCTTAGTAATCAAACCACCGATGCGGCCACAGCGCCCACAGTACCCAAAGCCTATATCAACTATATCTTTTTTGATGATCAGTTCAAGACCACTGTGACGGGCTTCAGCAAGGTAGGCAGCAACAGCGTGTTAAAAAGCCACAGCGGGGGGCCTTCGGTATGAAAAGGCTGATATTGGAGTAGAAGATTATGCAACATTGCCCACGAAGAATGCGGCAACCGGCGCTGTTACACCATCCATGAATGTAAAAGGCGGTAACCTGGAGTACAATACATTAGTGTCTAATGTTGGTCTTCGTTATAACCTTTCCCGTTATTTTTCACCTTATGTAAGTTTTTCGCAAGGGTTCAGTGTGTCCGACATCGGTCTGGTTCTCCGGTCAGCAAGGGTGGATGACATCTCAAAAATCAATACAGAAGCTGTCATAGTCAACAATTATGAAGCCGGTTTTGTATCTAAAATTAAAAACTTCCGGTTCGAAGCCACAGGTTATATCAGCAAGTCAAGCCTGGGAGCGGCCAGTGTTTATGATAATGGTGTTTTTGTTGTAGTAAGAACGCCGGAACGTATTTATGGTTTTGAACTGGCTGCCGATATACAGGTAGTAAAGAATTTACAGGCGGGCATGTCCTATAGTTATGTTGAAGGCAAATTAGATGCAGACAACGATGGAAAATATGATGGCGATAAAGATGCCTATCTGCCCGGTCAAAGGATTGCTGCGCCTAAATTAGCCGGTTACGTGGATTATGCATTGATTCCCGGAAAATTAAATGTACTGCTTCAATATACCGGAATTTTGAACAGAGATCGTTTTGCCAGAAACAACAGTGGTTCGTATGATTTTTACAAAGCCCCGGTATCGGCTTACCATTTATTCAATAGCTCGGTAGGATATCATTTTAATGAAAGTACATCCTTGAATTTAGGGATTGAAAACTTGCTGAACACAGATTATTTTACGGCGCGTTCTCAATATGGCGCTTTTAATGATAGCTATACAAAGGGCAAAGGCGCTTCGTACCGGCTGACACTGCATGTGAAGCTATAACTTTAATCATGGATATGATGGATAGTCCCGGAAGCCGGGACTATTGGTTTCATATAAAAGCAATATGACATTAAAGAAAATATTTGGGAAACTTCATTTGTGGCTGGGCCTTTCCAGTGGCCTTATTGTATTTATTGTGGGGCTAACCGGTGCTGTATATTGTTTTGCTCCTGAACTGCAAAATATGCAGCCCTGCCGGTGGGTTAAGCAGGAAGGCAAACCGTTTTTACCACCCGCCCGTATACAGCAGATTGCTGAGGATCAATTACCTGGTAAGTCACTGCAAAGAATTTATTATGATGCAAGAGACAAGGCTGTTATGGTTTTGTTTACAAAAGCGGATGTATACAGTTATGCTGTTTTTATCAATCCTTATAATGGAAAGGTTTTAAAAGTGCGCGATAATGGGAAAGATTTTTTGAGTGTTGTTTTGCAAATACACCGAACGCTGTTGATTCCTCATGGGCATTACGTTATACGCTGGAATACGGTTATTTTTATTTTTATGTTGATTTCAGGGATGATTTTATGGTGGCCCCGGAAAACCAAAAATGCAAAACATGGTTTTAAAATCATGTGGAAAGCCTCCCCCAAACGATTGAATTACGACTTGCACAAGGTGTTGGGATTTTACATTAGCTGGATCGTAATATTCTCAGCGCTTACCGGTTTAATGTTTACATGGAAAGCTTTCGCAGGTCTTGTTTATAAGTATACAGGTTTTGAGCATTCCACTGTTCAAACAAGTCCGCCAATTTCCGATTCAACAGGGATTGCCGGTAAACGTGCAGCGGCCATTGACCTGGTTTGGAAACAGGTAGCACCGGATCTTTATGAAAAGTATGCATCGTTGATGTTTGTATTGCCTTCCACCAAAAACGGTGCAATCCTGGTAAGAGCCAATCCTGAAAAAGAAACATTATACAAAACAGACTTCCGCTATTTTGATCCATTCAATGGAAAAGCGTTTCCAGGCGCCTATGTATGGGGAAATTATACAGATGCAAGTACCACTGCCGATTATATCAAACGTATGAACTACGATATTCATACAGGCGCCATTTTCGGATTTCCGGGCAGGGTAATACTTTTTTTCATAGCAGTAATTGTTACCAGTCTTCCGGTTACCGGGTTTTTATATTGGTGGGGTAGAAAACATAAAAAATAGTCCGTAAGTTTCTAATGCTTAATACGCAATAGCGATAACTTAAATATTTCAATATCATTCCCGTTAAGGGTTGTATTTTTTCATATCCAGTCTTAAAAAAATGAAATAATTTTTGGTAAGAAAACAATAGCTCCGGCAATTACACTGCCAATGGCGGCACACAATACTGCCCCGGCAGCTATGTCTTTTATAATCTTAATTTGCGGGTGATAACCGGGATGCATCACATCGCATAATTTTTCTATAGCGGTATTTATCATTTCAAGTGTTAGTACCATTGTTATACAAAGCACAACAACCAGCCATTCCATAGGAGCAATTTGAAATATCCATCCCAGGATTACCGCTATTATTGCCGCGCCCAATTGGATCTGCCCGTTTGTTTCGTTCCGGAAAAAGGCAGCGATGCCTGTTATGGCAAATTGCAGGGATTGAATGAATTTCATGATCCGTACCAGTTTATTCTTCGCGAATAGTACATTACTGAGGCCAAAACTATAAATAAACCAATGCTTCCAAAAAGCAAGGCGCCATCCTGGAGCTGAAGCAATACAAAAATAAATGTATACAGCATGGTAAGCATAATGCCAAACAACATTGCGATCTTCCATTTATGAAATACGCTTTTTGTATAAAGGGTGATGAGTGCCACTGTTGCAGCAGCCGCTATGGAGTATGCTATGTTAAACCGGATGTATTCGGATATGGATAGCAATAAGGTGTAGAAAATGCTTAATGCCAGTCCTACCAGCACATACTGAATGGGATGAACAGTTCTTTTTTGCAATATTTCAATAAAAAAATACAATCCAAAGGTGAGCGCGATAAAAAGGATGGCATATTTAGCGGAGCGCATGGTTTTTGAATACGAATCAACCGGTTGCAAAAGCGTGATGCCAAACCGCGAATCCGCTATATCATAATTGCTATCCTTCCAGCTTTGGGGATAGTTCCGGTTTAAATGCTGCACCTTCCATTCGGCGTTAAATCCCTTTTCGGTTATTTGCGGCGGATTTACGGGTAAAAAGTTTCCATCAAAAGAAGGATTGTTCCATATGGAAGCGATATTCACATTTGTGGTTTTGCCCACAGGGGTGAAAGACAAATTTTCGGAGCCCCGTAGATGCAATTGCAGTTTAAACGTATTTGATTTTGTAAGGTCATCATCATTCAGTGCAACAGGAGTGTTTAACCCGTTTTTTATGATGCGGTCATCCGGCATGCCTGCATTAAAAATATGGCTGCTGTCATTCCATAAAAGGCTTAACTGGTCTTCAATACCTCTGAAATCACTCAGCCCGATGCAAACAAATGCTTCCTGCATTTGTAAATCCTCCTTTGCAATATGCAGTCCTTCGGTTTGTGCCGGACCAAAATAGCCCTCTATCTGCATGTCTGCCTCGTACACAACAATATTGTATATGCTTCTGTGCCTTATCTCTGGTTGCAATACCCCATTTATCCTTAGCTGGTCGGGCAAAAAGTAAGCATATTTTTTATGCACTGTTGTTTTCCCATCTTCCGATTGAATGCTTTCCTTGTAAGGTATTACAAGTACCGGGCCGGTAACCGTTTGTTGTGTCGCCCATTTGGAACTTACTTCTTTGGCAACGGTTTCCTGACGATCCGCTCTTTCGTTCACAAGGTTCATCACAAATACAGTGGGTATAAGCATAATGAGTATCAAACAGGCTACGATAATGCCCTTAATGGTGAGCCTGTTGGCAGATAGAAAATGAGATGTGCTTGCAGAATCCATGATTGTTATTTTTTAAAAGTGCTTTGAAGTTCAAAGTATTTGAAGAAAAAAATTATTCTAATAACCTGATCATCTGCCCCAACCCTTCTAAGTGTTGTTTAAAAGCCCTCTCTCCATTTTGGGTAACGGCATAAGTGGTATTGGTTTTTCTGCCAATAAACCCTTTTTGCACTTTAATGTATTCATTTTCTTCCAGGGTTTTTAAATGGGATGCCAGGTTGCCGTCGGTAACGCCTATGATCTCTTTTAACTGGTTAAAATTAAGATCTTCATTCACCATAAGTGAACTCATGATACCCAACCGTATGCGGCTGTCAAATATTTTATTTAAATTTTCTATCGGATTTTTCATTCCATTTTTTTAAAGATTGAAGCAGTGCCGGAAATGCCCTGCGTCTTTTATCTTTTATCATATTTCCACCACATTGCCACGCCATAAACAATATGCAATACACCAAATCCAAGGGTCCAGAAGGCCAGGCTAGATTCAGGGAGCCAGCAACTGATCAATCCCAATGTAATTTGAGCATATCCCAAATACCTTATTTCACCCAGGGTATACTTACTGGCATTCACAAGCGCTAGTCCATAAAACAAAAGGCAACCCGGAGTGATCAGTTCAAAATACCCCAGTTCCAACATGCGCAGTAAAAACATTCCACCAGCTACTAACGGGATGCAAAAATTAAGCATCAGTCTTCTGGTGGCTGTGCTCCAAATGGGAATATTGTTTTTTTTACTTTTGGTGTAGGTAAACAAAAAGGCTGTTATTATGGCGAAACCCAACGTAAGCAAGGCAATAATAAAGAGCTTGTATCTTAGCATATTGCCAATCGTGAGGCTATCGTAATCATAGCTTTCCGGCTCTTTACCAGTAATAACCCGGTGAGCAAACCAGGCGCCGGCTAATGCGCAAATGCCTGCGGCCACACCGCTTAATCCGCTCAGGCTAATAAAACGGCTGCTGCGCTCCATCATTTGTTTTATATCTTTTAAAGTATGCAGTGCAGAATGTTCTTGCTCCATAAAAAGTACTTTGAAATTCAAAGTAAGTATTAAAAACTGGTATCTGCAAACTTTTTTATAATTATTTGTTTTTTGATATATAGAACTATTGTACGTTATACATTGCAGTGTATTTACTTTTGCGCATATGGGTTGGAAAGGGTTGATTACTGGTAGCATTATATTTTTGTCCGTTTTTACATTCAGTGCTTCGGCGCAGGTTAAAAAAATATCCGGGCATATTCAGGATTCGCACAGTGAAGAGCGGATCCCTTTTGCATCGCTTGAATTCAAAAACACCACCATTGGCGCCCTGAGCGACTCCGCAGGTCATTTTTCTTTTACGCTTTCCCGCTGGCCTTCCGACACGCTTATGGTTACTTTTGTGGGTTTTGAAGACTATGCTTTACCCATAGACACTACGCTGGAGGAAATTCAGGTGATCATTGAAATGGAAAGAGGGAAAAGCAATGCGGAAGTGATCATAAAAAGCAAGATCGGCAAAGGAATGATCATGTGGCGTAAAATAGTACAGCACAAACAATTTAATGACCGCGCCAGATTTGACAATTTCTCCTACGAATTGTACAACAAGCTTGAAGCGGATCTCAACGATGCGGCAAATAACAAGCTGATTAAGTTTCCATTGCTGAAACCCTTCAAGTCTGTTATTTATAAAAATATTGACTCCACAAGTGAAACCAAGCCTATTTTGCCGCTATATTTAACCGAATCGCTTTCGGATTATTACTATCAAAGAAGGCCCCAAAAAACGAGAGAGGAACTTAAAGCCGTTAAAACCATGGGATTCAATAACCCCAGCATAAGTAAGATGCTGGGTGGTATGTACCAAAACGTAAATGTGTATAAAAACTTTATACCGGTTTTTGATAAAGACTTTGTTAGCCCTATCAGCGATTACGGCTCCGCTTACTATCATTACCGCGTTCCGGATACACAGTATATAGGAGGAAGGCGGTTCTTCCATTTTTTGTTTACACCAAAGCACAAGGGCGAAAATACTTTTATAGGCGATGCGTGGATAGCCGACTCGTCGTATGCGGTAATGAAAATGAACCTTCGGGTTTCAGAGCTGGCCAACCTGAATTTTGTTAAAAAGCTCGATCTTGTTCAGGAATACCAGTTGATTAATGACTCTGTATGGTTTTTGTCGAAGGATAAATTTGTAGCCGACTTTATTTTTTTGGATAAAAACCGCTTGAATTTTATTGGACGGAAAACCAGTACTTACCGCAAGATTTATGTGAATGATACATCGGTAACAAACGCACTTGAAAAAAATAAGCTGAAGGAAGAAGTGGTGATGGCCGATTCAGCATCCAAACACTCCGATGCATATTGGCAGAATGCCAGGCATGAGCAATTGACAAAAACTGAAAAGGGTATTTATAAGATGATTGACACCCTTATGGAAATGCCCAGCTTTCAACGATTTACAGACCTGGTATATTTTATTGGTACAGGATATAAAAATGTAGGCAATTATGAAATTGGTCCATGGTACAACTGGATTACGGCCAATGCGTATGAAGGGTTGAGGTTACGGTTTGATTTGGGAACCAATACCGGATTTAATAAAAAGATCTATCTCACCGGTTACCTGGCCTATGGTTTTGCCGATCAAAAATGGAAAGGCAGGTTCCAGAGTTTATACCTTTTTAATAAATCGCCACGCTCCACGTTAATGGCAGCCTTTATTAATGATATTGACAATGGTCAGGTTTATTACGATGAAGTAGGAAGCGATAATTTATTTGCCATAGCCTTACGAAAACCCAATATACCGCTCAGGTATATGAAAATTGAGCAGGAAAAACTGGAGTATTTCAAGGAATGGAACAGTGGCTTTTCGGTTACATTAAATGGGATGCGCAGGCGGTCTACCCCATTGTCCAATCTTCCTTTAAAAGACAGTTTTCCTACGGCAAATGGCGGTGAGTCGCTGAATAGCTTTGAAATGGGAATTAAACTGCGTTTTGCTTACTTAGAGAAATTTTTAGACGGCAATTTTTACCGGATCAGTATTGGCAGCGATTACCCGATTGTGGAAGGGCATTATTCAAAAGGCATATCGGGCGTATTCGGAAGCAGCTATAATTATCACAAATTGGGTGGCAGCATTTCAGATTACAAAAAAATATCGCCCTTCGGCAGTATTTATTACAACGCCTATGCCGGTAAAGTATTTGGCACCCTGCCTTATACGCTGCTTGAAATTCCGCCGGGGAATAATTTGTGGTATTATAATAAATACGCTTTCAACATGATGACGCGTTACGAGTATTTAACAGACTGGTATGCGGGCATAAATGTGGAGCACAATATTGGCAATGGTTTATTTCGCTTTATCCCCTTAACAAGGATATTGAAGTTCAGGCAGTTTTGGAGCGCTAAAGTATTTTGGGGCGATGTGAGCCAGGCCAATAAAGATTATAATTTTGGCAATGGAGAACATGGATTTAAAAGTCTTGAAGGCAAACCCTATATGGAGATTGGGACAGGCGTTGATAATATTTTTAAGATATTCCGGCTCGATTTTATCTGGAAAGTATTGCCGCGTCCTTTGCCTGAAAAAACATTCGAACGCTTTGGCATTTTTGGAAGCTTCCGGGTGGTGTTTTAGGAGATTTATGGTTTGTTGTTTATAGTTTGTAACAGAGCGGATTTGAAATTTGAGATTGATACAGGTTGCAGGTTACAGGTTACAGGATGCAGGGAATATCCGTTGTAGTAATAAGCGATCAGGTCAGGTGAAATACGCCCACCGATTGAATGAATACTTTTTCTTTCACTTCTCTCTTTTCACCTCTCCTGGAATTCCGTCCCGCACGCCTGGTTTTTGTATTAGAATTTCGGGCTTTTGTATTCGGATTTGGCTTTCTGTATCTTTGGTCTTTAATTCTCCTTTATGGAAATAACACTACAGCAGGCCCAGCAACAGGTTCATGATTGGATAAACACAGCAGGCGTACGCTATTTTGGCGAACTCACCAACCTGGGGATATTAATGGAAGAAGTAGGGGAGCTGTCGCGGTTAATGGTTCGCATATACGGAGAGCAGTCGTTCAAAGAAAGCGATAAAGAAAAGGATTTGTCTGATGAAATGGCGGATGTATTGTGGGTATTGCTGTGCCTGGCCAATCAAACAGGCGTTGATTTAACCGCTGCGCTGCAAAAGAACTTTGAAAAGAAAAACATACGCGATGGCCAAAGGCATAGGCTGAATGACAAACTGAAAGGTGGCTGATCTTTTGCCATATTGCATACATATTTTTTGTGATTGATCGGTGTTCAATGGTTACTGTGCAGCAAATGCAGTAGCTATACTGTCCTGTAGTTACGGGTTTTTATTGTTATGTGCCAATTCAGACGATTGCTTTTATGGAGAGCCGAAATGATATTACAGATACCGCTGGGCAGTTAATGCAACAGATCGCTGCTGGCAATGAGCAGTCTTTCAGGCAATTATACGACGCTTATTATAAGAAACTGCTCCATTTTGCTTTTGCGATTGTAAAAATCAAAGAAGCTGCGGAAGAAATTGTGGAAGATGTATTTATTAAAATATGGAACATAAGACAAAGCCTTTCCGGCATACATAATATTAAAGTGTATTTGTACACCGCAACCAAAAATACATCGCTCAACTTCCTGGCTAAAGAAGCTAAAGAAAACATTACCCGGCCTTTTGATCATATTAATATTGAGCTGGCAGAAGCCAGTTCTCCTGAAGCACTGATGATTACAGCAGAACTTCACAGGAAAATTCAGCGTGCCATTGATGAACTTCCTCCCCGCTGTAAAATTATTTTTAAACTGGTACGGGAAGACAAGCTGAAGTATAAAGAAGTAGCTGAGATACTTAATATTTCGGTAAATACAATTGATGCGCAGATGGCAATCGCGATAAAGAAAATAATGACGGGACTTCGTTCAGAAATTGATTATCCCCTCATTCACTGCAAAGGGCTAAAATTCAAAGAATAACCTCTTCACTTTATACTTCTTCGCTTAAGCTTTCGGAAAAATTATTTTTTCTTTTAGTAGATACGTTCGATTTACCTGTCATTATTAATGATCACAGTGTAAATATTTCATGCAGCAGGATAGCCGGTTATACATATTGGTGGCCCGCAAATTGGCAGGAGAGGCAACAGAGGGGGAGTTACGCGAGTTGAAGGAGCTCCTGGGAGAGCATTTTGACTATGAATATATATATGAAATGCTTTCTGCCTACTGGAAACAGGAACCCGATGCTTTGTCGCTGGATGACGATAATTCGCAGGAGGTTTTTGATCGCATCATCAGTTGTGCTGTTCATGTGCCGGCGCATTTTCCGGAACCGGAAATACAACATGAGTACGCTTACGACAACTTATTTATTCCTTTACGCCGCAAGCCATGGAAAAAATGGATATATGCTGCAGCGACGATAGCTGCGGGAGGCGCTTTGTGGATATATACCTTTACAGTAAAGCCGGTGAGCAACTCCCATTCCCCGCGAAAACAAGTAAATGAAATAATAGCTGAAAAGGGCAGCAGGTCAACCAAAGTAATTCTGCCCGACGGGTCGAAAGTATGGCTGAATGCCGACAGCAGGCTTACCTACCATGATGGTTTTAACAACCGCATAAGAGAAGTTCAATTGGAAGGGGAAGCATTTTTTGATGTGGTGAAAGACAGCGTTCGCCCCTTTACAGTGCATACCTCCGCAATTGACGTTAAAGTATTGGGCACATCTTTTAATGTAAAATCCTACCCGGGTGATGCTACCATTGAAGCTACACTGGTTAGGGGAATGATTGAAGTGATACAAAAAAATGACCCTTCGGCACCCAAATTTGTTCTTCATCCCCACGAAAAGCTGGTATTTAATAAAGAATCAAACAGCCATGTGCAGCCGGCCGTTGCCGGCGCCCCGTACAAAAAGAAAACCTATGCAACAGGGCAAAACATAGCAATAGCAGCATTGCCGGGAAATAAGGCCGATAGCCTTATGTCTGAAACTTCATGGAGATACAATAAACTCATATTTGATGGAGACAGCTTCAGGCAACTTGCCGATAAAATGGAAAGGTGGTATGATGTAAAGATCAATATCCTGGATGAAAAATTACTGCATTACCGGTTTAAGGGCATTTTTGAGAATGAAACAATACAACAGGCCTTACTGGCTTTGCAGCTCACCAATAACTTTCAATATAAAATCAATGAAAATGAAATAGAAATATTTGAAAAATAATTTTTAAAAACGAAGAACGGGAAATGCGCGAACATTCCCCGTTCAGGTAATAAAGGAACGCTTATACGCACTGGCATGTGGTAAGGTTTCCTATTCATTAACCATAAAGTATAAATATATGAAAAAAAACAGGGCTTCACGAAGCCATGCAATTGTTCCTTCCGTTATTAAATTGTTGATGGTTATGAAACTGTCTTTTTTGATGATCATACTTAGTTTTAGCCATTTGCAGGCAAAAGTGTATAGCCAGGGGAATATTACCCTTACACTTCAAAAAACAGCAATTGCCAAAGTCATTAACAAAATTGAAAAAGAAGGACAGTTCAGATTCTTATATAATTATGACCTGACAGACCTGAAGAAAAAAATTGATATTAAGGTAGTTGATGCGTCGCTTGATGAAACATTGACAACATTATTCTCCAATACAGACCTCACTTATAAACTATTGGCTAATAACCTGGTGGTAGTATTATCGGCCACTATGCAAAACCAGCCTGTGCGCGTCACGGGTATAGTAACAGGAGTCAACGCCGAACCTTTGGCAGGAGTTACCGTGCAGGTTAAAAATACTACCACAGGAACGGCAACGGATAATACCGGCGCCTATTCCATTACTGCCGAAGAAAATGCCGTACTGGTATTCTCGTATATAGGATACAACGATATGGAAATAGAAGTGCAGGGTAGAAATGTAGTAAATGCACAGTTAACGCCATCGGAAAAACAATTAGACCAGATAATTGTGATAGGGTATGGAAGCCAGAGCAAAAAAAATATAACAGGAGCGGTTTCTACTGTTTCTGTCAAAGATATTGCTGACCGCCCTATTATTAATGCCGCCCAGGCCATACAGGGAAAAGCTGCTGGCGTGCAGGTAGTGCAGCCTTCGGGTAAACCGGGCGTTGGAATGACCGTTCGGATACGTGGCGCCAATTCTATAAGTGCCGGAAACGATCCGTTGTATGTAGTAGATGGTGTGCCTACCACAGACATTAGTTCTATCAATCCTACTGATATTGAAACCATGTCTATTTTAAAAGATGCTTCTTCGGCTGCCATATATGGCGCAAGAGCAGCCAACGGCGTAGTATTGATTACTACAAAAAAGGGCAGTGGGAAAAAAATGAAATTGGGATTGAATGCGTATGTGGGCTTTTCCAAACCTACCAATACATTAGATGTATTAAACGGAAAACAATACCAGGCGTTGATCAATGAAGCATATAACGATAATATTATTACCGATGCAGTGGTGGCCGCCAATAACGTCAATTGGCCTGATGAGGTTTTTCGCACAGGTGTTGAACAAAATTATCAGCTATCCCTTTCAGGTGGTACGAATAAGTTCAAACAATACTTTTCTTTCGGATATATGGATCAAACGGGAATGATCAAACCTGCTTATTTTAAGCGGTTTACCGGCCGGGCCAATTTAACCCACAAAACAACTTCCTGGTTAACGCTTTCCACCAACCTTAGCTTTTCCAATGCAGTAAGCAGGGATGTAACGGATAATGCAAGTTCATCCCGCGGCGGTGTTGTATTATCGGCACTCACCACACCCTTCACTGTTCCCAAGTACGCACCGGACGGTACAATAGGTATTAATCCCAATTCGGGCTGGGAAAATCCCCTTGGAGCTATTGAGGGTTCTGAATCACATACACGGAACAACCGTTTTCTTGGCAATTTCAGCGCCGAAATAAGACTGATGCCGGGGCTAACATTCAAGTCCCTCCTCGGGCTGGATTATACCAACGGATATAATTATAATATCCTTGATCCGTTTCTTACCATTTACGGTCGGCAGCAGGAAGGTACTGCAGGCAGAACAAAATCAAAAGAAACAGTATGGTTAACCGAACAAACACTCACCTATACAAAGCGGTCGGGTTTACATAATTTTTCCGCACTGGCTGGTTTTACCACACAAACCTCCCGTTACGATCCCTCAAGCATTAATACCGGCAAATTTGGACGAGATACTGCCGCCAAAGGCATTGATTATATTTTATCGCATTCGCGCAACAAGCCCGATACATCGGGTTATGCAACGGAATGGGGATTGGTGTCGGGCATAGCGCGTATAACCTACGACTACGATAGCCGTTATTTATTTACCGGCAATCTGCGGGCCGATGCTTCTTCAAAATTTCCCAAAAACAACAGAACAGGAGTATTCCCGTCGTTCTCTGCCGGCTGGCGCATATCGTCTGAAAGTTTTTTTGAAAACGTAAACAATATCCAGGAGTTGAAATTACGCGCAGGATGGGGAATGAACGGCAACCAGGAAGGCATTGGTAATTACGATTACATGAAACGATACTACAAAAACCCCGTTACAGGTGATCTTACCCTTGTTAATTTTGCCAATCCCAGTCTTACCTGGGAAAAAACAACCTCTGTAAATGCAGGACTGGATCTAACATTCTTAGATTCCCGTATTACCATTACTGCAGACTGGTACCAGAAGAAAACCAAAGATGTGCTGGTGCGGATGCCCATTCCCACTACCTCGGGATTGAATTTTATTTCATTGAATGCTGGCGATATGGAGAATAAAGGATTTGAGTTCAACATTTCTACCAAAAACATAAGGAATGATCATTGGGACTGGAACACCGACTTTAACATGGGGTTCAACCGCAATAAAGTGCTGAACCTTGGTGATGATCCGAATGTGCAGATACCCGCCGGAGATATTTATCAGCGGGGCAATGCTTCCTTAGTGAAGGCCGGCTATCCGCTGGGGGCTTTTTACGGTTACGTAGCAACGGGTATTGATCCGCAAACCGGCAATGTGGTGTATGAAGACAGGGATAAAAATGAAGAGATTAATCCAGGCGACCGTACTTTTATTGGAAATGCTCAACCCGACTTTATTTATGGTATGACCAATGCGGTGCGGTTTAAAAACTTTGATCTTTCTGTTTTTTTCCAGGGATCACAGGGCAACCAGATATTTAATGGCGCCAGGATAGAAACGGAGGGTATGTATGATTCCCGCAATCAAACAACTGCCGTATTAAACAGGTGGAAAAATCCCGGTGATATTACAGATGTTCCAAAAGCCATTCGCAATGATGTTGCTAACACGTATATCTCAAGCCGTTTCTTAGAAGACGGTTCGTATCTGCGTCTGAAAGCTGTTACCCTTTCCTATCGTTTCAACAGTGGTTTTTTGAGGCGAATGGCGATCAGCAATGCCTCGTTGTATGTAACAGGTCAGAATGTTTTAACCTTCACCAAATACACAGGTTTTGATCCTGAAGTAAGCACTTATGGAAATGACGGCAACAGCAATGTTAAAAATATCGCGCAGGGAATTGATTATGGTGCTTATCCGCAGTCTAAGGCATTTATCATTGGACTGAATGTAACATTTTAGAACCGTGATCCTATTCTTTAATAATAATTGTTTGCAGCAATTATTCAAAAAAATAACAATGAAAAATAAATTATTAAACGTTAGCTGCTTAATGATGATAATGGCTTTGTTCATTACCGGCTGCAGCAAAATACTTGATAAAAAGCCCATCGGAGAAATTGATGCCTCTACAATAGACGATCCCAATGCCGGGGGAAGCATTACCGCTACAGAAGCGGAGCAGTTGTTAAGCGGCGCATATAATGATATGTACTGGGCTGGCGAAGAATACTGGGCATTTGACCGTACAACCAATGGCGATGCAATGGCTGACAATGCCTACGCGGGCAGTGATAACCCGGCCAATCATGCCATTGATCTGTTTACAACCAACTCTTTAAATGGCAATGTGGAAAGAAACTGGAGAAGGCTTTATACTTCCATTGGCAAACTGAACGAAACCATTGATAAAGTATCGAAAGCCACTGATGCGGCTGTACCTCCGGAAAGACGAAACCAGATATTGGGCGAAGCGAAAGCTTTAAGAGCGATCAATTATTTTGAACTGGTTCGCCTGTGGGGAGATGTGCCTTTGATACTGCAGCCTATTGTTACCACCAACACAAAAACCATTTTTGAGTCGGTTGCTATACCCCGGGCATCTGCATCAGTTGTATATGATAGTATTATTGTTGACCTGGAGTATGCGCTTACCAGGGTACGCAACGTAAACGAAGTACCACTAAAGCAAATAATAAGCAAAGGTATCGTAAATACCATGCTCGCTAAAGTATATGCTACGCTTGAACCGCACGACTGGGATAAGGTTAATCAATATTGTGATGCTGTTATAGCAGATGGGTATACCTTACTGCCGGATTATGATTTTCTATTTGACGGACAACATAAGAATTCTTCGGAGTCTATATGGGAGATCACTTATGGAGGCTGGGGAAGCGGAACCTATGGTTTGTGGATCAAAGACATGTATATCGGCGGCGGCTGGCCGAAGTTCAATACCCCTTCACATGATCTGGTAAGGGCTTTTGAGGCAGAAGGCGATGATGTGCGGTTCCACAGTTCAATACAGTGGGTTGATTATTCGGGTCAATGGGTTGATCCGTATTGGCCCATGAACAACCTTCCTCTGATCAATAAGGTACGCGGCGGGGATGTAAGCAATTTCATTATTTATCGTTTTGCCGATATAGTTTTACTAAAAGCCGAAGCATTAACCGAACTTAACCAGTTGGATGATGCGTCGGGCGCACAGTTTTATTTGAATAAGATCCGGAACAGGGCAGGGTTAGCCAATACAACGGCCACCACACAGGCAGACCTTCGCCTGGCTATTGAAAAAGAGCGCCAGTTAGAACTGGCATTTGAAGGTTACCGCTGGTTTGACCTGAAAAGAACTGGCCGGGCGCTTGAAGTAATGCGGAACGCAAAGAAAGCAAACAACGAACCGCTCAGTTATCCGATACAGGAATTCCGGTTGTTGTTTCCTGTTCCCCAAAATGAAATAGACCGCAACCCGAGGCTTACGCAAAGCCCGGGCTATTAGTATGCCAACCTGCCTACCTGCCGGGTCTGTAGCAGGAAGCTCTTGTGCCAGCCAGCCTGCCAGGTCTGCAGTAAGCGGCGCTTGTGCAGCCTGCCGGGTCTGTAGCAGGAAGTTCTTGTGCCAGCCAGCCTGCCAGGTCTGCAGCAAGAAGCTCTTGTGCCAGGCAGACCTGTCAGGCTTTAATTGGTAGAAATATTTGCCCAATTTAAACGGCTACCTTCATTGAAACATAAAATATGACCAATCTGCTTCTGTCTTGTATGCTGTTGTTGACAATGGTTTCGGGCTGTAAAACAAATCCTGGTGAGCAAAACGGGGATGGAAACACTTCAGAAACTGAAGCAACCCTTTGGCTTACCGACCCGGATGCCGGTATACTTTTTAAGAAGGAGAACCAGCCGCTGGTTTTTGCCGATGCACTCCAAACAGCCGGGGTTATCGAAATAGATGACGGGCGAACCTTTCAAACCATTGATGGCTTCGGGTATACCTTAACGGGAGGAAGCACCATGCACCTCCATAATATGGATGCCGCGGGCCGGGCTGTCCTGTTAAAAGAATTATTTGCCACGGATAGTAATAATATAGGGGTGAGCTACCTGCGTGTAAGCATTGGCGCCTCCGACTTAGACGAGCGGGTATTTTCCTATGACGATCTGCCTGCGGGTCAAACAGATGAGCCAATGGAAAAATTCAGTATAGCGCCCGACAAAGCACATCTTATCCCGGTGTTAAAAGAAATATTGGCAATCAATCCGGCCATCAAAATACTAGGTTCACCCTGGTCGCCTCCGGCGTGGATGAAAACGAACAACAATTCAAAAGGAGGCAGCCTGCAACCCCGGTATTATGATGCCTATGCCAGGTATTTTGTAAAATATATTCAGGCCATGAAGGCGGAAGGGATAACCATTGATGCCATTACGGTACAAAATGAACCGCTGCACCCGGGCAATAACCCCAGCTTACTGATGCCGGCAGAAGAACAGGCGGCTTTTATAAAGCAGAGTCTTGGCCCGGCATTTAAAGCCGCTCATATCAATACTAAGATCATTGTATACGATCACAATGCCGACCGGCCCGATTACCCGGTTACTATTTATAAGGATGCGGATGCAGCGCAATATGTGGATGGCGCCGCCTTTCATTTGTATGGAGGCAATATTGATACTTTGGCGCAGTTGCACAATGCCTACCCCGGCAAACATCTTTACTTTACTGAACAATGGATAGGCGCACCCGGTGATTTAAAAGGCGATCTGAGCTGGCACATTAAAAATGTAATTATTGGCGCCATGCGCAACTGGTGCAGGGTGGCATTAGAGTGGAATCTTGCTGCTGATACCAGCCTGGAACCTCACACGCCCGGAGGCTGTACCCGGTGCCTGGGAGCATTAACCATAGACGGCAATGCCGTTACACGCAATCCTGCTTATTATATCATCGCACATGCATCCAAATTTGTTCGTCCCGGTGCTGTCCGTGTCGCCTCCAGCCAGCTTAGCGGTATGGCCAATGTGGCTTTTAAAAATAGCAATGGAAAAATGGTGGTCATTGTTTTAAATGAAGCAGATCAGCCACGGTCATTTGCTATAAAATACAATAACAATCAGGTTTCTGTTACGCTTAATGGGGGTGCGGTGGCAACCTATGTTTGGTAGCATCTGCCAAAAGTTCGTAATAAAAAAGAGGCTGTGCGAAATTTTCGTACAGCCTCTTTTTATGTTAGACGAACTATAAAATTAAAAATTAGGACCACCGGTATCCCACCACAGGCGGGTAGCGATATTGTCTTTGGCTCCGGATCCCATTTTGGTTACGGCGTCGGCAACAGCGGCAGCATTACCGTTCCTTTCAGCATTAACGAATGGCATCCTTTTGATCCACTGATCTGCCGGAATAACGCCCCAGTCATCATTACTGTCATTTTTGGCAACATGTGGTATCTTCGGATAACCTGTTCTCCTGAAATCTACCCATGTTTCCAGGGTTTGAGTAAACGCTGCAAGATATTTTTGTGTAAGTATCCTTTCCAGCTTCAACTCGTTGTTATCGGCATCGTTCCAGGCTACTGTAATGGTAGAGGCGGCCGTAAAGCTATTGCGGGCGTCAATAGGATCCACATAATTAATAGGCTTGCTGGTAGTATTTGCCAGATAGGCATCCACGCCACCAGCGCCCCAATCGGCAAAAGACGCCTTTACTCCGTTTTCATAATTTGTTTTGGGATCACCGGCGCCGGCCCAACCTCTTAAACCGGCTTCGGCCTTAAGAAACAGCACTTCTGCAGCCGTAATATCCCTCCGGGTTTGAACCTTGTTAAAATCATCAGATACTTTGGAGAAAGGAACATGGTCTGCTTTTGCATTAATAAAGGCGCCATTGCGAACTCCTTTATAAGGTACCAGCGGATGGTCGGCAACCAAAGAGAGGTTGGTTACGGGGGCGTAGTATTTTGATATCCTGCCATCGCCTAACCCAACCATAAAGGACTCCATCACTGCTCCCATACGGGTATCATCCCATTGGTAGCATATTTGTGCTACCGGCATAATATTTCCTAAAAGAGAATTCGTAAAGTTGTCTGCATTTGTTTCTATCAAACCGGCGGGATCGCTCAGGGCCTTTTCTCCTTCTGTTTTAGCCATATCCGGAGCAACTTTTGACAAGCGCATGGCCAATCTTAACCTAAGCGAATTAATTACCTTCATCCATTTGGGAATGCTTCCTGCATACAAAGTAGGATCAAATTTTTTAAAGCCGGGGTAGGCCTGGTTACCGGCAAAAGTGGTTTGTATAGAATCCAATTGCTTAAAAAGCAAAGGATACAGGTCTGATTCTTTATCGTATAGGATAGAAGCCTCCGTGCTGCCGTAGTTGGTATAAATAACCGGGCCGTGAATGGCTGCCAGCTTAGATATTCCAACAATGCGGATGAGTTTAGCCCAGGTTGCAAAAAGCGGAAGATTATTTTCGTCTGCAAGCCGGATAACCTGCCTTGCAGGCGACATGATACTGCCATATACCCGGTTCCAGTAGGAATTCCAGCGGATATAATAGGTAGTATTATTTACATTGCCCACAAAATCCGTAGGGGTGCCCATAAAACCCATCCAATTGTCGTAACAAAGGTCTTCTTCAATCTGGTGACCGTTCAGGTTGAAGATCATCCCCGAAAAAGGAGACCCTACCAGGTTGAAATCCTGTTTCAGCAGTTCATCTGATATTTGGTTCGGGTTCTGATTGGTGGCCTCGAAATTTTTAGTGCACGCACCAAATGCGATCAGGCATGCTATTCCAATTACAAAATATTTCATATTGATTTGTTTAACCATTTTAGAATGTAAATTTCACATTAAACCCAAACTGCCTCGTTGCAGGCAAGCTAAATACATCATTTGATTGCATAGCGTTGCTTGTGCTCATAGCTGCTTCAGGATCATATGGTGCTTTTTTGTAGAAGAAAAACAAATTTCTGCCGATCAAAGAAACAGAGGCATCTTTGAAAACAGGATTGGCGTTTTTAGACCGGAAGGTATAGCCCAATACCAATTGGCCTAAGCGCACATTCGTTCTTGAATAAATATATGGCTCCATAATTTTATTCCTGTCGCCGATAGCCGAGTAATAGGTTGCAGGATCAATTTTTGTAACTGTCGTTGATCCCATAACGGCATTAATGGGCACATACCCAAGATCTCTTGCCGCGGCACTCCTTTCGCTCACCCCGTAAGAGTCGAGAAATGCTTCTGTTTTCGAGAAAGCAACACCGCCAAATTTTCCATTGATCAGGAAGCCGGCAAAGAAATTATGGAATGTAAAATTGTTGTTCCAGCCCAGCAGAAAATCAGGGTTTACATTACCTACTTTCTCCTGAGTAGCGGCTTTTGTTGGAACAGGGGATGAGGTCTCCTTATTTGTTAATATAATCTGACCTTTGTCATCTCTTGCAAATTTATAAATGTACACATCGTTGAATGAGCCACCCGCTTTGATAATAGAAGCAAAACCTTCATCGTCTCCACCTACCTGGTACCCAGGGTTAGAAGCGATCAGCTCAACGATTTTATTCTTGTTTTGGGAACTGTTGATAGAAGTACTCCAACTGAAATTTGCGCCGCGGATCGGTTCGGCATTCACTGAAAGTTCAAAACCATTATTGACAATCTTTCCTGCATTAACATAGTATCTTGTAAATCCGGAACCTGATGGTGCTGCCAGAGACAGGAACTGGTTGGTACTAACATCTCTGTAAAGCGTGAAATCCAATCCGAGCCTGTTATTCAGAAAGCGTATCTCTGTACCATATTCGCTGCCTACTATTTTTTCAGGTTTCAGGTTGGTGAAAGGAACCTGCGTATTTCTGTTGATACTTCCAACGCCGGTTGACAGATTGCCTGTTCCTCCAATTGAATTCCATGGATTTACTACGCTAAAAGGTACTTCGTTCGCTGTCTGGCTAAGAGAGGCCCGCACTTTAAAGAAGGAGATCGCCCTGGGCAGATTGACCATCTGGCTAATTATAGCACTTGCTCCTATAGAAGGATACAGGTAGGACTCATTACCGGTAAGCGCCAGAGTAGAAGCCCAGTCGTTGCGGGCCGCAAGATCAAGAAATACAAAGTCTTTAAACCCTATGGTCGCATTTGCAAAAGCGCCCTGTTTAACGGTCCGGCTGATGGTTTTGTTAAACATTACGTTATTGGGAATATTAGCAAACGTGAAAAAGTTAGGATACTGTAATGGGTTTGTACCATTACCCACATTCATGCCATTATTGAATGTATTTTTCTGGTAAGCTAAACCGGCTAAGGCAGTTAGGCTGATGTTGCCGAAATTTTTATTATAGCTCAGGATACCATCGGTATAAAGAGACTGGTCTGTATATTTGGTGTAAGACCATGTACCGTTGGGGCTCACGCTTACCGAGTTACCTGCAGCGGCGTAGCGATAATCTCTTTCAATGGTGTTGTAGTCAATGTTTCCCCTGATGTCAAACGTGAGTCCTTCAGCAATTTGATAGGATAACTTCATGCTTGCGATAGCGCGTTTGGAAGTGGCCAGTTTGGGATCATTATAGAGTTCCCAAAAGGGATTGTTTTGTTTTTCCTCGGTAGAATACCAGTTCATTTTATACAGGTTCCTGGTGCTGTCAAATACCTGGTAGTTGTTTTTGTAGTAGTTGAAATCCTTGTCTCTTCCAAAAAGAAATAAACCGGTAAGGGCGTTGTTATAATACCCTGCACCCGGACGGTTCTTTGATTTCTCCGAGGCGAGCATAATGTTTGAACTGATCACCAGCTTATCGTTCAATAATTTTGTGCTTTGGTTAAACGAGAAGTTGTGTTTAGTGTAGCTATTGGTTGGCACGACACCGGTAGCCGAAGTATTGGCATACGAAAAATATACAGTTGTTTTTTCGGTTCCGCCGTATATAGAAAGTGAATTGGTATAGGTGCCTCCTATCCGGAAGAAGTCATCAATATAGTTCTTTTGATAATTATCCGATGTAACATTTTGAACCGGTGATTTTCCAGCATAATTAATAAGGTCTGTATTTACGAACCCTGGTGCTGTGGCAGTTTTCATTTTTGGATATACCCAGCTATAATCCCCGCCGGTTGTTCCATAACGAAATTGAAAGTCGGGAAGGTTTGCTACCTGATCGAAAATAGTGCTGGAGTTAAAATCAATCGACATTTTTCCTGATTTTCCTTTTTTGGTTGTGATCAGGATCACCCCATTGGCACCCAGGCTGCCATAAAGGATCGCGGCATTGGCGCCACGCAATATATTGATGCTTTCAATATCTGCCGGGTTGACCGAAGAAAGGCCATCACCTCCATCAGTGCCACCATAAGACCCCGGCTGCCCGGTCTTATTGTTGACCATCGGTACGCCGTCAATTACATACAGCGCTTCACTTAGACCGGTAAGAGATTTATTTCCTCTTAACACGGCTTTTGTAGAACCACCGGGCCCTGAAGTATTGATCTTGATATCAAGACCTGCGGCTTTTCCGCTAAGAGCATCCACAAAGTTTGTATTAGCGGCCTTTCGCAATTCATCACCATTAACGGTTTGTGCCGCATAAGTCAATGCTTTTTTCTCCCGCCTGATACCCAATGCTGTTACTACTACTTCTTCTAATCCACCAACTGACTGTCTTAAACTGATATTCACAACAGAACCATTGCCTGTTGATTGCTCAACTGTTTCATAACCCACTGAGCTGAATACTAAAATCCCGGTGGATTTGGTAAGTGTAATGGAAAAGTTCCCTTCTTCATTGGTGAGTACAACATGGTTGGTTCCTTTTTCAGTAACCGTTACATTGGCAGCCGGAGCGCCGGCAGCATCGGTAACTTTGCCGGTAATTACACGGCCCTGTGAGAATACCTGGAGCGAAACAGAGCAAATGAGCAAAATCGAAAAAACACTTATCTTGATGGCTTGCCAGGACCCTTTGATCATGACTTTTTGCCATCCTTTTAAGGATACATCCATAAACAGTAGTTTTAATAATTTAAATAATAGTGAATTGAAGATCATATAAAGTTATTATAAATAATTATACAGCTTTAAAATATTGTTAATGTTTTTTTCAAAAAATGTATGAACGTATCGGTGTATATCGTAATTTATAATAAACTTCAGATCATTACTATTTTAAAATTATAAGTTATCGTTTCTCCAACCTTATCAGATTATTAAGGTTTTTATTTATCTGTTGAAAAGAATCCGGATTATGGAAAATTAATTTCAGTACGAAAGCATATTAGAATTAGTGGTTGCGTTAGCACGATAAATTGTTGAACTATTTGATCCGGCAGATTCGAATAATTTTACACAAACTTCGTTAACAATTCCTGCGAGGAGCCAGGAGGATCAGTAGCGCTCTAATATTCACTTTATTATGGAAGTTTTGCCATTGTTTGTAAGCAACCGTTTGCGTTATATTTTGGATAAGTGAAACTACCTATCTGGGTTTTTAGTAAATTTAACCAAGATTTCATATACTTCTTACTCCAAAAATCGCATAGCTTATGAGCAAGTTAAAATTTGTTTTAACATGTTTCCTGTCATTGTCTACGCTCCTTCTTTTGGCCCAAAACAGAACCGTCACCGGTAAGGTCACCGACGCAGGTAATCAAACAAATGTTGTTGGCGCAACGGTGTCTGTAAAAGGTTCCTCACAGGCAACTACAACTTCGGCCGATGGCAGCTTTTCGATTTCCGTACCGCCCGGCGCGGTTACTTTGGTTATTACTTCTGTTGGCTTTCTGCCTAAAGAAATAGTTGTAACCGCCAATGCCACAAGTGTATCTGTTCAATTATCCGAAGACGCACGGCAACTGAGTGAAGTGGTGGTAACGGCATTGGGTATTACCCGTGAAGCGAAAACGCTTGTTTACGCCACCCAAACTGTTAAACCATCAACCCTTACGGAAGTGCGGGATGCAAACAATGTACTCAATTCCTTCCAGGGTAAAATTGCCAACGCAACCATTTCCCAGGGATCCGGCGGGCCGGGGAGTGGCGCCAGAATTGTACTAAGAGGAAACCGCTCCCTGCAGGGCAACAACAACGCATTGATTGTGGTAGATGGTGTGCCCATTACCAATGGCACAAATGGCGCCGCAGGAAGTGATTTTGGAAGCGTGCAGGGGTCCGATGGTGCGTCAAATATCAATCCGGATGATATTGAATCGGTAACCGTATTGCGTGGCGCCTCTGCCGCTGCTTTGTATGGTAGTGCTGCGGGTAACGGCGTTATAGTTATTACTACTAAAAAAGGAAAAGAAGGGAAAATAGCGGTAACGGTAAATTCCGGTGTAGTGTTTGAGCAGGCAACTTCACTTCCTAAAGTTCAAAATGAGTATGGGCAGGCAAGAGCGGGTTCCGGCGGCGCTTTGGAAGTGGATTTGGGAGATAGCTGGGGACTTAAAATGAGCGGGCAGGGTTATACCAATCACTTAGGTGAACAAGCAACCTACAATGCCCAACCCGATAATATTAAAGATTTCTTCAGAACAGGTACCAGTTTAAACAATTCAATTGGTGTAACTGGTGGTTCCGAAAAAATGCAAACCTATTTGTCCTATACCAATAACAGCATTCAGGGTATAATACCTAAAAATGATTTGCTCCGCCATACAGTAAATCTCCGTTTAACCAATCAAATAGGTAAGCGGTTTTCTACGGATGCTAAAGTCACCTATATCGCACAATCCATCCACAACAGGCCCCGGACGGGCGAGGAAAATGCACCCACTATTGACATTTACCAGATACCGCGTAATATGAGTACTGCGGAAGCCAAACAATATGAAATGCTGAACAATGTTGGGATAGCTTCTCCAACCCCATGGCCTGCAACGCTTGAAGCCATATACCAAAATCCGTACTGGATGATTAACAATACAGCCATCAACGAAGTTAGAGACAGGATAATGGGATTTATTACAGCTAAATTTGAAATTACGGATTGGCTGAGTTTACAGGGCAGGGCAAATTTAGACCGCATATTTGATCGTGGCGAATCCAAATATGCAACGGGAACTAAACTTTGGGCTGGCAAAGTAGGTGGATATTACGGACAGCAAAAAATTACAACAACCCAAAAATGGTTTGATGTAATGCTGGAAGGACACAATGACATCACTAAAGATTTCAAAGTAGAATACAGGGTGGGAGCTATTTATCAGGACGGACAATATAACGTAGTTAATAATACGGCCGATGGTTTGAATGTGACTAATAAATTTAGCCTCAATTATGCCACAAGTCCGGCAATTTCATCAGGCTCTTCGGAGACACAAACGCAATCTGTTTTCGGGCAATTGAACTTTTCTTTTAAAGACGCCATATTTTTAGATGCGAGTTTACGAAACGACTGGGCTTCTCCGTTACCAAGTCCCTATTCTTTTAGTTATCCTTCTATAGGCGCCTCAGTAATTCTTTCTGATTTAATGCAACTGCCTTCGGCGATATCATTTTTAAAAGCAAGTGCAAATTATGCATCCGTAGGCAATGGCGGCAGATCCCAAATCAGGTTAAGTACTTACAGTTATTCACAAGGTGCAGGCAATGGTTTCCTAACACGCAGTTCAACACTACCAATACCGGGACTAAAGCCGGAAATTGTTAAAAACCTGGAGTTTGGAATTGAAGCAAGATTTATTGATGATCGTATTGGGTTTACCGCTACTTATTATAAAAGTAATTCTACTAACCAGTTATTACAGGTAGATCTTCCTGTTGCTACGGGATATGCCAACCAGTACATTAATGCTGGTGATATTCAGAATTCAGGGTTTGAATTTGTTGTTACGGGTACCCCAATTAAAACGAAGAGCTTTAGCTGGGATGTTGTATTTAACCTGGGGATGAATACCAATAAAATCAAAAAACTCGATGAAAATGTTAAGATATTCTACCTGGGTGGTGGTTATGGAAGGTCTGCCACTCCTATTGCAGAGGAAGGTGGACATTACGGAGATATGATATCTTACTTATGGGAAAGGAATGCAAAAGGTCAATTCGTTGTTAAAGCTGATGGAACGCCTGCTATAACCGCAGACAGGGGATCAATCGGAAACTTCAATCCCAAAGCAACAATTGGATTCAGCAACTCTTTTGAGTATAAAAGATTTTCTTTAAGGCTGTTACTCGACGGACGTGCGGGCGGTGTAATGGTGTCGGGTACAGAAATGAACCTCGCATTTAGTGGTATACCTGAAGTTACGGGCCGGTACCGCGAAGGAGGATTGAACCTGGGTGGCGTTGATGCATCCGGTCAACCCGTTAATCAAAGCATTACATCTCAGCAATTTTGGCAAACAGCTTCCGGAAAGCGCTATGGCAATGGAGAGTTTTTTGCCTATGACGCAACGAACTTCCGGATCAGGGAGCTTTCCGTAGGATATGACATTCCTGTAGGCCCGGCTTTCTTTATCAAAAACGCGCGGATATCTGCAGTAGCACGTAATGTAGCCTGGTTATACAGAGGCAAATCTAAGTTGGATATACCCGGCCTGGGAAAACGTACCATGTGGTTTGACCCTGACATGAGCCTGGGTAACGGAAATTTCCAGGGTGTTGAATATGGTACCTTACCTGCTACCCGAACAGTAGGTTTTGATCTGAAACTTACATTCTAAAAACCTGAATATTAAAACATTTAAATATGAAACGATTTAAAAATTTAGCAGGAAGAACGCAGGTGATGGGCATATCGGTTTTGTTGCTATTGGCTTTTTCATGCACAAAAAAATATGAGGAAATCAACACTGACCAGAACAGTGTTGCTATTATCGGCCCTGCAGAACTTCCTTTTCTTTTTTCTAAAGCCCAGTCTATTGGTACCAATAGTCAGTGGAACTACCAGGTGGCACAAAACCTTTTTTCAGATCAATATTCCCAGTATTTCGCCTGCACCGCTACTTATTTTCCGTCGGATCGTTTATTCATACGACAAGATTGGGTAGGTGCTGCTTTCAGACCTATGTACACAGACGTTATGCCTCAGTTACAAAGTATTTTTGAAAACACAGATGCGGGCTCCGCCGAATATGCATTAGCAAATATTTGGTGGGTATATGTGTTTCACAAGGTTACCGATTACTGGGGGCCGATACCTTACTTTAGCGCAGGGCAGCCAGGTGCTTCTGTTCCTTATGACGCCCAGGATAAAATTTACGATGATTTTTTAAAACGTTTGGCAGATGCGATAACAGTGTTAAAAAGCAAAACCGGTGAAACTCCTTACGGCTCTTATGATTTGGTATATGGAGGCAATGTAGCGAAATGGATAAAATTTGCAAGTACACTTCGTTTGCGCCTTGCAATGAGAATGTCGAAGGTGGATCCTGCAAGGGCTAAAACAGAGGCGGAAGCCGCAGTAGCAGATGGTGTAATGACTACCAGTCCGGATGACGACGCCCTGATTACACGCTCAACCAAAGGTGACGATGGTAATGGCTTATCTATCATGTCTGACTGGAATGAATTTCGCATGAGCGCTTCTATGGAGTCTGTATTAAAGGGATACAATGATCCAAGAATGCCCGTTTATTTTTCACCTGCAAAAAATACAGGCACATACGAAGGATTAAGAAATGGATTAACGGCCGCCCAGTTAGAATTAAATCCGAATAAGCCAGATAACAATTCTCATGTGGGTAAAAGGTGGTCTTCTCCCGCTTTTGGCGGGGATGGCACTCACCTGGAAACGCCACAAAATATAATGCCCACCGCCGAGGCCTATTTTTTACGGGCCGAGGGAGCTTTGTTGGGCTGGAATATGAATGGAACTGCAAAGGATTTATATGAAGCCGGTATTGCTAACTCGCTTAATCAGTGGGGGGTTACGGATAATGCAGTAATTACAGCATATACCAACAGTACCGCAACCCCCGTTGCCCCAAATGATTTTTTGAACTCTCCTGCAATGACAAATATTCCTGTTAAGTTTGGAACAGATCCCAACGTGCAAAAAGAGCAGATCGCTACTCAAAAATGGCTGGCATTATTCCCTGATGGGATGGAGGCCTGGGCCGATTACAGGAGAAGCCATGTACTAAAACTTTACCCTGTAGCCAATTCAGAAAACGCTGATATAACCAATACCACAACCCAATGGATAAGAAGAATTCCTTTTTTGGATTCCGAAAAAGAGACCAACGGAGAAGAAGTAAATAAAGCTGTGGGGCTGCTTGGCGGTGAAGATAAAGTTACCACGCCGCTATGGTGGGATAAGAACTAATTCAAAAAATTATATTTTTCAAAGATTCCATCAGCCGTCTGGTGGAATTTTTTTATATTTCATATCACAATTATTAACCGGCAGATATGATCAAATATAGCGTAAAATTATTTTTTGTTGTGGTGCTCATGAGTTCGATTTCGTGCGCTGATAAAAGGGAAAAGCACCTCTTCACCAGACTTGACCATACCGACACCGGGATAGCATTTCAAAACACTTTGTTTGAGAATGAAAACCTGAACGTGTTAAATTATGTTTATTACTACAATGGCGGCGGCGTGGCTATTGGCGACATCAACAATGATGGATTACAGGATGTTTTATTTACCGGTAATATGGTCAAAAACAGGCTTTACCTGAATAAAGGCGATTTTAAATTTGAAAATATAACTGACAAAAGTGGAATCGCCGCTAAACAAGGCTGGTGTTCAGGGGCAACAATGGTGGATATTAATGGCGATGGCAATCTGGATATCTACATTTGCAGATCGGCCGATGCGGGTACTTCCATGAGAAAAAACCTGCTGTTCATTAATAATGGTGATCTCACTTTTACTGAATCGGCTGAAACGTATGGACTGGCCAATGATGGTTATTCGACCCAGGCGAGTTTTTTCGACTATGATAAGGACGGCGACCTCGATATGTTTCTTATCAACCATTCTTTGCAGCAATACACTACAGGCGCGGTTGAAAACCCCGGCTGGCGCAGGCAAAGCAAACCCGCATTTGAGTGTAAACTTTATCGCAATGAAGGCAGTACATCAGGTAAGCAAAATCCGGTATATACTGATGCAACTGCGGAGGCAGGCATAACTTCCAACGTGTTGAGCTTTGGTTTGGGCCTTGCAGTTTCCGACATCAATAATGACGGCTGGCCCGATGTATATGTTTCCAATGATTTTAATGAACCCGACTACCTGTTTATTAATAACGGCAATGGAACCTTCACCGATAAATTGGCCGATTGTATGGATGAAGTTTCATTGTATTCCATGGGTTCTGATGCTGCGGATTTCAATAATGACGGACTCGTTGATCTTGTTACGCTGGACATGCTGCCTGAAGATAACCGCACCCAGAAAATGCACAGCGGGGCGGAGAATTTTGACAAATTTCAAATGCTTTTTAAACTGGGTTTCTATTACCAGTACAGTCGCAATATGCTGCACAAAAATAACGGAGATGGTACCTTTAGTGAAATAGGCCAGTTAGCCGGTATTTCCAATACAGACTGGAGCTGGGCGGCATTGTTTTCTGACTTTGACAATGACGGTAACAAAGACCTGCTGGCCACTACAGGCTATGTGAAAGACTATACCGATATGGATTTTATTAAATACTCTGTTGACCTTGCTGTGAAGCAGCGCGGCGGACAAAAGGTAGATGCGGTAAAGGAGTATATCAATAAAATGCCCGTAAATCATTTAACGAGTACAGTATTTAAAAATAATGGAAACAATACTTTTACCAAAAGCAATACGGAGTGGGGCTTTGATCACAAAACTGTAGCAGCGGGCGCCGCTTATGCCGACCTCGACAACGATGGTAAACTGGACATCATAATCAATAATACCAATGATTACGCCGGTATATATAAAAACAATGGCTCATTAACTGAACCCAATCATTATTTAAAAATAAGTTTAAAAGGGAGTCCCGCAAATCCAACAGGTATAGGTGCAAAAGTGAAACTCTTTTGCAAAGGGCAGGTTTTTTACCAGGAACAGATTCCTGTGAGGGGCTACCAGTCTTCCGTTGACCCTATATTGAATTTCGGTATTGGCAAACACACGCAGATTGATTCCATACAGGTTATTTGGCCAAATGATCAGTTTCAGGTACTGCAAAACATTCCCGCTAACCAGTTGCTGAAAGTGGATATTATAGATGCAGGGAACAAATGGCAGTATGACAACTTAACAACCACCGCTTACCTGGCAGAAACAAGCCCATTTGGTTTTACGCATAAAGAAAATGATTTTAACGACTTTACCATACAATCTTTGATGCCGGATTATTTATCCCGGCTGGGGCCCTGTATGGCCAAAGCCGATGTAAACAAAGACGGCCGTGAAGACCTGTTTATTGGCGGCGCCAGGGGAAAACCTGGTCAGTTATTTACACAAACCGGCGATGGAACTTTTACGCTGTCAAAGCAGCCTGATCTTATAAAGGATTCTTTAAGCGAAGATGTTTCCGCCATTTTTTTTGATGCCAACGGTGATGGGTATCCCGATTTATACGTTGGAAGCGGCGGTTATGAGTTTACTGAAGAAGATATTTTACTACAGGACAGGTTGTATATTAATAATGGTAAAGGAAGTTTAGTGAAACCAGATGCGCTGCCTCGAATGATAACCAGCACAGGTTGTGTAAAAGCTGCGGATATTGAAGGAGATGGCGATATGGATCTGTTTGTAGGCGGGAGAGTGGTGCCTGGTAAATACCCAATGGCTCCGGAAAGCTATATACTGTTAAATGATGGTGCGGGAAATTTTACAAATGCAACTTCAACTGTTGCTCCCTCAGTTAAAAATATCGGGATGGTAACAGATGCACTTTGGACCGATCTGAATAAAGACGGGAAGCCCGATCTTATTATTGTGGGTGAATGGATGCCTGTAAAGGTGTTCATTAATGCAAATGGCAAATTAGAGGATGCTTCGGCAAAGTATATACATTTTGCTTCTTCGGGATGGTGGAACAAAATACTGGCTGATGATTTTGACGGCGATGGAGATGCGGATATTATAATCGGCAACCTGGGCTCCAATGCACAATTCAGGGCCAGCGAAAAAGAACCGCTTAGCATTTATTACAAAGATTTTGATAGCAATGGTTCTGTTGATCCAATATTTTGCTATTATATCAATGGTATTTCTTATCCTGCTGCTTCACGCGACGACCTGATTGAGCAACTGCCCGCGTTAAAAAAGAAGTTTAATGACTATAGCAGCTATGCCAATGCCACGATCAAAGAGATATTTTCGGCGGAGCAGTTAAAAGATGCGGGCGTACTCCACGTTGAAATACTATCTTCCGTTTATTTGCAAAACAATGGTGATTCCGGTTTTGTAATGAGATCCTTACCGCAGGAAGCCCAGTATGCTCCGGTTTATGCCATAACGTCTGCAGACTTTAATAAAGATGGGAAAAAAGACATTATTCTTGCCGGCAATAATGCATGGACAAGAATTAAGTTTGGCCGGTACAGGGCCAATCATGGTGTTATGCTGATGGGAGACGGAAAAGGAGCTTTTGACTATGTTCCACAGTATGAAAGTGGTTTAAAGCTGCGCGGAGATGCACGTTCTATGGGTATTATACAGGTGGGAAATAAAGACCTGTTAATGGTGGGTATGAATAATGCGCCCTTTGTTTCATACAGGGTTGATTAGACTGATTCCTCCAATTTCGGGATACCTATTTTTCCCCCTTAACAATTGTTGTTATCACCGGTTTAAAACTCGAAAATAAGTTTTGAATTAGGAGGATATTGTATAGCTTTGAATTAGTTGCATAACTAACTATATGTCCGGCAACCAATTTAAGCGGGGTGAATTATATAGCTTTATCACGGGCGTAGCGTCCACGGCTATAGCAAGGCGGCTGCAGAAAAATTTTAAGCAGCATGGTATTGATATTACCATTGAGCAATGGAGCGTTTTGTATCACTTGTGGAAACAGGACGGTCAGAGTCAGCAGGAATTGTGCAATGCCACATTCAGGGACAAGCCCAGCATAACCCGGTTGGTAGATAATTTAGAAAAACTGAAATTGGTAAGGCGTGTGGCTTCGGCGGAAGACAGGAGGATAAATATGATCTGTTTAAGTGAAGCAGCGCATGCACTCAGGGACCAAACGATGGAAATGGCAAACCAAACGCTCAATGAGGCATTAGGTGGCGTTAGCACGGAAGAAATTGAAATGTGCAAATCGGTTTTGCAAAGGGTATATGATAACCTTAAATAATAATTCGGGCAAAATGAAGGTTTTCATATTATTTCATTCCATAGGTACGTTTTAGGAGAGACTCAATTATTGCTTAACATAAAAAATACAATTGTATGAATACCGGAGCACCAGCCACTGCCATCCTGAAAGGGGGCGAATGGATCATCAGGGAAAGTAAACCGGAAGACATTTTTACTCCTGAAGATTTTAACCAGGAGCAGAAGATGATCATGGAAATGTGTACCAGTTTTGTTGGTAACGAAATACTTCCCATAATTGAACGCATTGATAAACTGGAACCGGGTTTAATGCCGTCATTGCTTGATAAGGCAGGTGAACAGGGATTGTTGGGTGTATCCATCCCCGAAGCGTATGGTGGATTGGGAAAAGATTTTGTTACTTCCACATTGGTAAATGAGGGATTAGGCGGTGGTTTTTCTTTTTCTGTAGCCATCGCGGCGCACACAGGCATAGGTACCTTACCTATTTTATATTTCGGAACGCCCGAACAAAAAGAAAAATACATACCCAGGTTAACTACCGGCGAATGGAAGGGCTCTTACGGGCTCACTGAACCCAACAGCGGCAGCGATGCGCTTAGTGCCAAAACTTCTGCAAAACTCAGCAGTGATGGTAAACACTATTTACTGAACGGGCAAAAATGCTGGATCACCAATGGAGGCTTTGCCGATGTGTACACCGTGTTTGCTAAAGTAGATGGAGATAAGTTTACTGCGTTTATAGTAGATCGTAATACAGAAGGATTTACACAGGGGCCCGAGGAACATAAAATGGGTATCAAAGGCTCTTCAACCGTTCAGCTCTATTTCCAGGATGCCAAAGTTCCGGTTGAGAATGTATTGGGTGAAATTGGCAAAGGACATATTATCGCTTTCAATATCCTCAATGTTGGGCGATTAAAATTATGCGCCGCGGCTTTGGGCGGGGCAAAGGGAGCCGCAACTATCGCTATACAATATGCCAATACCCGCGAGCAGTTCAAACAGCCCATAGCACAGTTTGGCGCCATGAAACATAAAATAGCAGAAATGGCTGTACGGATATGGGTAGCCGAAAGTGCATTGTACCGGACGGCAAAATGGATTGATGATAAAGAACAGCAATTGGTGCAGGAGGGAAAACCTTTCAGCGAAGCCCTGCTGGCAGGCGCCGAAGAGTATGCCATAGAATGCGCGATGCTCAAGGTATTTGGCAGTGAAGTACTGGATTTTGTAGTGGATGAAGGCGTTCAGATACATGGTGGTAACGGGTTCAGCGCCGAATACATTATATCAAGGGCTTACCGCGACAGCCGGATCAACCGCATTTTTGAAGGAACGAATGAAATCAATCGTTTACTCACGGTAGATATGGTATTGAAGCGGGCAATGAAAGGAAGGCTGGATTTGATGGGCCCCGCTACAGCAGTACAAAAGGAGTTGATGAGTATTCCTGATTTTGGCAGTGGCGATGAAGGCGCTTTTGCAAATGAACTGAAACTGATCGCCAGCATGAAAAAGGCGATTTTAATGGTAGCCGGTGCAGCCGTACAAAAGCTGATGATGAAAATTGAGACCGAACAGGAGATCCTGATGCATATTGCCGATATGGCCATTAACGTTTTTCATGCCGAGAGCGCATTGTTAAGAGCTATCAAAATAGCGGATCAGCAGGGCGAGCCGGCTGCCGCCCTATACCTTGATATGGCCCGTACTTATTTGTACGATACAGCCGACCGGGTAAACAAAAGCGGCCGCGATGCCATTAACGCGTTTGCCGAAGGAGATGAGCAACGCATGATGCTGCTGGGCGTAAAACGTTTCACTAAAGCGGAACCATTCAATAGCAAAGATGCGAGAAGACGCATAGCGGATAAGCTTATAGGCGACAACCGGTATTCATTTTAAAAGTATAGGAACGAAATCTAATTAATTTTTTTCCTGAAGCGGTCTGACCCTCCTTCGCCGGGTGCTGACCGCTTTATACATTGTTTTAAAGGAATCGTATTACGCTGAAAGGGTCGAACAATCGCATTTCCATGCACGGTTTATGTCACCCGGCAGGCTAATCTTCTTCAAAGTAATCGGTATCTATCTTTTTGATTTCATAGGTGTTTTGGATCGAAACGCCCAGATTGTGATCTATCATATACTGCGAAAGCGTATCACCGTCTATCAAAACAATTTTAGTTTCGTTTTTGGGCGTATACAATTCTGCTTCCCTGGTGAAAGAAGAAGTTGTGATGAATATCCCTTTCTTGGCTCCTTGTCCTGCCAGAGCACCAACGAACTTATGCAATTCGGGACGTCCTACAACACCTTCCCATCTCTTAGCCTGAACATAAATGACATCTAATCCAAGTTTATCTTCTTTAATAATACCATCTATTCCTTCATCTCCACTTTTTCCGATTGCTTTGCCGGCATCCTCTATAGATCCGCCATAACCCATCTTTACAAGCAGCTCTACAACAATTTTTTCAAAAAAAGAAGGATGGACGGCTTTCAGCCTGGAAAGTATTTCACTTTGCAAAGAAGCCCGGATTTTTTGATATCCGGATTCAATTAGTTCTTCAGGTGTTTCCTTTGCATTTTCTTCTGCTTCATCAAGGGAGCCAGAGACAGGACTTTCTTCCTTTTTTTTATGACGAAACCCGTTTATTTTTTCCTCGTAATCAGGAAATAAAGTCATTAAGTATTTTACATTCAGTGATTGCGGCTTTTTTTCAAGTATTAATTTACCCCTGTTTGTAATTTTAAAATGTCCTTTGCCTGTATTTTCAATAGCACCCGACATTTTTAAATGTGCTTTCGCCCAATGAACCCGGTTGTGAAAGGTTTTTTGTTTTTTACTGGGTAACCATTCATTTAATTCTTTCTCTGTTAAATTAAACTGTTTTGATAATTGCTCTACCGCACTCTGGGTAGTATGTATTTCGCCATCGCTAATAAATTTTAGCAATGGCAGCATCAGTGTTTGATAATCTGGTATAGGCATTGAGTTGAAAATATAAATAACCTGAGAAATTTGTTTGGCGATAAGCTTTAAAAAATCGTGCAATTCATTTTCAGGTCTGTGTTGGATCGTTTCCGCAGATGTTCAGATTAAGTCTGCGCATCTGCGGCTCTATTTTAGTTTATAATTTCCCTTCCTTAATGCCTTCCACAACCGCCGGGTCAAGCAGGGTGGAAATATCGCCTACTTTATCGGGCTCACCTTCCGCTATTTTTCGTAAAATACGCCGCATGATCTTTCCGCTGCGCGTTTTAGGTAAACCGTTTACAAATTGTATTTTATCGGGTTTGGCAATGGGCCCAATGATGCGGGAAACGGTTTGAACAATATCCTGCCGGGTTCTTTCCGCATCGCCGTGAAAGCCGGTTACGATCACATAGGCATAAATGCCGAGTCCTTTTATCGGGTGCGGGTAACCCACTACAGCGCTTTCCACCACGCTGGCATGCATATTAATGGCGTTTTCAATTTCAGCCGTTCCAATTCGATGACCGCTTACGTTCAGCACATCATCTACCCTTCCGGTTATACGATAATTGCCTTCATCATCTCTTAAAGCCCCGTCTCCTGTGAAATACAGGTTCTCGTACGCGGCGAAATATGTGGTGCGGCAGCGTTCATGATCACCATAGGTTGTTCTCAGCATTCCGGGCCAGGGAGCTTTCATACATAAATTTCCTTTGTAAAAACCTTCTTCATCTTTTTCTGTTACTTCTTTTCCATTTTCATCAACCAGCACAGGCTGAACCCCCGGCAGGGGCAGGGTTGCCCAGGAGGGTCGCGACGGCGTTACCCCCGCGAGATTCGAAATGAGTATGCCGCCATTTTCTGTTTGCCACCAGGTATCTACGATGGGGCATTTGTTTTTACCGATGTTTTCGTTATACCAGTTCCAGGCTTCTTCATTAATGGGTTCACCAACTGATCCCAATACTTTTAATGAGGAAAGGTCTTTATCCTTCAGTGGGTCTAATCCGAAACCCATTAAACTGCGGATGGCCGTAGGTGCTGTGTACAGGATATCCACCTTATATTTATCAACAATATCCCAAAACCTGCCGGCGTCGGGCCAGGTGGGGATGCCTTCAAACATAATACTGGTAGCGCCTGCACTCAAAGGCCCATACAAAATATAACTATGACCTGTTATCCATCCAATATCGGCTGTGCAAAAATGTACTTGTCCGGGCTGGTACTGAAAAGTATTTACAAAAGTATAGTTGGTCCATACCATATAGCCGCCGGTGGTATGCACAACGCCTTTGGGTTTACCTGTGCTGCCCGACGTATACAAAATAAACAGGGGATCTTCCGCATCCATTGTTTCCGCATCGCCAAAACCTTCTACCGGCAGGGTATCTGTTACTTTCAGCATTTCATCTTCCCACCACACGTCGCGACCCTTTATCATACTCACAGGTATCCTTGTGCGGGTATATACAATTACTTTTTTTACGAGATTGTTTCCTACCAGCGCGTCATCAATCACACTTTTTAAGGGGATGTCCTTGCCGCCCCGGTAAGCGCCATCGCAGGTAACGATACATTCCGCTTTGGTATCCTCCAGCCTGTCGGCAATGCTGCGGGCAGAAAAGCCGCCGAAGATTACGCTGTGAATAGCGCCGATACGGGCGCAGGCCAATACCGCGTAAGCCAGTTCCGGGATCATGCCCATGTAAATGCAAACACGATCGCCCTTTTTTATTCCATTGTTTTTGAGCACCTGTGCAAACTGGCATACCCTTTTATGCAGTCTTTCGTAAGTAACTACTCTTGTTCTTTCTTCCGGGTCGTTGGATTCCCAGATAATGGCCGGCTTATCGCCCAGGGTTTCTAAGTGGCGGTCTAAACAATTTTCGGTAATGTTTAATTTGCCGCCGGCAAACCATTCTATTTTGGGTTCTTTAAAATTCCAGTTCAATACTTTGTCCCACTTCTTTCTCCATTTAAAATTTTCAGCAATTTCAGACCAAAAGGATTCCGGGTCGTCAACACTTTTTTTGTAGGCTGCTCTGTATGCTTCAATGCTTTTTAACTGATAGGGATAAGACATATAGCGATGCAATTTTAGTTCATATTCGGAAGGGCTAAATTAACCACATTCTCTTGAATATAAATGGAACTGTAAAATTTTCATCTTTCATGCAACGATAAACGATAAACTTTCAAACGATAAACTTTTTATTTTCCTTTTGCACACATGTGCATGTTTAGTATATTCATCCCCTAATTTGCTTGCGTATAATGTCAACATCACCAAAGGGAATCTGGAAGGTTATCGGCGCTTCTTCGGTAGGCACACTTATTGAATGGTACGATTTTTATATTTTCGGCAGCCTTGCAACGGTAATTGCCACGCAGTTTTTTCCCCAAACCAATCCAACCGCCGCTTTGTTGTCAACCCTGGCCACTTTTGCCGCAGGCTTCATTGTAAGGCCTTTTGGCGCGTTGGTATTTGGGCGTTTGGGCGATTTGGTGGGACGTAAATACACTTTTTTGCTTACACTCATCATTATGGGTGGTTCTACTTTCGCTATCGGGCTTGTTCCGTCTTACGAAACCATTGGATTTGCGGCGCCTGTTATTGTATTATTGCTTCGTTTGTTGCAGGGCCTTGCGCTGGGAGGCGAATATGGAGGAGCGGCTACTTACGTTGCCGAACACGCGCCGCCCAACAGAAGAGGGTATTATACTTCGTGGATACAAACCACTGCTACCCTCGGGCTATTTGTTTCCTTAGGCGTGATATTGCTGGTGAGGCACGGATTAGACAGCGATGTAAATGTTTCTATTCAAAAATTTAACGATTGGGGCTGGCGTATACCGTTTTTGGTTTCCATAGTGCTGGTGGGCGTTTCCATTTATATCCGCTTAAAAATGAACGAATCGCCATTGTTCACGAAAATCAAGGCGGAAGGAAAAATATCGGTTAATCCGCTGAAGGAAAGCTTCGGTCATAAAACCAATCTCAAAATGGTTTTGTTGGCCTTGTTTGGCGCCACTATGGGACAGGGCGTAGTGTGGTATACCGGTCAGTTTTATGCGCAAAGTTTTATTGAAACGGTTTGTAAAATAGACTTTGAGCAATCGCGTACCATGCTGATCTGGGCTATCCTTTTTGCCACACCTTTTTTCGTAGTATTCGGTTCATGGAGCGACAGGGTAGGACGAAAATGGATCATGCTGGCAGGAATGTTCCTGGCCATTGTATTTTACCGGCCCATCTATCAGCAATTTCTCGATCTTTCCGATACCACTATTTATCAGGCACAAACACCTGCAAGCATCAGTGAGCCTGTTGTGCATACAGATGAAATAAACGAACGAACGATCATTACCACCAGCATAGTAAAAACCTTTGATAACGGCTTTGTTTACACGCAAAAAACCAGGGATACGGTTTTTGCAGGCGTATCGAAACCTGTGATGGAGGCTGTGCCTGTATATACTGAGAAGAAATTACCATCACCGGTTTACTGGAAATTTGTATTCCTGATTTTTGTTCAGGTTATTTTCGTTACGATGGTGTATGGCCCCATTGCCGCTTTTTTGGTTGAGATGTTTCCCACACGCATTCGGTATACTTCCATGTCATTACCTTATCATATAGGTAATGGCGTGTTTGGCGGCTTAACACCTTTTATCGCCTTATTGTTAACGACTATTAATACCGGCAACAAATTAGTAGGATTAATGTATCCTATAATTATTTCTTTTGTATGTCTTGTTATCGGGGCTGTTTATATCAGTAATAAAGCAGATCCCGATGTAAGCGATTAAATTATAAACTTGCTGTAATGAATCAATTGCGAAAATGGCTGGGGCTCGTATGGATGCTGATGGGGCCGCTGTCTATACTCTATCTTATCAAAACGGCTTTGCACCAGATTGCCGTTCATCCCGTAACAGATACCAAAATACAATGGTCGGTATTTGTAATTGTGTTTATACCTATTGCTATTGGCCTGTGCATATTTGGCTGGTATGCATGGAAAGACGAGTATAAAAGACAAATATAAAATGGAGTTCTTATTTTTGTTGCATGTCAATCCGGGTAAATAATCTTCTTAAAATTTACGGTGAGCAAAAAGCGGTAAATGATATCTCGTTTTCTGTAAACAAAGGAGAGATCGTTGGTTTTTTGGGTCCAAATGGCGCGGGCAAATCTACTACCATGAAAATTTTAACCGGCTACCTGAAGCAAACAGCCGGCGAAGCCATTGTTTGTGACCTGGATGTTGCCGCTCATCCCTTAGAAATAAAAAGGAAAATTGGTTACCTGCCCGAATCCAATCCTCTATATTATGATATGTATGTAAAAGAATACCTCGGGTTCATTGCAGGGGTGCATATGCTTACCAACAAAGCCACTGCTATAAGGAATGTTATTGAAATGGTGGGGTTAGGTCCGGAACAAAAGAAACAGATCGGGCAACTTTCAAAGGGATACAAGCAGAGGGTAGGACTGGCTGCTGCACTACTATACGACCCCGAAGTGCTTATCCTGGATGAACCCACTACAGGGTTAGACCCTAACCAGATCATTGAGATCAGGGAGGTGATAAAACAGCAGGGTAAAGATAAAACTGTTCTTTTTTCTTCCCATATATTACAGGAAGTGGAAGCCATATGCAACCGGGTAATTATTATCAGCAAGGGAGAACTGGTGGCAGACGATACAGTAGCCAATCTGCAGGCAGCCGGTGAAAACAGGCATCGCATTATTGTTGAATTTGCCGCTGAAGTGAGCATCGGGTTGTTTACACGGATACTTGAATCCGCACAGGTGCAACAGATAAGCGGCACACGCTATCAACTGTTCGCACAGAACTCCGGGCTGTTGCGCAGGCAATTGAGGGAACTTGCACTGGAGCACGACCTGGACATTATTTCCATGCAAAGCGAAAATCAAAGCTTAGAATCGGTATTTAAAGAATTAACGGGCAAAAGCGAATAATATCCTACACTTATTTTTGCAACAAGAATGAAAACCGTTTCTTTGCAAAAAAACAACAACACGTAAATCATTTTCTATGAGTTTCATATCAGATATTCATGCCAGGCAAATTTTAGATAGCCGTGGAAACCCTACAGTTGAAGTAGATGTAATTACTGAAAATGGTTTGGTAGGCAGGGCTGCTGTTCCTTCCGGTGCTTCCACCGGTAAACATGAAGCGGTAGAACTGAGGGATGGCGATAAAAGTGTATACCAGGGCAAGGGTGTTTTAAAAGCTGTAAAAAATGTAAATGATATTATAGCCGACCAATTGATTGGCATTGATGTAACTAAACAGGCTCATATAGATAATCTTTTAATAAAGATTGACGGTACCGAAAACAAAGAGCGATTGGGCGCCAATGCTACCCTGGCTGTTTCTATGGCTATTTCTAAAGCGGCAGCGCAGGAATGTAACCTGCCTTTGTACCGTTACCTGGGCGGGGTAAACGCTACCGTATTGCCCATGCCTTTAATGAATATTTTGAACGGAGGTGTACATGCCGATAATAAGATAGATTTCCAGGAATTTATGATCGTTCCGGTAGGAGCGGCTTCATTTAGCGAAGGATTGCGCTGGGGCGTGGAAGTGTTTCACCAGCTTAAATCGGTATTGAAGAAAAAGGGATACAGTACAAATGTTGGAGACGAAGGCGGGTTTGCACCCGATATTCAAAGTAATGATGAAGCCATTGAAACCGTACTGCAGGCTATTGATGCAGCCGGTTATAAAGCCGGTGAACAAATATCCATTGCCATGGATGCAGCCAGCACCGAAATGTTTGATGAAGGAAGCAAATCGTATAAATTTTACAAAAGCAGCGGCAAAACGATTAGCAGCGATGAAATGGTAGCATATTGGAGCAACTGGGTTAAGAAATATCCTATTGTATCTATTGAAGACGGCATGGCCGAAGATGATTGGGATGGCTGGAAAAACCTCACGAACGAAATTGGCAAAAAATGCCAGTTGGTGGGGGACGACCTGTTTGTAACCAATGTTAAGCGCCTGCAGGAAGGTATTGACAGAGGCATAGCCAACAGTATATTAATTAAAGTGAACCAAATAGGCACTATTACCGAAACCATTAATGCTGTTCAACTGGCGCAGGCCAGCGGCTATACTACCATTATGAGCCATCGCAGCGGAGAAACGGAGGATACTACTATTGCCGACCTGGCAGTTGCTTTAAATTGCGGACAAATAAAAACAGGCAGTGCTTCCAGAACCGATCGCCTGGCCAAATACAACCAATTGATTCGCATTGAGGAAGCTTTGGGAGATCATGCGGTATATCCGCAGGGAAAGATTATTTTTGGAAAAGGGTAGGAGATGGTGAGAGGGGAGAAAGTGAGAGGTGAAAGGTCTCATGTATAAGAAAGGGTCCTGTAAAAGTGTAAATTGAAGGTTGAATAAAGACATTCAATCACTTTAAAAACAGAGACCCATGACACAAGTTAGGCAATTAGATTTTAGCGGTAC
>Ga0209916_1000224_pt1 | contig 111863 bp, 110 predicted proteins | sample ThiBio_1000_plan_FD_183956 | JGI IMG/M metagenome (GOLD analysis project Ga0209916, IMG submission 183956) | Wastewater bioreactor microbial communities from Cape Town, South Africa - Thiocy_solids_2 (SPAdes) | ecosystem: Engineered > Bioreactor > Thiocyanate-remediating > Anaerobic-Aerobic ...
CCGAGACGGCACGCCTCTCGATGACTGCTTCGCGCCGTCTGCAATTGGCGGCCGAGAGCTCCAACACGGTCGGTCTGGCGCTGCGCCGGTGGCGCCGGCAGACCGAGGCGGGGGATTTCGGGCAACCGACGGCCAGCGTCAGCCGCTGGCGGGTGTCCGTCCTGCCGTCGCGGCCCTTACCGGTGCCCGGTCTCGGCCGGGCTCGCTGGCTGGTCGAACTCATCCGATGCCGCGCCGGCGAAAGTGCAGATTTTGAAGTGGAGGCGTGTGATGACACGGGTCGTCTCGCTCTTCCTTCCGAGGTGGCCGACCGATCGCCTCAGAAGGAAATCGGGCGACGCATCGCCTCCGGATGATGCGCCGCTCGTCATGGCCGGGCGTACCGGCCGCCGCCGTCTGATCACCGCGCTCGATGCCAATGCCGAACGGCTTGGCGTGCGCGTCGGCATGGCCGTCACCAAGGCGCAGGCCCTGGTGCCCGGTCTGTTCATTGCCGATTCCGATCCCGCCGCCGAAACCGAGGGTCTGACCAAGCTGGCGCTCTGGGCGCTGCAGCGGATTTCGCCCGTGGTGATGGCCGACCCGCCCGACGGGCTGGTGATCGACACGACCGGCGCCGATCATCTGCATGGCGGAGAGGCGGCCATGCTTGCCGATATGATCAAACGCTTTGCCGCCTCCGGCGTTGAAGCCCGGGCGGCAGTTGCCGACACCTGGGGCGCGGCCCATGCGGCAGCGCGGTTTATGGCGCGGCCAGCCATCATCATTCCGCCCGGCGAGAGCGAAGCCATGCTTCGGACCCTGCCGCTGCACGCGCTCCGGCTCGATCCCGGAACGGTGTCCGGCCTGATCACCCTCGGTTTCGAGACGGTCGGCGAACTCCTCGATCAGCCGCGCGCGCCCCTGGCGCTGCGGTTCGGCCCGGAGATCGGCCGCCGGCTGGATCAGGCGCTTGGCCGGATCGCCGAGCCCGTCGATCCCGTCCGGTCGCCGGAGCTGATCGAAGCGCGGAAAGTCTTCGGGGAGCCGATCGGCGTCGCCGAAACCATTGCCCGCTATATCGCCAAACTGGTCGATGCCCTGTGCCTCGAGCTTGAGAAAGCCGGGCTGGGCGCGCGGCGACTCGATCTGCTGTTCCATCGCGTCGACAACACCATGCAATTTATCCGGATCGGCATGGCCCAGCCGGTGCGGGATCCCAAACGCCTGACCCGGCTCTTCCACGACAAGCTGGAAACCGTCGATCCAGGCTTCGGGATCGAGATCATGGTGCTGGTCGCCATTGAGACCGAGCCGGTTCGTGAGAAGCAGACGATCTCCTCCCTGGTCGAGGAACCCGAGCCCGATGTTTCCGATCTCGTCGATGTGCTCGCCAACCGGGTCGGTGACCGGATGCTGTGCCGGTTTACGCCGGTGCAAAGCGATGTGCCGGAGCGGTCGGTGGCGCGTATCCCGCCGCTGGCGCCCGAAACCGGCCTGACCTGGGAAGGGGACTGGCCGCGGCCGCCGCGGCTCCTGCCCCGGCCCGAGCCGGTCGAGACCATGGCGCTTCTGCCCGACCATCCGCCCGTCTGGTTCACCTGGCGCGGCGTGCGCCGCCGCGTCCGCCGTGCCGACGGTCCGGAACGCATCCGCGGCGAGTGGTGGAAGCGCGACGCCGAGCTGACGACGGTCCGGGATTATTTCCGGGTCGAGGACGAGACCGGCGAGCGCTACTGGCTTTTCCGGTCGGGCGACGGCGAGCACGAGGACAGCGGGTCGCAACGCTGGTTCCTGCACGGGATCTTCGGATGAGTGGGCCGCGTTACGCCGAGCTGCAGGTGACGACGCATTTCTCGTTTCTGCGCGGGGCGAGCAGTTGCGACGAACTGTTCGCGCGTGCCGCCGAACTCGGCATCGCGGCACTCGGCGTCGTCGACCGCAACTCGCTCGCCGGTGTCGTGCGGGCGCTCGAAGCCTCCCGGCAGACCGGCGTCCGGCTGGTCGTCGGCTGCCGCCTCGACCTCGCCGACGCCCTGCCGGTCCTGGTCTATCCGACCGACCGGGCGGCCTATGCCCGGCTTTGCCGGCTGCTGTCGCTCGGCAAAGGCCGGGCGGGCAAGGGCAAATGTCATCTCGAATGGGATGACCTTGTGGCTTACGGGGAGGGACTGATCGCGATCCTCGTGCCGGATCGCGCCGATGATGACTGCGCGCTACATCTGAGACGGCTGCGGGAGGCGTTCGGCGACCGCGCCTATCTGGCGCTGACACTGCGCCGGCGCCCCAACGATCAGCTCCGCCTCTGGCAGCTCTCGAACCTGGCCGCCGCCGCGCGGGTTCCGACCGTCGTCACCAATGACGTGCTGTTTCATGAGGTGGGCCGGCAGCTCATGCAGGATGTCGTCACAGCCATCCGGCACAACGTCACCATCGACGAGCTCGGCCATCGTCGCGAACGTTTCGCCGACCGCTATCTGAAACCGCCGGAAGAGATGCACCGCCTGTTCGAGCGGCATCCCGAAGCGCTTGCCCGCACGAGCGAGATCATGGATCGCTGCAGGTTTTCGCTCGAGGAGCTGGCCTATCAATATCCGGAGGAGAAGCTCTATCCCGACCTGACCCCGCAGCAGGCGCTCGAAAAGCTGACCTGGGAAGGGGCGGCCGAGCGCTATCCCGAGGGCCTGCCCGACAAGGTGCGGGCCAATCTCAATCATGAGCTGGCGCTGATCGAGAAGCTCGAATACGCGCCGTATTTCCTGACCGTGAACGCGATCGTGCGCTTCGCCAGGTCGAAAGACATTCTCTGTCAGGGGAGAGGATCGGCCGCCAATTCGGCCGTCTGCTACGTCCTCGGCGTTACCTCGGTCGATCCCGATCGCAATGATCTCCTCTTCGAACGTTTCGTGTCGGAGGAACGGCGCGAGCCGCCCGACATCGATGTCGATTTCGAGCACGAACGCCGCGAGGAAGTCATCCAGTGGGTCTACCAGACCTATGGCCGCGAACGGGCGGCACTCTGTTCCACCGTCATCCGCTACCGCTCCAAGGGCGCACTCCGCGATGTCGGCAAGGCGCTCGGTCTGACCGAAGACCTGACCAAGACGCTGTCATCGCAGGTCTGGGGCTGGTCGGAAGGCGTCGAAAAGAAACACGCCGAAGAGCTCAATCTCAACATAGGCGACCGGCGGCTGCGCCTCGCCATGGAACTCGCCCATCAGCTCGTCGGCACGCCGCGCCATCTCTCCCAGCATCCCGGTGGCTTCGTCCTCACCCATGACCGGCTCGACGAGCTGGTGCCGATCGAACCGGCGGCCATGGAAGACCGGCAGGTCATCGAATGGGACAAGGACGATATCGATGTGCTCAAATTCATGAAGGTCGATGTGCTGGCACTCGGCATGCTCGCCTGCATGCGCCGCGCCTTCGATCTTCTGGCCGAGCACAAGGATATCCGGCTCGACCTTGCCACCATCCCGGCCGAGGATCCGCGCACCTACGCGATGATCCGCAAGGCCGACACGCTCGGCACCTTCCAGATCGAGAGCCGGGCCCAGATGGCGATGCTGCCGCGCATCAAGCCGCGCACCTTCTACGATCTCGTCATCGAGGTCGCCATCGTCCGGCCCGGACCGATCCAGGGCGACATGGTGCATCCCTATCTGCGCCGGCGCGAAGGTAAGGAAGAGGTGACCTTTCCCAAGCCCGAGTTGGAGGCCGTTCTCGGCAAGACGCTTGGCGTGCCGCTGTTTCAGGAACAGGCGATGCGCGTCGCCATCCAATGCGCCGGTTTCAGCGCCGGCGAGGCCGACCAGCTCCGCCGCGCCATGGCGACCTTCAAGCACACGGGCGGGGTCTCGAAGTTTGGCGCCAAGCTGATCGAGGGCATGGTCGCCAACGGCTATGACCGTGAGTTTGCTGAACGCACCTTCAGGCAGCTCGAGGGCTTCGGCTCCTATGGATTTCCGGAAAGCCATGCGGCGAGCTTTGCGCTGATCGCCTACGCCTCGTCCTGGATGAAATGCTGGCACCCGGATGCCTTTTGCTGCGGGCTTTTGAACGCCCAGCCGATGGGCTTTTACGCCCCGGCGCAGATCGTCCGCGACGCCCGCGACCACGGTGTCGAGCTCCGTCCCGTCTGCGTCAATGCCAGCCGATGGGACTGCACGCTCGAGCCGATCGAGGGTGATGACAGCCGCTTTGCTGTGCGGCTCGGTCTGCGTCTGGTGAAAGGTCTCGGCAACGCCGAAGCGGCCCGCCTCGTCACCTCTCGCGAGAATAGTCACTTTATCTCGGTCGACGATCTCTGGCGCCGCGCCGGCGTTCCGGCCGCTGCTCTTGTCGAACTCGCCGAAGCCGATGCCTTCCGGCCCTCGCTCGGCCTTGCGCGCCGCGAGGCGCTCTGGACAATCAAGGGATTGCGCGACGAACCGCTGCCGCTCTTCGCCGCTGCTGCCAAGCGAGAGGCCGGCATCGTTCCGGAACAGGCCGAGCCGGACGTTCACCTGAAGCCCATGGAGGCGGGCAGGGAGGTGGTGGAGGATTACGGGCATGTCGGTTTGAGCCTGCGCCGGCATCCGGTGGCATTCTTGCGCGAGGATCTGACTCGGCGGCGCTTCGTGACCTGTGCCGAGGCGATCTCCTTGCGGGACGGACGCTGGGTCAGTGTCGCCGGTCTGGTGCTGGTGCGCCAGCGGCCGGGGTCGGCCAAAGGCGTCATGTTCATTACCCTCGAGGACGAAACGACGGTCGCCAATCTCGTCGTCTGGTCCAAGGTCTTCGAGAAATATCGCCGCACCGTGCTGGGCTCGGGCATGCTCGGCGTCAAAGGCCGGGTCCAGCGGGAGGGGGAGGTGGTCCATATCGTCGCCCGAGAGCTGGTCGATCTGACTTCAGAACTGGCGAGTGTGGGGACTCGCAACGAGGCCTTCCCGCTCCCGCATGGGCGCAGCGACGAGTTTCATCGTGGGTCGCCGGCGCCCGATCCGCGCGGGATGCCGAAGACGCGCGATATGTTCGATCCCTATGGTCACATCGATGAAATCAAGGTGAAGACACGGGACTTCCGGTGATGTGAGTTCCCGGGGTCAACCAACCGGTCCGGTCAGCTTCCGAACTGATGTCCGTCGTTCGGAGCCAAGGCGCCGCTTTGCCAGAAGCAGCAATGCGATATAACGCAGACCGCGAAACGGAAAACCGAGTGGTGGAACCTATGCGAAATATCCTGGCTGTGGCGCGTTGGGTGCCTTTCGTCGCCATCAGCATCGCGAGCCTGTGGGCTTCGGCACGCACCACCGAAGGTTATCGTGACCCGATCTTCGACTGGGACATCTCCTGGCCCGCCATCGCCAATGCGCTGACCAAGATGCCGCACATAAGCTCGATGCTCATGATTTTCGTACTTGGTGTGCTGGCGGTCGGAGTGGGCCGGCTCTGGCTGGCAGCGCTATTGACGTTCATGGTGGGGATAGGATGGGAACTGGTGCAGATGCCCACCATTGGCAATAATCCCCGGCTCGCCGATCTTGCTCCCGACCTGGTTGGCATCAGTATCGGCTGGGTGATCGTGGCGCTTGCGGTGATGTCTTGGCGGCGCTTCCAACACCGTTATGCTGGCCGGGGGGGATGACGTTTAGCCAAGTGCAAGGAGCGGGGCGAGGACACGCTCAAAAGTGGTGACCTGTCGAGCCTGGAACTCGGCAACGATTGCAGGCAGGCGCAGATTGATCTTGTCCTCCCGGCCGAAGAACAGGTTGCGGTTCACGAACCGGTCGAAACGCCCATTCGTCATGTCGGGAAAGAGCACGAACTTCTCGACCGCAACGCCGTCCCGGATATGCTCATAGGCCTTGGGCATATCGTCCAGCAGCCCGTCGTGGATGACGTGATTGCGTAGCGTTTCGACCGTGGTCATGAATTCGCAGGCCTCAAACAGCGTGCCCGCCTCCTTGTTGAAGCTTACGCGCTTGCGGTCGCCAAATTGCATGTTTCCGCTGGAAAGCTTCGGATAACGCTTGAAGTCCTGACGAAGGTGCTCGGCCTCAAATGCAACCTTGACCGTGTAGTCGAGCAGACTGTGCATCCGGATGAATATGAAGCCCAGATAGGCAAAGAGCTTTGTCGTCACCGGCGACGACGAATACCGAAGCCCGTCTTCATGTTTCATCGGGGAATAGAACAGGCTTTCCGTATTCAACGTGAAATAGAACTCGCCGAGGATTTGTTCGATTTCCTTGGTGCATTCCTGGATCGAGGCGACCAGGTGCTGGCAGTCATAAAGATAGAGGAACCTGTTGATCTCGGGAAAACCGGCCGTCTTGGCGAGAAACTGCTCAAACAGTTCACGCGTCAGATTGGCCTCCGAATTATGCCCCGCAACGCTGACGAATTCGGGCACTGCGCGGAGCAGTCCCGAATAGTCTACCCCTTTCATGATCGCCCGTTTGAACGCTTCGTGCAGACGAACACAACGGTCCTCGATGTCATGCAGCCGGCTGCCTTCGGCGACCCGCCACGCCCCTTGAGGGTCGAACCTGAAATAGTGCAGGCCGTCGTCACGCGGCGCCTCCGACGGGATTCCATCAAGATTGAGACATCTGACCGCATCATTCATCGCGCGAACCACACGTTGTTCCGGGTTCAACCCGCCCGCGCGTAGGACACCCGCCGGCCCTGTCCGGCAACCCGCGTTGCGACGGCGGCGGTCACCGGATCGCTGAGGTCGCGCTCGATGATATCGAACCTTTCCGCGCCGCATGCAGCAAACCGCGGTCCGCCAGCCTCCTCGATGGCGGTTCGCAGCCGAGCGATAAACGCTTCAGGCGCATCAGCCGTCGAGAAGAAGACAGGATGGAGCGGCCGCTTCAGATCGTCGACGTCGATATAGGCGCGGTATTTTCCTGCAATCGAATAATCTTCCCAGCGCAATCCGCGGACATACGCAACCGGATAGCTGTCGCCCCTTGGAAGCGTGATCGTGCCCGTTGCAAAATCCACATGCACGCCACATTGCCTGAACCCATCTGACGTCAAGACCGGCCTTTCAACATGACCGCTCCATGTCCCGCGCAGCCATTTCACCGCGACCCAGACCAGCAAGAATCCCAGCGGCCAGACCCACCAAGGCTGGCTTTGGTAGATTCCAACGATTTCGTTCCAGCTGATGCTCATCGTTGTTGCCCGAGAGGGTCTTCATTCGAATGCAATTACTTTACCCGGTCCGCGACTCTTGGGTAAAGCGCATCGTCTCCCTTTTTCTTTTAAACTGTTTTCAGGCTGGAAAGTAATGATGCGTCGCACTGCCCCTCGTTCTGAAGATGCGCTATCAGAATATTGCCAATATCGGCCAACACATGGTTGACCGGCTCGGAACGGAGAAGTCCGGGCCTTTGAAACCGGCACTTCTCTCCAGTTAGATCAGGGCAGATTGTTGGGCGTCGCCCTTCGGGCCGGGCTGTTGGCAACGCTGAAGCCCCTGACGGGTCTTCACCCATGCGGGCTGCCATCCCTGACGCGATCGCAGTCCGACAACGGAAGGACATGCCCGTGTTCACGCTCATTCACCAATGGGTTCAACGCAGACGAGCGATCCGGCGCCGGTGGCAGGTCGATGCCCATCAACTGCTTAAGGCCGATGAGGTCAACGCCTATTACGAGGCGCAACGCCGCGTCGCGCGTGCCCGTCATCGCGGGGACCGCGACGAATTCTATCACTGGGCCAAAGTCGCCGCCGAAGTCGCGCGGATCAGCTCCCTCGCAGAAATGGACCTCGAACTCGTCCTGCAGATCGCGGACGAGGAGGAAGCCAGGAGCGTGTGAGGTTGGATTGCCGCTTGCGCGCGTCAGCCGGCAAGGGAGGCTGCGCCGCGCCTGGCTGCGAATAAATCCGCCCCGGCACAATTGCCGGCTTGCCAGCCGCGCCCTGGCCTGCCTTGCTCTTCGCGGCATCCGGGTCCCGCCCCTGAAGACCAGGGAGCGGAAACCGGATAGAGGACCGCGCAAGGCGCGGAAAGAAGATGGAAAAAGCCGAGCTCGAAGAGCTGAGAGAGAAGGTGAATTGCGGGGCGGTTCTCGAAACCGCCGGCTTCGCCGTCGATCTGAAGGAAAGCACCCGCAAGGCGGTCAAATACCGCCGCGGCGACGACATCATCATCGTCATTCACGAGGGCAAGGGCTGGTTCGATCCCCTCTCGGAGGCCAAGGGCGACGTCTTTCGCCTCGTCGAACACCTCGACGGCCTTCCCTTTGCGGCCGCGCTTTATGTCGCCGCCGATCTGATTGGTTTCGTGCCTAAGGAACCTGAATGGAAGCGTCAGTCGCGGGAGCGCGCGCCCGACGTCAGCATCCCCGAGCGATGGAACGCGCGGCGCAAGCCTTGGCGCGGATCAGCCACATGGCGCTATCTGCGCGATGAGCGTGACATTCCCGAAGCGATTCTGGGATCTGCCATCACCCAGGATATCCTGCGCGAAGGCCCCCGGGGCAGCATGTGGGCGGCGCACCGCGATCGCACGGGGGCCGTGACCGGCTGGGAAGAGCGCGGGCCGGACTGGCGTGGTTTTGCGACCGGCGGCGCGAAAGTGCTTTTCCGGCTCGGGCCAGTCGATGGGCCGCGGCTTTGCGTCGCCGAGGCGGCGATCGACGCCATGAGCCTTGCCGCACTCGAGGAACAGCGCCCTGACACCCGCTATCTGAGCACCGGAGGCGGTTGGTCGCCGGCGAGTTCCGAGGCGCTGCTCGATCTCGCCGTTCGGGCAGACGCCCTCCTGGTCGCAGCCACCGACAACAATGCGCAAGGGGAGACCTTTGCCGAAAGGCTCGAGGCGCTCGCCGCCGATGCCGGTTGCGGGTTCGTGCGATTGCGGCCGGAGCTGGAGGACTGGAACGAGGATCTGACGGCAAAGAGCAGAAAGAAGGATGGAAGGGAGGAGGAGAGGGACGGCTGCCGCATACCCGCCGCCCGCCTCAAGGGTGAAGCTCCGCCCGGCTGACGCCGGCCCTTGACCCGGCCGGACGGAGAGGCGGCCGCGGGAAGGGGTCCGGAAGGGCTGAAGAAGATGGTGACACCGAAAGGGTGCGCCACGCTCCAGCCCGGGACAGGTCCCGAAGGAGCCTGCCATGACCTCTCTTCCACCCATCCGAAAAGTCTATTTCGGCATTACCGACCGCCACCAGATGTTCAGATTGTTCGACCGCCATGCGCAGCGGCCCGACCGCTGGCAGACCGACGGAGCCAAGCTTTACGCTGGCGAATGGTTCGAAATCTCAGCTGCCCAGCATGACTACATGCTCGAAATCCTGCCGCCATTGTGGATGCGCGGCGAGATGTTCGCCATGCGCGAATTCCTCACCGGCAGCGTCACCAGCGTCTTCTATACGCTCGCCATCAACGGCGAGAAGCGGTTCTTCCACGCCTATTGCGATCTGTCCGATCCGCGCTCGCCCTATGAGATGCGCGATGCGATCGTTGAGCGAGAGCGCCGGCCGGTCAAGGCGATGACCCGCGAAGAGCGCATCGAGCACATCTGGAGCGCCACCCACGGCAAGTATCGCGGCTATGCCGGCGACGACTTCCGGCCCGAGCATCGCGGCAAGCGAACCGTCCTCGTCTATGGCAATCGCGGCAGCAGCTTTGAACTGCTCGACCATCTGACCGATGCCCAGATCTCCGAAAAGCTGCCGGTGCATCTGCGCCACCTGCCGCTGCCCGAAGCCGCGTGAGGTCTGCCATGTTCACATTTCCGATCATGGCGGTGCGCAAGGTCATTGCGCGCGGGGAAGCCGATGCCGCCGCCAATGGCGGTTTCCGCAATCCCTATTACGGCACTCGTCCGGGGGAGGGCGAGAAGCCCGGCTTCTGGCTCGTCGGTGACGAGGGCGTCTACATCATCTCCAACGGCAAGCTCGCAGAGGGCCAGAAACCGCTCGTGGTTTATTCGACCGAGTGCCATCCCAAGGGCAGTGACGACTGGTGGGACTACAAGCGCCGGCATTTTGGCGGCGATGACGGGATCGAGTTTATCGATGCCGACCTCGTCGTTCCGAGCTTCAACCGGAACTTCGCCGCGTCCTATCTCGGCATTCAGCTCACCGAGCACGACATCTCGTTCTCGCTGATCACGCGTTAAGAGCCCAGTTCCAAGAACCGGTCTCTTGGCTTTGTTCGGTCGGGAGATCGAACCGAAAAAGTCTGCAACTTTTTCTGATCTCCCTCCAACCCCCTTCCAATCAGCACGTTCTCAACGCCGTCGGGCCTCCCGGCGGCGCGGCTGCGTGCGCGCGCTTCACAGGAGACATCATCATGTCAGACCACGATCCTTTCACCCTCGATATGTTCGGTAGCTCGGCCTTGTCCTCCGGGCTCGGCCTTGGCGTCACCGCCTTTGCCGATGGCCCAAAGGCTGAAGCAGGCGAGACCGAACCTCCGCCGATGGCGGAATCGCCCACCCGGCCCGCATCGGAAACATCCGCTTTTCCGCATGTCAGCGAAGCGCCCGAGCGCGGCAGCAACTTCCATCTTCCCGGAAGCCGCGGCTTGGCAAAGGGCTGGAACGCCCGCGCCCGTGCCAACCTCGACGCCATCTCGCTCGCCGCGGCGATCGCGGGGGAGGACCGGCCCGCGACGTCCGAGGAGCAGGCGCGCCTCATCCGGTTCACTGGTTTCGGTGCGTCCGATCTCGCCAACACAATCTTCACTCGGCCCGGCGAGGAGGGGTTCCGCAAGGGATGGGAAGACCTTGGCGAAGAGCTGCAGGCATCCGTGAACGAGGCCGACCACGCCTCGCTCGCCCGCTGCACGCAATATGCTCATTTCACCCCTGAGTTTATCATCCGGGCGATCTGGAAGGGCCTCGAACGGCTCGGCTGGCGCGGCGGCCGTGTGCTCGAACCGGGCATCGGGACAGGGCTGTTTCCGGCCCTGATCCCGGCGGCACTAAGGGATGCGTCTTTCGTCACCGGCGTCGAGCTCGATCCGGTCACGGCGCGGATCGCTCGCCTTCTGCAGCCGGTCGCCCGCATCATCGAGGGCGATTTCGCGCGCACCGATCTGCCGGCGCATTTCGATCTGGCGATCGGCAATCCGCCCTTTTCCGACCGGACCGTGCGCTCGGATCGCGCCTACCGGTCGATGGGTCTGCGTCTGCATGACTATTTCATCGCGCGGTCGATCGATCTTTTGAAGCCCGGCGCGCTCGCTGCTTTCGTCACCTCGTCTGGCACCATGGACAAGGCAGACGCCACGGCGCGCGAACACATCGCCAAGTCGGCCGATCTCGTTGCCGCGATCCGTCTGCCCGAAGGCAGTTTTCGGCAGGATGCCGGCACCGATGTCGTCGTCGATATCCTGTTCTTCCGCAAGCGCAAGCCGGGCGAGCCGCAGGGCGACGCAAGCTGGCTCGATCTTGCCGAGGTCGTTCCCGCGAACGAGGACAGCGACGCCATCCGGGTCAATCGCTGGTTCGCCGACCATCCCGATCATGTCCTTGGCCGCCACGCGACCACATCCGGTCCCTTCGGCGAAACCTATACGTGCTTGCCCAATGGCAGCGAGCTCGAAGCTGATCTCGATGCTGCCATCCTTTCCCTTCCGGACGACCTCTATGACGGCGAGCCTAACGTGATCGATATCGATCTCGAACTCGGGACGATCCTGACCGACGTCGCTAGTCCCACGGAATCCCATGTGCGCGAGGGCAGTTTTGTCTTCGATGCGTCGAGGGGCCTGATGCAGGTGCTCGACGGTCAGCCCGCTCCGGTTCCCGTCCGCAAGGGCCGGTCCGGCGAGGGGTTTTCGGGAAAGCAGATCAACATCGTCAGGAAGCTGATCCCCGTGCGGGACGCGGTGCGCGCGGTCCTCAAGGCCCAGGAGATCGATCAGCCCTGGCGCGACCTGCAGGTGAAGCTGCGCATCGCCTGGTCGAGCTTCGTGCGCGACTTCGGGCCGATCAATCACACCAAGGTGTCGATCACGGAAAACGAGGCGACGGGTGAAACGCGCGAGACCCATCGCCGTCCGAACCTGCAGCCCTTCCTCGACGATCCGGACTGCTGGCTGGTCGCATCGATCGAGACCTACGATCTCGATACGGATACCGCGAAGCCCGGCCCGATCTTTTCCGAACGGGTCATCGCACCGCCGTCGCCGCCCGTGATCACCAGTGCCGCCGATGCGCTCGCCGTGGTCTTGAACGAACGCGGCCATGTCGATCCCGATCACATCGCCGAGCTGCTGCATGAGGATCGGGAGACGGTCATCGAGGAGCTGGGCAGCGCGATCTATTGCGATCCGGCGGATGGCTCATGGCAGACATCCGATGCCTATCTGTCCGGTCCCGTGCGCGACAAGCTGGCGATCGCCGAGGCGGCCGTCGAGCTGGACCCGGCCTACAGCCGCAATGTCGAGGCTCTGGAGGCGGTACAACCGGCCGACCTCAGCCCGTCCGAGATCACGGCGCGGCTCGGTGCGCCGTGGATCCCCGCTAGCGATGTCGTCGACTTCGTGAAGGAGACGATGGGCACCGACATCCGCATCCGCCACATGCCGGAACTCGCCTCCTGGACGGTCGATGCCCGCATGCTGGCCTATCGCGCCGAGGGCACGTCGGAATGGGGCACCAAGCGCCGGCACGCCGGCGAGCTGCTCGCCGATGCGCTCAACAGCCGTATCCCGCAGATCTTCGACACGATCAAAGACGGCGAAAGCGAGCGCCGGGTCCTCAATATCGTCGACACCGAAGCGGCCAAGGAGAAGCTCACCAAGATCAAGACCGCATTCCAGACATGGGTCTGGTCCGATCCGGACCGCACCGACCGGCTGGCGCGGGTCTATAACGACACCTTCAACAATATCGCGCCCCGATCCTTCAACGGGGACCATCTCAAGCTACCGGGCGCCTCAGGCGCCTTTGTTCTTTATGGCCATCAGAAACGCGGCATCTGGCGGATCATCTCGTCGGGCGCCACCTATCTCGCCCACGCCGTCGGCGCCGGCAAGACCATGACGATGGCGGCCGCCATCATGGAGCAACGCCGGCTGGGCCTGATCTCGAAAGCCATGCTGGTCGTTCCCGGCCATTGCCTGGCCCAGGCCGCCCGCGAGTTCCTCGCGCTTTATCCGACGGCGCGGATCCTGGTCGCCGACGAGACCAATTTCACCAAGGACAAACGCCATCACTTCCTGTCGCGCGCCGCGACCGCGAACTGGGATGCGATCATCATCACCCACTCGGCCTTCAAGTTCATCGCCGTCCCCGCCGCCTTCGAAAAACAGATGATCGAGGATGAGCTTGCGCTCTATGAGGAGCTGCTCACACGTGTCGAAAGCGACGACCGGGTGTCGCGCAAGCGGCTGGAGCGGCTAAAGGAGGGATTGCGCGACCGGCTCGAGGCGCTCGGGTCGGTCAAGGACGATCTCTTGACGATTTCGGAGATCGGCGTTGATCAGATCATCGTCGACGAGGCGCAGGAGTTCAGAAAACTCTCCTTCGCCACCAACATGTCGACGCTCAAGGGCGTCGATCCCAACGGCTCGCAGCGCGCCTGGGACCTCTATGTGAAATCGCGGTTCATCGAGACCAAAAATCCCGGCCGGGCACTGGTACTGGCGTCGGGCACGCCGATCACCAACACGCTCGGCGAGATGTTCTCGGTGCAGCGCTTCCTCGGATTCGAGGCTCTCAGGGGACGCGGGCTGCATGAATTCGACGCCTGGGCCTCGACGTTCGGCGACGTGGCGACCGAACTCGAGCTGCAGCCCTCGGGCAAATACAAGCCCGTCTCGCGCTTTGCGACCTTCGTCAATGTGCCGGAACTGATCGCCATGTTCCGCTCCTTCGCCGACGTCGTGCTGCCGGAGGATCTGAAGCAATATGTGAAAATCCCGGCCGTCTCGACGGGCAAACGGCAGATCGTCACCGCCAAACCCACCGGCGACTTCAAGCTCTATCAGCAGGTGCTCGAAGCACGCATCAAGGCCATCGAAAAACGCGAGGGGCCAGCCCAACCCGGCGACGACATCCTGCTTTCGGTCATCACCGACGGGCGCCATGCTGCGATCGATCTGCGTCTGGTCGATCCCGACAATGACAACGAGCCGGACAACAAGCTCAACAAGTTGATCGAGAACAGCTTCCGCATCTGGCGCGAGACCGGCGAAAACGAATATCTCACCCGCGACGGCAAGCCCTTCGATCTGCCGGGCGCGGCGCAGATGATCTTTTCCGATCTCGGCACGATCAGCGTCGAGAAATCACGAGGCTTCTCCGCCTATCGCTGGATCCGCGACGAGTTGGTTCGCCTCGGTGTTCCGGCCTCGGAAATCGCCTTCATGCAGGACTACAAGAAGACCGAGGCCAAGCACCGGCTCTTTGCCGACGTCAATGCCGGCAAGGTCCGCTTCCTGATCGGCTCGTCTGAAACCATGGGCACCGGCGTCAACGCCCAGCTTCGCCTCAAGGCCCTTCATCATCTCGATGTGCCCTGGCTTCCCTCCCAGATCGAGCAGCGCGAGGGCCGCATCGAGCGGCAGGGCAATCAGCATGAAGAGATCGATATCTTCGCCTATGCCACCGAGGGCTCGATGGACGCGCAGATGTGGCAGAACAACGAACGCAAGGCCCGCTTCATTGCCGCGGCGCTCTCCGGCGACACCTCCGTGCGCCGGCTAGAAGATCTCGGCGAGGGGCAGGCCAACCAGTTCGCCATGGCCAAGGCCATCGCTTCGGGCGATCAGCGCCTGATGCAAAAGGCGGGGCTGGAAGCCGACATCGCGCGGCTCGAACGCTTGCGCGCGGCGCATCGCGACGATCTCTTCGCCGTTCGCCGCCAGATCCGCAATGCCGAGCGCGACATCGACCATGCCACACGGCGGATCGCCGAAATCGGCAAGGATATCAAGCGCAGGACTTTAACAGCAGGAGACACATTCGCCATGACCGTTGCCGGACAATCCTTTTCCGAGCGCAAGCCCGCCGGCCGCGCCCTGATGAAGGAGATCATGACCCTCGTGCATCTGCGGGAGGAGGAGGACAAGACGGTCGCCAGGATCGGCGGCTTCGATCTTGTCTTCTCCGGCCAGCGTTTCGGAAACGACGAATTCCAATACGATGTCGCGCTCGCACGGACCGGCGCGGAGACCGATATCGATCTCCCCCTGACCGTCACCCCACTCGGCGCGGTCTCGCGCGTCGAGCATGTGCTGGCCGGTTTCGAGGACGAGCGGTCGCAGTACCGCCTCCGCCTCGATGATGCCAAGCGCCGGCTGGCCTCCTACCAGTCTCGCCAGGGCGGCGAATTTGGCTTTGAAGACGAGCTTGCCGACAAACGCCGGCAGCTCGATGAAATCGAGTCCGATCTGGCGGACGAGGTCCTGGAGGAGGGAAAGAAGGCCATGGAGGCGGCCTGAGAAGGGAAGGAACCGGTCGCAGAACGGTCTGCCCGGTGACGCCTACGCTCAACCGCCGCCTGCGCCATCCCGGCCCGTCATCCTTCGCAGGGCTTTGCAGCCCTGCTTGTCCAGCCGGGCAGGGACGCTCGGCCGCAGTTGCACCGGTCCGCCCGCTCCGCGGTTCGGAGGAGGTCTTCGAGAAGAAGACGAGAAAGGAAGCCGGCGCGGTGCCGGCCCACAATCCTCGAACAGGAGCTACCCATGCATATCATCAAGATCGACCCTCGCGCGCTGAAGGACAATCCCGACGACGCCCGCAAGTCCAAATCCACGCCGCAGGGCGATGCGCTGCTGGCCGCGACCATCAAGGCCGTCGGGATCATCCAGCCGCCCGTCGTCTCTCCCGAGGCCGATGGCGGCAATGGCTTCATCATCCAGGCCGGTCATCGCCGGACCAGGGGCGCGATCGCCGCCGAGCTCGAGGAGATTGAGGTCATCGTGACCGATGCCGCCGATGATGGCGGGGCCATGCGCTCCATGGTCGAGAACATCGCCCGCGAACCGCTCAACCCGGTCGACCAATGGCGCGCCATCGAACGGCTCGTCGCGCTCGGCTGGACGGAAGAAGGCATCGCCGCGGCACTCGCTCTTCCCATCCGGCAGATCAAGAAGCTCCGGCTTCTCGCCAACGTGCTTCCGGCCATGCTGGACCAGATGGCAAAGGGCGACATGCCGGACGAGCGGCAGCTCAGGACCATCGCCGCCGCGTCGATCGCCGAGCAGAAGGAAGTCTGGAAGGCGCACAAGCCGACCAAGGCTGATCCGCAGGTCTCGTGGTGGAGTGTCGCGAATGGCCTGTCGAAGACCCGCATGTATGCGCGCGATGCCAGCTTCGACGACGAGCTGGCGCAGGCCTACGGCATTGCATGGGTCGAGGATCTCTTCGCGCCCGCCGATGAGGACAGCCGGTACACCACTGATGTCGAGGCCTTCCTTGGTGCGCAGCAGGAATGGATGAGCAACAATTTGCCCAAGAACGGCATGATCACCGAGCTCAATGGCTGGAACAGTCCCGAATTGCCCAAGAAGGCGGAGCGCGTCTATGGCAAGCCGAAGAAGTCCGACCATACCGCCATGTATCTCGACCGTGACGGTAAGGTGCAGTCGGTCGTCTACCGGATGCCGGAGGCGAAAGCGGCCAAGGGCAAGAGCGATGTGGGCGGCGCCGCCGCACCGGCGCAGCGTCCCGACGTCACCCAGAAGGGTCAGGACATGATCGGCGACTTCCGCACGGACGCGCTCCACGAGGCACTCGGCCGCGCACCGATCGAGGACGACACGCTGATGGCGCTGCTCGTTATCGCCTTCGCCGGACAGAACGTCCGCGTCGATACTGGATCGGGCAATGCCGGTTCGTTCCGCAGCCAGATCGCGCCGCATGCCGCGACCCTCGTGGACGAAACCGGTAATCTCGCCTTCGACAAGGACACGCTGCGCATTGTGGTCCGCTCGGTACTGATCGAGGTGCTTTCGTGCCGTCGCAACATGTCGAACAGCGGCATCGTCTCCCGGATCGCGGGCGACGTCGTCGGGGCCGACAGCTTCCTGCCCAATATGGGCACGGAGGATTTCCTCCTGTGTCTGTCCCGACAGGCTCTGGAGGCCGCATGCGCGGACACTTCGGTCGTGCCGCGCAACAAGGTCCGTGATACCCGCGCCGCCCTTGTCGAGCATTTCAAGGAAGAGCGGTTCGTCCATGCCTCGGCGCTGTTTGCGCCGGATGTGAACGAGATCGCCGACTGGAAGGCTAGAAACGAGTTCGTCGAGGACGAAGACCTGGGCGACGCCGAAGACTCTCCGGACGAGCCGGAAGCAGACGACACCGACCCGGATGCCATCTCTGAGGGCTTCCGCGAAGCCGCCGAATAGCGACCCGTCTCCTTTCCTTCCGAACGCAAGTTTCGCCGCCGGCACCGTCCGGCGGCGCTTTCGTTTCCAATCCCGAAAACAGGAGGACATCATCATGTCCGCACAACTGATCTACGACCACGCACCGCTCGGCGCGATCATTCGCTATTCCGACGGGACGCCCCGCCCGCCGGAGAGACACCGCCGCAAGCTCGACGCGTGGGAGAACCGCAACAATACCGGCCGTCTGGTCAAGAAGACACCCGGTCGAGACACCGGCGCAATCACCTTTCCCGACAGCTTCACCCTTCACGAGGGCGATTATGGCACCAAGGCCGTGATCGTTTTGAAGGTGTTCAAATCCTTTTCGGTCGACAGCGATCTTGCCTTCACGGTCGTGGAGCGTCCGGCCGTCGGTTCGGTCCTCGTCCTCAGCCGCTCCGGAGATGCCGGCAAGCTGGTGCATGTCGCCGACAGCAGGCCCGCAGCCGAAGAATGGCTCTCCCGCCACGGCTATCCCGATGCAGTGCTGCATGAAGTGACCGCCGATGAGGTGGCGGCCGATCATGTCGAGGGGAGGGCGGCATGACGCTTTCCTCCAAGTCACCCACGCCCGGGTCTCAGACCCCGGACCTCTCCGGTGTCGAGTTCGCGACCAGTGCCGAGGGCTTTCCCGTGGCGCGCGTCGATGACACCGCCTACGCGATGTTGCCCGGACGGGATGGAACCCACCACCTTGCCGCGGCATGGTTCGTGCGCCGGCCTTTGCACGAGCTCGTGCAAGGGGATTTCAACGGGTTTCACGGCGCGCTCGCCGACGAGGCGACCTTCCGGGCCAAAATGGCAGAGAAGGCAGAGCACATCCGCGAGAAACGTGCGCTCGGCCGCCGGGAGATCCATTCCCGTGCAAGCACGCCCTGGGGCCCTTCGCAGGGCGCCACGGTCTTCGCCGAGGGCATCGCCTGTCATTCGACCGCCGGTCACGGCGGTTTCCAGCTTGCAGGCGATCGCAACGCAAAGGTCGACCCCCGCCTTCGCAATTCCAATGGCTGGTACGAGGAAGACGCCGAATGGGCGATCGTTGCGATCACCTTTCCGAATCTGTTCACCAGCTTCGAGCGGCGCTGCGCGGACCGGACGGTCAGGGACAGTTGGCCGGACGAATTCGAGACGATCACGGAGACCGTGCTCGAACCCGGTCAATCCCGCGAAAAAGATCGCCGGGCTTTCCACACACGGCACGCCGAAGACTGGATCGTCATATCCGCCATCCGCTCGGATCATCGTGAGGGGTTTGTCGAAGTCGTCGCAACACGGGGCGGTAAACGCGATCCTGCGGCGGAGAAACGCCGGTTTCTGGTTCCGTCAGCCGAATACACGGCCGGACGTTTTGGTTTGGTCATCGATCCGGACCGGCACCACGCCTATGACGGGGCCTCCAGCTTCATCGGATGGGGACGGTGATGGCCGTCCCCTGGAAACTCATCGCCACGGCCTTTGGCTGGCGCGCCAGCTTTCGCATGGACGGCGCCCATCCAAGGCTCATCATCCATCACAAGCGGCACAGCACCCGGTTTGCTGCGGCCGATGCGTGGAAGCGCGCGGTTCGGACTTCGATCCACGCTCCCAGCTACACCAATCCATCAAGGAGACCCAAACCATGACCACATGGCTCGTGGCCGTCCATATTCTCGTGACGGCAGACACCACCAATCCCCGCGCCGACATCGCCAAGGTTCTCGAAGCGCATCTTGATGGATCGGTCCCGGTTCCGAACCAGCCCAGGGCCGCCATCGTTGACTGGGCCGTCGCGGGCGAAGACCTTGCGGCGTCCATGGCTCCGGCCGCCGTCCCGCGAGACTATGCACCCGGAAACATGCCGTTCCCGCGATGGCCGGCTGGCAAAGGCTAGCGCGACAATCTCCCGAAACGCATGTGCGGCCGCCCGGACGGGATGATCGGGACTGCGGTCCAGAGGGTCATCGTCCATTCCTTCACATTCGGGCCGGGATGAGTGGCGCTCCTGCCGGCCTCCCTTCGGGACAGGCTGCGGTCGTAAACCGCCGGCCGGCGGCTTCAAGGCCGCTGTCGCGCCGCGGTGCGGCCGCATGGACCATCCTCGCAAAACCAGCCCTGCGGGATGGCGCGAGGGCTGAAAGCCCCGCTGACCCGCAGAACTGGCTCGCTCGGCTCGGTCCGCGCGGACCCTGAAGCCTCCGTCTTTCCGTCGGTTTGGTCTGACCGCGCCCGAAGGGAGGGCCGGCAGTCCGGCTCAAGCCTTCGGCCAAACCGTGAAGGAAAGGAAACTCACATGACCAGTACCGCAAGTTCTTCCCGTCAATCCGCCAAGGTCACCCAGCTGCGCAAAGGCGCTTCTCTCGAAATGGTTCGGCTTGCCTGCCCCGACAGCGCCCAGGCATCCCTCATCTCCGAGAGCTTCGGCCTCGCGGTCATCGATAGCGACGGCATTCGCGAACTCCACCACAAGATCATCGTCGATACGGCTGAATCCCTCAGCGACGGCCTTGGCGAACGGGCCATGCAGATCCATCTTCAACGCATCGTCGGCTCCTTTGTTGGTTCCGCCCACGGGGCCGGACAGTTCTACAGCCGCGCCGTGACCGAGGCCCGCGATGCCACGGCCAAAGGGTCCAATGATACCCGTGATGAGGATATCGATGGTCCGGTCGGTTTCGATGGGGCCGCCCAACGCAAGCGCGAATTCGCGGCCGATATGGGCCTGCAGGCCCACGCGCTCCGCTGCGCCGCCGAAGGTGTCGTGACGGCCTACGAAGAAGTGGTCGGCGAGGCCTGGAAGCCATTCCAACGCCCGGTCGAAAATCCCGGTCAGACCGTCGATCGCAAGGCGGCCGAATTGCAGATGGCAGCGCTTGGCTGAGCCAAAAGGGCGGGGCTTCGGCTCCGCCCATCTCTTTGTCGCTCCGAAGGTCAGTATTGACAAAAAAACGTAAATTACCTATTTTACGTAAAACGCAGGAGCCACGAAATGAAGCAATATACCTTCTCCGACATGAACCGCTCCTCGGGCGAAATCCTCGAGACGGCGATGATCGAACCGGTCGTGCTCACCAAGCATGGCAAGGAGAAGCTCTTCGTTCTCTCCGCACGAGACTATCACCGCATGCGCGGCGAACCGAGCCCAACGAGGGCGTATTCCCTGCGTGATGCGCCCGACGACGTCCATGAGGAGCTGATGTCCGGCATAGACGCCATTCTCGAACCTGCAAAAGACGATGCTTGAGCAGGGCGACGTCGCCGAGTTCCATTATCTGTGGCATCGCGAAGCGGAAAAGGGCGAGGAATCCGGCCGCAAACCGCGCCCTGTCTGCATCGTCATCAAGACATCCGGCAATCCGGACGTGGTATTTCTCTTTCCCTTCACCTCCAAGCAGCCCCTTCCCGGGCAGCTTGCGCTGGCTGTGCCGGAAATCGAGTGCCGCCGTATCGGCCTTTCCGCGCCATGCTGGATCATCCTCGACGAATTCAACCGCGTCGAGATGGACAAGGACTATGATTTCGTTTCCACCGAGCCCATCGGTTCGGTCAGCGCCGCATTCCTGCGCGAGATCGCCGCGACCATCCGGCAGTCAGCACGACGCGCCGGAATAAGAGCCGTCAAAAGGACCTGATCCTCAGCTTCGGCGGCTGGCAGACCTTCTCCTTCATCACGTCATTCCGAGATCTACCTGGCCGGGGCGGCGAGTTCCGGGTTGTGCTTCTCTGGGGCGATCAGTGCCGTGTGCCACAGGGCTCTCAATCCAATTGAGGACCAATCCCGCTCTTTTTAGAGATGGCATTCCTGGTGCGGCGCGGACTTCCACGATCAACCCGTAAAGGGTCCGCTCGCAAGCGACGGCCGCTTGGCTTTGGCCTGCGCGGTGATCGCGTCCGCTAGGCCGCACACTGACGGAGCCATCAAGAGCGGGAATTGGCCCGCTCCAACGATGGAGCCTCACATGTCGCACGATCTTTCTCTCGCCCAAAAACACGCCTGGAACCTCGCACGCATCCTCATGACCCCGGTTGTGCTCTTTCAGTCCGGCGTCGAATACGGGGTACTTCCCGTCGACGAATTCGAAGGCGCGGATCTCATCGGCCTCTACCTCTACGATCCCTATTCCGGCGGCGAAGCCCTTCACTGAGCCAGACAACTTTTGATTTGCCGACTGAGCGGCGCCGAGCGCCGCTCTCCTCTTGCCTGTCCCGCACACCGCAACCCCGTCCCGGTTTTGGCCTGGGCGGAGCCGGCATGGCCGGCAACGGCTGGCGCCGTCCTCCCCTCCGGTTCGGCCCAGTGGGTGCCTGCCAAACCTTGCTGCTCCGTCCCTGTCGGCCCCGTGACGGGACCGCGATGGGCGCGGCCCCAAGAACCGGAGGTAAGTGGAAATGAGAAAGAAAGAGAAAGGCCCGCGCGTCGATATTTACGAGCGGATCACCGAGTCGATCGTTGCCGATCTGGAAAACGGCGTCCGCCCGTGGATGAAACCTTGGAGTGCGGGAACGCTCGAAGGCCGGATCACCCGGCCGCTCAGGCATACCGGCGAGCCATACACCGGGATCAATGTGCTGCTGCTCTGGTCGGAGAGCGTGGCCCGCGGTTTTGAAGCGCCGCTCTGGATGACCTATCGGCAGGCATCGCAAATCGGTGCGCAGGTCCGTAAGGGCGAATCCGGCACGACGGTCGTCTATGCGAGCCGCTTCACCAAGACGGAGACGGATGCCCGCGGCGATGAGGTCGAGCGCGATATTCCGTTCCTGAAGACCTACACCGTCTTCAACTGCGACCAAATCGACGACCTGCCCGACCACTACTACTATCGGCCCGACAAGGTCATTGATCCGGTCGAGAGGATCGAACACGCTGACCGGTTTTTTGCCACTACCGGCGCGATCATCCGCCACGGCGGATCGAAAGCATTTTACGCATCGGCCAGCGATCACATCCAGATGCCGCCGTTTGAGACGTTCCGGGACGCCGAATCCTACGTTGCGGTCCTCAGCCATGAAGCAACCCACTGGACATCGCCAGAGCATCGTGTCGGGCGGGATCTCTCGCGGTATCACAAGGATCGAACCGAGCGCGCCCGCGAAGAACTCGTGGCCGAACTCGGAAGCTGTTTCTTGTGCGCCGATCTTGGCATCGTGCCGGAACTCGACCCGCGTCCCGATCACGCCAGCTACCTTCAGTCGTGGTTGCGCGTGCTCAAGGATGACAAACGCGCGATCTTCCAGGCAGCAGCGCATGCACAGCGTGCCGTCACCTATCTCCACGGTCTGCAACCGGCTCAGGTTACCGAAGAACGGGAGGCAGCCTGATGCTCTCCCTCTCGAACGTCACCGAGGAGGGCGATCAGCCCTCCGCCATCCGGCTGCGCGTGCTGTCGCTGGGCGCCGGCGTCCAATCGACCACACTCGCCCTGATGGCTGCACATGGCGAGATTGGCCCGATGCCCGACTGCGCCATCTTTGCTGACACCGGCTGGGAGCCCAAGTCAGTTTACGACCATCTTGACTGGCTGCGCTCACCCAATGTCCTGCCATTCCCTGTCTATCTCGTTTCGGCCGGGAACATCCGCAATCAGCTTGCGGCCGCCGGCAAGGGCAATCGCTGGGCATCTATCCCGGCCTTTGCGCGAACAGTCACACCAGCTGGATCGAAGGTGCCCGTCTATGACGAAGACGACGACGGAGCTCTGGTCGAGGTCTCGACCCGTCGGACCACCCGCGAAACCGTGTCGATCGGTATGATCCGCCGCCCGGCGACCGGGGAAACCATGAGATGGCAATCAACCGCCTGTCACCGTCGGACGGGCGGACATGGATGCCAGATTACGACCTGCCAGCGTTTCGAGGTGAATACGATCCCGGGTTCTCGGCCGATCATGGCAGTCCAACCCAGCAACGAAAGCGCCGAGGAGATCCGAGGTCGGATGGCCAGTGCGGTCGCTTCGGACTGCATCAGCAAGCGTTAGACACGGGCGGGACAGATCGACACTGGCAAGCGCAGGTCATGGCAATGGTCCGGCGCGCCAATCTGTGTTCCCTTCACATCGGTGTCACGGAGCTCGGCCAGCGCGGTCTCGATGGGGCATGTCTGACCGGGACCCGGCTTCGCCTCGTCCGGCTTTCCGCAACGCCCGTCCGAAACTTTCTTCCCCTGCCGGCTGCGCCGTCATTCCTCGCGGTTCAAGAAAGTTCCTCCCGGCCGTCCTCCATTTCATTTCGGCCTTTCAGGTGCGCGCCGGTCGTTCCCGATCTCTTCGACAGCCATCGAGATCGCGATAGGCGCGGCTCGAAAACATCGAAAGGAACACGACAATGGCTAACATCGGCACCTTCACCTCTACCAAAACCGGCTTCACCGGCCAGATCAAAACCCTCGCACTCAATGTCAAAGCTCGCTTCGAGCGGGTCGAGAACCCCTCCGAGAACGCACCCAACTTCCGCGTCTTCTCGGGCGCCGTCGAGCTAGGCGCGGCCTGGCAGAAGCAGGCGAAAGAAACCGAGCGCGACTACCTCTCGGTGAAGCTAGACGACCCGGTTCTCCCGGCTCCGATCTACGCCACCCTGGTCGAGGTGGACGGGCAGGAAGGCATGCAGCTCATCTGGTCCCGCCCCAACGGCAATCGGGACTGAGTTCTAAAAGACAAAGGCCCCGCCACGAGGCGGGGCCTTCAGACTGCTGACAAACCCCGTCATTTTTGGCGGGGATTTGTTTCATGGGTTTGATGGCGCTGTTGATTTTGCCGTCGGGATGATTTGTCGGGAGATTGCCTTCCGATACGCGGTGGCTTTTCGGCCTCAGGCGAAGGCTGGTTTCGGCTTTGGCGAGAGGCAAAGGGCGATCTTCTTGAGGTTCTGAGCGGTGGCGGCGAGCAGGCACTGGACGCGAACCTTCACAAGACCTCGAAAGCGTGCGTAGCGGTGGCCGTGCAACTGCTTGGCATCGGCGAACGAGCGTTCCACCGTCTCCTTGCGGCGGCGGTAGATGGCCTTGCCCCAGGCGGTGTGGCGGTTGGCGTCGTTGCGCTCGCGTGCATCCTGCCAGACATGGCGGGTGATCAGCCTCGTCGCGTTGGCGCTCGTGGTGCAGGAGGCAAGCAGCGGGCAGTCGCGGCAGATGTCGGGGTCGGATTTGTAGTGACGGTAGCCGGTGCGGTCGGTGGTGGCGTAGGCGAGCGACTGGCCCTGGGGGCAGCGGTAGGCGTCGCTCTCCGGTTCGTAGGCGAAGGCGCTCTTCCTCATCATGCCGGGCCTGGGTGGCGTCGGGTTGCGGTAGCCGGTGACGCCCCTGACCTCGCGCTCCTCCAGTCCCCTGGCGATGCCGGGCGTCGCATAGCCGGCGTCGAGACCGACGGCTGCGACACGCAAGCCGAAGCGCTCCACCTGGCGGTCGAGCCGGCCGAGATAGACGATACTGTCATGCACGTTGGCAGGCGTCGTGAACGTGTCGGTGATGATGGCGTGCGCGGCGTCCACCGGTGATCCAGGTAGAAGAAGCCCTTCGGCTTGCCGTCGCGCACCATGTAGCCGCTGTCGGGATCGGTGCGCGACACCTTTGTCTCCTTCTCCGGCGGCTGCCTTTGCTTGTCCTTCAGCGGCTTCCTGCCGTGCGCGGCCCGGTCGGCCTCGATTGCACGGTCAAGGTCGTCCCAGTAGTCGGCGCGCGACTTGGAAACCACCTCCAGGTCGAGCTTCGCCTTGTTGGCGTTGGCCTTCAGATGCGTCGAATCGGTATAGAGCACCGTCCCGTCGACGAGGCCGGCGCCGAGTGCCTGCTCGACGATCCTGTCGAAGATCGACTGTGCGATCGTCTCGTCCCGGTAGCGGCGCCGGCGGTTCTGGGAGAGCGTCGAGGCGTCGAACACCGTGTCCGTCAGCTTCAACCGCAAAAACCAGCGATAGGCGACGTTGACCTCGATCTCGCGAACCAACTGCCGCTCCGAGCGCACCCCGAACAGGTAGCCGATGAACAGCGCCTTGAACATCAAGGTCGGGTCGAGCGGCGGCCGGCCGTTGTCGGCGCAGTAGAGCGGCGCGGTCAGGTCGTGGATGAAGGAAAAGTCGATCGCGCTGTCGATCTTGCGAAGCAGATGGTCCTTCGGAACCAACTGATCCAGCGTCACCATCTCAAGAGAGGTCTGTTCAGGGGCGGGCCGCTTCAACATGGCCCAGTGAATCAAAAACCCCCCGCTAACGCCAGGGGTTTGTCAGCAGTCTGAAGGCCCCGCCACGAGGCGGGGCCTTTCTCATGTCGCAGGATATGAGCGCCTTCAGCTTTTCCCGTTTGCCCTGCCGGCGTCGCGATATCCGCGGCGCCTTTTTGTACGTTCGAGACGTATCAGCGCATCATCGGCCTCGTCGCTCCCGTCGAATGTCTCGATCATCGATTGGCCGCGCGTCCCGATCCGAGCATCCATGGAGCAGCCGAAGGGTTTAGCAAAGTTCGATGCATCAAGTAATGCGTCCCGAGGGATCCGTCGGGGTCGGCTGCAGGAGTGTCGGCCACGAATTGCTCAATGTTTCACCTAGGTACCCGTCCTTCGGCTGCCCGACTTCCACACAATACAAAAAAATAGTTTTGTGATGAGAAATTGTGGTATATGTTCCTTCATATTGGCAATCAAAAAACAACGAGCCGATGCAGTGGAGGAGAGTTCCGACTGACCAAAGCCGTACTACGTGAGCGGCGTGGCGATTGCTTGTTGGTGAGGCTCAATCGCCCCGTCAGGCGGATTTCGTTCGGGCACTCGCAAGCTTGGTCCTCGTTTACTTTTTTGGGTTTCCCAAAAGGTGAGTTGAGACACCTTAACGGGTCGCCAACAGGTGGCGAAAGGAAGCAGTTTCTCAATATTTAGGGAGGAAGGCATGCATAATCTGAGACTTACGCGTAGGCAAACGATGTTCGGCGCTATGGCGATGGCGGGCGTGGGCCTGATTGCTCGACCGGGATTCGCGAAGACGCCTATGGTCACCCATCAAGCGCCCTATTTCTATCGTTTCGAGCATGGTTCTATGCAGGGCACAGTCATCTCCGACGGAATCCTGCCACTCGGTGAACCTTCGGGAAGCTTTCTCGGCACAAGCAAGGAGGAGATCGGGCGGATGCTCACGGGCAATTTCCTCGATCCCGACAATGTCGTCCTCGAACAGAACATCCTCCTTCTGAACACCGGGTCCCGCCTGATTCTCTTCGACACTGGTATGGGCGAGTCTCAGCTGTTCGGCCCGACACCCGGAAAGATGATGGCGAACCTAAAAGCTGCCGGCATAGACCCAACGACGATTGATGCAGTCGTCTGCACACACGCCCATTGTGACCATGTTTGGGGGATCATGACCGCAACGGGCGAGCGTAACTTTCCCAACGCCCAGATCTACATCTCGGAAATCGACTTTGACTTCTGGACCGACGAGGCCAAGCTGTCGATGACCGAGCCCGGGTACATGAAGGCGTTTGTTGAAGGCGCCCGGCGCAACCTGCTGCCGAATCGCGATCGGATCGTGTTTTTTAAGGACGGCGAGGAATTCCTTCCCGGCATCCAGGCGATGGCTGCGCCCGGCCACACGCTTGGGCACACGATCTTCCTTATCACCTCTGATGGCCAGACTATGGCGGCGATCGGGGACACGACACACCACCATGTCCTTCTCCTCGAAAGACCACTTTTGGAGTTTGCGGCCGACACCGATCCGAAGCAGTCAGCGCAGACCCGTGTCAGGGTGCTCGACATGTTGGCTGCCGAACGCATCCCCATGATCGCCTACCACTTCCCGTGGCCGGGGATCGGCCACATTGCGAAGCGCGGCGAAGGGTTCCAATACTACCCGGCGCCAATGATTATGCAGACCCTGCCCGGCTGAGGTTTTCTGAGCAGGCGCGGCCCCGCAGCCTTGTTGAGTTCGGATCTGATGGCGGCGTGACGACCACCACCAGATCCTTAGCTCCAGCAGTCGAAGTTCTAAAGTCCGAGACGGAATGCAAGGCTTTGACGAGCTCGAGTGTCCGGTCGCGGCACTGATGAATTCTCGGATGATAGCGGCCTTGTGGGAACCGAGATTTCCATAGTGACGATCTCGCCCGCCTTCAGGGTCGGTACTAGCGCCAGCTCGATATAGCGCGGAATGAACTCCCGTTAATCGGGCCGTCGAAGAAGCAGGCCGCAGCAAAGCGATCCGCCACAACCGCAAGTAAAAAGACACCGGCGGCGGTTTGGCTACCATCATTGCTGGAGAGGAGGCCGGTTCGGCTGGTCTGGGTCGCTCTCGCCAACACGACTGAACGGATCGCCTGGGATTTCTCTCTCGCGAGCAGAGCTCCGATCCGTATCGAATTCCCGCCTGCTGAAAGCAGTCGCGAATGGAACAACTGAATTGGTGACGGCACAATGTGAGGCGACGTTTGTCGACGAAGACCGGGAACACCCCGTCTGGTTGATTGCGCCTAGTCGGTCTCCCGAACATTTTGCTGTGGTCAATGTTTTCATACTGCCACGAATATTGACGGGATGGAGAATTTCGTATCACGTAGTAGTGCCGACCAGCTTCCGACAATGATCTCGCAAGGCGCTGAGGCCACTTTTCCGGACAGTTGATGGATGTCGGCCAAATCTGCGTAAGTAACCTGCGGTCAGGAAGGCGACTTTGATGTCTCAAGATGCCGCTCCCGTCGCACGACGCCTTTCATGTCATCGCGGCGGAACCATATGGCGCGTCCACAGCGAAGCGGCGGATTGCCCGAAGTGAACACGATCTGCTCGTCACCGCGCATGCGCAGCACTTCCTCCGGCAGGATCAGGGGCCGGGCGGCCAACTGCTTTGAGCGTGTTCGCGACGATCCCGACATCTGCGATGTGCGGCTGAGCTGGTCGACCTCGACGGTCGTGTTTCCGCATCGCCGTGAGATGTATTCGGCGGTTTCAGGATCGTTGATCGCGGCGAACGAGACCCAGGACGCGCTCTCGAACCATTTCGATGTGGCGTCCCGCCCGCCATAGGTTTCGCGCATCTGCCCTATCGACTGGAAGAGGAGGAGCAGGCTGATGCCATATTTGCGGCCGGCGTCCCGCGCGGTTTCCAGAATGCGCAAATAGCCGAGCCGTGCCACCTCATCGAGCAGGAACAACGTCCTGCCCTTCGTCTCTCCATTCCGGTTGTAGATCGCGTTCAGCAATGCGCCAATGATGGTGCGGGCCAGGCCCGGATGGGCTTCGAGTGTTTTCAGATCAAGATTGACGAAGATGTCGGTCTGACTGTTCGCCAAGTCCTCGGTTGAAAGGCTCGACCCCGATACAAGCGCTGCATAGTTCGGATAGCTCAGCCAATGGGTTTCCTTGATGGCATTGGCATAGACGCCGGAGAAGGTTTCTGGCGTCATGTTGACGAAGGCGGCCACGTTCTCCCGCACGAATTCGGATTCGGATTTGTCGTGGATGGTCTGCAGGCGTTCGCGCAGTTTGGGTTCCGGTTCGGAGAGGTTCATGCGCACCTGCCGCAGCGTCTGGTTTTCTGTTGCCGTATGTCCGGACAGGCAGACATCGGCGATGAGCGCGGTAATGAGTTGCAGGGCGGAGGCCCGGAAGAAATCGTCGCGCATGGAAATCTGTTTGCCGACATCGGTGACGACCCAGCTCGCAACCGCAACGACATCCTCTTCCTTAGTGCCGCCGAAACGGCCGATCCAGTCGAGCACGTTGAAACCGACCGACGAATCCTTCGGGCTCAGCACAAAGACTTCGCGCCCGGCGCGCCGCCGCTGATCGATCACCATCGGGGCCACCTCGTTCGAGGGATCGAGCGCGACGAGACCGCTCCCCCATTTGAGCGCCGTGGGGATCGTCACCGAGGTGGTCTTGAACCCGCCGGATCCTGCGAAGACAAGCCCGTGGGTGGAGCCGAAGGACGCGTCGAAACACAGGAGCGGCGACCTGCCGCCGGCGCCCCAGCTCTCTTTCACATCAGCGCGAAACGTCCGGCTCGCAACGCTGTCCTTGTCGACGCGATAGGCCTCGCCGACGACAATGCCGCCGTCTTGGCCAAACATGCGTTTGGCCTCGGGCATCGCCATCCAGTCGGCCGAGCCGTGGATCGCTCGCTTGCCGCTGACGCGGCGCGGTTTCATGGTCGCGAAGGCTGCATCGCCGCGCAATGCGACCCGCAAGGCGAACACGCCGGCGATCATGGCGATTGCTGCACCAATGCCCGTAGAGGGATCGACATATTCCATGATGTTGTGCCCCTCGGGAACGGAATCGGCAAACGCATTCAACCGGCCGAACTCACGGATCGCCGCGATCGCGATCACACTGACCGCGCCGATCAGAATCCCGAGCCCGGCGGCACGGATCGCAACGGCGCCACGCGCCGCGAACAGGAAAACCACCCCAATGGCCGCGGCAATGACATAGGGCAGGGCAAGACCGATCCGGCCCAGTGTCTGCTGCGCCTGCAAGCTGGTTCCGAACCCGGACAGCCACGTCTCGATACCGGTGAGGCCGATGCAGGCCCCAACCATCAGGACGGCTGCGGCGATCAGAATGAGGAGTTTACTCGGTGTCATCGGAAAACGCCTTCTCGCCGATCGCCATCAGGCGTTTGCGCTCTTCGTCGTCGGACCTGATCCGGTTGGCGCCGTCGATCAGCAGTCCGAGCAGAAGGGCGCGCTTCTCGTAGCGAAGGCCTGCCTTGGCGATCAGGCCGCCAAGCTGGATCTTCTCGCGCGTGTCTCGTCTGCGCGCGTCGGACTGGCTCGCTTGTCGCATCCGCTCAAGCCTCGCTATTCTGCCCCGAAGCCGCGCCAGCCGGGTTTTGCGCGGGCGGGGATTTCCGGGTCTCGCTGCCGCCGCCGCGAAACCGTTTAGCCAAATCCTCGAAAGCCTGTACGAGCTTGGCATCGTCGATCTCGATTTCTCCGAGACCGGCCTTGAGGGCGAGCCGTCCGATGCGTTCGGCTTCGCGTGTTTCTGCCACTTTGAGCTGCTCTTGCAGTTTGGCGATATCGGCTCGGATTTTCGATGCGGGCTTCTTCATTCCGTCTGCTCCTGATGAGTGCGAATGCCTGAAAGGCATGAGCAGGATCGCCGGAGTGCGCGCTCAGCGCACCCCGGCAGAAATGCCGTGTCGGCGAAGCCGACGCATTGAGAGATCATCCCAGCGTTCCGAAGGAATGCGTCCAAGGGCGCAGTAATACGTCGCGAACCGCGACGTGCTGCGCTTGGCCCCACCAGGGCGAGGGCGTCTCCTTTCGGAACAAGGATGACCTTGTTTTTCAGGAGCATGATGGCCCGTGGCGATCACGCATTTCACGCCCCAGCTCATTTCTCGCGGTGACGGCCGCAGTGCGGTTCTGTCGGCCGCCTACCGTCATTGCGCGAAAATGGAGCACGAGGCGGAAGCACGCACAGTCGACTATTCCAACAAGAAGAATCTTGCTCACGAGGAGTTCCTGCTGCCGCCCGATGCGCCGGAATGGGCGCGCATGCTGATCGCGGACAGATCGGTTGCAGGCGCTGCCGAAGCCTTCTGGAACAGGGTCGAGTCCTTCGAGAAACGCAGCGACGCGCAGCTCGCCAAGGAGTTCATCATCGCCTTGCCAGTGGAGCTTTCCCGCGAGCAGAACATTGCGCTTGTCCGGCAGTTCGTGCTTGAGCAGGTCCTGGCACGCGGCCAGGTCGCCGACTGGGTTTTCCATGACGATCCCGGCAATCCGCATATCCACCTGATGACGACGTTGCGGCCGCTCACTCAAGACGGGTTCGGTCCCAAGAAGGTCACCGTCATCGGACCGGACGGTCAACCGGTCCGGACAAAGACCGGCAAAATCCAATACCGGCTCTGGGCGGGTGAGAAGGCCGAATTCCTCGAGCAACGGCAAAGATGGCTTGATCTGCAAAACCATCATCTCGCATTTGCCGGGTTGGAAATCCGGGTCGATGGCCGGTCCTACGCCGAACGCGGAATCGATGTCGTTCCCACCACCCATATCGGCGTCGCAGCCAAGGCGCTGCAGCGCAAGGCCGGCAAGGATGGGAAGGCAGCCGACCTCGATCGTCTGGCTCTGCATGAGGCGCAAAGGCGCAACAACGCACAGCGGATTGAGGCCCGTCCGGAACTCGTGCTTGATATCGTCACGTCGGAGAAGAGCGTCTTCGATCAGCGCGACATCGCCAAAATCCTGCATCGCTACATCGACGACCCTGAGAGCTTCCAGCGGCTCCTGGCGCGGATCACGGAAAGCCCGGATTGCCTGAAGCTTGCCGATGAAACCGTCGACTTCGCGACAGGTGCTCGTGTTCCGGCGCGGCTGACGACACGGGAGATGATCAGGCTCGAAGCCGAGATGGTCAGCCGCGCCTCCTGGCTTTCGGGAAAAAGCGGCTTCGCCGTGAAATCCCGCGTGCTCGAAACCGTGTTTGGACGTCACGAGAGGCTGTCCCTGGAACAGCGCACCGCCATCGAGCATGTGGCGAGTGCCGAGCGCATCGCCACCGTCGTGGGCCGGGCAGGGGCGGGCAAGACCACCATGATGAAGGCCGCCCGCGAGGCATGGGAACTGGCCGGTTACCGTGTGGTCGGCGGGGCGCTTTCGGGCAAGGCGACCGAGGGGTTGGAGAAGGAGGCGGGCATTCCCTCGCGCACACTGGCATCCTGGGAATTGAGTTGGCGGCAGGGCAGGCGGAGGCTCGATGAGAAGACCATCTTCGTTCTCGACGAGGCGGGCATGGTCGCCTCGAAGCAGATGGCCACCTTTGTTGAAGCGGTCACGAAATCCGGCGCCAAGCTCATTCTGGTCGGCGATGCCGAACAGCTCCAGCCGATTGAAGCCGGGGCGGCGTTCCGGGCGATCGTCGAGCGCACCGGCTATGCCGAGCTCGAAACCATCTACCGCCAGAAAGAAGACTGGATGCGCGCCGCATCCCTCGATCTGGCGCGAGGGCGCGTTGGCGCGGCGCTGTCGTCCTACAAGGCGAAGGGTAGGGTTGTCGGGAAGGCATTGAAGGCCGATGCCATCCAAACCCTGATCGACGATTGGAACCGCGATTACGATCCGGACAAGTCGACATTGATCCTCGCGCATCTGCGCCGAGATGTTCGCCAGCTCAACGAAATGGCCCGATCGAAGCTGGTCGAACGCGGCCTGGTAGATGAAGGACATGCGTTCGAGACGGAGGACGGACCACGACGCTTCGCTGCCGGCGATCAGATCGTTTTCTTGAAGAACGAGGGCTCACTCGGCGTCAAGAACGGGATGATCGGCAAGGTCATGGAAGCCCGTTCGGGTCGGCTCGTTGCGCGCATCGGCGAAGGGGAGGGCGCACAACAGATTACCGTGGATCAGCGCTTCTATCGCAATCTCGATCACGGCTACGCCACCACGATCCACAAATCCCAGGGCGGGACCGTCGGTCGGGTGAAGGTCCTGGCCTCGCTCTCTCTCGATCGGCACCTGACCTATGTCGCGATGACGCGGCATCGTGAGGACGTGGCGCTCTATTATGGTAGCCGGTCCTTCCATCTCGCCGGCGGGCTGGAAAAGCTCCTGTCGCGGAAGAATGCCAAGGAAGTCACGCTCGATTATGCGGGCGGGCGCTTCTATGCGCAGGCGCTCCGGTTCGCCAACAATCGCGGACTGCACCTCGTCCGCGTCGCCCGCACCCTGATGCGCGATCGCGTCCAATGGACCATCCGCCAGAAACAGAAACTTGCCGAGCTTGGCCAGCGTCTGCGAACGGCTATGGCCCGGATCGGCCTGGCCGATGGGCAGAGTTTCGTATCCTCCCAAACAACCAGAAGGGCCGCCCCCATGGTCAAAGGCATCGACACGTTCCCGCTCAGCACTACGGATGCGGTGCAGGAAAGGCTCACCGCAGATCCCGCACTCGCAAAGCAATGGGACGAAGTCTCGGATCGCATCAGGATGATCTATGCGGATCCGGAAGGCGCCTTCGCTGCGATGCGCATGGAAACGGTGCTGAAAGAAAGCAAGGTTGCGCAACAACGTTTCACCGAAATCGAGCAGGAGCCAACGCGTTTCGGCGCGCTCAAAGGATCGGATGGCATGCTTGCAAGCCGGGCGGCGAGGGACGACCGCCGCACGGCCGAACTCAATGTGCCGGCCCTCAAACGCGGTCTGGAGCGCTATCTCGACATGCGCGACAGCGCCCTGAAGAGGTTCACTACCGAAGAGGAAAGTCAGCGCAAACGGACCTCGATCGACATTCCATCCCTGTCGCCGGCGGCCGAACGGGCCATGGAAAAGGTGCGCGACGCCATCGACCGCAACGACCTGCCGGCCGCGCTCGGATTTGCTCTGGCCGACCGCATGGTGAAGGCCGAAATCGACAATTTCAACAAGGCGGTCTCCGAACGCTTCGGCGAGCGGGCCTTCCTCGGCAATGCCGCCAGGGAAGCGTCCGGTCCGGGCTTCGAGAAAGCCGCGCGGGGCATGCAGACAGGTGAACGCCAGAAGCTCGCTGCCGCATGGCCGGTGATGCGGGCGGGCCAGCAGGTCGCCGCCCAGGAACGCACACAACAGGCTTTGAAGGAAAGCGAGGCCCTTCGTCAAACCCAAAGGCAAAGCCAGGGTCTCAAGCAATGATCCCGCGCCGGCGCATCGCTTTCATCGCTGCTCTCGCCTGTTTTCCGATCGCGCTCTTCGCCGCGGGATATGGCGCCGGGCTGCGGGTGAATCTCTCGCCCAGCTATCCGCTCGGTCTCTGGCGGATCCATGCGCTCCACCGTGATGTTCGTGTCGGGGATCTGGTCTTCATCTGCCCGCCGCAAACGGCGGTCTTCGATCTGGCTTCCGAGCGCGGATACATCCGCCCTGGTCTGTGCCCCGGTTGGCGCAGTCCGCTGATCAAAACCGTCGTCGCACTGCCCGGGCAGACCATCGGGATCGGCGCCTCGGTGGCGCTAGACGGGCAACAACTCCCGAATTCGGACCTGCAGCCAGTCGATGGGGCGGGACGGCAGCTCAGACCGTTCGCCGGCGGCGTCGTGCCGGCGGGCATGCTGTTTCTTCATTCAGATTATGAGGGGTCATATGACTCGCGATATTTCGGACCGATCCCAGCCGGAGGCGTTCTCGGGCTGGCGGAACCGGTGCTCACATTCGAACCGTTGCGTGGTCACCGTGGTGATGTTCATCGCCGCGGCTGCAGCGGTCGGCGCAATCGGATGGAGCGGAGAGGTGCTTCTGCTTCCGGTCGCGTGTGCCTTTCCTGCGCTCTGGGCTTTCGCGCCGTCGCGCCTGGGCGCTGGTCTGGTTTCGATGGCGTATTTCATGGCGGCCTCGCGCGGTCTGCCCGTCGGCGTTTCGATCTTTTACGCGACCGATATGTGGCTGGGTCTTGTGCTCTGGGTCGCGGCTTCTCTTTCGTTCGTCCTCGTCCACACAATGCTCTGGACCTCTCGATCCGGGTGGCCAAAAGCGATCCGATATGCGGTCGCGGCGACGCTGATGAGCGTGCCGCCCTTCGGGATTGTCGGCTGGGCGAGCCCGATCACGGCCGCCGGCGTGTTGTTTCCGGGATGGGGATGGGTTGGCCTCTTTGCGACGTTCCTCTGTCTGTTGGCCCTGACGACATTGGCGTGGCCGGTTGCGACGATGGTGCTCACCGGAGCAGGGGTGCTTTCAGCGATGACGTGGTCGCCACCTGGCACTCCCGAAGGCTGGATCGGCATCGACACGAATTTCGAGTATACCGCCGGCGAGCTTGCGGATTACGATCAGCATATAAAGACCATCGCTCTGGTGCATCGTGCGGCCGAGGCTGGAGCAGCCAGGATCGTCCTGCCTGAAAGTGCCCTCGGCGTTTGGACACCGACCACCGAACGGATTTGGATCCGTAGCTTGAATGGCCTGGACGTTACCGTCCTTGGCGGCGCGATCGTCGTCGGCGCTGATGGCTACGACAATGTGATGGTCAGTATCACTGCTCAAGGCAGCGAGATCATCTATCGTGAGCGGATGCCTGTGCCGATTTCGATGTGGCGGCCGTGGACCTCAGGAGGTGCAAGGGCGGAGCTCTTTGGAAAGCCAACCGGGCAGTTTGCCGGGAGGTCGATCGCACCGCTGATCTGTTACGAGCAGTTAATCGTGTGGCCAATCTTTCAATCAATGCTCTTTAATCCGGATGTTATCGTCGCCCCGGGCAATGGCTGGTGGACCGGAGAGACTAACATTGTCGCAATCCAGAACGCGAGCATCGCGGTGTGGGCGAGACTGTTTGAGATACCGCTAGCCTCTGCCTTCAATCTGTCAAATTCGAACGTGTCGATGGATCGGTCAGTATTCAGTCGACGTACAGTTAAACGAAGTACTAGGCGATATTGGCAAAGTGGGTGACCTCGCCATTTTTGGTCACGACAGGGGTCACTGAACTCGTCGCAAAAACCTTAGCGATGGCGCCAATACGAGCATCGTGCGACAAAGAAAACGCACACAACTTCAGCCTCAGATCGCTTCCAGTTTCCAGAAATGGGAACCAATAGGCGGCTGCCTGCACAGGAATGTGCCGGAAAATTTGTAAGTTTATGAGGCTCGATGCACGCCCATAGACCGCGCTGCTCAGCGTGCAAGGCAAACGAGATCTCCTGCTATGATCGGCTATCTTCTTCGTTCGATACCATTCAGACGAAAGCAGTTACTCTACGAGGAGGTCTTGCATCGCAGCAATCTGTCCGCGGCTGAGGGAAACGCTACGCCGCGTGTCACGGTCCACATAAACGTGGGTGAAATGGCCGATTGCAGCAGGACTGTCTTCACCCTTCACGAAGATGCCGAGTTCATAACGGAGGCTCTTAGTGCCGATGCGTCCCATGCGAATACCTACGTCGACAGTTTGCGGAAACCCTATGGGAGCAAGAAACTCGCATCCGCTTGATACGCAAAGGCCGATAGAGGTTTGTGCTTCCGCTTGGAGAATACCGCGCTCGATCGCAAGCGTGGTCAGGGCAGTGTCGAACCAACTGTAGTAGATCACATTATTCACATGGCCATAGGCATCGCAATCTGCCCACCGGCTGGCGATTTCTATCCACCAAAGAAAGCTCTCTCTCCGAGAGCGTTTGCCAATTTGTTCTTCCAACGATCCAGCCCTTGCACATTCGCTGAGACAGTGACTATAACAAAAAATGAAGCGCTTCAAGTTTGTGTATGGCTATGAGTGATTTTGATGCAATCGTCGTCGGAGCGGGGGTGGTGGGGATAGCGGTTGCGCGGTCCATCGCCTTGTCCGGCCGCACCGTTTTGCTGCTTGACGGTGAGAGGCATTTCGGCAGTTGGACGAGCAGCCGGAACAGCGAGGTCATCCACGCAGGCATCTACTATGCGGTCGGTTCGCTAAAATCCCGGCTTTGCGTCAGCGGCAAGGAAAAGCTCTACAGCTACTGCAGCGCCCATGGCATTCCCCACCGGCAAGTGGGAAAGCTCATTTTCGCGTCCGGTCCATCCCAGCACGAGGCGCTTGAAAAGATCGCGGGTTTGGCATCGGCGCAGGGGGTCGACCTGCAATGGCTGGGGGCTGACGAGGCCAGGCGCTTCGAGCCCGAATTGGACTGTTCGGCCGCCTTGTGGTCGCCCACCACCGGCATTGTGGACGTGCACGCTTTCATGCTGGCAATGCTCGGTGAGGCCGAGGCTCATGATGCCATGTTTGTTCCCAACAGCCGTGTGGAACGCGTCTCCCGCGCGGATGGCCTTTGGTATGTTCATCTGCCCGGTGAGGCGGAGGCGATCGCCGGCGCGCCCATACTGGTGAATTCCGCCGGCCTAGAAGCACAGCGCCTCGCATCCGCGACCGAAGGGCTTGATCCCGTTCATGTGCCGCAACTGCACCTGGCCCGTGGTATCTATTTCGGTTACGGCGGAACGGTTCCCTTCACGCATCTCATATATCCCGTCCCCGAACCCGGCGGGCTCGGCCTGCATCTGACACTCGACCTCGCGGGCAGGGCCCGATTTGGGCCCGACGTCGAGTGGATCGACGCGGTCGACTACAGTATCAACGAATCCCGCAAACCTGCATTCGTGGCGGGTGCGCGCCGCATCTGGAGCGGGATCGATCCGGACAAGCTGTATGCGGATTATGCGGGTGTGCGGCCGAAACTCTCGGGCGCTGGGATGCCCGCAGGCGATTTCGCGATCTCTGGCCCCGAGACGCACGGGTGCCCCGGGCTGGTCAATCTATTCGGAATCGAATCGCCGGGCCTAACCTCGTCCCTTGCGATCGGCGAACTGGTGATGGAGATGCTGAATTCATGAGTGCGGATACGTTCGATTACATCGTTATTGGAGCGGGAAGCGCGGGCTGCGTTCTTGCCAATCGGCTCAGTGCCGATCCTCGGTGGCGGGTGCTGCAGCTTGAAGCCGGTCCCAGGGACAGCAATCCGTGGATCCACATTCCCCTCGGCTACGGCAAGCTGTTCAATCACCCGGTGCTCAACTGGGGCTACAAGACCGCGCCGGAGCCGTTTTTGCATGATCGCCGCATTTCCCAGCCGCGCGGGCGCGTTCTGGGTGGTTCCTCGTCGATCAACGGGCTTCTGTATGTTCGCGGCCAGCGCGAGGATTTCGATGACTGGCGCGCCGCAGGTCACGTCGGCTGGGGTTTTGACGACCTGCTGCCCTACTTCATCCGTGCCGAAAACCAGGCGCGTGGCGCCAATGCTTTCCACGGGATTGGCGGGCCGCTGAGCGTCTCGGACCCGACCGAAACCCATCCGCTGTGCGATGCCTTTATCGAGGCCGCCGTAGAGGCCGGACATCCACGCAACGAGGATTTCAACGGTCCTTCCCAGGAGGGTGCAGGCTATTATCAGGCGACTGCCAAAAACGGGCGCCGCGTAAGCGCTGCCGTGGCATATCTTCGTCCTGCGCGTGACCGCAAGAACCTTCAAATCCGCACCGGTGCACTCGTCACCCGCGTTCTTTTCGACGGACTTCGCGCCACGGGTGTAGAATGGGAGGAGAACGGGGTCACGATGACAGCGTCCGCCAATGCGGAAGTGATCGTAGCCGCCGGCGCGATCAATACGCCGCAGCTTCTGCAGCTTTCCGGCATTGGCGACGGAGCCTTGCTCAGTGAATTGGGATTGCCCCAAGTCAGACATGCGCCCGATGTGGGTGAGCATCTTCAAGATCACTACCAAGCCCGGCTGGTATATCGGGCGACGAAGCCTTGCACGCTCAATGACGACCTGAGGTCGCCGCTGCGCACCGCCATTCTCGGCGCTCGATATTTGCTTCTGCGCAGAGGCGGGCTGACCATTTCTGCGGGATATGCCGGAGGCTTTTTCCGGAGCCCAGACGCAACCGCGGGGCGTCCCGATTTTCAGATCCACTTCATCAACTTTAGCACCGATGCCATGGGCACCAGGCTACATCCGTTTTCCGGCTTCACCGCATCTGCATGTCCCTTGCGGCCACACAGCAGGGGTCATGTACGGGTGGTGAAACCGGATCCGGCGACGGCACCTGAAATTCTCGTCAACTACCTGTCGGACCCGCAAGATCGCGAGGACATCGTGACAGGCATACGACTTGTGCGGGACATCATGAAGCAGCCCGCGATCGCGCCCTTCCTCCAGGAAGAGTATCTGCCGGGCCCAAAATTGTCGACCGATGAGCAACTGCTCGAATTTGCCCGCCAAACGGGCGGGTCCCTGTATCATCCATGTAGCACCGCCGCTCTCGGGGCTGTGGTGGACAGCGAATTGCGGGTGAAAGGGGTCGAACGGCTCCGGGTCATCGATGCTTCGATCATGCCCTCGGTCGTATCCGGCAACACCAACGCGGCGGTTATCGCGATCGCGGAAAAAGGTTCAGATCTCATCTTGAAGGCATGATGCCTTCTTCAACCCAGGATTCAAGTATGTCGAACACACGCGAAGATTATTGCACCCTTTCACTTTTCATAGACGGCCGTGAGATTGTGGAGGGAGACGGCCGAGTTGCCGAGCCCGTGGTCGATCCCGCATCGGACCGTGTTCTTGGAAATCTGCCGCACGCGACGGCGGCGGATCTGGACGAAGCCATTGCCGCATCGCTGCGCGCGTTCGCAGGCTGGAGCCGCACACCAGCGATAGAGCGCAGCGCCATCTTGCGGCGGGCTGCGGCATTGCTGTGTGAGCGCATCGAGCGGATCGCAGGGATTCTGACCCTCGAGCAGGGCAAGCCGGTGGCGGAATCGAAAGGCGAGATCCAGCACGCCATCGAGCTTTTCGAGTGGTATGCCGAGGAAGGACGCCGCGCCTACGGGCGGATCGTTCCTTCCCGCAACGAGGACGTGATGCATCTTGTCATGCAGGAACCCCTGGGACCCTGTGCGGCTTTCACACCGTGGAATTTCCCGATGCTGACGCCGGCGAGAAAGGTCGCGGGCGCATTGGCTGCGGGATGCACGGTCATTCTGAAGCCGTCCGAGGAAACACCGGGTACTGCGGTGGAGATGTTTCGTGCCCTGCACGACGCCGGATTACCGGAAGGCTGCGCGCAACTCGTATTCGGTGTGCCCGCCGATGTGTCGGCGCACCTGATCGCTGCGCCCGAAATCAGAAAAGTCAGCTTTACAGGATCGACACCGGTTGGAATCCATCTGATGAAGCTGGCGGCCGACGGCGTGAAGCGCACCACCATGGAGCTTGGCGGAAACGCACCCGTCATTGTATTCGACGACGCCGATTACGATTCGACGCTTGCCGGACTTGCGGCCACCAAACTCCGGAATGCGGGTCAGGTGTGCATCAGTCCCGGCAGATTCTTCGTCCACGACCGTGTCTATGACCGTTTCGTCAAGGACCTTGCGAAACGGTTCGAGGCCGCTGTCGTGGGGAACGGCCTCGACGTAGGCACGACAATGGGTCCGCTGGCCAACATACGCCGCGTGGAGGCAATGGAACGCTTTATCAGCGATGCGGAAACCGGAGGCGGGAAGGTCCTCACAGGTGGCAACCGCATCGGCAACGCCGGGAATTTCGTGGCGCCCGCAGTGGTCACGGACTTGTCCGACAAGGCGCTGTTGCTGCGCGAGGAGGCGTTCTGCCCCGCCGTTCCCGTAGTCCGGTTCGGGTCCGATGAGGAAGTGTTCGCCAGGGCCAACTCCGTCGAGGCCGGGCTTGCGGGCTATGTCTTCACGCGGAGCCAGAAGCGCATCAGAAATGCAAGCCGGGACTTGAAGGTCGGGATGGTCGGCATCAACAGCTTCGCGGTTTCAACTCCGGAAACGCCCTTCGGCGGAACCAAGGCGAGCGGTTTCGGGTCGGAAGGGGGCATCGAGGGCCTGCAGGCCTATTTTGACACTAAGCTCGTGACGATTGCCTGAACGCGGGACAGGTCCGCTTGAAGGCTGAACCGGCTCAGTTCGCTGCGGGGCCCGTGCTGCCGCGAACGAAAAATTGCGTCTTTAGGGTGTATGACTTGGGAACGGCGCCGCCGCGAAGCATTTCCAGAAGCGCTTCGCCGGTTCTAATCGCCATTTGGGCAATGGGAACCCGCACTGTCGTCAGCGGCGGTGTCATCAGTGAGGCGAGTTCGATGTCGTCGAACCCGGTAACCGACAACTGGCCGGGAACGGAGATGCCGGCCTGCCTAGCGGCATCGAGCGCGCCTGCGGCCAGAATGTCGGTCACGCACACCAGCGCAGTGATCGATTTTCCCAGCGGGTCGAGCGCCTGAAAGCCCGTGCGCCCGCCGTCGATGGTGAGCGGGACGGTTTCAACCGCCACAAGTTGCATGCCATTGCGCCTGATGGCCTCGCGAGCCCCCTGCAGCCTCCATTTTGAGCGCTCGTTGTGTTCAGGATCCCCCACGAGTATGCCGACGCACCGGTGACCGAGTTCCGCCAGGTGGTCGATTGGTTTGCGCATGGCGTGGCGGTTGGATATACCGACGGAACCATGTGTGGGTGCTTCGTCGCTTGACCACGCGAGCACATGCGGAAGCTTCAGCTTCTGCAACCGTCCGATGGTGCGATCGTCGTGACTGCTGCCCATAAGGACGAAGGCGTCTACCCCCCGCCCAACAAGGCGCTCAACAATGGCGACCTCCCGCTCTCTGTCGTATTCATGCGACAAGGCCAGCAGCTGATGGTCCTCTGCGCTCAGAGTGTTCTGCAGCACCTGTACGAAGGTCGCATAGACCGGGTTGTCGATGGTAGGAAGAACGACGCCAACCATTCGTGTATATCGGCTAGCAAGAGCCCTTCCGCTGTCGCTAGGAATGTACCCAAGCTTTTCCACCGCCCTACGTACGGCGGCCAGCGTCTTAGGCCGCACGGCATCGGGTTGCGACAGTGCCTTTGACGCCGCACCCAGTGAGACAGCTGCCTCCCGCGCAACATCGGAAAGTCGTGCGCGGCGCGGTGTGGTGCTGTTGCCGTCTTGTTTCTTCATCAGGCAGTTGTTCAACAGTTAAACATTGCAAAACGCCCCTGACACTGCATATCAAAGCCGGATCGCGCGCAGGTAAGTTCAGTCTTGTAGGCAAAGAACCGATGAATCAAGTCACCCGCTTACGGCTCTCCGGTAGAACGCATGCAGGTAGGGCATGGATGCACCGGTGAGATCAGACGCTGTTGATGTGATGCCCACCGTCCACGGTGAGAATCGCACCGGTAAGATAGCGGGACGCTCCTGAGGCCAGAAGTGTGAACGGGCTGTCGAGATCGGCCAACGTGCCGAGCCGGCGCATTGGAATCCGCTTAATCATTGCCTGGCCGGGATCGCTGGCGAAGAATGAGCGATTGAGGTCGGTCTCGAAGTAGCCTGGCGCCAAGGCGTTGACCCGGATGTCGAACCGCGCCCATTCTACTGCGAGCGCTTTTGTCATGTGTATGACTCCGGCTTTGGAAATTGCATAGGCGGTGACGGCATTTGCGACGCGCAGTCCAAGAATGGAGGCAATGTTGACAATGTCGCCGCCGGCCTCTTTCGACATAAGCCGACCGGCCGCCTGGGCGCAAAGCCAGGCACCGCGGATGTTCGTATTCATGACACCATCGAAGTCGTCGACGGAACAGTCCAGTGCAGGTTTTTGGACGGTCATGCCGACATTGTTGACCAATAGATCTATGCCACCCGCTCTTTCGATCTCTGCAAAACCCGCAGAGACACTGTCCACATTAGTCACATCCATGGCAATTGGAGTTACGCTTTTCGCCCCAAGCGCTTGGCAGGCATCGGCGGTGGCTTTCAATCGATTTACACTGCGGGCGGCGACGAACAACTGGTCAATGTCCCCTCTGGCGAGCAGGCCTGCAAAGTGGGCACCAAGCCCCGATGAGGCTCCCGTCACCAGGGCGCGCCTGCCCGCGAATGTGCGGTATTCCGTATTGCCTGAATTCTGTTGCATCGCTTAGTCCCGCCAAATGTTGTCCATTTTTCTTTCTTGTTTTGATCGGTTACCCGGTCGTCGTTCGGGGCAGGGGTGGGGTAGTCATCACCTGATTGCCTCGCAAAAATCGGCAAGATCGCGGGCCAGTACGTCCGGACGGGTCAGTGCCGGGTAATGCCCGCCCGAGGGATGCGAGCAAAACCGGAGGACGTTGTGCATGCGCTGCGCCCAACTGCGCGGCGGCACCGGGAAAAATCCCGAGCCGAACAGCGACAAGCCCACGGGCGTCCTGCCCGTACCGCCCGCCGGCGCCGTGGTGTCGTCATGGTCGCGTACCGCCTTATAGATCCAGTTGGCAGAAGCGGCGTTGTTCGAAATCCAGTAAGAAGTGACGATGGCGGCGATGTCCTCGATCGCTATCGGCGGGTCTTCCGTCGGGCCTGCGCCGCTCCAGTCATGAAATTTTTCGACGAACCATGCTGCCAGCGCCCCCGGCGAGTCAGCCAGTCCGATTGCCGCGGTATTCGGTTTGGTGGACTGGATCTCGCGGTATCCGGCATCCGCGCGGAGTCGCGTCCGAACCGTCTTGAACCACTCGATTTCCTCGGCGCTCCAGGGGGCCGCATGGTCATCGGGGGCAGGTTTCAGGCCGAGCGTCGAAAGATGAATGCCGCATACCAGTTCCGGATGGTCGGCAGCGAGCCAGCAGGCAATCGTGCTTCCCCAGTCATTGCCGTGAACTACGATATTGCGCAGGCCCAGGACGTCACGGATCACCTGCTTCAAAATCAGGGCTATCTGCCGTGGACCGGCGGGACTTGCCGTAGGTGTCGAAAACCCAAATCCCGGCAGGTCGACGATGACCGGAGCCAGCGGCGTGCCGCGCAAGTATCCGGAGACATGGACGAATTCAAGACCGGAACTTGGCCACCCGTGCAGAAAGACCACGGGCATCGCGCCGGCGATTTCCTCAAGGGGCAGGTGGACATGAACCCTGACATTTTCGCCGTCTTCGCCGGCGGGCACCCGTATCATGAGGTGCCGTCCGGCGAACCGCAGGGTATCATTCGCCCAGGAATAGTCATGAACTAAATAGTGAATGAAGCGGCGGAGAAAGCCCGTGTCCACGCCACCGCTCCAGCCCGGACAAACGCTGTCAGGCAATCGCGTCCGCTCGAGTCTGCGCCGCATATCGCGAAGGTCGTCAGCGGCCCCCGGAAAGGCCCAGTTCTCGATCTCGAACACTCGCACAGTCTTAGGCGGGCACGGCTTCGGAGAGGGCATCTGCCGAGCGTTTCTTCATGAGAATACGCATGTTGATGCTGCAAACGATCGTTTCATTCTGATTGTAAACCTCCCACCTGACGTCGAGAATGCCAGATTTGTCGTCCCGTTCGCGAAGGTTCTCGACTGTCGCCACTACGTGCAATGTGTCGTTGATGAAGGTTGGGTGCGGATAGCGTATCCGGTCGCTGCCGTAGTTGGCGATCACGGTGCGTGTCTGGGGAGGGACGGCGAGTCCGCCGATGAGCGCGAAGACCATCACACCTGGGGCCACGCGCTGGCCGAACTGGCTTTCGGCGGCATAGACCAGATCGCAATGGATGGGAAACCAGTCGCCAGTGAACATGCACCACATAGTTACGTCAGTCTCAGTAACCGTGCGGCGGTGCGACGTCTCGGTCTGACCGATAACCAGATCGTCGAAATAGTTTTCAAGCATTCTCATATAAGTGCAACCCTTGCCAGTTGTTTCATGCCCATACTCAGTCACCTTGCAGGAAGCGCTCACGTTCAGCGCGCTTCAGAATCTTACCAGTCGCGCCGCGGATCAGGACGTCCCGTATCTCCACCGACTTGGGTATCTTGAACTTGGCTAGCTTGTCCCTGCACCACGTCCTGATCTCCGTAGCGTCGATCGAACAACCGTTGCGCGGCACCACGGCGATATGCACGGCTTCGCCCCATTTGTCGTCGGGAACGCCAAACGCGCAGACTTCAAGAACGGAGGGATGTGCGGCCACGACGTTCTCGATTTCGATCGGGTAGACGTTGTACCCGCCGGTGATAATGAGGAATTGCTTGCGATCGGTGAGGTAGACATAACCCTCTTCGTCGATCGACCCCATATCGCCGGTGAGTAGCCATCCATCCCGCAGCACGTGGCTGGTGAGTTCCTCTTCCCGCAAATATTCGTCCATGACGAATGGGCCGCTAACCGCAATTTCGCCGACCTTTCCGGTCTCGCAGACTTCGCCGTTTTCGTCGACGATGCGAACCCGCGCATGAACCATGGGCTTGCCGCAGGAGGTCAGCAGACTTTCCTTGCCAGCCAAGGCGCGGTCATGGTCCGCAGGAGTGAGCTTTGTGTAATACCCGCCAGCGCCCTCAGTCGATCCATAGAGCTGCTCGAACTCGACGGAACCGAAAACCTTGTACGAACGGCGGACAAGTGCTGGGGGCGTCGGAGCGGAACCGTAAAGGATCTTGCGCATGGAGGAGACATTTCTGGGCTGCTTTTCCGCCGTCTCGCAAATGGCTGTCAGCATTGTCGGAATAAAAAGCGCCGTTGTGCACCGATACCTTTCAATCAGTTCCAACGCCTGTTCAGCCTGAAAGCGGGGCATAATAATACTGGTGCAGCCCACCATAACATTCCAAGTAGCGTTCACGGACGGTACGCCGGCTGCAGGCAAGCAATGTAGATAAATGTCGTCTTCACGCATTCCTACGTCGAGTAGCGTGAAACCCATCGACGCCATCACTGCGCGATGACTCCAGACCGCGCCTTTTGGACTGCCTGTCGAGCCCGTCGTATAGCAAATTTGTGCGATATTAGAACGTTGCGGTTCGGGGCGGGATGCCTTGGGCGGCATCGCGTCGACCAGTGTACCGTACTCTCCCAGCCCGTCTTGTGCGTCACCCGCGCTTAGAATCCCGAGCTCCAGACACAAGTTGCCTGCCAGACTCGCGAACGCATCCTCGATTATCAGGAGCTTCGCGCCCGAGTGCAAAAGCAGTTTTTCCACGTCAGCTGGTGAATACCGGTAGTTGAGGCCTACCCGAATAGCTCCAAGCCTCGCTAGTGCGAAGACAACTTCGATCTGCACTGGCCCATCGGTAACGCACACCGCCACGACGTCTTGATGGCGGATGCCTCGAGCCCAAAGTCCTGCGGCGAGGGCTTCTACGCGTCTGTCGAGTTCCTTCCAGGTAATGCTATCGTGCAAATAGACATAGGCGGGATGATTGGGTCGTCGTTGCGCATGTGTGCGAAGGCAGTCCGAAATGGTAACGGATTCCACGGTTTCTCCTCCCCGCGAACTTTGTGTCCTTCAGACGAAGCCGTAAGGCCATCGCCGAAAAGGATTAGGCGTCTGCAATTTGTCTCGGCGGGTTACATAAAACAAAATTTTGGCGATGCGCAAGATTTTGTCGTATATTAACGACGTAGGCGCACTAGCCGCTGGCCCGAAACCTCTGTAGCAGCCGGTTCTCCGCTACGGGAATGGCGTCGTCCTTGGCGACAAAACGCTGATCCAGATAAGCTTCCGATTCCGGCAGCAGGTTCCTATATGCCATACTTACGAGATCGAAGGATTTTTCACCCGGCCAATCGGCAGGAAGTAAGCTATTCGGCAGTCTGGGGTCGCGCAATGCTAAACGCCGAAATCGATGTATCATCAACGTTCGCAACGCGAATGCAGTTGCCGGAGCTGGCCTCGCGATTGTAAGCGTATCGGGTAGTTCGCCAAAGTCGGCCAGAAATTCTTCGTAGCCTTTACGGATTTCGGACAGATCCCAAGCGCTTTCCACAAGAAATCGAATGCTTTCGGCACTAGGGCCAAGTTCATTTGTGAAAAACGTGACGCCTGCCTCCTCTCCACAAATCGAGAAGATGTGCTGGACTGCGGATTTGCCAATGCTTGGGTGAATCATCACATGTGGTGCCAACTGACCAAAGCCGTACTGTCCAAGTAAACGGCGAAGCTTATCGGAAGACTTACGGTCGAGACGGTCCGACAACGGCCTGAATATTGTCCAGCCGTTCTGCCGAAGGGCAGCGCTCGGGCTGTATATTTGGCTTTGATATGCGGCGTCCGCATCCGAGTATTCGCCGGACATGGAGTAGTAGGCACGTTTCCCAACCTGTTCGCGCACCAACCAACCATCATAGATCAAACGCAGCGCCGAAGTGCGGATCAGGGACTCTGCCAGCCCGAGTTCTCGAGCAAATTCGACGATACTTGACAGCCAGATGACGCCCCCCCTCGGCACGACGCTATCGCCGAAGATGGTCATGATCAACGACTTCGGCCTCAGACGCCTGCGTGCAAGCGCGCGATCTAAAATGGATTGGAAGTTCGTTTCTGACATTTCAGTCGAATGTTTGCGGTGCGTGGTTGTTAAGGTTGGCATTACATACACTTACATAGGATTGCACGTTTGAAGGTGGTCCGACCTGTACGGTCCTTGATCGGGCCAGTTTTCTGTATCGCACACTTGATGACAATTCGGAAATGCTGGGTGATGTCGTGACGGCCCGACCACGTCGCTCTTTTGGACACAATACAAAAAATCACTTTTGTGATGAGAATTTGTGGTATATGCTGCTCCAAGTCGGTTGAACCAACCACCGGCACCGGGAGGAGACTGCATTTTGAGTGAATCCGTAGTGCACGAGCGGCATGGCGATTGCTTGTTGATCACGCTAAATCGACCAGACAGGCTAAATTCCTTTACTGTTGATATGCACGAAAGCTTGTCGTCAATCTTGTCCGTTGCGGACGAAGACGAAACGCTGACAAGCGTGATTCTGACGGGTGCGGGGCGAGCATTCTGCGCCGGCCAGGATCTTCAGGAGAGCAGTAATCCCAACGGACCAATCAAGGATCTGGGGGAGCATCTGACGAAATACTACAATCCGCTGATCCGGAAGATCGGCGGAATGAAGCTCCCCGTAATCACAGCAGTAAACGGCGCGGCAGCCGGCGCAGGTGCCAGTCTCGCATTGTCGGGGGACATCGTGCTCGCCGCACGTTCCGCAAAATTCGTTCAGGCGTTTACGCGCATCGGCCTTGTGCCGGATTCAGGCGCTACTTGGATGTTACCAAGGCTTGTCGGACCGCAGCGAGCCGCAGCCATGTTGCTACTGAACGAGGACATCGACGCAGAGAAGGCGTTGCGTTGGGGGCTGGTTTGGTCGATCGAGGACGACGATCATCTCTTGGATGCTGCCTTTGCGATCGCCGGCCGTCTGTCGGCGCAACCACGCTCTGGCCTCGCTCTGACGAAACAGGCGCTGCAACAGGCACGCGACAACTCCCTTTCTGAGCAACTCGAAGTCGAGAGTCGCCTGCAAAGCATCGCGGGCGCCACGCCTGAGTACAGAGAGGCGGTAGAGTCCTTCTTCACGGTGCGGGCAAAACCAAGCAGGCACCTCGCATGAGCGAAACATTGCCGAAAGACCCCGAACAGCTTGCACGAGCGTGTGTGGACGTCCTGTGGGCACAGGATCGTGCCAGCCAGACTCTTGGAATGGTTCTCGAATCCGTGAAACAGGGCGGAGCGCAGGTCTCGATGGTCATCGGAGACAAAATGGTGAATGGCCTCGGAATGGCCCATGGCGGCTTCATTTTCATGCTTGCCGATTCCGCTTTCGCCTTTGCTTCCAACAGCCGCAACAATTTCGCGGTCGCGCAGTTCTGCAATGTTGCCTTCCTGTGTCCGGCCAAACAGGGTGACCGCCTGACGGCGACTGCAAAGGAGTGTGTTCGCAGCGGACGGACGGGAGTTTACGACGTGTCAGTCTCTAATCAGGCCGGCGAACCCATCGCCGAGTTTCGCGGTCATTCGCGCGTGATACCCGGCACGTTTTTTCAGGTTCCCGACGAGGTGAATTGAGACGCCTTGCCGGGTCGCCAAGGGGTGGCGAAAGGAAATCATTTCTCAAAACAAGGGAGGATACAATGAAGAGAATTGCCGTAGCTGCGGCCGCCATGCTCCTGGGAGCATTTGCCGTATCGCCAAGCCAGGCACAGGAGCCGATCCGCATCGGCGCCATCGTTTCGAAGACCGGTCCGGCAGCCTTTCTCGGCGAGCCCGAGGAACTGACACTCCGCCACTATACCGAAAAGCTCAACGCTGAGGGCGGCCTGCTCGGCCGGCCGGTCGAGCTGGTTCTTTATGATGATGCTTCGGACCCGAATACCGGCCGCACACTTGCCACCCGTCTGGTGGAAGACGACGGCATCGTCGCGGCGATTGCGACCAGCACCACCGGTGGCACGCTTGCCCTGGCGCCGGTATTCGAAAATGCGGAAATTCCGGTCGTCTCGCTTGCGGCTGGCATTGGCATCGTCGAGCCGGTACGTCCCTATGTCTTCAAGACACCGCACACGGACCGGATGGTTTGCGCCAAGGTCATCTCGGACATGAAGTCCCGCGGCTTCAAGGGGATCGCCCTGATTACAGGCACCGACGGTGTCGGCAAGTCGATGCGTCAGGAATGCAGCGATGCGGCGGCAGCCCAGTCGATCGAGGTCCTTGCCGATGAAAGCTTCAATCCCAAGGACGTTGACATGACGCCGCAGCTTACGAAGATCAAGAATACCGAGGGCGTTGAGGCGGTGTTCATAGGGGGCTTCGGTCAGTCCCTGTCGGTCGTCACGCGAAACTACCGCCAGCTTGGCATTACCATCCCACAATACCAGAATCACGGCGCTGCCTCCAAGAGCTTCATCGAGCTCTCGGGCAAGGCTAGCGAAGGGGTACTCGTGCCCGGGCCGCTTCTTCTGATTGCCGGCCAGTTGAGCGATGACAACCCCCTCAAGAAGGTCGCTACCGAGTACTCGGCCGCTTACACGGAGCTTACGGGCCAAGAGGTCTCCACCTTCGGCGGCTACGCATATGACGCGCTGCTTTTGATCGCTGATGCCATCCGCCGGGCGAACTCCGACGATCCGGCCGCCATCCGGGATGCTCTCGAAGCGACCAAGGACCTGCCCGGGGTTACCGGAATGTTCAACATGAGCGCCAGCGACCATCTGGGGATCGACCAGAATTCTTTGTACATGGTCGAGATCAAGGATGGCGACTGGGAACTGATCGACAAGTAAGCTTCCTGCCGTTGTGCTGCCTGCGGCAATCGCTCAACCGGATTGCCGCAGGCCGTCTTTGTTTGTCTTGAGAAGAGGAGCTTCGCGCCTCATGTCTGAAATGCTACAGTTCGCCTTCTCGGGCATAACGGTGGGCATCATCTACGGTGCGGTGGCTCTCGGCTTCACCGTTATCTACAATGCCTCGCATGTTGTGAACTTCGCCCAGGGCGAGTTCGTCATGCTCGGCGCCATGGGCACGGTTCTGGCGATTTCGTTCGGTGTTCCGTATCCGCTCGCGGCGCTGCTTGCCGTCCTTGCTACGGCGCTCGTCAGCCTGGGGCTTTACGACCTCGCCATACGGCCGGCGCGGAACGCCCCGGTGTTTGCCCTGATTATCATTACGATTGGCGCGTCCATTCTGATACGCGGCCTGGCCGGCGTGTTTTTCGGCACAAGCTTCCACGCACTACCACCGCTGTTCGGCGACACGCCGATCATCATTGGCGGTGCCGCGCTGCAGCCGCAAAGCCTCGCGGTGGTCGGAGGGACCATGGCCCTCGTCTTCATGTTGCGGTTTCTGATGCTCCATACCTCGGTGGGAAAGGCGATCATCGCAACTTCTGCGGACCCGATGGCTGCAAGTCTTGTTGGCATCAACGTTCAAACGATCATTCGCCTGAGCTTTGTGGTGTCGTCGGTGATCGGTGCCCTCTCGGGCATACTGATCGCGCCGATCGCTCTGGCGAGCTACGACATGGGAACCCTGCTTGCGCTCAAAGGATTTGCTGCGGCGATGCTCGGCGGCATGGGCAATCCGATGGGTGCGCTGATCGGCGGATTGATCGTCGGTTTGGCAGAGGCATTTTCTGCTGGCTACATCTCATCCGAATACAAGGACGCCACCGCGTTCATTATGATTATTCTTGTGTTGTTCGCATTTCCGAATGGCCTGTTTGGTGGACATGGCAATGAAAGAGTCTAGCAACGGACGGTGGGCCCTGGAAGGTTGGGGCGGCCTTCTCATACTTGCCGCGATCCTTCTTCTTGTTCCGGTCTTTGTCCACTCCAACTTCCATCTGCGGGTCATGGTTCTTGTGTGGGTTTTTGCGCTTGCCGCCATCGGACTGAACCTTTTGATGGGATATGCCGGACAGGTCAGCCTGGGGCACGCGGGTTTTGTCGCCATCGGTGCCTATAGCACGGCTCTTGGACCCACCCTGCTCGGTCTGTCGCCCGTTCTCAGCCTGCTCGGTGGTATTGCGCTCTCGGCCCTGATCGCCCTGGTCGTCGGCCGGCCCATTCTCAGGCTCAAGGGGCACTATCTTTCGGTCGCGACACTCGGGTTCGGGATATTGGTGTTCATGTGCCTGAACAACGAGGTTTCCCTCACGGGCGGCCCAGACGGTACACCGGTAGATCAGCTCAAGCTTTTCGGCTGGACCGCGCGCGGCAACATCACCTGGTACTGGATCACAGGCGGCGTGTTCCTGGTCGGCGCATGGCTCTCCGTCAACCTCATAAACAGCCCAACAGGCCTGGCCTTGCGTTCGATACGCGATAGCGAAATCGCTTCATCCGTCATCGGTATCGATGTTGCGCGCTACAAGCTGATCGTTTTCGTGATTTCCGCCTGCTATTCGGCGGCTGCAGGCGGGTTGCTCGCCCTGTTCAACGGACACGTGACGCCGACGATCTCCGACTTCCTGGTGTCTGTCCAACTGGTCACCATGGTTGTTCTGGGGGGCATGGGATCGATGCTCGGGGCGGTCAGCGGCGCGGCGCTTCTCGTGATACTGCCGCAATTCCTCACAGTGGTTCACGAATACGAACACGCTTTCCTCGGACTGACCATGATCGTGACCATGATCTTCCTGCGGTCCGGGATTGTTCCGACCTTGGTAGCTGCCTTTTCACGAGACGACAATGGATGAAACGCTGAGAATTGAAGGGCTGGGAATATCGTTCGGCGGCGTGAAGGCGCTTGACGATGTTTCCTTTGCTGCCAACCGGGGAGAGATCGTCGCGGTGATCGGACCGAACGGTGCTGGCAAGACAACGCTGTTTAACCTGATCTCAGGCGTGTATCGGCCGAACTATGGGCGCGTGGTCCTGCATGGCAAGGACGTGACGTACATGCAGCCGCATCGTTTGGCGAGGCTGGGCCTTACGAGAACGTTCCAGAATCTTCAGATCTTCTCGGGTCTCACGGCCGTGAAGAACGTCATGGTCGGGCGCCATCTGCATGAACACCGGAATGTACTTTGGCATATGCTGGCGCTGCCCGCCGTGCGCCGCAACCAAACCGCAACGAGCGTCAAGGCGATCGAGCTCCTCGATCTTGTGGGCCTCGCCCAGTACAGGGACCGCTCCGCCGCAGCGATGCCCTACGGAGCCCTCAAGCGGCTCGAGATCGCCCGCGCCATGGCGTTGGAACCGTCGGTGCTGCTGCTCGATGAACCTGCGGCCGGGTGCAACCCGCGCGAGACCGAGGAAATCGACGAGGTGATACGCCATATTGCGGGCATGGGCGTCACGATCGTTCTCGTGGAACATGACATGCGGCTCGTCATGAAGATATCGAACCGCATCATGGTTCTGAATTTCGGCAAAAAGCTTACTGAAGGCAACGCCGCAGAGGTGAGGGAGGATCCGATGGTCATTGAAGCCTATCTCGGCAAGAGCAAAGAAGGCATCGATGCTTAGCGTTCAGGATGTCAGGTCGCGATACGGCCGCATCGAAGTGCTTCACGGCGTTTCGCTGGAGGTCAAGCAGGGGGAAGTCGTGGCCGTGATCGGCGCCAACGGTGCCGGCAAGACGACCCTGATGCGGGCTATTTCGGGTGTCCAGCCGATCTCAGGTGGCACGATCTCCTTCGACGGTATTCCGCTCAACAATGTCAGCGCCCATCGCCGGGTCCGCACGGGCATCGCCCAGGTACCCGAAGGGCGGCATATCTTTGGGCCGCTCTCCGTGGACGAGAACCTTGAAATCGGCAGTTGGTCGCTTGACCGCAAGTCGCGGCAGAACAGGTCTACGATCGACTGGATTTACCAAGCGTTTCCGATTCTGCTGGAGAAACGCAGGATTCAAGCAGGCAGCCTGTCCGGTGGCCAGCAACAGATGCTGGCGATCGGACGGGCAATGATGTCGCGTCCCAAGCTTCTGCTGCTGGACGAACCGAGCATGGGTTTGGCGCCGATCATCACCGCGCAGATTTTCGACAATCTTCGTAGCCTTAAGGAGGACGGAATGACCATCCTCCTGGTCGAGCAGAACGCCAATGCGGCGCTCGAATTCGCCGACCGGGCCTATGTCATGGAAACCGGCAGCATTTCGATTGAGGGACCGGCAGCCGAGATCGCCGGAGACGCGCGCGTACGCGAGGCCTATCTAGGCCCGTAACCGACTCAAGTTGCCTTTTCTCAGCCCGCCAGTTCGGGCTGGGGGAGGTCAACGCAAAAATTACGTAAGACAAATTTGGTTGTTTTTGAAAAAATTTGTTGTATAACAAATTGACGAACATGGGAGGAATATTTGAGCAAGGAAGCTGTCATTGTCTCCACGGCGCGCACGCCGATCGGCAAGGCGTATCGCGGTGCGTTCAACAACACGCACGGTGCGACGCTTGGTGCTCATGCCCTATCGCATGCGGTTCAGCGGGCTAGTGTGGATTCGGGCGAAGTCGAGGATGTGATATTCGGCTGCGCTCTGCCCGAGGGAGCGACCGGCGAGAACGTTGCGCGCCAGATCGCCCTGCGCGCCGGCCTCGCCGCGACGGCCGCCGGACAGACGGTCAACCGCTTCTGTTCCTCCGGCATGCAGGCGATTGCCATGGCGGCTCACTATGTCCGCTGCGAGGGCGCCGGCATCGTGGCGGCCGGCGGGGTTGAATCGATCAGCCTCGTCCAGAATGAGCACCAGAACGCCTTCCACCTCAAGGAAGACTGGCTGTCGGCCAACAAGCCCGACATCTATATGCCGATGATCGATACCGCCGAAACGGTTGCCAAGCGCTACGGCGTCGCCCGCGCCGATCAGGATGCCTACGGACAGCGCAGCCAGATGCGCCATGCGGCGGCGCGGGAGCGCGGCGGCTTCGATGACGAGATCGTCCAAATCACGACGACAAAGCTCGTCAAGGACAACCAGACCGGCGCCGTTTCCGAAGAAACCGTGACGCTGTCCGCGGATGAGGGCGCGCGCCCCAATACCACGCTGGAAGGATTGGCCGGTCTCGAACCAGTGCGCGGCGAAGGAAATTTCGTGACCGCCGGCAATGCGAGCCAGCTCTCCGATGGCGCCTCGGCCTGTATCGTCATGGACGCCAAACTCGCCGAGAAGCGCAATATCGATCCGCTCGGTATTTTCCGCGGCTTCGTGGTGGCGGGTTGCGAACCGGACGAAATGGGTATCGGTCCCGTTTTTGCCGTTCCCCGCCTTCTTGAGCGCCACGGCCTTTCGCTCGACGACATCGATCTCTGGGAACTCAACGAGGCCTTTGCCGTCCAGGTTCTGTATTGCCGTGACCGCCTCGGACTTCCCGACGACCGGTTGAACGTGAATGGCGGCGCGATCGCGATAGGGCACCCCTATGGAATGAGTGGTGCCCGGATGGTGGGTCACGCCTTGATCGAAGGCCGCCGCCGCGGCGCGAAATACGTGGTCTGCACCATGTGCATCGGCGGTGGAATGGGGGCTGCAGGACTGTTCGAAGTCGCCTGACAGCCGCATGAAGAACGCCGGACCGTGGCTTCTGTCCGGACGACTGTAAATGCTCCTCTGCGGGTCCTTTCCGATCCGTATGGAAACAGAATTGAAGGAGAAGGCACATGTATTCTCAAGGTTTGATTGGTGAGAATATTGACGCAACCGAAGATCAAGCGTTTCTCGACCGTTTCCAGGCTCGGATCGATGCGGGAGAAAAGATCGAGGCCATGGACGAGATGCCGTCGGCTTACCGGCGAACGCTGATCCGCCAGATGGCGCAGCACGCCCATTCGGAAATCATGGGCATGTATCCGGAGAAGAACTGGGTCACCCGCTCCCCGACCCTCCGGCGGAAATTGCAGAGCTTAGCGAAGGTGCAGGACGAGGCCGGTCACGGACTTTATATCTACTCCGCAACCGAGACGCTTGGCGTTTCGCGCGAGGAACTGACCGATCAGCTGCTCGACGGTACGGCCAAATATTCGAGCGTCTTCAATTATCCGACGCTCACCTGGGCCGATATGGCCGCAATCGGCTGGCTTGCCGACGGCGCCGCCATCATGAACCAGATCCCGCTGTGCCGATGCTCCTATGGACCCTATGCGCGGGCGATGATTCTGGTGTGCAAGGAAGAAAGCTTCCATCAGCGCCAGGGCTACGAATCCATGGTTGCCCTCATGAACGGTTCCCCCGAGCAGCGGCGGATGGCCCAGGATGCGGTCAATCGCTGGTGGTGGCCTTGCCTGATGATGTTCGGACCGTCCGACTCCCAGTCCGCCAATACTGCGCAGAGCATGAAATGGGGAATCAAGAATTTCACCAACGACGATCTCCGCCAGAAATTCATCAATGCGACCGTGCCGCAGGCCCAGCATATCGGGATCGAACTTCCCGACCCGGACCTGCGTTACGATGAGGGGACGGGGAACTGGATTCACGGCGAAATCGACTGGGACGAATTCTGGCGGGTCGTCCGAGGCCAGGGGCCGTGCAACCGCGAGCGTATGGAACAGCGCAGAAGCGCATCGGAGAAAGGCGAATGGGTGCGCGAGGCCATGCTCGCCTATGCCCACAAGCAAGAGAAGAAATCGGATCTGGCGGCCTAGCCGGACCGGTATCCAAACGTAAAATACCAGTGACAGGTCTTGCTATGAACGAGAAGAACTTTCCGCTCTATGAAGTGTTTCTGCGGCCGCGCAACGGATTGGCGCATCGCCATGTCGGCAGTCTGCACGCCGCCGATGACGTGATCGCGTTGCAGAACGCGCGCGACATCTACACACGGCGGGGCGAGGCAACGTCGATCTGGGTTGTCCGCAGCGCCAGCATCATCGCGACGAACCCGTCCGACAAGGAAACCGTGTTCGATCCGTCCGATCCCGAACGCAAACCCTACCGGCACCCCACCTTCTACGAGATCCCTAAAGAGATCGGGCATATGTAATGGAGTGGAGTCCCAAAGATCATTTCGAATACCTTGTCAGGCTGGCCGACACCAATCTTGTTCTCGGACACCGGATGTCCGAATGGCTTGGCGAGGCGCCTGTCATCGAGGAAGAACTGGCGCTTGCCAATATCGGCCTCGATCTGATCGGTCAGGCCCGGTCGCTTTATGCCCGCGCAATTGCCGTCAATCCGGACGGGCGCGATGAAGACGATTTGGTCTTCCTGCGCGACACGCACGAGTATCGCAATTTCCTGCTGGTCGAACGCGAAAACGGCGATTTTGCGGTCACGATGGTCCGCCAGGCGCTCTACTCGATCTTCGCCCATTTGCAGTGGGAAGGCTTGACCCGATCCGCCGACACCGAACTGGCCGCCATTGCCTCCAAGGCCGTAAAGGAAAGCGCCTACCATGTCCGCCATTCCTGCGAGTGGCTGATCCGTCTTGGCGACGGCACCGGGGAAAGCCACGAACGGACCCAGAAAGCGGTCGACGATCTGTGGTTTTATACCGGCGAGATGTTTGCCTCCGACGACATCGAAAGGGCGGCGATTGCCGCCGGTGTGGGTGTTGATCCGGCCGCGCTCAAGCCACAATGGGACGAGACCGTCAGCGAATGCTTTGCGCAGGCGACATTGGAGCGTCCCGCCGACGGGTGGATGATCGATGGTGGCCGCGAAGGCCGCCATACCGAACATCTCGGCCATCTGCTTGCGGAAATGCAATTTCTTCAAAGAGCGTATCCTGGACAGAAATGGTGACCGCAATCCAAAGCAAGTTGACATCGCCATCGCTGGAAGTGGCGCGCAAGGCGCTCGATGAGGTGGTCGATCCGGAAATTCCGGTTCTCACGATTGCCGATATCGGGATCCTCCGGGATGTCCGGCTGACGTCCGAAGGGGAACTGGAAGTCGTCATCACGCCGACCTATTCTGGATGTCCGGCGATGAATGTGATCGCCTTCGAAATCGAGGTGGCGCTGGCGCGCGCCGGCATCGATACGTTTAGGCTGACCAATCAGCTTTCGCCGGCTTGGACGACCGACTGGCTGACCGACGTGGCGCGCGAGAAAATGCGTGCTTACGGCATCGCTCCACCCGTGGAAGCCTCGACCTCGAAACGGACGCTGTTCGCAGCGGATGCGGCCCGGTGTCCCAGATGCGGCAGCGAGCGGACGGAACGCGTGAGCGAATTCGGATCGAGCGCCTGCAAGGCGCAATACCGGTGCGAAGCCTGCAAGGAACCGTTCGACTATTTCAAATGCATATGACCGGCCCGTTCAGGGCAGCCAGCCGGCACCTCGCGGCATTTGCGTTTGCATCTGGCTTGCGGTGGCCTGACGGACACAAACGAGTGGGAGGATCACGTGACACCTCATTTTAATGTGCTGAAGATCAAGGATATCCGTCGCGAGACTGCCGACGCCGTTTCCGTGGCTTTCGATCTGCCACCCGAGATTGCCTACAAGTACCGGTTCAGTCCCGGCGAGTATCTGACCCTCCGCCATGACTTCGACGGCGAGGATGTTCGGCGGTGCTATTCCATTTCCTCCGGCCTCGACGATGGCGATCTCCGGGTCGCGATCAAGAAGGTAGAAGGCGGGCTGTTTTCGAATTTCGCCTTCAATGAACTCAAATGCGGCATGGATATCGAGGTGATGACTCCGATGGGCGGCTTTTCGGTGCCCATCGAGCCGGAGAATAAGAAAAACTATCTCGCATTCGCGGCTGGTAGCGGCATCACGCCGGTCATGTCAATTCTGCGCACGGTTCTCACCCGCGAACCCCTGTCGAGCTTCACGCTGTTCTACGGCAACCGTGATACCAACTCGATCATCTTCCGCAATGCCCTGGAGGACCTAAAGGACGAGTATATGGAAAGGCTCTCGGTGTTCCATACGCTGAGCCGGGAAGCCACCGATGTTCCGCTTTACTCGGGCCGCCTGGACGCGGAAAGACTCAACGCCTTTGCCGGCCGGATGTTCGATCCCGCCGCGATCGATCATGTTTTCGCATGCGGTCCAGGCAATATGACCGAGGAAGTGCGGCGCACGCTCCTGGGGCTCGGTTTGGATGCTGCCAGGATCCATCTCGAGGTCTTCACGCCCGCCGATGGCGAGCGCCCGCGGCGTCCGGCACCCGCTGCTCTTCAGCCCGACGCTCAACCCGGCGCCGGCGTTCAGGTGACCACGATCCTCGACGGAACCGCCCGGCGATTTTCGATGCCGGCGGACGCCGACAACGTAGTCGATGCGGCCCATGCGAGCGGCATCGAACTGCCCTATTCCTGCAAGGGCGGCATGTGCTCGACCTGCCGCGCCAAGATCGTCGAAGGGACCGCCGATATGGCGGCCAATTATTCGCTGGAGCTTTGGGAACTCGAGGCCGGCTATGTGCTGACCTGTCAGGCCCGCCCGACCAGCGAAACCCTGACGCTGGACTACGATCAGGTTTGAACCGGCGACCGGTAGGTCTTGCAAGCCGCTCACGGACAGTACAAACAGGCCGGGAGAGTTGAATGGTGGCTCTGGTAACATGTGACCGGGATGGGGACATCGCGGTCATTACGGTGAACAATCCGCCGGTCAACGCACTGGCCGCCCGGGTACGCCAGGAACTGGTCGAGGCGGTGGATGCCGCCGACAGGGACGAGGCGGTCAGGGCGATCATCATCACCGGCGCGGGCCGGGCCTTTTCCGCCGGCGCCGATATCACCGAATTCGGCAAGCCGGAGGAAAGTCCGCGTCTCTCCGCAGCACTTCGACGGGTCGAGGACTGCACAAAGCCGGTCATCGCCGCACTTGGCGGTACTGCACTCGGAGGCGGACTGGAACTGGCGTTAGGCGCCCATTATCGCATCGGCTCGCCGTCCTGTTCGGTCGGATTGCCCGAAGTGCAACTCGGCCTCCTTCCAGGTGCTGGCGGCACGCAGCGTCTTTTGCGCTTGACCGGCGTTCCCGCCGCTCTGGACATGACGACCAGCGGACGGGTGGTCCCGGCGGCCGAGGCATTGGCTCTCGGTATTCTCGACAGAATTTCGCAAGGCGATGTCCTGCCCGAAGCGCTGGCTTATGCCCGGGAAATAGCCGATTCGGCCGACCGGCCGCGCAGAACCGGCGAAACGGCGATCGGTGCGGACGGGGCGGACGCAGCTCGTGCGGCCATTGCTGACGCACGGACAAAGCTGGAGCGGTCGGCCAAGGGACTTTATGCCCCCTTCCGGATCGTCGATTGCATCGAATTCGCTCTTTCCAATTCGCTTGACGACGGTCTCGCCTATGAGAGCCAGGCCTTTCTCGATTGTGTGATGACCCCGCAATCCCAAGGCTTGATCCACGCCTTCTTTTCCGAGCGCGCCAGCGCGACGGTTCCCGAAGCCAAAAACGGAAAGCCCCGCAATGTCTCCGAAATCGGGATTGTCGGCGGCGGCACCATGGGGGCAGGCATATCGGTTGCCGCGCTCGATGCAGGGTATCGTGTCACCATGGTCGAGCGAGACCGGGAAGGCGTGAACCGGGGCATTGCCGGTGTCGCGAATATCTATGACCGGCTGGTCACGCGCAATCGGATGACCGCGGAGGCGAAGGAAGACGCGCTGTCACGGTTCCATGCTTCGCAGGACTACGAAAGCCTGTCGGGCGCCGATCTCATAATCGAGGCGGTATTCGAGCAAATGGACGTCAAGAAGCAGGTGTTCGAAAAGCTCGACAAGGTGGCCAAACCCGGCGCCGTTCTGGCCTCGAATACCTCGTTTATGGATATTGACGAGATCGCGTCGGTTACTTCCCGGCCGTCCGATGTTCTCGGGCTGCATTTCTTCTCGCCCGCCAATATCATGAAGCTGCTCGAAATCGTCATTCCCTCCGCTCCCAACGAGGATGCCGTCGCAACTGCCTTCGCATTCGCGAAAGCGACGCGCAAGGTGCCTGTCCGCGCCGGCAATGCGGACGGGTTTATCGGCAATCGCATCCTCGAAGTCTACGGCCTTGCCGCCGCTTACATGGTCGAGGACGGCGCCGACCCGTACGAACTCGATCAGGTGATCGTCGATTTCGGCTATCCCCTGGGTATTTTCGCCATGTACGACCTCGCCGGCCTCGATATCGGCTGGGCGAACCGGCAACGGCTGGCGCCAACCCGGCCGGCAAGCGAGCGTTACGTCGATTTCATGGACAAGATCTGCGAGAAGGGCCGGTTCGGCCAGAAGACGGGCCGGGGCGTCTATCTGTATCCCGATGGTGCGCGCAAGGGCGTCCCGGATCCGGAAGTGCTGGAACTCGTTGAAACTGAACGCAAGCGGAAGGGCATCGTTCCCCGACATTTCGAAGCCGGGGAAATCAGGCGGCGCTATTTCGCCGCGATGATCAACGAGGGCATGAAGGTGCTCGAGGAAGGAATTGCCTTGAAGCCTTCGGACATCGACGTTGTGGCCGTGCACGGATACGGGTTCCCGCGCTATCGGGGGGGGCCGATGAAGTATGCGGACATGTACGGCCTAGCAAGGGTTCTGGCCGACCTGCGCGAGTTTTCGAAAGAAGACGCCCATTACTGGCGACCAGCCGATTTACTTCTTACGCTGGTTGAAGACGGCCTGACCCTTGAATCCTTAAATCAAATGGACTGATCAATTTCGCGAGATTATTCCGCTTCGAAACAATGTTCTCGCGATAGATGCTTTGGTGGAGGACTAACGTTGTTTCTAGTTGGCTTGTTCCAAGAACAAAAAATCAACGAAGCATATCTCCGAATTGTGACATGTTATTCAACATCATGTTTGCGCCGAGCTGCAAGGTGAAATGAAAGACTTCCGGCTGTCTCAGTGCGACAGCGAAGCGATGCCGTTTCTCTATCGTTGAAAGGGATCAAGTTAATGATCGACAAAACGGAGACGAACCTTGCTACATCGCTCGCCGAACTTACAGCAACTCACACCCATACAACTATCGAGACTTTGCTACGTCGCTGGGCATTGCGGTATGGCTTGCGGTCGATTGCCTATCTCGGATTTGGTTTTGTCAATTCCGTAGAACCTTTTCTTGCCGTCACGTACTCTGCTGACTGGGTGGAGCACTATAAGCAACAGCGCTATTTGGAGATCGATCCCGTGATCCGCGTGGGCATGGGTCGCCTGCTTCCCCTAGACTGGGAAGAATTCGGCAGACATGAAGGCCGCATTCAGATGTTTTTCGGCGAAGCTTGCGAATTCGGACTCGGGCGTCGTGGACTGACGATCCCCGTTCATGGAAGAGGGGGCGACCGTGCGCTGTTTACGATAACCGCGGATCTGTCCCACAAGCAATGGATTGCAAAGAAGCTAGCATTCATGCGCGATTTCCAACTCCTCGCTGTTCATTTGCACGACAAGGTGCTGGAGCTGGAGGGGCGACCTATTCCACGCTCGCAGCTCTCGCCACGTGAACTCGAATGCCTCCAATGGACTGCTGAGGGCAAGACCGCATGGGAGTGCTCAGTAATACTCGGCCTATCGGAGCATACGGTACGTTGCTACCTTGAAAGTGCCAGGCACAAGCTCAATGCAAGCAGCAACACCCACGCCATTTCAATCGCATATAGATCCGGTGTGCTTTTCCCACCCTTGTAAACCCCGCTGATCAGCCGGATACCGGCCCAGTAATATTGCCGATAACTGATGTCTCCGTTGTCAAACAACAAACGGAGACCACAATGATAGTTGCAATTGAAAGTGTTGACCAGAACAAGCATCCGAAGCTCTTTGACCAGATGTTTCAGATGCGCGCCGAAGTCTTTGCCGACCGCCTCGGCTGGGACGTTACTGTTGAAAACGGGAGGGAGATCGACAGGTTCGATACCGAAGACCCCCTCTACCTGTTCTCGGTCGACGATCAGCCGGGACAGCTTCGCGGCGCGGTGCGCTTGCTGCCAACGACGGGCCCGAACATGCTACGCGACGTCTTTTCGGTGCTCATGCCCGGAGGGACGGTCGAGAGCCCCCTGATCTGGGAAAGTTCGCGCTTCGCCGTCAACCCGCGCATATTCCGGACACAAGATCGCGCCGAGGCAAACCACACGGTCAATCGCACGACTGTCGAATTGTTGTGCGGCATGGTGGAGGCTGGTCAAAAGGCCGGAATCGAGCATATCGTATCCGTCTTCGACGCTAGGATGGCGCGGATCTTCAGATCGATCGATTGTCGTTATGAGCAGATCGGAACGCCTGCGCGGATCGGAAAGACGATGACCTATGCAGGCCTTTTCGAAATCAGCGATGCCATGCGGGAACGGCTGGGAGCTGCCGGGAACATCGAGGCGCCAGTCCTGGCGACTTCCATCGAGGCACTACGGCCTGCCCGTAACCCCCATGCTCCTGCGGCATAATTTCCGTTTGAACAAGACACGTTCATTCTGGCAATTGCGGCCATGTTGAAATAGGATTGCCTCCGGGATGGTACGCGCCGTCCCGGGGCTTAGAAACCCCACCACAGAGCAGGTGCCGGCTACCCAAGGCACTATGGATCCTCTGGCCAACGGCCGGGGGCCTGCGACGTATGTCCAGGCGCCTCGGTGCTAAAGGTCGCAGGGACCGTCTGTGGCGGTTTTCTAACCCCCGGCTTGGGGTCGAGATCTTGAACTTCGCGGGGGCGGACCGCGGACCAAGCCACGGGGATACAATTCGAATTGCCAGCGCCCACAGATATTGACCTCGACGCGCATTCTACAAAGCATTCGATTGCGACTGTCCTCGCCGAACTCGCCCCCGATGACCTTGAGCGAATGGCAATCGACGTCATTCGCGAACACCGCCGACGGCTTGCAGATGCTCAGGATCTGCATGATAGTCTGAACGCCCAGGGCGATGATGAAGAAGATAGGCTCTATTCCTATCGCTTGGCTCTTGTCATGGTGAAACTGCATCATCAACTCGTCGCCATGATCATAGACAAGCTCGGCTATGTTCCGGCTGTTCCCGACGATCAGACTATGCAATAGGAAAATATTCGTTGTCACTTCGGCACGAGAGTTAACTGTCTGAAATTAAGATGAAATAGGTTCCTAAGATGTGTTATGCGACTTATGTCTGCAGCGCTAATTTGGCAATGTGGCATATAGTATTCGTCACTTTTGTTGGGCGATACACCCGGAAGTGATTTCTGGTTACAGAGCAAGAACATGTAGTCAGCCTTCAAGCCGCGTTATGCCGTAGGCGGTGATCCAAGCAGCGCCCGAATGCGCTCGGCATCTCCCTGCCGCACCGGATTGTAGACGATCATCCCGAGATCGGGCCGGCCATCGACTGCGAAGCTCGAATATTCCAGCTCGATTGTGCCAAGAGTCGGATGGCGTATGCGCTTGGCGCCTTCGCCATGGGAACGAACGTCATTGTCCTGCCACAGGCGTTCGAAATCGTGGCTGACGGTGCAAAGTTCGGCAACAAGTTCGCCCACTTCGGACATGGCACCGGCACGCGCCACATCGGCGCGGAACGCGGCGACAAGAAAGCCTGCCAGGTTGTCCCAGTCCGCCTGCGCTGACCGGATGCGGGCATTCCCGAAGACCAGCCGCAAGATATTGCGCTGGTTCGGGGGGAGAGCTCCGTAGTCCGTCAGGAGGGCTGCCGCGGCGCGGTTCCAAGCCACGACGTCCCACAGGGCGGTTTTGACGATGGCGGGGCTAACCTCCAGCGCATCCAGAAGGCGTTGCAGTCGCGGCGAAACGCCGGCCGGGGCCTTGTAGCTGACTTCGGGCGGTCTGCCGAGACTGAGCATGAAGAGATGTTCCCGCTCGACATCGGTCAGCATCAGGCCCCTGGCGATCCGTTCAAGGACATCAGTCGATGGCGCGCCGCCGCGCCCCTGTTCGAGCCACGCATACCAGGTGGGGCTGATGTTCGCGCGTTGAGCGACTTCTTCGCGCCGCAGGCCGGGCGTGCGCCGACGCTTGCCGGAAAAGCCGAATGCCGCCGGATCGAGCCGCGCGCGGCGGTCTCTGAGGTATTTCCCCAGGGCATTATTGGTTTTCAACGTCACGCTGAGCCTGTTGGCAATTATACCAGGATAAAGTCACTACTTTTGCTGGATAAAGGATAGCGCGATTGTGCCATCCGAACAACGTGGGAGATACAATTGCGCGTCTTTCTGACTGGGGCGACGGGCTTTATCGGCTTCGCGATCGCTCGCGAGCTCCCGGATGCCGGCCGTCAGGTGCTCGGGCTGACCCGTTCGGAAGCCGGCGCGCGGGCGCTCACAGAGGCGGGCGCCGAGGTCCATCGCGGCGACATCGAGGATCCCGAAAGCCTGCGCGCGGGCGTGGCCGGCTGCGACGGGGTGATCCACACAGCCTTCGATCACGATTTCACGAAGTTTGTCGAGAATTGCGACAAGGACCGGCGCGCGATAGAGGCGCTCGGTGCCGCGCTGGAAGGATCGGCACGCCCCCTCGTCATCACCTCGACTACCGCGATCGGAACGCCGGCGCCGGGCCAGCCTGCCGTCGAGAACCACTTCGATCCTGAAAACCCGAACCCGCGCATCGCCTCGGAGCTGGCCGGGCGGGCACTGTCGGGGCGAGGTGTCAATGTGTCGGTAACGCGGCTTTCGCAGATCCACGACACGCGCAGGCAGGGGCTCGTCACGAAGGTCATCGAACTGGCCCGCAACAAAGACGTGTCCGCCTACGTGGGCGGGGGAGAAAACTGCTGGTCGGCCACGCATGTCTCGGACGCCGCCCGCCTGTTCCGGCTGGCGCTGGAGAAGCAAGAGGCGGGCGCCCGCTACCACGCCACCGCCGAAAGCGCCATTGCCTTCCGGATCATAGCCGAGGCGGTGGGGCGGAGCCTCGGCGTGCCGGTCAGATCGATCCCGGCGGACGATGCGACGGACCATTTCGGGTGGCTCTCGGCCTTTGCCGGTCGCGACATGTCCGCGTCGAGCAAACTGACGCAGGAGCGGCTTGGCTGGCGTCCGACCGGCCCCGGACTGATTGAGGACATCGAGAACCTGCCTCAGGGCGCCGCCTGACCTCCGGAACACGATTGCCGAAATGTCCGTTGAACGACTGGGCGATCCTCAAACCGTGCTCTCACTGTTTGGGCGCGCCCTGTGCGGCATTGGAGACGTCGGCCCATCTCTCCCAAGTCTCGATGCGGTTTTGATAGTGCTGCTTGACTATCGGCAGGAGCCAGTTGCCGAGGATGAGGCGAAGCGGCGGCTCGTCGGAGTCCACCAGCTTGAGAATGGCCGGCGCTGTCGCCTCCGGATCGCCAATGATCGCGCCGTTGAACCGGCCATGGATTTCCTTGCGCAACTTCTCATAGGCGGGCATCGCAGTTTCAAGTTTCGTCGCCGCGCGGAAGCCGGTGGAGAAGCTGCCCGGCTCGATGATCGTCACCTTGATCCCGAAACTCGCCACTTCGCCCGACAGTCCCTCCGACAGGGCCTCCACCGCCCATTTCGAGGCGAGATAGGTGCCCCCGGTCGGCAGGGAAACCATGCCGGCAATGCTCGACAGCGTCAGGATATGGCCGCTGCCCTGCGCACGCAGATAGGGCAGCGCCGCCTGGATGACGTGCAGCGTGCCCCAGACGTTGGTCTCGAAATTCGCCTTGGCCTTGTCGATGTCGATTTCCTCGATGGCGCTCATGTAGCCGTAGCCGGCATTGCTGAGGATCACGTCGAGGCGGCCGAAATGATCGTGCCCCCTGGCGACCGCTGCAAACACCGCCGCGCGGTCGGTCACGTCGAGCGGCAGGACCAGGACGGAATCGCCATATTTGCTTGCGAGGTCGTCGAGCGTCTCCGGCTTGCGGGCGGTGGCCACGACCTTGTCGCCACGCGCCAGCGCCGCCTGCGACCAGAGACGGCCGAAACCGCTCGAGGCACCCGTGACGAACCAGACTTTCTGCTCAGACATGCGCCGCTCCTTGAATAAATTACACTTGGTGCTAATTTAATATTACACCCAGTGCGCCTTTTCAAGGCCCGCCCGTCATGGCAAAAGGGATCGCATGGAGAACGCGTTGGAAGAACCGGAGGGCCTGCGCGCCCGAAAGCGCCGCGAGACGCGCCAGCGGATCGTCGAGGCGGGGATGAAACTTTTCGTCGAGAACGGTTACGAGGCAACGACGCTGGACATGATCGCGGCGGCGGCCGGCATCTCGCGCCGGACGTTTTTCTATTATTTCAAATCGAAGGAGGACGTGCTGCTGGCCCGGCAGGGCAGCGGTTTCCCGCAGGCGCTGCGCGCCGCCATGCTGGAACAGTCGCCGCAAAAGACCCCGCTCGCCGCCGCACGGGACTGCTTCCTTGCGCTGGCATCGCGCTACGAGACGAAGGATTCCGCGACGGTCGATCGCCTGTTGCGCTCCACCGAGGCATTGCGCGCACGCAAGAACGCCCTCTTCATCGAGATCGAGGCGGTTCTGTTCGCGGCCATGTGCGAACTGTGGCCTACGCCTGACCGGCGGAACGGGCTGCGCATCACCACGATGGTCGCCACGGGCGCGCTGCGGCTTGCCCTGGACGACAGGCGGGTGGATGACAAGCGGGGCTCACTCTCGGATTGCCTGCGGCGGAACTTTGCGCTGCTGGAGGACTTGTGAGCGTTCCTGGGGTGGCTTTGCCAGGTCACGAGCCTTTTGCGGGGCCGGTCTGCAATGCGCCGCGCCAATACTCCGCCAGCGCCTCGGTCAATTCCTGCGAGAATGATGAAGAGGGCATCGTCCGCGTTGACCCGTTCCCATCGACCGCATCGCAGGACTGCCACAGACCACGGGCGAAGGCATGGCTGCGAACGAGCAGTTGGAAGCCGCGCCCCGCAGGCAGGTCGAGCGCGCGCTCGACCGCTTCTCCGGTTTTCATCATGCGCGCACTCAGCGTTGCGTTGAAGTGCTGGCGCGCCTCTTCGGACATGCCGCGCTTGAACTCGGGAAGCATCCCGTCCAGCAGCATCAGGATCGGCTTGCTTTCGATGAGCGCCACGAAACTGGCGAGAACCGTGTCGACCGCATTCGACGGGGAAACCTCCGCTTTCAGCTTTCCCTCCAGTTCCTCCAGCGCCTCGCTCCAGCGAACGAGCAGCAATGTGGCGAAAACTGTCTCCAGGCTCTCGAAGTAGCGGTAGAGCGTGCCTTTCGCCAGCCCGGTCGCCGCGGCGATGCGTGCTGCCGTGGGCAGGACATGGTCGGCACTGAACAGCCGGTCCGCCGCGTCGATGATCGCGCGCCGCCGCTCGTCCTTGGCCGCCTCGTCATAGGCGCGTCGAACCCCCATGCCTCACCCTCCCTGTGCCATGCGGGCGAACAGCCTTGCCGCGGCCTGCCGCGAGAGAATCCGGCTGGTAAGGGCTCCCAGCTTGTTGCCGAAGCCGGGTACGACATTGGCGCGCCCCGCGAACATGGCATCGAGACCTTCTCTTGCGACCCGCTCGACCGGAAGGGTCAGGCGCTGAAGGGCGGGCGGAGGGGTGAAGCCGGACACCGCGTTGAATCCCGTTTCCATGGTTCCCGGCGAGACGACGGTTACGCCGACTTTCGGAGCAAGCTCGACATGCAGCGCTTCGCCCAGCGAGAGCAGGAACGCCTTGGTCGCGCCATAGCCCGCCATCGTCGGCGTCGGCTGAAAGGCCGCGCCGCTGCCGGTCAGCAGGATATGGCCGCTGCCATCTTGCCACATGCGCCTGCCCAGCAGAAGCGTCAGTTCGGCGAGCGACACCATGTTCAGTTGCAGCATCGCCGTCAGCCTTGCCGGATCGTAATCGACGAACGGCCCGTGCAGACCAAAGGCCGCGTTGTTGACGAGCACGTCCGGCGCGATGCCCTGCGCGTCGAGTTGCGCAACCAGGGCGGCGGCACTGCCCGGTTCGGACAGATCCTGGAGATGAACCGTCGCCGCGACCCCATGGGCCTGGCGAATCTCGTCGGCGAGCCGCTCCATCGGTGCCTGCGAGCGCGCGCTGAGCGCGACATCATATCCGCGTGCCGCGAGTGCGTGAACGAAGGCGACTCCTAGTCCGCTCGATGCGCCCGTCACCAGCGCCGTTCCGTTTCTTTTCATGTGCATTCTCCATAATGACCGTCGGTCATATAATGTGAACGCTGGTCATTTCCAGTGTAGCGGGAAAGAAAGTCGGGGCGGTGTAACGGCCGGTCTTGTTGATGACGGCAGAAAACCAGATCAAGACGGAGCGTTTTCCAGGGCCGCCGGCGCCGGTTGACGCGCGGCTTCCCGAAAAAAATCGATGAATGTCCGCAGCGCTGGCGGCACATGTTTGCGGCTCGGATAGTAAAGATGCCAGGCGGGAAGCGGCGGCGACCAGTCGGCCAGAAGCCTGACCAGACGGCCGTCCGACAGGGCATCAGTCGCATAGGGCAAGGCAACGCGTGCCAAACCGATTCCGCCGAGCGCCGCTTCAACGGCATGGCGCGCATCGTTGACGGTCAGACGCCCCTCGGGGACGATCGCGATATCCTCCCCGTTCCTGCGGAACCGCCAGGGAAAGATCGTACCGCTCGGGAACCGGTGGCGGATACACGCGAATGTCATCAGGTCCTGTGGTGTTTTCGGAATTCCAGCGCGCTCGATGAACGCGGGCGACGCCACGACCGGATAATCCTGTTCAGGCCCGAATGGCACGGCGATCATGTCCTGTGCCATTTCCAGGCCCAGCCTCACCCCCAGGTCATAGCCTTCGGCGACGATGTCCACATTGCGCGCATCCTCGATGAGCTCCAGGGATATTCCAGGATAAGTCTCGAGAAAGCGCACCACATGCGGCGCGATGAGATATTCCAGCGCCGGCGCCGGCACGTTGACGCGAATCCTGCCGGTCGGCTGGCCGCCCAGCGACTGAACCGCGTCGAGCCCTGCGCGGATCTCGTCGAAAGCCGGCGCAAGTCGCCTTGCGAGCAGATCGCCGGCTTCCGTTAGCGCCACACTACGTGTGGTTCTATTGAACAGCCGGACCTGAAGCTCTTCCTCGAGCGCACGCACCGACTGGCTCAAAGCCGAACCGGTCACACCTCGCTCCTTTGCTGCAAGCCGGAAGCTTCGCGCCCGTGCGACGGCGAGAAAGGCTTCAAGATCGGTGTGACGCATCAGTCCAATTAATTAGCATGTCTACTCAGTCTGCTAAGCTAAATAGCACTTATCTTTTCAATATTCAGCCCCAAATCTGATTCACATTTAAAAAGAACTTCAAAAAGCGAGACAGTGGAAAGCGACATGTCAGAAAATGGGATTGCCCTCGTCACCGGCGGATCAGGAGGCATCGGCAGCAGTGTCGCCAAACGCCTTGCCGCCGACGGGTTCACGGTCGCGGTTCAGTACCGTGGGTCGCAGGAGGCCGCCGAGGCGGTCATCTCTGACATCAAGGCGAGCAGCGGGCGCGCGTTTTCGGTCCGCGCCGATGTGTCGAAGGAAACGGATATCATCTCGTTGTTCGATGCGGTCGATGCGAAAGGCGAGATCGCCGTTATTGTTCATGCTGCCGGAATCATGGATCTCAAGCCCATCGGGCGCGACGCGCTGGACAGTTTCGACCGGGTGATCGAGGCCAATCTGCGCGGCACCTATCTCGCTATGTGCGGGGCGGCAAAGCATATGATCGAAGGCGGGCGGTTCATCGCCTTCTCGTCCAGCGTCGTCGCCAAGAACTTCCCCGGCTACGGCGCCTATATCGCCTCGAAGCTGGGCGTCGAGGGCCTCGTCCGCGTCTTCGCCAACGAATTGCGCGGCCGCAACATCACCGTGAACGCTGTCGCGCCTGGCCCGGTTGCAACCGAACTTTTCCTCCACGGCAAGAGCCAGGACGAGATCGACAAGCTCGCCGCCGTACCGCCGCTGGAACGGCTAGGTACACCGGACGACATCGCCGGCGCAGTCTCCTTCCTTGCCGGGCCGGATGGCGGCTGGGTCAACGGCCAGGTTCTGCGGGCCAATGGAGGGTTCGCGTGATGACGTCTCGGCGCCGGATTTTTTCGTCTGTTGCGAAGATGCTGCGAAAGGCGGGTGGTATCGCGCTCCTGGTGGCCATCGCGCCGCAGATCGCGAGCGCGCAACAGGCGGACGGCGAGCTGCAGTTTCGCCAACGCTGTGGGTCCTGCCACAGTCTCGAAGCCGATGGCAAAGGCGCGGGCCCCTCTCTTTCCGGCGTCATCGGCCGTCAAGCAGGTAGCCTCGAAGGTGCGCGCTATTCACAGGCCTTCCGGGATACTGATCTGACCTGGGATGTCGACACGCTCGACCGGTTTCTGAGCGATCCGAACAAAATTGTGCCGGGTATTTATGCGCCCCGCTCGCGCCGCGTCCATCTGAAGGTCCAGCGCCCGAACGGCAATGCCCTGACCACCCACATGTTCTTTCCGAATGATCCGCCACAGGCGGACGTCAGGCTTTCCAATCCCAAGCTCGTCGCCGATCTTTTCGGGACCGTCGTGCGCATGGACGTTGTGCTGGTCTAGATATCCGCCGAGCAACGATTTGTAGCTTGGGTCTTTTGGGATTTAGCATCAAATGAGACCGAGCCGGATCGCGGTGGTTGCCGCTTGCCGACTGTTCGCGGCACCGAGCTTGCGGGTCGCTTCATCAAGGTAAGACCGTACCGACCGGTAGCCGATGCCGAGTGTGTCCGCGATGTCCGGCATCGACATGCCATCAGCAAACCAGCGCAAGCATTCTGCTTCCCGTGGCGACAGGCGGATGTCCGTCGCCAGCGCGGCGTCCCTTGTCGCCATACCAAGGCGTGAATGGACAAACGCGACAGCGATTGCTGCCGTTACCGGGTCCGGGTCGTCATCAAGGTGCACGGTTGGCTTGTCGGACGCCAGTGTGAAGACCATCCGGTCCTTGAATCCGACCGGGACAGAAACCGACAGCCCTGAACGGATTCCAAACCGCTCGGCGTCCTTGTAGAACTGCGTCACATCGCGCCGGCCCATGCGTTTGGCCTCTTCCACTGACCACGAAAAGATCGGCGGCCCGTGCTTGGCCTTGGTCACCACCGGATCGATCCGCAGATAGTTCATCTGAATATATCGATCCTGCCATTCCTTGGGATAGTTGGAGACGGCGAAGCTCTCCTGGCCACGCAGATTGAGATAGGCATAGTAGTTGAAGCCAGCATCTTCCGCGAAGTTCCACAAGGCACGACGCGCCGCCCGCTCTTCGAGCGGCAGCGAAAGTGTATCGATCAGATGCAATAAGAGCTCGTTCAATATAACCAAAATCCGACATTGTAATATGCTGCCAACGCAGCCGCCATGGCGCGCGGGAACGAGGACCTCCGACCTCAAACTCATGGATATGCTTTCGGAAAGACGATGTCTTGGTCGACCAGGACGTTAAAGCGATAACCGGGCCGAATTTCGAGGGTCGGCTGGACATTGAGATTTCTTGATACGGTCTGCTCCGATATCTGCCCGAAGGTCTCGGCGAAGGACCGCCTCGCCGCATCGGTGGAGCTGTTGCCGTTCAGAGAATTGCCCTGATCCTCAGGCAGTAACATCTCGGTGCCCGCGCCGATCAGGGCAACCAGGATCGCCGAGCCGAAGGTCTGCAGATAATGATTGTCGACCTGGTCCCGGAAGCCGCCATAGCCGGCGGCGTCGGTTCCGGCCATGCCGCCGATCTGCAGCGTCGATCCGTTCGGGAAGATGATGTCGGTCCAGATGACCAGCACCCGGTTCTGGCCGAACGACACCTCCGAATCGTAGCGGCCGAAGAGCTTCGCGCCTTGCGGAATGAGAAGCCGGTGGCCTGTAGCGCTGTCATAGACGTTCTGCGAGACCTGGGCCGTGATGCGGCCGGGAAGGTCGGAGTTGATGCCGGTCACAAGCGTGGCCGGAATTACGGATCCTCGCTTGAGCTCAAAGGGCGACATCTGCGGCACCACCGAGTTCGGCAGATAGCCGAGATCGGCGATGTCCTGATTGAAGAATTCCTGTTTTGACGCCTGGCCGTTCGGGTCGGCGTTTTGTTGACCGATTCCCGCCTGAAGGGCAGCGCTATAGACATCGAGCGCACTCGTCCCGCGATTGACAGTGGCGCCTGGCGGCGGCGTTGCGGCCGGCGTCATATCGTTCCCGGTTTCAAGTCCCTGCAGGTTGATGGCAATTGGCGAGTTCGCGGCCGCCTCGTCGGCCTGGATGCTTGCCATCTGCTGCCGGTTGTACTCACGAAGCATCTGCTCGTCGAATTCACGCTGTAGCCTCGCCCGCCACACCTCTTCGGGTTCAAGCGCCGGCGCCGATGGTGGCGGGGCAGCGGCTTCCTCTTCATTGTCTTCGAACGGATTGCGGGCGGGCTCAGGCTCCGCGGCCGGCACAGGTTGGAGCTGCACGGCCGGCTGCGGTTCGCCGATGATGCCATCGGGCACGCCCTGTTTGAGCCGTTCCGCATCGTTGGAGGCCGGCTGCGCCGAGGAAGGCTCGATCTGTCCATCTCCGAAGCGCAGTCCCCGCGACGATAGGCCGTAGAAGATCACGGCGAAGAAGATGACCACGAGAGCGATCGTCGCAATGATGGGGACACGGTTCAGCCGCCTGATCTTCGGTCCCTCAGATGAGCCGCCAAGTTTGAGCGATTCCGTCATGTCGTCTCACCCGGTACACGCTGCATCACCGAAAGCGGGCTGGCCGGCGTCGCACCCTCGGCCGTAACCGTGTACATACGCGTCAACTCGGCCTTTCGGGTCGATAGGCGCACCAAGATCCCGCCTTCGAACGGATCGGCGACATAGGCGAGCGGTTGTGTGACTGTTGCCCCCGTCTCCTGGTCAGTGACAACCGCATAGCCCCAGCTTCTAAGCGACGCCTCGAGCGCGGCGCCGAACACGGATCCGTCGGAGTGCAACGCGATCGTCGTGCTGCCCGGCCCGATCTGTTCGGCGAGCTTGGCCACCATATCCTCGCTGATCGCGCCGGCGCTCTCTGGCGTCAGCTCGGCGGTGACCTCGCTGGTGGTGAGACCGGCGCCGGTCATGGTCTGGCAAGCGGCGAGCGTGCTGACCCCTGCCACCAGGACCATCGAGCGGAAGAGGGAACGAACCTTGGTCATCCCGATCACCCTCCCCGCCTGATGGTGATTTTCTGCTGGCGCATGCCGACGCCGGACACGAGGATCGCGCGGTCGATATTGAAATCGACCACCATCATCGAGCCGTTCATGCGGTAATTGACGATCCTGTTTTCGCCTCCGGAGACGACGAACAGAACCGGAGCGTCCTGACCGGCCAGTGACGAGGGAAACTGGATATAGGTCTTCGTCCCGTCGCTGTAGATCCGCGTCGGTCGCCAGCGTGCCGATCCGCTCATATGGAACGCGAAATCCAGTTGCTCTGCCGGCACCCCTGCCCCGGGCACCACGCTCGCCTCGATCCGTGCGTTGATCTCGGCGAAGCGTGCGTTGATGTCTTCGGGATATTCGAAGCCTACCCTGGCCATGTAATCGCGATGATGGGATTTGAGCTGAATGTGGTAGGTCCGCCGCGACGTGGTGACCACCATTGAGGTCACCAGCCCCGCTTCTGATGGCTTGACGATCAGGTGAACGGCCTGGGCATTCGGTGCGCCCGACGTTGCCGGCTCGACCTTCCAGCGCACCGTGTCGCCCAAGAGGACGTCGCGGACGATCTCGCCGGGCTGCAGTTCGATGTCGCAGACCTGCAGCGGCGAGCAGACAACCGAGGGCTGGATCTCACCAAACAGGAAAATCACCTTGCCGTCGGGACCCCGGGCGACGACGCCAGGCCCGTGCTGCCATTGCGCCGAGAGCTCGGTGCCCCGGGTTTCGTTTCCGCTCAATTGTTGCGCGGAGCCCGGCGACGCTGCCAGGGCCGCCAAAATGGCTGCACACAGGATGGGTCCGCGGCTCGTGTTCTTCTTCATTCAATTCCCTCCGCGGCACTCACAATTGCGCCGTCCAGTCAAAATCCTTCAGGTAAAGCCCGATCGGGTTGAGGCGGATCACGGCCTCGTCCTGGGGCGGGGTCAGGGTCACCGTCGCAATGCCGCGGAACCGTCGCGTGGCGATTTCCTTGCCCTGACGGTCGCGCTCATATTCCGTCCAGTCGATCTGGTAGCTCTGGTTGGAGAGCGGAACGATATTGTTGACTTCGATCGCCACTGTCTTCTCGCGCGCGCGATCGAAGGGCGAGTTGCTCCGGAACCACGCATTGACCTTCTCGGTTGCCGGGTCCGACGATCTGAGATGCGCATAGGCGCGGTCGATATATTGCTTCTGGACGACGGTATCGGGGGTGACTGAGCGGAAGTTCGTGACGAAGCTGCCAAGCGTCGCACGCACAACGCGGGGATCGGCATATTCGATCTGTTGCGGATATCCGGCCGTTGCGGCCGTTCCCAGCTTGTCGACTTCCACAATGTAGGGGACGAGCTTGACCTGCGTGCTCTGATAGAGCGCATAGGAGAACCCGATCACCGCCATCAGCATGCCGGTGATGCCGACGATCCGCCAGGCGGAGGCTGCTTTCACATAGGAGCCATAGCGTTCGTTCCATTCCATCCGGGCCGCGATGTAGGGATTATCAATCGTTGGTTTCCTGGCCATGCCTCACCTCAAGCCTTGTCGTCGCTCGAGGGGCGGCGTGCCGGCCGGCCCTGAGACTGATCGAGTTTCGCGTTGGCCAGACCGAGCGTTGACGCGCCCCAGGTGCCCGGGACGCCAATCGCCTTGTCACGCGCGGCGGATGCGGCCGCGCCACCGGCGGCGCCGACACCCGTCGCCATGCCCTTGAGCGCTGCCGCGCCGAATGAACTGCCGGAGGCCCTGGCGTCGGAATAGGCCGCGCCCCCTGCCCTTGCGCCGCCCATGGCAAGGGCCGCACTGCCAGCGGCAAAACTGCCAGCCTGACCACCATGCCGGATGACCTCCATCCCGCCGGTGACCGAGACGCCCTGGACCATTCCTTGAATGATGTTGGGCACATACATGGCGATGACGAAGACGATGACGGAAATACCGGCGATGGCGAGGGTCGCCAGGAACTCGTCGCCGCCGGTTGGCGCATTTGCGAGATCGATCAGAACCTCGGAGCCAATACGGGCGATCATCACGAGGGCCATCAATTTCATGCCGACGGAAAAGGCATAGACGAGATACCGGACCGAGAAGTCCTTGGTGAACGAACTGCCTCCGAGCCCCAGCATGATCATGCCGGCGAGCAACCCCACATACATCTCCGCCATAACCGCGACGAAGATCGCAGCGACCAGGCTGAAGGAGACGACCACGATCACCATGGCGAACACGGCGGCGATCGCCAGCGCATTGTCCTCGAACAGGCCGAACTGGGCCTTCGATGACATCTCGCTGGCAACCTGCAGGCCAGCATTGAAGACATTGGCCGGCGAGGCCGAGCCGCCGCCCGCGCCGATCTGGAAAAGGCTGTCGACCACGGCCTTCGTCAGGTCCGGACCCTGCTCAAGGATGAAGACGAAGAGGCCGATGAACATGATGCGCCGCACGAGCTCGGCAAACCAGGTATCGAGCGATGCGGCGGCAATTGCCAGCCAGACCGCGGCGATCCCGACCTCGATGCCGGCAAGAATCCAGAACAGCGATCGCGCCGCGTTCAGGATCGTCGTTTGCCAGCCCTGAGCCGCATTGGCGATCTCATTCTCAAGCGTCGTCAGCAACGATCCGTCCTGCGCTAGCGCGGGACCGGCGAAGGCGAGGAAGATAATTGTACAAAGGGCAATTCTAGTTGTCGGCCGCGCCATCGGCTCCCCCGTTCCCCTGCCCTTCCCCTTCGGTGGCGTTCCAGCGCGGCTTCATTTCCTGTCCTGACGTCGTGTCGAATTTCTGGGGCGTCGGCGCCGGCGTTGCTGCCTGACCGGCATCGTCAGATGGGCGAATGGCGATCCAGACCGTGACGACGGTGACGACAACCACGACGACCGTCGCAATGATGATCAGGGTCCTGCTCACCAGCGTGGCTCCATGGTCTGGCCGCCCGATGTCGACGGCGCGGTCGAGTTGAAGAATTCCTCCCGGCGATTTTGCGCGAGGTCCCTGGCCGCCTGTTGGGACTGATACCAGGTGCCCATCATCGTCACCTGCTGGGAGACGAGTCCGCGCAGCTTTTGCGCCTGGGCGACCTGCTGCGCCGCGATCTCGTGGCCGACCTGCAGCGCCTGCATCTGGCCCACAGAACTCTCGGACATGGACCGCAACTGGTTCATCGTTGCTTCTTCCGAACCGAATTGTTCGGCCGTCAGACCCGCCGCACGCAGCGTCGACGCGATCGTGTCGCGATTGGTGTCCGACCAGTCCTGATAGCTCGACGAGAAGGTCTGGCCGTTGGCGAGGCCCGATTTGAAATCGGCAAAGCTCTGGAAGCGCTGCCTGAGCACGTCGTCGACATTCCCCATCGAAAACGCGATGCCCTGCCCCTGATTGACCAGGCTTTGCAGCCGCATCAGATCGCTCTCGACCTGACCCCAGATATGATTGGGCAGGGTCAGCGTGTTCTGCAGCATGTTCTCGTAGATCTTGAGCTGGTTCTGGATTTGCTCCGCCAGCTGCGTGATCTGCGTGATCTGGTTCTGCACCTGCTCAGCCGAAGATCCGACCAGGCTGACGAGCTCGGTATTGTTGAGGATCTGCGTCCATTCGGTCGCACCGCCGAAGCCACCGACGCTGGCCTGTGCATTCGAGAACGTCGAGACCGACATCAATGCGGCGACTGCAAATCTAGCTGTGCGTGAGAATGCGTGTGGCATCATCCACTCCCCTTTCTTCGAGCCAATGGCGAGGCCAGTCGGCACCATGCGATTGCCGGAGCTCGTCAATGCGTTTCAGATTGTCCTTGGACGACGCGCCGACGAAGGCGAGCGCGACCGGGCCAAGCGCCATGTCGAACAGGCGGCGACCTTCCGGAGAGGCGACATAATATTCGCGCTTCGGGACCGCGGTCGCGACGATCTCGATCTGGCGTTCGTTGAAGCCGATGCGTTCGTAGAACTCGCGGGTGCCGGGCTCGCGCGCCGCGCCATTGGGCAGGCAGATCTTGGTCAGGCAGCTTTCCTTCAGGACGTCGATGATGCCGGACTGCTCGGCATCGGAGATCGACTGCGTGGCCATGATGACGGCGCAGTTCGCCTTGCGCAGCACCTTCAGCCATTCCCTGATCTTGTCGCGGAACATCGGATGGCCAAGCATGAGCCAGGCCTCATCGAGAATGATCAGGCTCGGCGCTCCGGTCAGGCGCTTTTCGATCCTGCGGAACAGATAGAGAAGAACGGGTACGAGATTGCGCTCGCCCATGTTCATCAGTTCCTCGACCTCGAAGGTCTGGAAGGTTCCGAGGTGCAATCCGTCCTCCTCGGCGTCCAGGAGCTGTCCCATTGGTCCGTCAACCGTGTAGTGCTGAAGCGCGTCCTTGATGTCGCGCATCTGCACACCGCTGACGAAGTCGGACAGTGAGCGCCCGCGGGCCGAAGCCATCAAGCCGATCTGGCGCGCAATTGCGTTGCGATGATCCGGGGTAATCGAAACGCCCTGAATGGCGATCAGCGTCTCGACCCACTCGCTTGCCCATGCGCGGTCTGCCTCCGTCTCAAGTTCGGCGAGCGGACAGAAAGCAAGAGCTTCTTCCCCCTCCCCTGCCCCGATCTCGTAATGGTCGCCGCCGGCGGCAATCGTGAGCGGGTAGAGCGACTTGCCCTTGTCGAAGGCAAAGATCTGGGCGTGCTCATAGCGCCGGAACTGGGCCGCGATCAGTGCAAGCAAGGTCGACTTGCCGGACCCCGTCGGTCCGAAGATCAGCGTGTGGCCGACATCGTCGACATGAAGGTTCAGCCGGAAGGGAGAACTGCCGCTGGCGACCTGCATCAGTGGCGGAGCATTGGGGGGATAGAACGGGCAAGGCGCGGTCGCACTGCCAGCCCAGACGGAATTGACGGGAATGAGGTCGGCGAGATTGCGGGTATTGATCAGCGGTTCGCGGACATTGGCGTACCAGCTGCCCGGCAGGCTGCCGAGATAGGCCTCGGTGGCGTTCAGCGTCTCGATGCGGGCCCCGAAGCCCTCGGCCTGGATCAGCCGCCGCACCGCTTCGGCCTGGTCCTGCAGCCGGGCGTCATCGGTATCGAACATGATGATGACCGGCGTGTAATAGCCATAGGCGACCAATTGCGACGAGGCCTCTGCGATGGCGTCCTCGGTTTCGGCGACCATGGTCAGCGCGTCCTGATCGACCGCGCGGCTCTGGGTCTGGAAGAGCTGGTCGAAGAACGGCCGCACCTTTTGCTGCCACTTCTTCCGGGTGCGTTCGAGCTTCTGCCGGGCCTCCTGGTCGTCGAGGAAGACAAACCGGCTCGACCAGCGATAGGTCAGCGGCATCAGATCGAGCGTGTTGAGGATCCCCGGCCAGCTCTCGGCCGGGAAGCCGTCGATCCCGACCACGGCGAGGAACCGCCCATCGACCATCGGCGACAGGCCGTGATGGAACTCGGCCGTTGCAAGCCAGTCCAGATACATCGGGATCGCCGGCAGGCGCACCGGATGGCTTTCGCCGACAATGCAGAAGCGAATGAACTGGAAGAGCTCGTCGTATCGCGCTTCATCGCCAGACTCCGGATCGGTGACAGTCCGCGTCACCATGCGGCGGATCGACAGCACATTGCCGAGATATTGTTCGACCTCGCGGATCGATGCCTTGAACGAGGTCAGAACGCCGTCGGCATAGGTCTCGGTCCGGCTCGCCTCGTCCGAATAGACGTAGCGGGCCATGGCCGAACGCCGCGGCTCCGGAGGCCGGTAGGTCAGGATCAAGGCGTGCTGGCTCTCATAATGTCCCCTCTCCGCCATGAAATGCGCACGCCGCTGCTCGTCGATCGCGCGGGTGACGGGATCGGGGAAGCGGCAGTCTTCCTGGGCGGGATAGGCCGTCGTCGGAACGCGGACCGCCTCGACCTGGACCATCCAGCCCGATCCTAGCCGTCCGAGGATGGCATTGATCTGGCGCGACACCTCGTTGCGCTCGATATTGGTTGAGCTTTCGCTGTCCGGCCCCGCGAAGTACCAGCCCGCCATCAGAGAGCCGTCCTTCAACAGGATCACGCCATCATCGACCAGGCCCGCATAGGGCAGCAGGTCGGAGAAGGACGGTTTGGTATCCCGGAACTGGCGAAGCGCGACCATGACGGATCAATACCTCCGCCATGGCGACGTGGTCGGCCGGTAGCTCGCCCGGTAACCGATATGACGCAAATAGACCTGCCGCATCATCGGATCGGCCTTGGCCATGATGCGCAGGATCCCGACCACGGCGATCCAAATGGCAAGTCCCAGGAGCACCGAATACCAGGTCAAAACCACGAACATCAGGATGACCGTCGCCAATCCCGTAAGTAGCACGAGCTCGCGGTCGGCCCCCATCAAATGGTTCGGCCGCGACAGTGCGCGATGGATGCGCGAGTGAACGAGGGGAGCGACGGATTCAGCCATCGCTCCCCTCCCCCGCCGCACTCAGGTCCGCCTGACCAGGGAGGGCAATCGAGGCACCCGAGGCGCCGAACAAGCCGACAATCTGTGTCGCACCAAGCAGGATGCCGGCAACGAGCACCACATACATCAGGCGTCGCGCGAAATCGTTCAGCTCGCCGCCAAAGATCAGCATGCCGCCGGCGACGGCGACAGCGGCCAGCGCGATGAAGCCGGCCACCGGTCCGGTGATGGATTCCTGGATCTGTTGCAGCGGCCCTTCCCAAGGCAGTCCGCCGCCGGAACTGGCGAGTGCCGGTGTGGCGACTGCCACCAGCAGCACGACAAGCGAAAATCTCAGGATGGGTATTGGTGAAGTCTTAGGCGGCATGGCTGTCCTCGTCGATTTGGGAATGATGATCGGTCTCGTAGCGGTCGCCAGCGTACTGGTGGACGTGCACAACATCGCGCACGCGCCGTCCGGTCGCGGTCCGCTCGATGGAAATGACGAGGTCGACGGCCTCCCCTATGACTTCACGCATGGGCTGCTGGCTGACCTCGGCCGTCAGCTGCTCGAGGCGGCGCAAGGCGGAATGAGCAGTGTTGGCGTGGATCGTGGTGATGCCGCCCGGGTGTCCCGTATTCCATGCCTTGAGCAGCGTCAGCGCGGCGCCGTCGCGGACCTCGCCGACAATGATGCGATCCGGCCGCAAGCGCATGGTGCTTTTCAGGAGCCGCGCCATGTCGACGGTATCGGATGTATGCAGCGCCACGGCATTCTCAGCGGCGCATTGGATCTCCGCGGTGTCTTCAAGGATGAGCAAACGGTGCGCCGGTGTGTCCGCGACAATCTCGGCGATGACCGCATTCGCGAGCGTGGTCTTGCCCGAACCGGTTCCGCCAGACACGACGATGTTGAGACGATCCCGAATGGCCTGCCGGACGATCGAAGCCTGCAGCTTGGTCATCACCCCGGCCGTCACATAGTCGGCCAGGGGAATGAGCCGCGATGCCCGACGCCGGATCGTGAAGCTCGGGGCGCTGACCACCGGCGGGAGAAGACCTTCGAAGCGATGCCCGCCGATCGGCAGCTCGCCGGAAATGATCGGCCGGTCTTCATCAGCCTCCGTTTGCAGGGCATGGGCGACGCTGCCGATGATGATCTCGGCCGCGCCCGGTGCGAGCCCGCTGAAAGCCTCGATCCCCTCCCCGAGCCGTTCGACAAACAAACGGCCATCGGGGTTCAGCATCACCTCGACGACGTCGGCATCCTCAAGCGCAGCGCAAATCGTCTCGCCAAGCGCATCGCGCAGCTTGCGAACCAATCGGGTACGGGAAGGCGGAGAGCTCATCGGCGCGCTCCCTCAGGGCCGATTGGATATGATTGGTTTCGAACAAACTCCGTCTGCATAACAACGCCCGCCACTACCCCTGGATGAGATGTCGTCTTGTCTCGCACGGGGGTGGATTGGTCACCCCGGCAGAACTGCCGGGATCAATCCCGCGGTGTCTGTCCGAAGCGTCGTCGCGGTGATTGAGACAGCGCGACTCACTTGGTTGAGTCGGGTCGATTCTGGCGGATTTCTGCAAAATTCGGCTCACCGCCAGCCGGCCGTAGCTAATTCTCTCGATAGGACCCGGCAAATTTGCCGGGGAAAGAATCTGGCGTCCTAAAAGGTGGCGTAGAGATAAGTATAAGAAAACAAACAGAAATATTGCGTCTTCGAGGGCTTCGTTCCCAATTCGAGCCGACTCGTGTTAAGGCCTTGTTAACCAAAATAATCTTGCTGGGCCACGCTTCCTGGGTATGATCACGGAAATTCGCCCGTTCTGCGAAATAACCGTGATTGAAGAGATTAGCGTGAACGCTCCGATGCAGATTAACAGATCAGACCTTCCTGATGTCGATGATGTAATCGGCGCCCACGCTGAACTTCTCGGTTCACAGCTGCACAGCATCAGCGAGGCCCTGTTCCCCCCCGCCGCAAGCAAGGCGCTTCGCAAGTTCACCTCAGGTGAAGCTGCGAAGCTGATCGGGGTTTCGGATTCGACGCTTCGAAAAATGTCCTTGGCGGGTGAAGGCCCACAGCCGGAGACCACGACAAACGGACGACGCTTATACTCGCTCTCCGACATAAATGAGATACGACAGATCTTCGCAAGAAGCGCCCGCGGACGCGAGGCGATCGAGTTCGTTCCACACCGGCGCGAGAACGAGCATCTCCAGGTGCTTGCTGTGACCAACTTCAAGGGCGGTTCGGGCAAGACGACGACCTCCGCCCATCTTGCACAATATCTGGCACTTCAGGGGTATCGCGTCCTCGCCGTGGATCTTGATCCTCAGGCGAGCTTGTCGGCCTTGTTGGGTGTCTTGCCCGAGTTGAACGTCGGTCATAACGAGACGCTTTACGCCGCTATTCGATATGACGAGGAGCGGCGGCCGCTCGGTGATGTAATCCGCAATACCTATTTCGACGGTCTCGACCTGGTTCCCGGCAATCTCGAACTCATGGAGTTTGAACATACAACACCCAAAGCCCTCGCGGATGGCACTGCGTCCGATGGTGGAGCAATCTTTTTTGCCCGGATCGCAAGCGCCCTCGACGACGTTGCTGACCACTACGATGTCGTGGTGATTGATTGCCCTCCCCAACTCGGCTTCTTGACGCTCAGCGGCCTGTGTGCCGCGACGTCGATGATCGTCACGGTTCATCCGCAGATGCTGGACGTGTCATCGATGAGCCAGTTCCTTCTGATGACTCGTGATCTGCTTGGGGTGGTTCGTGACGCTGGCGGACAGCTCAAGTTCGACTTCGTCCGATACCTGCTGACGCGTTACGAGCCGCAAGACGCACCGCAAACGAAAGTCGTCGCGCTGCTCCGCAATCTCTTCGACGACCATGTTCTCACCAACCCGATGGTCAAATCAGCTGCGATCTCGGATGCCGGCCTGACGAAGCAGACATTGTATGAGATTGGACCCGGGAATCTGACGAGAAGCACATACGATCGTGCGATGGAGTCCCTGAGCGCGGTCAACGGCGAGATCGAAGAGCTGATGCGTGCGGCTTGGGGGCGATCATGATTCCAACGGGTCTTACATCTGAATTGACGGTGTTGGGAGCTCCCAACTCGCAAGTTTTGCCTCGAGGTGCTCGGCCAGGTTTCACGGCTGTTGGGAGCTCCCAACAGACCCGTGACGCGGCAGAAGCGATGGGTGCAGGGCAGCCTTGTTGGGATCTCCCAACAAGCGCCCTGCCCCGGACCGAATTGTCAAACTCGGATGTGCAGTCATGAGCCGCAAAGACGCAATCAACTCTCTCTATCTCAAGAAGCCGACACCGGCTGCAGGCGAAAATGACAAGCCGTCGGAACGCGTCCGCACAGGCGCCATATCGGCGATGGGAACGTCCCTGAAGCAGATGACCGATGGTGCCAAGCTCGCGACCCGGCTCCAGGAGCAGCTGGAGAAAGGTGACGTCGTCGTTGAGATCGAGCCCGATACCATTGAACAGTCTCCCATAGCCGACCGGATCCCGACCGATGTTGATCCGGCCTTCGACGAACTCGTGCAGTCCATTGCCGACAATGGCCAGCAGGTCCCCATTCTGGTTCGGCCTAGTCCGGCCGGACAAGGGCGGTTCCAAATTGCCTATGGCCGCCGCAGGCTCAAAGCCGCGAAGATGCTCAACCGGCCGGTCCGCGCCATCATTCGAAAGCTGACGGACCAGGAATTGATCGTCGCCCAAGGCCGGGAGAACCTTGATCGCGAAGATCTCTCATTCATTGAGAAGGCGTTCTTCGCGAAAAATCTGGAAGACTCGGGTTGCGACAGATCGACCATTGTCTCGGCCTTGTGTTCGGACAAGTCCGACGTCAGCAGATACATAGCTGTTGCACGCCGGGTCCCGGAACACCTCGTAAAGCGCATCGGACCAGCACCCAAGGCTGGTCGAGCGCGCTGGCTTAAACTGGCGGACGGGCTCGAGCACGCCGGCGATTCCTTCGAGGCAGACACGATCTTCAGCGATGACAAGCTTGCCGGCGCGAACAGCGACGCGAGGTTTCAGGCTGTTCTGCGCGCGGTTGAGCCCAAGAAGTCGGGTAAGAAAGCCGCAAGCTCGAACATCTGGAAAACACCGACCGGAAAGCGCGCGGCCAAGATAGAGGACCGCAACGGGCGAACGACGCTCACTTTCGAAGACAAGGTCGTACCGGAGTTTGCACGATACGTTTCCGCGCAGCTCGACGACCTCTATCAGGAATTTCAATCCAGCAGAGAGGAGGGAGGCGACTGAATCAACGGCCGAGGCCCTCGGCCAAGGGAAATTTGGCAAAGAAAAAGGCCACCGAAATCGCTTCCGGAAGCCCTCTCTTAGTCTGGTAGCTAGAGAATCGCACTTCCGAGAATCACAGTCAAGGCTCTTTTGAGCCGTGAGCGCCTTTTCGGCGAGCAGTTTTCTATTGCCTAGCGATAGGTGAAAGAAAATGCAGACGCATATTACAACGACGCCCTTTGGGCGGCGGCCGATGACGCTTGGCCTGATGGCAAGCCAAGTCGCCGCGAAGTCCATGCCGCAAGGCGCCAGGGTTGAAAAGTGGAAGACATTCCACGCGATCCGGGATGCCAAGGAGCCGCTTGGCGCCACAGATCGTGCTTTGGCGATCCTCAACGCGCTGTTGTCGTTCCATCCGGAGAGCGAACTGACATCTGAGGGCGAACTGATCGTTTGGCCTTCCAACGAGCAACTGACCGCTCGCGCCAATGGCATGTCGCCGGCGACCCTTAGACGCCATCTGGCCTGCCTGGTCGACTGCGGGCTGATCATCCGCCGCGACAGCCCGAACGGAAAGCGGTTCGCGCGCAAGGGCAGGGGCGGCCAGGTCGAGCAGGCCTATGGCTTCGATCTCTCGCCGATCGTCGCACGCGCCGACGAGTTCGCTGAGCTCGCAGAGGCCGTCCAGGCCGAGAAACGCGCCTACAAGGCCGTCAGAGAGCGACTGACCCTGTTGCGCCGGGATATCGTCAAGATGATCGACGCCGGCATCGAGGAGGGCGTACCGGGTAATTGGGGCCTGATGACGCGTACCTATCAGGAAATCATGTCCAAGCTTCCACGGACGGCGCCTCGCCAGGTTCTTGAGGCCATCTGCGAAGATCTCGACTTGCTCTGGGCGGAAGTGCATGAGGCGCTGGAATCATTCACGAAATCAGAAAATATGAGCGCCAATGAGTCTCATTCTGATCGCCACATACAGAATTCAAATCCAGACTCCATATCTGAATCTGAAAAAGGCTCTCGAAAAAAAGATGAAGCGAGCGGCACGCCCACGGAAAACGACAACCTGCGGAGCTTGCCGAAGCGTGAGTTGCCTTTGGGGATTGTGCTGGATGCGTGCAAAGGCTGGAGGGATCTGGCCAAAGACGGCGAAATCCGCAACTGGCGTGACTTTCTGGCGGCCGCGGAGGTCGGCCGGGTCATGCTCGGGATCAGTCCGAGCGCCTGGCGCGAGGCCTGCGAGGTTCTCGGCGATAAGCACGCGACCATTACCCTCGCTGCGATCTATCAGCGTGCCGAGCAGATCAACAGTCCCGGCGGCTATCTGCGCAGCCTGACTGACAAGGCGCGGGAAGGCAAATTCTCGGCCTGGCCGATGATCATGGCGCTGCTCAACGCCAAGCTCGAAGCGGACAAAGCTGCTGCGAAGGCGCCGGCGACGGGTGAGGGCCGGGAAGGGGGCCTCGAAGTGTCTGATGCTCTTCGCCAATCGATGAAGAAATGGGATTCATGACGCGGATAGTGGCCGGAGAGGTGGGTTTCGTCCAGCTCGCTCGTCACTCGTCGTCGACGAGGCAGTCGAAGGCATCGAGGAGGGTGTCGACGATCGTCTGGCCGAGAGCGTTCGCGGCATTGGCGAGTTGCGCTTCGTCACCGGACCGGGCAGCCGTGGCGAGTGCAGAGCCCTGTTCACTGATGACGGAATTGGCGCGCTCGATAGCCCATTGCGCAAATTCCTCGCGGTTGTTGATGACCAGGGTGTCCATGCTTCTGTGCTCCGGGCTTTACGGTTTGTTTGCCATGTTTCCAGTAGGGTCCATGCCGCGCGATTTGTATTGCGTTCGCGCCTATTATTCACCCCGGCATTTCCCTCTCAGCATCGTCGATCAGGCCGCTGCGTTTGGCGCGGTCGATGAGGTTTTTGACGGATGAGGGTGCCCATTTGGTTCCGCCGCGCGGCGTGCGCTCATGCAATCGCTCGAGCTGGTTGGCGATTTCGCGCAGTGTGAGCTCCGGATTGGACGAATGGATTCCGGCCACGAGGGTCATCAGTCGATGCTCCGGCGGCCGCGGGGGCGACTTCCGCAAAAGTGACGCATCGGCCATGCCTTCCGAGATCATCCATTTGACCGCCCTCCGCAACCTCTCCGGCGTCCAGTCGAAACCGCGCTGCTTGAGGACCCGGGCAATGTCATCCCACGTATGATCCGGCCGCATCCGCTTCACGGTCGGAAGCCATTGCGAGGCCGTTGCCTGAAGGCGTTCGCCATAGGCCGCTTGTTGCGCCAGCTTCATCTTCGAAAGCATCTCCGGCCGCCTTTCGCGAATTCCGGGATTGCCAGGGAGGCGTCCCCTGGCCTTGGCCGCCGCGATCCCGGCCTTGGTCCGCTCGGAGATCAAGGCACGTTCGAGCTGGGCCACGGCGCCGAGCACCTGCAGCGAGAACATGCCCTGAGGCGTACTGGTGTCGATAGGATCCCTAAGCGAGCGGAAATGCGCACCCTTTGCCGTCAGATCCTCGATGACGTCGAGAAGATGGCTCACGGAGCGCGCCAGGCGATCGAGGCGCACCACAACCAGCGTGTCGCCGGCGCCGATCTCCTGAACGAGCTTCGAGAGGGCAGGCCGGGCGCGAGAAGCGCCTGAACCGTGTTCCTGGACGATTGTTTCACAGCCGGCCGACCGAAGCTCCATTTCCTGCGCCTGGGTCGCCTGCTCGTCCGTAGAGACGCGCGCATAGCCGATAAGCCGTCCCTGTGGTCGGCGCGAGGTGCGAATTTGCGTGTCAGCGGCCATTTGCAGCGCCTGAGAGCTATGTGAGAGCCAGAATTACAAACATAGAAGATACGGATAACTGATCGTTTGTAAACGTCTCTTGAGGGCCTTTTTGATGGCTGGAAGCGCCGAAAACACCGGAAAAACGGGTTCTCTCGTCGATCTGAGCATTGATTGTCGGGTCTTTGTTCAATCCCGGAGGCCGCAGCGCTCATTATATATAGAAGGGCTGAAGAATTACCGGTGTGACGGAAGCGAAAAGCATGTTAGCTTCCGTAGTGAAATCGAAGCGCCGTTATATCAATGACTTATGAAGTCGGGAAATTGACCCATGAGACCCTCTTGGGGCCGATTGCGGCCGCAGAGGACGCGCTTGCCCGGCTTGATGAGCGCGTTGCCCGATCCGAAGTCGGTGCAGGCTTCGCCGAGCGGGCAGATTTCTTTGATTCCGTGTCCAGTATGTGGGTCGCCGGTGAGCTCGTCCATCTCGAGGATCTGGTTCTCCACGACGCACAGATGGACATCCGCGCACCGAGCCATGAGCTCGTCATCGCGCACCGCATTGTCCGGGCAAGGCGCCGGGTCTCGCGGAACGATCCGGGTTGGGCGGTTTCGCGGTCAGGGATCATGGCGCTGGCTGGCGTCGCGGAAGAGACCTCCGTCGAAGCCGAAGCCGTCGACAGGGGACGGGAGGGGGTCGAGCTCGACTTGGTCGGTGACACAGCCCTGTCTCCTGAGCTGGCCGAGATCGATGAGGTCCTCGCTCGCACCCGATGGCTGATCGATGGCAATGCGGCCGCCGAACAAAGGAAGCGAGAACCCGAGAACAGTGTCGGCGAGCTGCTCATTCGCGATCCGGATTGGGATGAAGGCGAGCGGATTGGCGAATGGCTCGAACTGGCCAAGAAGGTCGAGTGGCTTCCGGCCACGCTGGCCGCAGCGGTTCTTTGGGATGCCTGGGAGCATCTCGAACCCCTGCAGCGCCAGCATTGGCTTGGCCAGGTGCTCGTTTCGGATTTTCTGAGGTCGCGCGGAAAGGTTCGATCTCATTTGCTGGCATTTGCAGTCGGCCTGCGGGAGATACCACGGGAGCGGAGGCGCGCGCGCGATCGGACCACACAGCTTGTCGCATATCTTGATGCGATGAGCGCGGCGGCCGGTATGGGGATCAAGGACATTGACCGACTGACGCTCGCTAAACGGCAGCTTGAACGGAAGGTTCTGGACAAGCGATCGACGAGCAGTCTTCCTGTTGCCATCGACCTACTGCTGTCGCGGCCGATCGTGTCCGCGCACATGGTTGCGAAGGCGGCGAAGATCACACCGCGCGGCGCCTTGAATTTGGTGAGCGAGCTCGGCATCCGCGAGATCACGGGTAGGGGACGTTATCGAGCGTGGGGCATTCTGTGACTGCTTGGTACTCCCATCTCAGCCACCTAGAGCGTGTCCTGTTTAATCTGGGTCATATCCCGCGGCCCGGAAGTAGTTGGCGCATTCGGCCATCGTGAATTGTTCAAGCAGCGAGCCGACCGCGTCCCACAGGGCGGTGATGGTTCTCTCGGCTTTTGCGCGCAGGAGCGCCTTGAATTTCGAGAAGGCATTCTCAATGGGGTTGAAGTCGGGGCTGTAGGGCGGCAGGAACATCAGCCTCGCGCCAGCCGCCTCGATGGCGTCGCGGACGCCGACAGCCTTGTGGGCCGGCAGGTTATCCATGATGACGACATCGCCGGCCGACAAGGTCGGAACCAGCACCTGCTCGACATAGGCGAGGAACACTGTGCCGTTCATGGCACCGTCGTAGACGAAAGGCGCGGTCATGCCGGTCAGTCGTAGCGCACCGGTAAAGGTCGTTGTCTTCCAGTGGCCATGTGGCACGCCGGCCCGGCAGCGCTCACCATGTGGCGCTCGTCCACGCAGGCGGGCCATCTTGGTCGACAGGCCCGTTTCATCGATGAACACCAGCTTCGCCGGATCGAGATCGAGTTGGCCGTCGAACCAGGCCCGACGGCGCTTCAGGATATCGGGGCGGTCCTGCTCCAGTGCATGTGCGGACTTTTTTTGAATGTCCAGCCGTGGCTGCGAAGCCAGGCGCTCAAGGCGCTGCGGCTGATCTGCACCGACTGCGCGACGACCAGCCGCTCCACCATCTCGTTCAGCGTAATGTCCTTGCGGTCATCGATCAGCCCGACAATGAAGGCTTCATGCGCATCGAGACTGGACCCGCGGCGGCGGCCCTGCGGGCGCGGCGCCAACTCGCCGATCTTCGCCCGTGCGATCCAGCGGATGGCGCTCGAAACCCCCACTCCGAAGTGTGCCGCCGCTTGCCGTGCTGACATGCCTTCGTCCGAAGCCTTCAAGACCCGTGACCGAAGATCCTCGCTCAGTGCTCTTCCCATCGTCTACCTCCGTTGAGGCAGACCTTGAATCAGAACACGATGTCGACGTCACATCACAATCGATTCATCGATCACAGGACGTGCTCTAGTGAATGGTTGAACCTGCCTTTAAGCAGAATCGTCGGAGCCTCGTTTCTTCACTACTATCAGGTTTAGTCCCGCAGGCCTTCGGCCTCCCCTTTAGGTCCGCATGCCTTATCGCATCAGACGGCGCAGCACCCGCAGGCGGGTTTCAATCTCATCTTTCGGCAGGAACACGGCCGGATCGTCGCGCCAGGTTTCGAGCGAGGAGTGAAGAAGATCGAGCGGGCTGTGTCCGGCTTCGCGCAGCAGGTCGAGCAACCAGAGCACGCCGTGGACTTCAACGCCCATTTCGTCCGCGGTTCGGCGCAGATGCTGGTCGCCGGTCAGCAGCACCGCCTCTTCGTGCCGCAGCGTGGCCACAAGGCAGAAGCAGTCATTGGCGGAGAGCCGAGCGCGTCCAGCCTTGATCCGAAGCGCCTCACCGACGGCATCGGGTGGCAGGTCGAATGTCTCCATGCCGCCGTCATCGAGAAGGCGCCATTCCTGCGCCGTGAAATCCAGCAGTTCCGATACCCGCACTGGAAACGGCACGACAAAGCGATGGGGTAGGGACAGCATCGCATGGAGGAGCCGCCCCTTGCGCAAATCGATCAGGCACGACGCATCATTGACAATTACATACGCCACTGTTCCCGCGGCCCCCTGATCCCCCGTTCGATCTCAGCAAGCGGACGCTTGAGCAACTGCGCCGCCCTTGCCGGCGAAATAAGCTGTTCCGCCAGCGCCCTGTAGACCAGCCCTTCAAAACGTTTGGGCTGCTCGAACGCTCCGATTCCGATCCCGTCCTCGATCGGCTCCGGCTCTTCCTTGCGCCAGCTTCTGGCATAGGTGCGGAACGCATAGACGATGACGGCTTCCGGCAGAATGCCGACATCGCGCAGCCGCATGAGCAGGGCGGCGGCCGACACGCCGTAGAATTTTTTCAGCTCCATGATTTCGTGATAGGCGATGCCGTGGCGACGCGGGCCGACCTCTCGCTTCAGGTGATCGGCAGGTACAAGAAACGCGCCCGCAAAGCGGTGCATAGCGTTCTCCAGTTTGATGTCCTTGCCCGATACATCCCTGACGACGCGGTGCGCGAGTTCATGCGCGAGGGTGAACCGTTTGCGCTCGACATTGATGTTCTCCGAAATCACGATCGCTTCGGTATCGGGCCGCTGGCCAGTCCGCTTCACGACGCAGGTCATGCCGGACACATTGTCCGGAAAATCGGCCTCGATGACCTTGATCCCCTTGTCCTCAAGTAGGCCGGTCATGCTCGGGACCGGATCGATCCCGAGCTTCCATTCCTTGCGCAGCTTGCCCGCGAGCGACTCCGCTTCCTCATAGCTGGCGACCTGGTCGCAGCGCACAGCGGCGAAGGGATCGCCTGCCGGCGGCAGGTCGAGAATGTCCTCGATGGCGAGATAATCCTCCAGTGCCTCGGTGACGATCGCCTCGACGCGCGCGCGGTCGCGCGCCGAGGTGCCGGAATGCTTGCGGAACTCGACGCCGGCCAGCTCCTCGACTTCGCCGCTCATCAGGAAATCCAGCGACACGCCAAGCGCCTTGCCAAGCCCGACGAGCACGCGCGAACTCGGCATCATCTCGTTCGATTCATACTTGCTGATCGCCTGGGCGCTGACAGGCGGGTCCATGATTGCGGCCAGCTCACGCAACGAAAGGCCCGCCTTTTTTCGAGCGATTTTGAGCCTTTCTCCAAGCATATGTCTCTCTCCTTGCTGTGGTTGACGATACGCATTTTGCACATTAGATTGTAAATACAAGGTTGACAGAAATCAACCAAAATATCGAAGGAATTTAGAAAATGACCAAGAAAAATCAGCATGTTGTGCCCCATCCTGACGGCTGGGCGGTGAAGAGTGAAGGGAGCCAGAAGGCAGCGTCCGTCCACCAGACGCAGCGCGAAGCCATCGAGGCGGGACGCCAGAGCGCCATCAACAACCGGAGCGAGCTCTTCATTCACGGCCGCAACGGGCAGATCAGGGAGCGCAACACCTATGGCGACGACCCGTTCCCGCCGAAAGGCTGAGAACGGGGACAACACGCGCAAATTGATGACACTGCAACGGCGAGGGGTTGACGCGCAGCGCCGACTCGGCCTGGTTGTAAAGAACGAAACCTGAACATGCGGAGCTGGTAAATGACCGCGTCTCTTGCATTTTTTCCCGTCTCGAACGGGGACATGACCCTGGTCCGTCTCGACAACGGCCAAACGATCCTGATCGACATCAAAATCCGCGGCGCTGCCGACGACGAGGACGACGACACGCCCGACGTGGCGAGCGACCTCCGGAGCCGACTGGAACGCGACGAGAAAGGGCGGCTCTATGTCGATGTCTTCCTGTCGAGCCATCCTCATCAGGATCACATCACCGGGCTGAAAAACCACTTCCATCTCGGCCCCCTGGACGAATGGGACGAGGACGACGACAAGATCGTTATCCGCGAGATGTGGTCCTCGCCCGTGGTGTTCCGGCGTTCCGATTCGCAGACCCCACTTTGCGAGGACGCCAAGGCTTGGGCGAAAGAGGCGAGGCGGCGCGTGAAGCGCTTCCGCGATGACGGTTTCAGCACGGCCGCAGGCGATCGCATCCTGATCATGGGCGAAGACGTTGACGGCAAGACCGACGACATCCTCGACATCGTCGTCGGGCTCGACGAGACCGTGACGGCTGCCAACCGCGTAAAGGCGGGCGTCTTTGAGGCGCGACTTCTCGCACCGCTGCCGGCGGAGAGCGAAGAAGAAGAGGACGAGCTGTCCACCAACGAGTCGTCGGTCATAATGCGGTTTTCGCTCGCCGGAGGCGGTGTCGCCGACCGTTGCCGTTTCCTGACCGGCGGCGATGCCGAGGTCGCGATCTGGAAGCGCCTGTGGCAGCGCCACGGCGACGACAACGCGGACTGGCTGTCCTACGACATGCTCCAGACGCCGCACCACTGCTCCTGGCGGAGCCTGAGCTTCGATAGCTGGACCGATCTCGGCGAGGACGCTGAGGTCGACGAGGACGCGCGCAACGCCCTTTCGCAGACCAGGAAAGGCGCCGTCATCGTCGCCAGTAGCAAGCCGATCAAGGACGATGACGACAATCCGCCCCACTACAGGGCGAAGCGGGAGTATGTCGACATCGTTGACGGCGACGACGACCGCTTCTTCTGCACCGACGAGCATTGGGACGACGAAGGGCAAACTCTCGAATTCGAGATCAAGGCCAGCGGGATCGTTCGTAAGCTCGCCAAGGCCGCCGTGCTCGCCGCGCCGGCTCTCGGCATCAGCGCCACGGCCGCCCATGCGCGCCAGCATGGGTAAGGCGCGATGTCGGCGGCCGGGCCCGGCGATCATGCCGAACGCTTTCTGATCGCCGCGCGCACTCACCGCGAGTGCCGCGGCGGCCGGGTCGTGTCGGCCGACGAGACGGCTGCGTTCATCGAGCTCGACATCAATGTCGAAATGCCTCTGCATATGCGGGTCAACGGCGTCAGCGAGAGCGAGGTACGCCGCACCGAAACCGTTACCGCGCGCCTCGGCGCCCGCTATCCGTGGTCGCCGCCGACCTTCTTCCTGCGGGAGGACTTTCCCCGCAACCTGCCCCATCTCCAGCCCGGCCCTCTGACAGAGCTGCCGCGGCCATGCCTCGTCGACAGCAACGAGCGCGAATATTTCATCCAGTTCGGGCTGGTCGAGCTGGGCGTTTTCAATCTCGTCCATCAGCTTGTCCTGTGGCTGCGGCACGCGGCCGAAGGCGCCCTGATCGACCCGGAGCAAGGGTGGGAGCCCGCCCTTCGGCGCGACCTGTCAGCCGAAGTTGTCATTGATGCCGAGGCTTGCCGCGCGATCGTCGACCGGAACGGCGGGCATCGGGTTCTGAAGGCCCGGTATCTTCGATCTGGCGCAACCGGTGCCTCGATTGGCGCCGAGGCGTTCGCATGGATCGACGTTGCTTTCGAACAGGTGCCCCTAAACCGCGACGACAAGAAGCTCTTCACGCATCGCGCCGGACAAGGTTATGCCGAGGGCAACACTGTCTGCGCCTTTGTCTGGCCGGACAAATTGCCGGACGGCGGGCTGCTGGTTGCTTCGTCTTACATGCCCGAGACTGTCACCACGTATGCTGACCTTACGGTCCGCGCCGATGAACTCGGTTGCGGGCGAGCACTTCGCGTTTTTATCGACGGTCTGGAACGCTGCTTTCGCGGATTCGTGCTTGATGCACCCGTGCCTGTCGCCGTCATTCTTTGTGCGCGTCGTCCGTTCCATCTGATCGGGTCTGACTCCGACATCGAGCTTCTGCCCTATGTCATCGAAATCCGCGCCCCAAGCGGCCGGGCATCCTTGTTTGCCGGCGGCGACGCGGAGCCGGTCGCACCGGCGATCCAGCGCGATACGCCGAATCCCGCCTTGCTGCGGCGTGTCTCCGGCGCCCCCGAAGTTTCGCCTGTCGTGATGCTCGGCTGTGGCAGCGTCGGATCCAAGATGGCTATGCATCTCGCGCGTTCCGGCGTCCAGATTCCGGTCGTCAGCGACCGCAGCAGCCTGCTCCCGCACAATATGGCACGTCACGCTCTGGCGCGGCCGCCGGTCGCCCGTTCAAAGGCGACGGAGCTGGCCGCAGAGCTTTCGCAGATCGGGCAAATGCCCCAGATACACGAGGACGATCTGGTCTTCGATTTGCCGGTCCGGGACAAGCGCCGCATCCTGTTGCCGAGGGATGCCGGCTGCGCCGTCAACACGACCGCCTCGCTGGCCGTGCGCGAGGCCTTGTCCGCGCTCCCCGCGAAGGAGGTCAAACCGCGTCTCGCCGAAGCGGCGCTGTTCGGGCGCGGGCAAGGCGGATTCCTGCTCGTTGATGGCGCGGCCCACAATCCGACTCTCTCCGATTTGACCGCCGAGCTTTATGCGACCGCGGGCTCGCCCCGCCTGCGCGCACTACTCTTCGATGCCGATCACGGCCTCGCCGAAGTCCAGATCGGGCAGGGCTGCTCGTCCCTGACCATGCCGATGACCGACATGCGCCTGTCTGCCATGACGGCCGGTCTCACAGAACAGCTCTTGCAGGAGCTTCAGGCGCCCGCCGGTGAAGGGTGCATCATTGTGGCAACAGCCGCCGCTGACTCGCCCGATACGCACTGGTTCCGGCAGTCAGTTGCGCCCTTTGCCGTCGTCGATGTGGAAGGAGCCGATGGCTGGACCCTGCGCATCTCCCCGCGCGTACTTGACGAAATCTACGCGGAGGTCGCCTGCTGGCCGGATGTTGAGACGGGCGGCCTGATGATCGGCACATGCAGCGCCCGCCTGCGCACGGTCACCGTCGTCGATCTTCTGCCGGCGCCGCCGGACAGTAAGCGCTCGGCCAGCCGTTTCGTGTTAGGCACCGACGGTCTGAAGGCGGCCATAAAGGCCCGCCATGCCGAAAGCGGAGCGACGCTGTTCGACGTTGGCACCTGGCACTCGCATCTGGCTGACCAGGGGCCGTCCGCGCTTGATCGCAAGACGGCGGCCGAACTCGCCGCTGAACGCCCGCCACCCTCGGCCCTGCTGATCGTCACGCCGGCAAGGCTTTTCGGCCTCATGCATGCACGGCAGGGCGTCGCCGGCGGCACGGGCGGAGGATAAAGACCATGCCAATTCTCGACATCTACAACCTCCGCGCCCGGCTGTTGCCTGCGGTCATCGGCATCGCCCCGGCGATCGCCTTCGCCGCCATCTCGATTTCGTGGTCGGAGGTCAGTCTGCCGCAGGTGATCGCCACTGCGGCCGTCGCGGTCCTGTTCGTTGCGGCATCGGATATCGCGCGCCGCATGGGTAAGCGCTTCGAACGCAATATGCTCGCCTCGACTGGTGGCAGGCCGATCATGACCTTGCTCAGACATGCGGACCCGGTCCTCGAGACGCGGACGAAGGAGCGGTATAGAGCCTATCTTGCGAAGCAACTCCGCGAGGCGCCGCCATCGGCCGAGGAGGAGGAGCGCGATCCGGCGGCAGCGGACGCTTTTTATGATCGCTGCGGTGTCTGGCTGCGCGAACATACCCGCGACAAGGCGAAGTTCAGGATTCTGTTTGAGGAGAACATGACTTACGGGTTTCGGCGGAACCTCTACGGCCTGCGGTGGCTCGGCCTTGCCCTCAATGCATTGGTGGTTGCCGTCTGTGTCTACCTCCTTTGCCCGTTCGGAACCTGGATCAGTGAAACGACACGCACGGAGATCTTCGCCGTGCTGACGATTGCCGCCATCCATGCGCTGTATTTTCTGTTCTTTGTCACGCGGAGAAGCGTCGAGGAGGCCTCCGAGCAGTACGCGCGCCAGCTCGCCCTCAGTTGCGAAGGTCTGATGGGCAGTGGCTCCGAGGACAACCAATCGCTTTCGAAAGCTGCTAAAGTGGGTTGAAGGAGCGGTTCATTGCGATGATATCAGCATGAACATCCGCGTAGGCGGGGTTGTTTGCGAAGAGTTTTCCATAACCCTCCCGCCATTCGGTGTCGCGTATCTGTTCCGCTTTGCCCCTGACTGCGGCTTTGATCCCTTCAAGTGTCTTCTCCGCTCCATAGTCGCAGCAATAGGCTGGCGTCGACGGCTGCTGCCGCCATGATTCCGCTAGCGAGCCCCCGTCGACAGGATCGAAACCCATGTCATTCACCAGCCCCATGACGATCTGTTTGGCTCGGACATCGTCACCGGCGACCGGGATCGCCAGCCGATCCGTCTCACCTTCCGGTTTGCCGAGTTCGGAGAGCGCATAATACATGATGCTGTTGAACGCCTTGAAAACCGGCCGGCCGAGTTGCTGGGCGACCCAGATGCTTTCGGGCAGGCCGTCATCGATCTCTGGAATGCGTTTGTCGCGCACATCGGGATAGTAGTTTGCGACGTCGACGATGATGACGTCATCTCCGGCGTGATCAAACAGGTCCTTGGGCAGTGTCGCCACGACCGGAAAGGGCATACAGAGCAACACGACCTCGGCGCTATCCACTGCGCCATAGATGTCTGCGGCCTGGGCTCCGATCTCTTTGGCAAATTCCTCGACGGCTGCCTGGCCGCGTGAGTTTGTGACACGTATAAAGTGGCCTTTGGCGGCTAACCTCGCGGCGAGGGTTCCCCCGATTTCACCGATGCCGATAACTCCGATATTCATGGTTGGTCCCTTTGCATACGAGGTTGGTGGCGTCCGGCCGCCCCGCCTTCTCGCAGTTGACATGGTCAGGCCGTCTCCGGTTTGGCGAAGCCGCCGAGGCCTGGCCCGCGCTAAGCGGCGTGCATTGGCTGCCGAGAGCCCGTCCCGTTGTTTCAGGCTTCCAGGGCCTTGTCGAAGACCCTGAGCGTCGGATCGAGCGTGTCCCAGGGCTGGGCGCGGCTGCCATAGGTCACAAAACCCGGCTTGAACGCCTCTGGGCGATCGAGGCTGCCGACGTGGATCGCGGTAATGGCCGGGTTGCCGGCGAATGTGACGTGGATTGGCGTGCCGCAATTGGCGCAAAAGGCATGATGCTTCTCGTAGCCGCTGTCGCCGGTCACGGACCAGATCTTTGGCTCGCCTTGTATCGTGACGGCGTCCGGGCCAGCAAAGACCGCATAGGAGCTGTGCCCTGTGCCTGAGCGTGCCTGGCAGTGTTTGCACTGGCAATGAACCTCGGCGACAGGTTCGTCTTTCGCTTCGTAGCGGATCGCGCCGCAGGCGCATCCACCTTCATGGATCTTACTCATCGGGTTCTCCTGTTCGGTGGGCGCCGGCCATTCAAAGGTCCATACCTTCGCCGGTCTCGAGGAACGACTTCATGCTCGACAGGACCAGGGGCCAGCCCCTGCCGATGCCCTTTTCCATCGCGCTGCCGGGCTGCAGTTGATCGTGCGTGACAGTCAGTTTCACCATGCCGCTGTCAGCCTGTTCGATCTCGAAGGTAACCCGGCTTTCCTCATCGGGATCATCTGCCGTAGAGGCCGCAGACCAGGTCATGACCAGCCGGTGCGAAGGGTCGGTCTCGACAACTTTGCCGACGATCTCGACAGGCCGCTCCTCGTTCGCGCGGATGTGTTCCCATCTTGCGCCAGGCGTCCACTCCGACACGTTCTCGTGTCCCCAATAGCGGCGGGCGATTTCAGGCGACGTGATCGCCTCATAGACCTTTTCGGGCGTGGTGCGGATGTAGGTCACGTAGACAAAGCTCGCTGATTTGTCGGTCATCACAGGTCCTTTCGGCGTTTCGAGTTGTTTCTTCAAATCGTGCAGCAGGGTGAGCCGCCCCTGTTCGAACTTCCGGACCCACCGCTCGTAGACGTCGTGCAGGGGAACCGGGTTGATGAAATGGAGCTTCTCGCGGCCGCGCCTGACGGTGCTCACCAGATTGGCGGCCTCCAATATGCCGAGATGCTGGGTGGCCGACTGCCGGGCCATGTCCAGGTTTTCGCAAAGCTGGCCGAGCGTCTGACCGTTCTTCTCGCAAAGTAGATCGAGCAGCATTCGGCGCGTCGGGTCACCCAGTGCTTTGAATACCTTGTCATCGTCCATCGGCGGCCTCATATTCAAACCTAATATGCAGGCAAATACCTGCATGTCAAGCGTGCCCCTGGTTAGCCGAATTCCGGGAAACGGATTTTGCTTATCTCTGCATGTCGTCGTCAGAAGGGCGAACTGACATCGCATCGCCGCCGCCGCCCTCCAAAGATACATTCGTGATTCACGCTCTGTGAGGAGATGACGACATGCTTGTCGACGGCAAATGGATAGAAAACTGGCAACCTGTTCAGAAGGCCGATGAGAAAGGGCGGTTCGTCCGCCAGGTCTCGTCCTTCCGCACCTTCGTGACGGTGATCCGCTTCGATGCGGCCTATCACGGCCTGTTCAAGACCAACCGGAAGCAGGTCGCCAACTATGCGCGCCTTTCAGCCTAGATGGCTCGTATCCTGAGGCTGTCTGGCGTGGCGGAGACAGTCAACATGGACCACATCACCCGTGGCTATTGCTCAATCAAGGCGCTGAACCCCGCGGGCATCTGACCTGTCGGACCCAAGCATATCAGAGACCTGCTGGAGGCAGCCATCTAACCAGGCCATCCAGTCACAGGCCTAGGTCCAGGACGGATTCCAAATCAGCAGCCAGACCGCAAAAGGACAGGCAGCACTTCCCGTGAGTACCTGTGCGCGCTCAAGGAGCCTTAAGCCCCCGGCGCACTTCCGGGATAACGCGGGTCCCGAGGATCTCGATAGCCTCCAGCATGGTCTTGTGGTCGATCACCCCCACGCCGAATTGCAGCATGATCCGGTCGAACCGCAACGCCTCGTGGGCGGCGAGGATCTTTTCAGCCACTTCGGTGGGGCCGCCGACGAAGTAACCGCCGCGCGGACCGCAAAACGCGGTGAAGGTCTCCCGGCTCTGGGCAGGCATGCCACGCTCGCGCCCCAGATCGCCCATCCTGGCGGAATGCGCCGGATAATAGATGTCGATCGCCTTTTCCATGCTTTCATGAACGAACGCATGGGCATTCAACGAGGTCTTCAGGCGGGACCTGTCTTGCCCGGCGGAGTGACCCGTCTGGTGATAGAGCTGGAGCAGCGGCGCAAGCCGCGCCCATTCGCCGCCAAGGATCAGTGCGAACGCAGCAGGCAGACCGAGACTTGCCGCACGCGCCGCCGATTGTGGTGTTCCGCCGACCGCCATCCAGATCGGAAGCGGGTCCTGCACAGGCCGGGGGTACACGCCCAGCCCATCGAGTGCCTGGGTATGCTTGCTGCCCGGCCAGTTCACATGCTCCCGTTTATTAATCTCCAGCAGCATGTGGAGCTTTTCGATGAACAGATCCTCGTAGTCGTCCAGATCATAGCCGAAGAGGGGGAAGGATTCGACAAAGGCGCCGCGTCCGGCGATGATCTCGGCGCGCCCATCGCTCAAACCATCCAGGGTCGCGAACTGCTGGAAGACCCGCACTGGATCATCGGAGCTCAGAACCGACACGGTGCTGGTAAACCTAATATGTTTCGTCTGTGTCGCCGCGGCTGCAAGCGCGACCGCGATCGCCGAGATCGCATAGTCGGGCCGGTGATGCTCTCCCAGCCCATAGACATCGACACCGACATCATCGGCGAGAACGATCTCCTCGACGATGTTGCGCAGGCGCTCGGGCGCGCTGACGGTGAGTCCGGTATTTGGATTGGTGCCGATATCACCGAAGGTGAAGAGTCCGATTTCCATTGGGCCTCGCATTATTGGTATGGACACCCGGGAAGCGGTCGCGCCCCCGAGTGTCGGGGTGGTAACTCACCCGTGGGTTAGCTAACGGTAACGACCAGCTTACCCGTGACATGCCCTTCGGCGCTGAGCGCCTGGGCCTCTGCGATCTGCTCCAGTGGGAACGTCTTCTCGATTCGCAGTTTCAGGGCGCCTTCGGCGTAAAGCCGGGCCGCTTCCGCCAATGCCCGTTCCGGATGTTCCTGAGCTGTGGGCGTGAATTGCGCGCCATGTTCGGGGGCAGTGAAATCGACGATGGAGAGAACCCGCGACGCATCGCCGACAATCTCGACCAGTTCGGGGATGATCCCCGCACCGGCGAAATCGAGCGCCACGTCCACGCCCTGCGGCGCCAGTTCCTTTACGCGCGCGGCGAGGCCTGGTTCATATGTCGTCGGAGTTGCGCCCAGCTCGCGCAGATAGTCGTGCTTCGCCGCGCTCGCCGTCCCGATGACAGTCAAGCCGCGTGCCCGCGCGATCTGGATCGCGGCGGAGCCGACCCCGCCCGCTGCACCGCAAATCAGAACCGTCTCGCCGGCCTTCGCGCCCGTATAGTCGAGGCTGCGGATCGCTGTCTCCGAAGCCACGGAAAATCCACCGGCCACGTCAAACGGCATGTCGTCGGGTTTACGCGCCCAGTAGTTCAGCACGGCATATTCCGCCGCCGTGCCGGCACCGGAACCGAATACGGCATCGCCGACCGCAACGCCGGTGACGCCGTCGCCGACCTCGTCGACGATCCCGGCGCCTTCGAAGCCGACGCCCGAGGGGAACTCGACCGGCATGAAGTCCTTGAAAAGCCCGGCTCGTACCTTCCACTCCGCCGGATTGACCCCGGCCGCCTTGACCGCAATCCGCACCTGGCCCGCGCCGGCATGGGGCTCGTCGATCTCTACGATCTTCAGGACCTCCGGTCCTCCATACTCATTGAACTGTACTGCTTTCATCTCTGTCTCCTTGCGGTTCTGTTGTCCGGCCTGCGTCAGGCGTTCAGCTCGTTAACCGCGGCGCGCACGGTCTCGGCCCAGGGTGTCGTCGGGCGGCCGATCAGGCTTTGCAGCGTGTGGCTGTCGTCCTGCAGCGCACCCTTCGCTGCCTGCGCATCACTGTCAGCCAGCATCGCGGCGATTGGTCCCGGCAGGCCTGCGCCTTCGAGCGCCGCGGTAAAGTCCGCTTCGCTCATATCGACATAGGCGACGGGCTTGCCTGATGCGCTGGCGATTTCCGCAGCGAACTCCGCCATGGTGTAGCTTTCGTCGCCAGCCAGTTCGTAGATTGCATTCGCCTGCGGCGCATCGGCGGTCAGGACGGCAACGGCGGCCTCCGCAAAATCCTGCCGGGTTGCACTGGAGAAGCGTCCTTCCCCGGCTGCCCCAATATAGGCGCCGTGCTCAAGCGCGGGCGCGATGGAGGCAGTCTTGTTCTCGGTGTACCAGCCATTACGCAGGAGGGCGTACGGAATGCCGGAGGCATTGATGGCGTTTTCGGTCTCCAGATGCTCTGCAGCAAGACCGATGGCAGAACTGTCGGCTCTCAAAATCGACGTATAAGCGATGAAGCCGACGCCGGCCGCTTTGGCGGCATCGATGGCGTTCTTGTGCTGTACAGTGCGCTTACCGACCTCGGAGGCTGAGATCAGCAGCAGGCGGTCGATGCCCTCAAAGGCCTTTTCGAGAGAAGCCGGGTCATCATAGTTTCCGATCCGGACCTCGACACCCAGCGCCTCGAGCGGCGCGGCGGAATCCGGCCGCCTCACCAGTGCGACGACGTCTTGCGCAGGAATCTTCTTCACCAGTTCGGCGACGACGAGGTTGCCCAGTTGGCCGGACGCGCCTGTGACGAGGTATTTGGTAGCCATGACATTTTCCTTCACGCTTTGATCTTGGTTACAAAATGAGTTATGGTCTCGTTTCGTTACCAATGATCGATAGGCATTGGAAGGAGGCAGTTTTCAATGACCAGGGAACACATGAGTAACCTCCCAGAGGTGCCGGAAGAGATCATTCAGCATTTCGATCAGTGGCAGGCTGAGGGTGTCGATGCCTCCAACTGCCCGGTGCGTGACGTGCTCGACCGGATCGGTGACAAGTGGTCGGTGTTGATCCTGATGATGCTCGCCCGCGAGCCCAAACGATTCAGTGCACTGAACAAGGCGGTTGGCGATATCTCCAAGCGCATGCTCACACAAACGCTGAGGGCTTTGCAGCGCGACGGGCTGGTGGAAAGGACCGTCTATCCAACGACACCGCCAAGGGTCGACTACCGCCTGACCGATCTCGGCCGTTCTGCGCTCGTGCCGTTGGCCGGGCTGATCGTGTGGGCCGACAAACGCCATGAAGAGATCCGTACTTCGCGCGATACCTTCGACAAGGAAGAAGCCGTCGCCGCTCGGCTGTCGGCCTGAGTCTTACCGCTCGTCTCCAACGTGGTTCAGGCTCTTGCGTGGATGCGGCCCACACTGATTTCGACCGGGACCACACAGGCGGATGTAGTGAATGGATGAAGTTACTTTACTTCAGGACGATCGGATGGTGCGTTGCTATTGACTCGGCTGAATTGGACACTTGGCCGAGCCCAATACTCTCAAGGGGCTGTCGGCCATGCAAGACCATAGCTTGCTTTCGCGAGGTCGTTGCTGAAGCTGTCGTGCCTGCCAGTTAACGACACCTTGTCCAAGGCCACATAGAACAGGGCCTCGGCGTATTCCTGCGCGCTATTGGCGGTTGTCCAGTCTACACTCCGGGTACCATTGTGTACGAGGGCTGAGCGAAGACTGTAGAGTGTTTTGAGGCGCGAGGCATGACGTTCCCGGTCGGCGTTGTCGTTGCTCAGCATGACTGCGGCATGGCGCGCGATTGTCTGCACGACTGGAGCTGTTTTGTCTGTCCCCGAGAGTAACGCTTCGATCGCGGTGAAAAAGTAAAGCAGTCGTTCGGCACGATCCGCCGATTGACGGCCGCGAGTCAACCAACCGAGACCTTGGGAAACGCGCGCCGCAACACTATCCTTGGTGGGCGAGAAAATTGCCGCTGCTTTGGTTTTGAACTCAGCCGCTGCGACGGTTGCTTCAACGCCCGGGTCGATTTCATACCAGGGCGGCGTCACGCCTCCACCTGCCAATACCTTAGGCCCCTGTATCTTGATACCCTGGTTTTGTCGGATGGGTTTTTGAATCGGGTGGGGTTCGCTGTTGCCGATCACCGGCGGCAAGCCCTCCCATTGAGAGTGGCACAAACGCAGGAGGCTCACCGCCACGTCAATCAGCCATTTGGCTTCTTCCTCTACATTTTCAGCGATGGCGTCAACTGATACCGCCCAGCAGATTGGAGACAGCGTGATCGATGCCGATCCACCATGAAGAGACATGCTAAATTCCTCGCCCGGGATCAGCGTGACTTTGCCGTTCGGATACGCGGCTTGCCGTTCTGTCTGCAGGTCAGACGTAAGCATGGCGCGGACATTGCCGATCTCGATATTTTTGGTGCCGCCATTAAACCGAAAGAGCTGATTGGGGGCGACATACTCGTAGGTGACGAGGCTTTGATCGAACACCGCGTCGATCAAAGCTGTTGCCATCGCATCGACGCCCTTTTTCTCAAGAGTGGATTGGTGTGCCACCTTGAAAAGCGTCTGATCCATTGCGCGCTCATGACCAGCCTTAGTACCCAAAATCTTCATCGCACGGGCGCGCAATGTGGCCACCGTCTTTGCGATGTCGTCAGTGATTTCGACTATGCCCGCGGCACCAAGCGACATACCGCTGCCCGGAGTAAGCCCTGTGAGCGGCGTTTGGGCAGCAGCCGCGTTGCTGAATGCCAGGGCGAAAGCCTTCGCTGCGGCGGTCAAATCGGCGTCTTTGCGGTTTGGTTTCTTAGGTGTTTTCATTCAGTATCTCTTCGGCCGGCCACCGCGGCCTTTCTGTTCGAGTCAAACAGCTCGCCTGCACGGCGCACCGTAGCTCGCCCCTCGGGTCTTAACCATCCTTTTCGGCCTCGAACGTCACCGCGTAGACTACGCAGTCAGCTAATCGAGTTGCATGAATTGGCTCTTGGCCGTGGCTGCGCTACGGAGTGCGCCTGCCGGAATAGGTGGCGGCATGTCAGACCTGGGTCTAAGTCGCACGACCGCTTTGGTCGTGGTGACTGTCGTTCAACTGCGTGGACTGCGCTTGAGTGGAATGAGGTCGGCTCCAAAACGCCCGTTTGTTGATCTAAGGTCCCGGGGACCGCATCATTGGAAATCTGCCCCTTCTTGCCTCCGTCCAATTTGGCTCCGTTCTAGGATGTTCTCGAATAGACTTGATATGCTAGAAAATGTGCATATATTGTGCATTGAACAGTGCGGAGATTAGTCATGGCACATGCCCTTGCTGAACAGGCCAACGTAGTCGTATCGAAATTCGTGGACAGCCTCCAGGAGCCTCGGACACCTTATATCTCGCCGGCGCGCTTTTCGGCGGTGCTCGGCGTGAAGGTCATGGCTTTGGCGGAGCTGACCGGCGTGCATCGCAACACGCTGAGAAATCCATCATCCGAGCGCCTGCAACTTAAGATGCGCGAGATGATTAAGGTGATCTCGGCCGCTGCCGAACTCACGGGCGATATTCAGAAGGCCATCTATTGGTATCGAAATGAGCCGATCGCCGACTACGACCACCGGACGGCGGCCGAGCTAGTCGCGGATGGTCATGCTGATGCGGTCCTGGCCTATATTCGCGATCTTGAGAACGGAGCTCGCGGGTGAAAATCACCCGCATTGGTCCAGACGCCGTCTACCATAGGTATCTTACTCCGCGATGGGCGTTCCTCCCGACGAGCGGGGCGGGAGCGGCCGGAGACGGCGGTCGCTTCAATCGGCCGGGCGTGGAAGCATTGTACCTATCGGAGGCTCCACAGACAGCGCTTGAGGAATATCGACAGGGCGCCACTATCACGCCCCCCGCCACCCTCGCGGGATATAAGATTACGTTGGAAGAGGTTGCCGATCTATCGGAGGGGTTCGACCCGGATCATTGGGATTCCGCTTGGAGTGAGTGGGATTGCCAGTGGCGCAAGATCGCGCGCATCGACAAGAACATTCCGCCATCGTGGAAACTCGCCGATATCGTTATCTCTTCCGGTCTACGCGGTTTGCTTTTCCCGTCTTTGCGTCATGCCGGGGGGACGAACCTCGTCTTATTTCCCGCGAATCTGACGGGTGCGGACTCAGTCGCCGTCCACGACCCCGACGGCCGGCTTCCCAAAGACCAGTCTTCGTGGACCTAGGCACAAGGAGCCAATGGCGCCGGTCAGGCGCCTTTTTCGAGGAGATTGAGATTCAGTTTGCCACATCCGCAACGCAGCGCTTCCTTTTTTCCGCGTTCCGGCGAGACTGAATACATCTCGCCGCAGGTGTCGCATGCGTAGGAACTGGTGAATTCCCGAAAGGCCGCCACAACCGGACCGAAATCTTCCTTCTTCAGGTCGGCCCATTCGTTGAAGTGGACAGCAGTGTTGACCTGCCAATTGTCGTAGCCGGTCTTGACCTTTGCCTCCGAGAACGCCGCCTCAATCGCGGTAATGCGCTCGACAACATCCTTCTGGTTCCAGGAGTTGGCAGCCGACTTCGCTTTCTTCAGCAAACTTCCGAGGGTCGAAGTGGCGTTTGGCAAGAGGTCGCCGAGCATGAACTGAGCGTCGCCGCGAAATTCCACATTTGCGCGCAGCCGATCACAGGCCTCCTTGGAGAAATGTTCCAGATAGTGCCTGAGAAGAGCTGCGGCACCGCGCACGTCGTTCTTGGCGAGATAGTCCTCAATTTCCGTCCACACGTCCCGGTCATCCCACTCGGTCGGACCGAGGTCGACGGTCCAAGTCCGAAAATGAGCGAAGTTCCGGCCTTTGATCAGGCCTTCCGATTTCATGTGGCGCAGCCATATCTCGTCGTGGGTTGTGAAAATGAACTGCGTGTCCGGGAACATCTCCCTGAGAAGCGCACACACCTGGCGCCGATGGCCGGCATCGACCGACATGAGGACGTCATCGAGGACAGAAAATGTGAAACGCTTACCCAACAGATGGTTCATAAGAGCGAGATACAGACAAAGCCCCATTCCGTCCTGGTGACCTTCGCTATGATATGCCCCGGGTGGGAAGTGGCCTCGTCCGTAGAAGTCGACGTCAAACCCGAGCTTGCCGATTGATGGCATCAGCTTTGCGGTGAACGCGTTTTCGTCGTCCTCATTGATCTTGCGATAGTAGTTGGCAAAAGCTGTCTCAACGTCCTTGTAGATCTTCTCCAGCGCCGCCGTCGTGACTGTTCCGTAGGTTTTCAAAACGGACGCCGCACGCTCGGCCTGCTCTTTTCCAGCGATATGCGCCAGCCGTGCAGCGCGATAGTGGCCGAGACGCTCGTCCGCCAGAATCAGAAACTCGCGAGCGGCGTCCTGCTTCGTCGGCTCCGGAATCGCCGTGATCGCCGTTTGCAGTGTGTCCAGCTTCGATTGCAGATCCGGGACCGCAGTTGCGGCGGCGAGTACGTCACGGGTGTCGCTGAGGGGCAGGAGCTTCTGGACCTGCTGATAACGGCCGCGCAATACCGTCCTGAATTCGTCCAGCGCTGTCACGTCGATCTTCGGCGAGAAGAGCGCGGCATGATCGATCATCGTTGCTAGCGCAGTGCCGGCAGTGTGCATTTGATCGAGAATTGGTTTCAACTCGGTCTCAAGTGCCGCTCGCCGTTTGCTAACGTCTTCAAGATGAGAGAGCTTTTCGGCGAGGTGCGCTTCAAACACATCAGGCTCGAAGGCCGTGTCGCAGACCGGGCAGACTTTCCCGTCATAGAGCTCCAATGCTGATTTCAGCAATCCCTCCCGCGACAGCCCATCCAGGCTATCGGCATCCTTGCCAAGCTCTGCAGCGCTATCGTCCGCTGCTTTGCAAGCAGCCTGAAAGGCATCGGATTTCAGGGCCTCTAGCGCTTCGGTCAGCGTCTGCAGGTCTTTTCCCGCCTGTATCTTGGGGACCCGTCCAGGGGCGCCGGAAGCGGTTGTTGTCAGCCCATCTTTGACCGAGGTATTAGCTTCCAAGTCCGACAATGGCGCAAGGCCAAGTAGCTCACGTTTCGGATTGACGGCTTCGAGCACCGACTTCTTGCTGAGCTGAGACGTGTCCAGAACGGCCAGCAGATTGTTGATGGCGTCCGTCTCGGTTCTCTGCAGTCCAGGCAGTGCTCGGCTGCACCCGTTTGCGATCTTCTGCAGCACACCCCGCAACTTTTCGATGTCGTCCAGTCGCAGAAGCGCCTGGACCTCCTTTGACCTCTGGCCCGGCTCCGACAAGACGTACCGAATGAGCTCCCGGCGCGACAAAACGAACTCCGGATGCAGGTTAACGGTCTCCAAAGCGTCGGCAACATCCTTGTCCGGGGGCGTGATTTTCGGCGTTCCTGCAGATTTTACCGTTCGGCTGATCTGCGCTTTCTTGTTGCCGAGCGCAGGGATGATCACATCTACAGTGACTGAGGCGGCTTCCGGCTTGTTGCGGCTGTCCACATGGGGCCCGTGTGCTTTGACCGACAATCCGCCTGTTCCCGCGCCGGCAAGCCGGGAGATATTGCCCGTCAAGGCAAATTCGATCGCGTCAACGATTCCGCTCTTTCCGGTGCCGTTCGGACCGCATGCGGCAAAGTTTTCGCCCTTGAGATCGAGAGTCAGATCTCGGATGCCGCGAAATTCCTTGATCACGATTTTTTCGATCCGGATCATGACGCATCCGGAAAAAGGGCGCCGCGGATCGCAGGCTCGGCGAACACACCGTCGTCGAGCACGACTTTGCGCAGCCGCTTCGCAGGCTCGGTGGTGCCTTCATCCTTTTCGAGAGTATCGAAGAACTCTTCGAGGATCTTGGCGGCAACCGATTTCACCTTTGCGGGTGGCTCCTCTGCCGTTGAATTGTATTCCGGCTCGTCCAATGCGTTCCTCCTCAATGCGTCCACCATAACAGGTTGCGCTTTCTGCGAAAGGCGGCATTCGGTTCGGCATTAGTAAAGTAAAAGTAGTTACTGCGGCCAAGTCGATCTCGAAGGCCTCTTTGATCGCTGAGTTGCTGAGGACCACCCGCATCCGGAAATCCGCCGATGCATCTCTGTTTGTCAGATGAATATACTGCTAGTATTGCGCTTCACCGGAAAATCAGGCTTTCGCACGGTTATGGTTGCAATCGATTCAATAGCTAGAATACCGCTCCTCTATCATTTCACGGACAGAAGGAATCTGCCGCTGATCCGGGAAATGGGCGGCCTCTTCCCACTGTCGCAGCTTTTGGAGAAGGGAGTCGAGGTTCCTGCGCCCGGGGGCAACGAATGGAGCCGCGACGCTGATGCCTGGAAAGGCATGGGCAATTACGTGCACCTCTGCTTTCGGAACAATCATCCCATGGAGTTTGCGGCTCGGCAGGACAGCCGGATTGTCGACTCGATCTTCCTGCAGATCCACCCGTCGGTCATGCAGTACGATGGCGTTCGATTCACCGACGACGTTGCCAATAAGAGCGGCGTCGAGTCGGTGCCGATAGGTGAGGCGGATGCATTGATCGACTTCCAAGTGTTGTACACTCGGACAGACTGGTCAGATCCGGGGGTCCAGCAACGCTTGAAGCAGGCCGAAAAGTACGAGGTATTGGTGCCTAATCCCATCCCACTGGAGCTCATACGGAACATACCCAATGGCTGAAAGACCGATCTTCGTCCCTGCGCTCGAGGCAGACGGGTACGTGAAGCGCATGGATTTCGATATCCAGTGGGCGGGAGGCTTTGCCGACGTTCAGAAAAAGAAGAACATCCGTTCGCTTCACGAAGCCGCCGAGCGCGTGGGCTATTCGCCACTCTTGGAGATATCGAGCAAATCGGACGAAGTCGCGGGTCGTCACCTCAGCGCCTTTCACCTCCGCATCGAGCTCGGATCGACTGACATACCCTTAGAATGTGCATTTCAGGGAAGCAAAGTATTCGAGCGGGGTGGTCCATACACGGATCTGTACGGTGCCGAACCCAAGGTGGCCAAGCGAGACCCGCGACTTCGGGAGTCTGGTCCGCTAGTCGGATTCCGGTTTGACGGCTTCGAGTTCCCGTTGACGCCGCCGACCGTCTTCTATGACTGGCTGTACCTGACAGCGATTTTCCCGCATCGCGTCTGGCTGAAGAACCGAATAGACGGAGAGATCCGTTACGCCGGGTTTACCGACATCGAGTTCAATCCGGCAAAGTCCATCAACTGTCAGGCAAAATCGTGTGCGCTGTTTGTATCCCTTACGAGGGAAAACAAGCTCGAACGCTATTTGAAAGCGCCCGAAGATTTCATCAATGCGATGTCGCTGCATTCGTCAACATCGTCGGAACCGCAATCTCATTTGCGACAAGCTCGACTTGGTATCGGTTAGTTAGCGACCCACCCTGCGTGAGCGGCCGCCTCATTCATCGACGAATTGGTCTCAGCGGCCAGTTCTCAGATCGACCTATTCATCATCCTTCGGATTGGCCGGTGGCTCCACAATGACCAGCATATTGCCGGGCAGCGGCCGCTGCAGATGTTTGACGTCCGTCCACTCCCCGGTCAGCCAGAGGTCGACCTCTTCAGGCGTGGTCAGGATTGCCGGCATGGCCTTTTCGTGGATGGGCTTGACGATCTCGTTCGGGATGGTCGTCAGGAATCCGAAGAGCTCATATTCCTGTTCTCCGTCGCGGACCTTCCGCACACCCTTCCAGGGTGTCCAGAAACCGGCGAAGAACATCAACGGTCGGTCGGGATTTTGGGCAAACCAGGCGTTTGGCACCCGCCCGCCCTCGACCTTGCTCGCGGGATCGGGCTCCGCGAATGAGGTGAAGGGGACCACGCAGCGGCTCGTCGGTCCGAGCCAGCGCCGCCAATGCGGCGATCCGACATTGCGGATATTGGTGACCCCGCGATCGGCCTTGCCTTTGACGAAGGCCGGCGGCGTCGGCATGCCCCAGGTGGCGCTGACGATCTCGCGATTGCCATCGTCGCCAACACGCACGATCGGCGCCAGCGTGTTCGGATAGACGTTCAATGAGGGTTCGTTCCAGCCGGCCTTGTCCGCCATCGCCTTGGTGAACTCGACAACCGCGTCCCGTGTTGTCGTCAGATTATAGAGATTGCACAAATCCTTCTCCCGTTAGCGCCACATGCCGCGCATCCGCGCGCCGACATCGAGGCGCATCTGCCGCGGTCCGGCATTGGTTGCCTGGCCCGGCGCGACCACCGGCCAGGTCCTATTCTCGAAAAACTGCAACAACATAGCGGGAATGAACCGCGTCCGCGAGGCATAGACATGCCGGTCGCCCGTTGAAGACTGTCCGTGTGTGAAGAAACGCTGCGGAACGACAAGATTGAGACTGTCTTTCGCCCGGGTCATCGCGACATAGAGCAGGCGTCGTTCTTCCTCGATCTCGTCGGTCGTGCCGACGCCAAGATCGGAGGGAATGCAGCCATCGACGGTGTTGAGGACGAAAACCGAGCGCCATTCCTGCCCCTTGGCGGAATGGATGGTGGAGAGGATCAGATAGTCCTCGTCGAGCAGCGGCACGCCGGCCTGGCCGGAGGTCGCATCCGGCGGGTCGAGCGTCAGCTCGGTCAGAAACCGCTCGCGCGACGGATAGCCTGCGGCGATATCCTCAAGCTGCAAAAGGTCCGCGCGGCGCATCTCGAAGTCTTCGTGAATCCGTTCCAGATGCGGCTCGTACCACGCCCTGATCCGTCCCATCTCGGCAGGCCAACCCATGTTCGCCGTGCGGAGGTCCGCGATCAACGAGACGAGGCCCGGCCAGTCGGCCGCGGCACGCGACGGCGCGGGCAGGGCAGCGAGTGTCTCGACGGGATCGGCGGTTTCGCTAACGGCATCGAGAGCGGTTTGCGCCGAGGCCGGCCCGACGCCCGGCAGGAGCTGCATCAGCCGGAAGCCCGCCACGCGATCGCGCATGTTCTGGGCGAAGCGAAGGGCCCCCAGCATGTCCTTCACATGGGCGGAATCGAGGAATTTCAGACCGCCGAATTTGACGAAGGGAATGTTGCGGCGGGTCAGCTCCACTTCCAGCGGGCCGCTGTGATGGCTTGCCCGGAACAGGACGGCCTGGTCCTTCAGCCGCATGCCGCCCTCGCGGTTGTCGAGCACCTCGTCGGCGACAAAGCGCGCCTGGTCGCCTTCATCGCGGACCGTCACCAGTCGCGGCTTTTCGTTGGAGGCACGCTCCGTCCAGAGGTCTTTCGTGTAGCGCTCCTGGGCAAAACCGATGACACTGTTGGCGGCGGCAAGGATCGGCTGCGTCGACCGGTAATTGCGGTCGAGCGTGATCACGTCGGCCTTGGGCGAGAATTCATTCGGGAAGTCGAGAATGTTGCGGACGGTTGCTGCGCGGAACGAATAGATCGCCTGGGCGTCGTCGCCAACCACGGTCAGTCCGCGGCCACCGAGCTTGAGCGCCATCAGGATCGAGGATTGCAGGCGGTTGGTATCCTGATATTCATCGACCAGGACATGATCCCAGCGTCCGCCGATTTCCTCGGCGAAAACCGGATCGCCCATGGTCTGCGCCCAGTAGAGGAGCAGGTCGTCATAATCGAGAACGTTCTGGATCTGCTTGGCCTCGACATAGGCCGCAAACAGGTCCTTCAGCTCTTTCTCCCAAGCAGCACACCACGGGAAATTGCCTCTGAGGATTTCATCCAGCGACGCCTCGGCATTGACGGTGCGCGAATAGATCGAAAGACAGGTGCCCTTGGCGGGAAACCGGTTTTCCGTTTTCGAGAAACCGAGATCATGCCGGGCGAGGTTCATCAGGTCGGCGGAGTCCTCGCGGTCATGGATAGTGAATTGCGGATCGAGGCCGAGCTCGATGGCGTATTCCCTGAGTAGCCGCGCGCCGATCCCGTGAAACGTGCCCGACCAGGCAAGCCCGTCCGCCATGATCCCGGCCTTGTCGCCAAACGCTTTCGCGCAAATCCGCTCGACCCGTTTTGCCATTTCGGCGGCCGCGCGGCGCGAAAATGTCATCAGGAGAATGCGGTGCGGATCGGCTCCGGAAATCACGAGCTGGGCGACACGATGCGCAAGCGTATTGGTTTTCCCGGAGCCCGCGCCGGCGATGATCAGCAGGGGCCCGCCGATGCCGCCATCGGGCAAATCGATGCCGTGCAGGACCGCGGCCCGCTGATTGTCGTTCAATTTTTCCAGATGCGCTGCGCTCATCCCGTCCCGCCTCAAACCCTTGGGAATCAACGATGCGCGTCCCACGCATCGGTGTTTTCTGCCGGTCAAGGTGGCCTGAGGCCGTCAAAGAGTCCGATTGACTCAAAACCGGAAAGAGAACAAATAATGAACATACCGGAGATTTTCGCCGTTGCAAAGCCTTAAAGGAGACCTTTCCGCGTCATGCCGAGCCATTCGGTCAGTCCCGCTATTGCCGAGCTTCGAGAGCGCATCGCGCATCTCGAGGGTCCTGGGGGACGTGCGCGCCCGGTTCTGCCCTTCGGCCTGAAAGACATCGACCGAAGGCTTCCGGGAGGAGGGCTGGGGCTTGGCTGTCTGCATGAGGTAGCGGGTGGCGGCAATGGCGCCGTGGACGGGGCCGCGGCCGCGCTGTTTACCGCCGGGATCGCGGCGCGCACGAAGGGCAAGGTGCTCTGGGTGGTCACAAGGCCCGATCTCTTCGCGCCGGCGATCGCCCAGGCAGGCCTTGCGCCCGACCGCGTCATCCATGTCGAGGCCGGCGACGAGAAGGCGTTGCTCGCCTGTTTCGAGGAAGGTTTGCGTCATGGCGGG